>ERZ773243.2-NODE-2-length-379253-cov-7.984375_pt1 | contig 379253 bp, 427 predicted proteins | sample MGYA00580520_ERZ773243 | MGnify/ENA primary metagenome ERZ773243 (study PRJEB29015, sample SAMEA2737747) | human gut metagenome | biome: human gut; feature: human-associated habitat; material: faeces | place: China | collected 2012 ... | reverse complement strand
GGGGGGGGGGGGTACGGCGACTGGCAGTATATTAGCAAATAACCTTACTTCCGGAGACTGGTCAGGTAATTTTAAGTTTGTGATCGGAACAAACCAGATTGGTAATGGAATTGCGATCACGAGTGAAAATCTTGCAGCATATGGAATTGAGATAACTGGAGATGTTGTGATTCCGGAATATGTGACGGATGATGATAATACAAGGCATGCGGTAACCAGCATTGGCGATTATGCATTCCGTGATTGTAATGAGATGACGAGTGTCGCGATCGCTGACTCCGTTACCGAAATTAGAACTGGAGCGTTTGTAAACTGTTCGAAGCTGTCGAAAGCAGCCGTTCCAAATTCTGTGAGATCAATAGGAAATAGTGCTTTCGATGGATGTACCAGTTTATCATCGATCTCATACAACGGGAACGAATATGATTTATCAAACATCGTACCTGCGTTTGTAGAAAATGGAGTATCGGTTGGTTCTCATGTATTTGAACATTCCTATAGTGCACAGGTGTACACCTGGTCTGAGAATAATTCTACATGCACAGCAACAAAAACATGTTCAGAGTGTCATGACGTTGTAACAGAAACAGCTGATGTTAGTACGAAAACGACAGATGCTACATGTACAAACGAAGGACTAAATACTTATACTGCAACTTTTAAGAATTCAGATTTTGAGACGCAGACAAAGACAAGCAAGATATCAGCGAAAGGTCATAAATCGGTGTCTGCAAACAACGCGGTTGCAGCAACCTGTACCACGGACGGTAAAGAATCTGATACGGTATGTTCAGTTTGTGGTGTAACACTGGCAACCGGAAAGACGATCGCGAAAACCGGACATAAATATGGAACACCAACTTATACTTGGTCTAAAGATGGAAAGACATGTATTGCGAAACGTGTGTGTGCAAACAATGGTACACATATTGAAACAGAGAACGGAACTATTACAAATAAAGTGAAAACACCGGCGACATACACAACAAAAGGAACTACAACTTATACAGCAACATTTAAGAATACTGCATTTAAAGCCCAAACGAAAGATATTCAGAATATTCCTGTATTAGAAAAGTTAACAGGTTCTGTTGTTTTATCAGCAACAAGCGGTACGATTAGTTATCCTGCAGCAGGATCTTTTACGGTTACAAGTAATAAAAGTAATGGAACTTTAAGTGTAAAATCATCTGATCCAAACGTAGCAACAGCTACGCTTGATGGAAATACTGTAACTGTAACGCCAGGAACGACTGCTGGATCTGCAATCATAACGGTAACAAGTGCAGCCACAACCAGTTACAAAGCAGCAAGTGCAACTTATAATGTTACTGTAAAATCAGGCACATTACCAATAACTGCAAAAGCATATTCAGGGACCTATGATGGAAATACACATTCAGCATCTGTAACTTCATCTGTATCTGGAGTTACTTTTAAATACGGAACAGTAAAAGGTACATATAATTTAACTTCAATGCCTACGTATACAAATGCAGGTACATATGTTGTTTACTATCAAGCAACAAAAGCTGGATACACAACATTTGAGGGCAGCGTTAAAACTGTTATTCAGAAAAAAGCGACAACAACATCATTAAGCAACGCGAATGGTGTTCTTTACGTCACGACAACAGGTAACGGCACAATTACTGCACAAAGTTCAGATTCTAATATTATTGAATCTGTAACAGTAAATGACAAGACAATAACATGTATGCCAAAGAAATACGGAAATGTGGGAACAGCGACTATTACTGTAACAGTTGGTGAAACCATGAATTATAAAGCATCAAGTGATACTTATAATGTTACGGTTAGTAGTCGATTGATTGCAGATAGCAGTCTAAGTTTTTGGCATCCAGATAATAAATTTGAATTTGGCTATTTAAACGGGTCAGGTCAATATGTTGTTGATGGAGGTTCTATGTGGCATTGTGTATCTCTTATTCCTATAACGACTTCTGGATATTATTATATTGTCGGTCGTACTGGTGGCGCTCCAAGATCTTGCTTATACAACGATGCATCTCGAAACAGTTTATATCAATCATTTGAAAGTTCAGATGGTTATTATACTTATATCCCAGCCGGTAAATATCTTGGATCTCTGCTTTTCCGAGACGAAGGTTTTAATGCATTAGATTTAAGATTTGTAACATTTTCAAAATAGTGAAGTGTTTAATAAGGAGTTCGATTCAATTCGAGCTCCTTATCTTTGCTTATAAAAAGGATTATATTATTCTGGATGAGAGTGATGTAGAATACAGATACGATATACTGATTGTTTGAATCAAGCGCACACACGACTATTGAACTACTAACGTTCAATAGTATAAAGATCCGGAGTGTGTTTGATAGACAACGAAGGGTTCTCTCGAAGCTAAAGGTTAGAACCCAGAGTTACGATATCTAACTGAATTGTTTCCAAGATAAGAAACAACCTCGGAAACAGTATTCAATTGATAAGGAGAGATTAGGTTCAAACCTCGAAGCTTTAGCTTCGTTATTTAAACCTAACTCTCCAAAGCAAGCACACTCCGGATCTTTAGATCCGTGAGCGCTTGATAGCCTGGATAACCTTTCGTGTTTAATCTTTGAATGCCGATATTACTTTGAAATGAGGCTTGAACAGAGTGTAATACTTCATTCCGCGCTCGTTTCCATATTCTTTGATAACTGCAGCGCGCATACTATTGAGATTCTTCGTTTTGTCTTTGTTACGGTCAAGAAACTCAACAAAATCACCAGGGTTTTCGACCTCGGCGTTTTCGAAAATAATATCAGAGAATCGTTTCATTTTATCTTGCCGTTTATACGTTTTCACATTTAGAGGATAAGTTTTACTTTTGATGACTTTATATATTTGTGAAGCATGAGGTTGTCCATATACACGCATCAATGTTTCATGGATTGCTGTCAGATTGTTACGACCTAAGCAATTTATGAATGTATCGACTTGTTCCTTATTGAAATCGTATTTATTGTTTGATGAGTCCGTTTTTCTTACAATCAATTTCTGATTGACTGTTTTTATTTCAGCCGGAACCGATTCAGTCGATTTCTTTTCGGATGGAACAGATTGAACAGGAACCGAAGTAATTGGAATTGATTCAACAGGAATTTGAGTTGATGTGTTCGAATTGTTTAATTCCAAATTGATAGGTTCCGACTTAACTTGTTCCAGTTCATTCGAAATCGATTCATTTTGTTCTAAATCGGTCCGGTCTTGTTGTTTACGGAAAAGAAACTGATCATATAATTGCTTACAATGAGCTACATCGAGTCGTTTGACTGTAATGTTCCGATTATTCCAGAACTTTACAACACAATCGAATCCGTTATCGTTACTCATGATAATGAATTCGTCATCAGAATCCTGATTATCGCACATCAGATATCCAAGATAGGATACTAATTGAAAATCAAGACCGTTAGGACCGGTGTAACACTTTTTAAATTGAATCTGATGTGTCTGTTCAACAATTCGAACTAAGGATGTGTATGACATATGTGGTGATTTGTCGGTGTAAAAAACAATAATATCATCAGTCATCTCTGTAAACTCTAATAACATAAGCCAGTTGTCGTTTACGTTTTCACTGTCTACTAAATAATGTCTCATTTGTTTACCAATTCATCCAGGCATGATAATCGTATCATAATATCTGATGTTTTGCATTATATTTCGTTTCCATCGAGCTAATACATCTGTTTTGTGTATCTTTTTTTCGTTATCATTGTGGCGGATTGCATACGCTGCATGGCGATAAGCCCATAGCTTTTGCTTCGTCCAATGTTACTTCACGATCGCTCTTTAAATAGCGGCACCCAGCGTTATGATACTTACTGCCTGTATCAGTAATATGTACAATCACAGAGCCATTGCTTGTGGTATCCGCTGGCGTTGGTGCCGGAGGTTCCTGTACTGTTGTATTGTTATCCGTTTGTGCGGGTGCTGGAGTAGCAGCCTGTGTTTCGTTTGATGCACTTCCTGAATTCGTATTATTGCTGCCTGATGATGCACCCTTACTGCTTGATTTCTTTGTGTCTGAGTTTTTGGTAGTCTGTTCCGGAGTTGTTCCGTCTAATGCACTGTCTCCGGTTGCATAGTCAATTGTGATGCCAGGCTGTACATTATAGCAGTAGACATTGAATAGGATTCCGTCTCCATTGTCTTCAACGGATTTAGCTTCCATCAGAACTCCACTTGCAACCAGATTGTTTCCATCAAACATAGGTGTGACACGATATAAGACATGGTTATTCGTTTCTTTCACATAGTCAGCTACCATGTTCTCAAATGGAAGCATTCCTTCTGTATTTAAGTATCGTGTTCCGGTAATCAGGTTCTTTGTATTCGCATTTTCAGCAGATAACTGATATCCGATCAAATGACAACGGTTATAAAGATATTTTCCGCTCACAATATCATATTTTACAGTATGCCATCCACTAGGCTTGACCTGACCGATTGTTCCTCTTTCTTCCGTTGGCATGATCTCGGTACAAACATTAGCATAAGCTACACCGCAGCGACCAAGAGTATCAAGACTGCTGTAGTTTTCAAAAGCAGTTGTCTTCATTTCGTTATTGGTAAAGAATGGCACATTATTGTTTACTGCAACATAAGGACTGCCAGAGTATGCCGGAATATCTGATAACGAAACTGACATAGCAGTGCTTGTTGTATTCTTGCTGGTTGTAGTTTTCTGATCCTTGATTGCTGTTTCAGAAGCTGTCGTCTTGTTTTCGGCTGTGGAAGTCTCCGTTTCTGCTTCTGTTGCAATTTCAGTTTCAGTCTCGGTTATAGCTTCTTCTGTATCTTCCGTTCTTTCCGTACTAATGATTTCTATCGTTTCAGTTTCGGTTGATTCAATACTGATAACTTCGGTCGGTTCTATGTTTGCGACTTCTGTGGTACTGGTGTTAGAAGTCGGCGCTATCAAGCATGCGATAATGAACGCAACCAACAATGATGTACCCTTAATCCATTTTGGTTTGCTACCAAGCAGATCCTTCCATAAATCATCAACTTTTGAGATCGGAAGCAGCAAGATCGTCACTGCTACAAACAAGACCATTGCAAAACTTGGTATTGAAGCGATTGTCATGATTCCACAAATAAATACCAGAAACCACGATAGGTATCTGTGTTTCTTTGCTTTCTTCTCGGCTTCTTTTCGTTGTCGTTCTTCTTCGTATTTCTTTTGTCCGAACATATACATTTCCTCCCTATGTGATATGTAATTCTGTAAACATCATACCATATGTGTAATTAGAACAAAAATATTTATTTGTCTACTATTAACAAGGCTCACAATTTTGAAAACTCGTCATATTTTCTTATCTTGAGTTGTTGTAATCCTTATTCTTATGTTCCTGTTGTTCATTTGAGGTGTTAAGTATACGCGTTGCGATCATGCGTACCATATTTACCATATAACAATAACACCATACAAGGAGGAAAAATATGGTAAACGAAGGAAGATTGGTAAACGAAAAAAGACGTGCACTCGTAAATGATATCTATGAAAGATACACAACAGAGATCGAAAACAGTTTTGTTAACACAACAATTTGCGAAAACAATGACCTGAGATCCAAAAGGGTTACGGGTACAAAGCAGACAGATATTGTATTCGAACATATGGATTCCGTTTCAGCGGTAATGAAGTATGCAGGAGAGGATACAGCAATCTTGAATTTTGCAAATTACGAAACACCGGGCGGAGGCTTTCTGTACGGAGCAATGGCACAAGAGGAGGCATTATGTCTAGAAAGCACATTGTATCCAGTAATTAGTAACCATGAATTCTATTACAAAGAGAACAGACAGTCATTAAATTATGTTGGGGTTCTGTATAGTAATCGTGCATTATGGTCACCAGGTATTGTCTTTTTCAGAGATGGAAAAGAAAAGTATTGCGACGTCATTACATGTGCAGCACCGAATGCATCTGCATACTTATCAGCTGGTGGAAGCAAGGTCGTAAACGAAAAGGCATTATACGACCGTATTTGTTTCATTATTGATGAAGCTGTCAATAGAGGAACAAAAACATTGATTCTCGGAGCTTTTGGATGCGGTGTTTTTGGACAGAGTCCATATATACTTGGATACCTGTACCGTCAGCTTTTGCAGAAAGAATACAATGGGGTATTCGATCGTGTTGTATTTGCTGTTATTGACGAAGCGACATTAAATTGGCTGAGAGATGGATTTGAACAAGAATAGGAGGGATTCGTATGTTAGAAGCAAGTTCAGAAACAAGTAGACTTGAAGACCAGATAACAGACGAAGAGCTCGAGCGCAGAGAATCCGTTGCTGTTAAACTATTGAGATGCCGGAAACAGATGGCTTCCAATTATAGCAGCATCGAGACGATCTCGTTACAAAGTCCTGTTATCTATACGGATGATGCCTATGTCCAGAAGCAGATCGAAAAGGCGACAGAGTTAGAAGCAGACTTAGGATAACCAAGTGGAGGTCCATAACGGCTTCCACTATTCAAAAGGAAAGCGATTTCGAGAACGAGAAAACTAATAGACCAGGAATTTCCTGGTCTATTCTTTTTCAATGGGTTCACCAAAAGAGAAATGATCAAAGAGTTATACAACATGCATAGAAAACAGTACTCGGCGTGAAGGAAAAAAATAAATCATGACATCAATGAGGTGCTAACTGACTGCACGCCAAGAGGCGGCAGGTTTCAGTTAGACTATCTCTCGTCAGAGTTCCAGATCATCTATCTCAATATTTAATACGGAATCCTCCAAAAACGTCAGAAGGGACTCATACGTGTTTTCACACACTCCGTCAATCACTGCATCCAAACACGACTGCAGGTATTCCGAAAACTCAGGTCCTGGTTTTAACCCAAGATTGATTAAATCGTTTCCGTTAATCGCGAGATCTTTTAGAGAAAAAGCGGATTGTTGTTCTAAAACTGTATTCATAACCTGTTTAATATCTTCTGTTTTTGGATACCATGAAACGTTCTCTGGTCCATTTGGGTATACGTGATCGTCACGATCTGCCTGTTTCAAGATTAACCAATCTGATAAGAAATCAACTCCATATCGATTCAGCCAGCGTTTCACACATGGTTCTGTTGGAGTAATCTGGGTGTCATGAAACTTTATAAGCAATCGAATCTGTTCGGTTTCTTTTGCAGTACACCGGAAGTCGTTTGCTAATACTTCGGCTGCAATTTGTTCTGATACTTCTGGATGTCCATCAAAGCTATAATGACCTTTCTTGCTATTATATGCTTTTGTGGTTGGTTTTCCGATATCGTGTAATAACGCAGCCATTTTAATCGCAAACAAATCGGTATCACACAAATCGGTTACCGCAATCATGTGTTCATATACGTCGTGTTTATGATATGGGTTCTCCTGATCAAGACCGATGCATGGTTCGATTTCTGGAATAGCAGCTGCGATAACAGGAGTAAACTCCAGAAATGTCTTTCGAATCGGTTGTCCACATGTTAAAATCTTTTGAAATTCACTTGTAATTCGTTCTTTTGATACCTGTTGCAACATATTTCGGTTCCGAATGATTGCTTCTTTTGTTTCTGGCTCGATTGTAAGATTATATTTAATCGCGAATCGTAGAGCCCGCATAATTCGAAGCCCATCTTCTTGGAACCGTTCATTTGCATTACCTACAGCTCGCAAAATACCGTTTTCCAAATCCATAAGACCTCCAAACGGATCAATGAGCTTATCTTCAGATACATCGTAAGCCATTGCGTTGATTGTAAAGTCGCGTCTCGCAAGATCGTATTCAATATTAGAAACAAATTTAACAGAATCCGGATGTCTGCCATCTGAATAATCTGTTTCACCTCTGAATGTTGTTACTTCGTACTCGGTCCCGTCTACTAATGCAACAACTGTTCCATATTCGATTCCTTTTGGAATAACTGGATATTTTGTAGACAATACTTTCATTGCAATATCTGGAGTGAGATCGGAACAGATATCGTAGTCGTGAGGCTCTAAATGCATAAACATATCGCGTACGCAGCCACCAACAAGATACGCTTTTGATGATTTTGTATGCAGCAGTTCTAAGATGTCGATTACTGGTTGTGGAATATTAACATTATCCATATACATATCCTCCTTGTATATTATTCGTATTTTTCTAATCAACTACTCCGGACTCTGCTGAATAGTACCGTCTTTTTGTCATGACTGAACAGACAGTATCGGCATTGACATCTAAGTTTACCGATGTTTTAAGCCCAAAGTAATTGACAATCTACTTGTCTACTATTAACAAGGCTCACAATTTTGAAAACTCGTCATATTTTCTTATCTTGAGCAGAATGGCGTTTTCATCACGGTCATTGAATGGTCGATGATGCCAACTTAGTTATTCTAATACAAATACAACATCATACAAAGTTTCTGACGAGTTTCCCAGATTGTGAGCCTTGTTAGATATAAAAACAAAGTCACATAAGGAGTAAATGTATTATGAATTCATTGTTAAACGTATGGATAAATGGTATGGCAGCTGTAATAGCAGACAAAGATTTGTTTATATTTGCAATCGTTATGGAAGTTATAGGAATCATATCGTGTCATGATTTATATGCTGGAAGTGGAGTTGAAGATATACCTTTTATATTTATTTCGCTCGCAGTTGGTTTCTTATGGATAATTACATTTCTGTCGTTATTATTATAACTAGGAATTGTTAGCCTAAGAAGATTTCGCACATATTTAACACAAAACGAAGAAGGCGAAAGGAGAGAGAGACTATGGAACACACACACAATGGATTTTATGAAGAACTGGATGAGTTGCAAAAAGATGGTGCAGATGATTTTGGATTCCTTGAGAATATTTGTGCTTGGTCTTTTTTTTGTATAGGTTTCAAGAACTCTGACATATTTACAGAACATTTGTTATTTCTTGTATATATATAGCACATATTTAGAGTAAATCTATTAATGATTAATCGAGGAGGAACAAAATATGAGTAAAAGAAGTAAATTAATAGTGAGCAAATTAGCAGCAGCAATCGTTATAATATTGATTTTTGTTGGTTGTTGCGGATTAAGTTTGATTGTAACTTGTGGGATTGTTAAGCTGATTACAATGTGTTTTGGACTGACATTTAAGTGGTCAACTGCCATTGGTATTTGGCTTATACTTTGTCTTTTAAAAGGTTCATTTAACGGTTCGCAAAAGAATTAAAACGTAATGGCGTGTACGAAGAACTTTGCGAACATGTCAGACAGAGAGGTCTGAAAAAAGAAATCCGTAAACAAATAGAAGAGACTGACTATTAAGTTAGTCTCTTTTGTTTCCGGCATTTTGTATGCTATTCGCAAAACCCATATTTAGGATAACAAATTAAACGCATACGAAAAAGGAGGAAACGAAAATATGACACAAAATGAATTAAACAAGATCATCGAGAATCATCAGCATTATCTCAATAAGGATATCGATGGATGGGAATCCATGAGAGCAGATTTATCAGATAAGAATTTGAGCGGCTTGAATCTTAAAAATGCGAATCTTAGAGAGGCGAATTTTAGAAATGCGAATCTTAGCAATTCGAATCTTGGAGATGCGAATCTTAACAATGCGGATCTTGCATATGCGGATCTTAGAAAGGCGGATCTTAAAAAGGCAGATCTTAGAAAGGCGGTTCTTAGAAAGGCGGATCTTAGAAAGGCGGATCTTAGTAGAGCGGATCTTAGAGATGCAGATCTTAGCGAAGCAAATTTGTACAGAGCATTTTGTTTGCATACAAATTTGTGCAGAGTAGATCTTAGCAATGCGTACCTTAGAGATGCGGATTTGTACAGTGCGGTTTGTGGTGATACAAATCTGTACGGAGTGGATCTTAGAGGCGCGGATCTTAGAGAAGCGAATCTATTAAGAGCAGATCTCAGAAAGGCGGATCTTAGAGAGGCAAATCTTAGAAATGCATACCTGTCCGGAACCGATCTCAGTGAAAATGCAAAAATCGATTACCCGATTACATGCCCGGAAACTGGCTCATTTATTGGTTATAAGAAAGCAATCTACGGATATATCGTAAAGCTTCAGATCTGTGAAGATGCAAAACGATCATCTGCAACAACAAAGAAATGCAGGTGTAGTAAAGCTTTAGTCTTAGCAATCGAAAATATGGACGGATCTGATAGCGGATTACAAGAAATAGAATCGCATTTTGATCCTTGCTTTATTTATCGCGTTGGAGAAATTGCAGAAGTATATAATTTTGATGATAATCGATGGAACGAATGTGCACCAGGTATTCATTTCTTTATGGATAGACAAAATGCAGTTGAATATTAAAAGCAAATTAAAGAGATGACCGTTATGGTTGTCTCTTTTAGTTTCCGGTTTGTTTTGTATGTAATTGCTTCAGTCCATATTTAGGATAACAAATTAAAAGCATATGAAAAAGGAGGAAACAAAATATGACACAAAATGAATTAAACAAGATCATAGAGAACCATCAGCATTATCTCAATGAGGATATCGATGGATGGGAATCCATGAGAGCAGATTTATCATATAAGAATCTGAACGGATTGTATCTTAGCAATGCGAACCTGTACGGAGCGAATCTTAACAATGCGAATCTTAGAAAGGCACATCTTAAAAATGCGGATCTTAGCAATGCGGATCTTAGCAATGCGAATCTTAACAATGCGAATCTTAGAAAGGCACATCTTAGAAATGCAAATCTTAGCAGTGCGGATCTTAACGATGCGGATCTTATCCATGCGGATCTTAGAGAGTCAAATCTTAGCAATGCGGACTTTAGAAATGCGGATCTTATCAACGCGAATCTTGCATATACGGACATTAGAAGTGCGGATCTTAGAATGGCGAATCTTAGAAAGGCGAATCTTAGAGAAGCGAATCTTAGCAATGCGAATCTTAAAAATGCGAATCTTAACAATGTAAATCTTAGAGAGGCGAATTTGTACGGAGCAAATCTTAGCTATGCGGATCTTAACAATTCGGCTCTTAACAATGCAGATCTTAGAGAGGCTAATTTGTACAGAGCGTTTTGTTGTTATACAAATTTGTGCGGAGTGGATCTCAGAAATGCTGATCTTAGTGAGGCAGATATGTACGGAGCGAATCTTAGGGATACGAATCTATTCGGAGTAAATCTTAAAAATACAAATATAGTCTGTGCAGTGATCAGTGAAGACACAAAAATCGATTATCCGATTGCATGTCCGGAAACTGGCTCATTCATTGGTTATAAAAAAGCATGCTATAGATATATTGTAAAGCTTCAGATCTGTGAAGATGCGAAACGATCATCTGCAACAACAAAGAAATGCAGGTGTAGTAAAGCTTTGGTATTGGCTATCGAGAACATAGACGGATCTGATAGTGGGTTACAGAAAATAGCCTCGAAATTTGATCCTTGTTTTATTTACCGCATTGGAGAAATTGCAGAAGTACCTAACTTTGATGATAATCGATGGCATGAGTGTGCACCTGGTATCCATTTCTTTATGGATAGACAGGATGCAGTTGAATATGGATTTTAAAAACATATCAAAGAGATAACCGTCGTGGTTGTCTCTTTTTGTTTCCGGTTTGTTTTGTATGCGATTGTTTCAGTCCATATTTAGGGTAACAGAACATAAGCATACGAAAAAGGAGGAAACGAAATATGACACAGGAACAATTAAACAAGATTATCGAGAACCATCAGCATTATCTTAATGAGGATATCGATGGATGGGAATCCATGAGAGCAGATTTATCATATAAGAATCTGAGTGGCTTGAATCTTAAAAATGCGAATCTGCACGAAGCAAAGCTTAGCAGTGCGAATCTTAGAGATGCGGATTTTAGAGAGGCAAATCTTAGCAATGCGGATCTTAGAAATGCGAACCTTAGAGAGGCGAATCTATTCAGAGCGAATCTTAAAGATGCGAATCTATTCGGAGTAAATCTTAAAAATGCAAATATAAGCTATGCAAAGATCAACGCAAACACAAAAATCGATTATCCGATCGCCTGTCCAGAAACAGGCTCATTTATTGGTTATAAGAAAGCAGGCTACGAATATATCGTAAAGCTTCAGATTTGTGGAGATGCGAAGAGGTCATCTGCAACAGCAAAGAAATGCAGGTGTAGTAAAGCATTGGTATTATCCATAGAGAATATAGACGGGTCTGATAGCGGATTACAAGAAATAGAATCGGATTTTGATTCTCGTTTTGTTTACCGCGTTGGAGAAATTGCAGAAGTATTTGATTTTGATGATAATCGATGGGATGAATGTGCGCCTGGTATTCATTTCTTTATGGACAGACAGGATGCAGTTGAATATGAACTTTAAAACACATTAAAGAGATAACCGTTATGGTTGTCTCTTTTTTTTTGTCCAGATAATAGAATTCCATGAGATTCAGTTTTTTATGATTGTTCAAACGGTAAATTCTTTTTCGTATTACTTTGTAACCCCGCGTACCATATTTAGGAATGTAAACAAATGCAATGATTCATGGAGCACAGGAAAAGAAGACGACAATGAAAGGACACCGAGTCACTAGCGACCTAATGAGGCGTGAACATCTGGGTGGACGGTCTGTGTAGAATATGAAACATGCGTTGTTACAATCATAAAATATCTTACCCAAAACGGAGGAAAACATTATGAAACTTATGGAAATCGTAAAACAGGCAGCAACAGCAGGTAGAGAGGTCGTTGGTATTGAAGTTACTATGAGTAATGATGACGCGTTATATCGTATTACAGAGTACGATGCGGAGTCAGGTGCTATCAAGGTCGCAAAGATCCTTGAGGACGGCACTACAGATTCCAACGAGATTGTATTAAGCGGCATTAACACAATGTTCGCACACTTCAAATACAATCCAAACCCGAAACCGACAGCAGACGCAGCAATCGTTGACGGGGATTTAGTGATCGATAACGGACCAACAGTATCCCTTGGCAGCATCAAAGCTCAGAAGGTACTTGGTGCGGTTCCTGGATTGGTAATCCTTGGAGTTGGAGAGCCAGAAGATGAGGAACTTGAGGTTTATACCTTCAATGCTCAGTTTTCTGCCGATCCGGACTTCGTTGGAACATTCAAGGACGCAGGATTCACAGTCCCAGCCAACACAAAGGCGGTTGTTATCGATGACCGCACTTACTTTATTGAAACGGTGATCACACCAGTTGAGATCAAAGATAAGGATGGCAAGGTAACAGATGTCAAAGAGATCTGCTCCAGCGATCTCATCCAGATCATGGCAACCGGTACTGGAGAAGATACAACCGTAAGAGGCGTATCATTCTTCGGAGATAACGGCAAGGTTATGGACTATGAGGATTTCTGCTACGAGGAAGATCTTGATGAGGATGACGAGGATTCTGAAGATGCTTACAATGCATACCTCAAAGAGTTCGGTGGCTCTGGTTCCGGATTTGCGGTTCCGATCGAGAGTGTCCGCATGGTAGAGCAGGCAGGTCGTAAAGATTTAGTTGTTGTAACCAAAGACACAATCGACGATGACGGATATCTTACAGATGAGGAACAGCCAACAATTCGCCTGTTCACAATGGACGGCAGAAAAGTTGGAACCTTCCTTGTAAACTCCATGGATGCGAAAGTATACCTTGGTGGATCTACAAAGAGTGCTCCTTCTGTAACTGTATTCGACAAAGACCAGATCTTTGTAAGAGCAGACAAATACGGTATGAAGATCTTAAAAGATCCGAAGATCGTCACCGCTCTGGAAGGTCACACAGTTTACTGCGGCAAGGAGTATGACGAAGAGACTAAAACTGCAACTTATTACTTCGGTGATGAGAAGCAGAACGTAGTCGGATTCTCATACAGAGAAACAGACAGAGGTCCTGTTATCAAACTGGTAACTGAGATCTAGTCTGGATTAAGTCTGTAAACAAAAACAATGAGAGTCAACCTTCGGGTTGGCTCTTTTTGTATGCGAACGTTCGATTCCATATTTAGGATAACAAAAACAAACGCATACGAAAAGGAGAAACCGAAATGAACAGATTATCAACTAACGAACTGAGACAGCTTATTAAGAAGTCAGGCATGACAACGGAGGAGTATTATAAGAAATTGTTTGCGTTACAGGAAGATATCGAATTTTTTAACCTGTATATGAAACGAAACAAAAAGAGCGAATACGGATTGGTTGTCAAAGTAAAAATAGGTGCCGGACGTGCTTTCGAGGATGTCTGGAAGAAATACGGATACGGAACAGACAAAGACAGTATCGAGCGTACATTTGCTGAAACTACTCTATTAAGTGTTATTTTCAAAGATATGTATGATGGTACTGACATCTATTCTGATGACGAGATCCGTAGTTTCAAATTTAGCTTTGAAATGTATGACGAGACAAAGATGAACGATTACATCTCAGACTTCATTGGATGTTCTTATGGATGCATGGACGTAGCAAGACAACTCGAATTACTCGAAACAAAAGAGTGTTAACAAAAACAATGAGAGTCAACCTTCGGGTTGGCTCTTTTTGTATGCGAACGTTCAATCCCATATTTAGGATAACAAAAACAAACGCATACGAAAAAGGAGGAACTGAACATGAGTAATAATGTAATAAATAATGAACCTGTACACGGATACAAGGTGTTTAATCCAGACTGGACCTGTAGAGATTTTCAGTATGAGGTTGGAAAAACATTTGAAGAAAATGTTAAACCGAGTTGCTGTGGTAGAGGGTTTCATTTTTGCAAAGAAGCTATTGACTGTTTTAACTATTACGCTTTTAATCCAAAAAACAAAGTTGCAGAAGTGATTGCACTTGGAGAATTAGACACAGATGGGGATAAATCTTGCACAAACAAAATCCAGATTGTACGAGAGGTCCCTTGGATAGAAGTCTTGACAATCGTAAACATTGGAAAAGAAAACACAGGGATAGGCAATACCGGAAGTTATAATACTGGAGGCCGTAATACCGGAAACTGTAATGCAGGAAACAAAAACACTGGAGATTGGAGCTCTGGATACTGGAATTCTGGAACAGGTAATGCTGGGGACGGCAACACTGGAGATTTCAATACAGGAAATTGGAACACCGGAAACGGTAACACTGGATACAAGAACACAGGAGATAGTAATATCGGAGACGAGAATACTGGAGATAGTAATATCGGAAACGAGAACACCGGAAAAAGGAATATCGGAGACAGTAATACCGGGGATTGGAACAAATCATCTTTTAATACCGGCTGTTTCAACACAAAAGAACAAACAATTATGTTGTTTAACAAACCATCGGATTGGACATTTCGTCGTTGGCTAGGATCAGGGGCAAATTGTTTGTTAAATCAGATGCCAAAGGATATTGTTGAATGGGTATATAAGAGTGCTATGACGGATGAAGAGAAACGTGAACATCCAACCTACGAAACAACAGGTGGTTATCTTAAAGTGCTTGATAATTCCGAAACCGCGCAGAAGTGGTGGGATAATCTTTCGGATGCAAATAAGGATACTATTAAGGCGATTCCGAACTTCGACCCTGAAATTTTCTACGAATGCACAGGAATCAAAGTAGAGTAACAGACAGAAAAGGAACCTATACACAGATTTGTGTACGGGTTCTTTTCTTTATGGAAAATGCTCTTTTTGTGTCCGTTAATCATAAATCCCAGACTTTGTAACCACAAATCCGGATCCATTGCATTTCGGACACGGGCAGCAGGATTCCTTTTCTTGTTTCATGAATACTGTTTGTGGAATCGGCAGATAGGAAATCTCATTACAGTCCGGACAATGTGCGACCTTTTCCTCGTAGGTCCCATATTTTCCACAAACAAGAGTTACGTCATAATTAAAGAGTTTCCTACAGTGTTTGCAAAAGAACGGGACCGAATTTACTTCAATTCGTGGGCGTTCCATTGTTTTGTACACAAGTGCGAGTTCATCGGTTCTGTTACCGTCTTCGATTGACTTCACAACTTTGTTTTCTTTCTGACTGTTGCCAGGTCGACCGTATACAGCATGAAATTCATACTCACAGTCTAAACATTTCGTATCATAATAGTTTCCCATACTTCAAATTCCTCCGTTGTATTCGTATTTGTTATCACTGACATACATCATTATAAGATATACTTATGGTTTTGTCTATTTTGAAGACAGATTGTTTTGTTTCCGGTTCTTTTTCGTTTCCTCTGTTTGTGTTTCGACCATATTTAGGCTGTTACTCGTAAACAATTTAGTTTTGAACACAAAGAAAGGAAACGAAATATTATGAAACGAAAAGCAGTGAGTTGTCTGCTTGTTCTGGCTGCGATCATGACGTTAACGCCTACGATTCCAACATTGGCAGCCGAAAATCCGGACAACACAACACAGGAAGCAACAACGACAGGAAATCAGGGAACAACTATCACATATCAACAGGATTCCGCTTTTACTGTAACCATTCCGAAGACGATTACTTTAGGGCAAAATAAGAGTGCAACCTATGACGTTAAAGTAAAGGGTGACATTTCCGGGAATGAGACGGTTACTGTTACTCCTGATGCGACCATGCAGCTGACGGATTCAAATGGAAAGGCTGCGGTTACTGGAACTATCACTCAGGATGTTACAGAGTTTGCAGCCGATCAGGTGAATCTACCGGATGGAGGTAGTACGACAGGTAACATTGTAGCAAACGAACTTACGTCTGGAGACTGGTCAGGCAATTTTGAGTTTGCAATCGGTGTCAATAAAGAGTTAGCTGCTGGATTATATGACGCAGATGGGAAAATGGTTTGCACTTGGGAAGAGAGCGGAATCGATGTAGGTAAAGACTATGCATTTAATAATTATAAAACTGATCCAGCGTCTGCGTATTCCGTATTGAAGACAAAGCCAGAAGTAAAATCAATTGTAATGCCAGACAGCGTAACAAGTATTGGAAATTACGCATTTTATGGTTGTTCGTCATTAACAAACATTACGATACCGGATAGTATAACAAGTATTGGCGATAATACATTTTATAATTGTTCTTCGCTTATAGACGTTGCAGTACCAAACGGTGTAACAAATATTGGAAGTTATGCATTTTATGGTTGTTCCAATTTAACCTCAATTGCCGTACCAGACGGTGTAATAAGTCTTGGAGACCATGCATTTTCTCGTTGTTCTGGTCTAACAGCAATCACAATTCCAAACAGTGTAACAAACATTAAAGACAGTGCATTTTCACGCTGTACTAGTTTAACATCAATTACAGTCTCAACCAGCGTAACAAGTATTGAATCAGGTGCATTTAGTGGTTGTATTAGTTTAACATCAATCACAATACCAGATAGAGCAACAAGCATTGGAAATGGGGCATTTAATGATTGTATAAGTTTAGCATCTGTAACCTATAAAGGACAGACATATACAAGCAAATCAACACTAACAACAGCATTTGGTAACAACGTAACATTGGGAACTAATCCGTTTAGTAACACGGCCTTAACCGATTAATCCCATACACCTCATACCAAGAAAAGTCACACAATAAAGTGTGGCTTTTCTAATTCTTTATATCCTTTTGTTTCCCTCTCTTTAATATGCCTTACTCTCGTACATATTTAGGATAACAAAACAACCCGCATACGAAAAAGGAGGAAACAAATTATGTTGATTACATTGATGGGAATTGCATTAATGGTTATTGGAATTATCATTGTCTGGATCTGTATTAAGGTTCCGAAATTCAAGAAGGTAGGCAAATATTTTGGAATTGTATTTCTGTCGGTTGGATTTGCATGGACAACATTTGTATTCGAGGCCATTGGACTGCAGCGCACAAAAGAGGATTCGGAGATAGCAAACAATCAGAAAGAATACGTAATGTTGTGTGCGAATATTCGTTTGCTAGAATCGAATCCGGATGATGAAGCAAAGGATACAATCATCGAAAGTGTGAACAACTGGAACGAAAAAGTAGACAACGGAAGAAAGTATCTCAAAGATCCGTGGACCAGCTGGTTATGGAACAAGAATATAGTCGACTCAATGGAATACATTGAGATTCCGGAAGACCTGATTAAATAACCGAAAACGAGAAGAGTTACTGACACGGTAGCTCTTTTTGTTTTGTTTTCGTTCATTCGTATGCATGTCTTAGTTCCATATTTAGGATAACAAAAATAAAGCATACGAAAAAGGAGGAAACGAAAATGTTATTTACATTATTAGGAATTATGGTTGTTGTTGTAGGATTTGTTGTCATCTGGATCGGAGTTATCCAAAATAAAACAGCGAAGAAAAACAAAATGGGTGCTTTGTGTGTAGGTAGCTTTGTTTTGGTAGTTGGAATCACATGGGTAATGACGATGGCTTTGATAATATTAGAAGCACATAGCTGTGCGGATTCTGATATTGCAAACAATAACAATGAATACGTATTATTATCTGCAAGTGTCTGTTTGTTAGAAACGAATCCGAACTATGAAGAAAAAGATGCAATCATTGAAAGCATCAACAAATGGAACGAAAAAGTAGATAACGGGAGACGATATCTTAAAAGTCCGTGGACAAACTGGTTGTACAGCAAGAGAGTTATTGAAGCGATGGAATACATTGAGATTCCGGAAAACATGATTAAATAATCGAAAAACGAGGAGAGTTGCCAATATGGTAGCTCTTTTTGTTTTGCTTTGTTTCCGTTCATTTGTATGCACGTCTTAGTTCCATATTTAGGATAACAAAACAACCCGCATACGAAAAAGGAGGAAACAAATTATGTTAATGGTATTAATGGGAATCGTATTTATTGTTATCGGAATCGCTATCATTGCAATCAGCGTTATCCAAAAGAGGAAAACAAAGAAGAAGAATGCAGGTGTTTTCTTCGGTAGTCTGTTTTTAGTATTGGGTTTCATTTGGCTTACATTAATGTTTGAGTCGATCTGGAATCAGCATAATAGTGCGGATTCGGATATTGCAAACAATAATAAGGAATACGCATTGTTGTCTGCAAGTGTTTGTTTGCTGGAAGAGAATCCAGCTTATGAAGAGAAAGAAATAATCATTGAGTGCGTGAACGAATGGAACGAAAAAGTAGAAAACGCACAAAATGGACTCAAAAATCCGTGGACAAACTGGCTGTACAACAAGAGAGTTATTGAAGCGATGGAACACATTGAGATTCCGGAAAGTGTAACAAAATAACTGAAAACGAAGAGAGTTACCAACATGGTAGCTCTTTTGTTTTGATTCGTTTTGTTTCCGTTCATTCGTATGCACATCTTAGTCCCATATTTAGAATAACAAAAATATATTGCATACGAAAAAGGAGGAAACGAAATGAATATTATACCAATTAATCTTAATTTCCAATTTGATGAAGGGGATGAAACAACACCGATTATTATTGTTGCTACAGATGACGTTTATGTTCATATCTGTCAGGTTATGAACGAAATCATGGAAACTCATTCTGTTTTGTGTGAATCGGAAGACTATGGAAAGTTAGGACGTACACCAGAAACACTTATGAACTATTATTGTTCAAAAGTTAGACCTGGATGGAACTGGTATCCAATTGCATATACAGTGGATCTTAACTAACTGAAAACAAAGAGAGTTACCAATATGGTAGCTCTTTTTGTTTTGATTTGTTTTGTTTCCGTTCATTCGTATGTACGTCTTAGTTCCATATTTAGGACAACAAAACATATTGCATACGAGGAGGAAACGAAATGAATTATTATTATCATTTAACGCAGCCAGAGTTTATTACCGCGATCCAGAAAGAAGGATTGAAACCAATGCTTGGAAAACGGTCAAAGTCAATCGGAGACAAAGAAGAAAGACTTTGTTTGTGTTCCGAAAGCAGTATTGATGCCTGGTCAATCATGCTTGGAACAAATACGGTAATCAAAGTTGTGGTCCCAGACGAAGACAAAATGAAATTGGTCGATCAGGGTAATGTATCTGATGAGTACAATTATGATGGTATTATTCCGCCAGAGTACATTGTGGATATATTTAGTGTAAAACCAAAGAAAGTCGTACTTGATCAGATCCGATCCGACTATATCTGGGGACTATCTGAATTCTGTACTTATTGTGCCAGATATTATACAGAATTGGAACGCGAGAATACAGACGAAGAGTATCTTGATGCGCTCAAAGAGGCTATTCAAGTAACCGGAGAGTTGTTAATCCCTGTAATTCCCAAATTATGTTATCCGGAGATGCCAAAAGAGGAACGAAAAGAGATACTAAAGTCAATTGGAAACCAGGGAGCGTATACCTTCTGTGATGATTATTATGTCAAAGTGGAAGCTGGAAAACCAATCAAGCGGTTATATCAGATGCTTACGGAATATCCAGAGGACGATCTTACAGAAATCAGAACGACGATCAACAAACTGATCAAAGATAACTTCAAGTATTGTCTGAGAGTCAACACAGGCGGATTTACAGGCTAAAAATCTGAAAGAAAACAAAGGGAGTTACCGACATGGTAGCTCTTTTGTTTTGTATGCGAATTATGAATACCATATTTAGGATAACAAAACAAAATGCATACATACAAGGAGGAAAGTATTATGACAAGAGACGAATTCTTAAACATGGATTGGAGCGACTCACAAATTGGGTACGATATGCAGGTTGTACTGCCGGACGGTGATAGTAGAACGATCGCTTATCTGACATTATCAAAGAAATATCCGAATTCATTATGTTTGGTTACCGACAGTAAGGAATTCCCAGTAATGAATTCAGGATGTGGCATAAACAAAAATCCAACACCATATGACGTGATCTTCAAACTGAAAGAGGATACAGATATCAAAAAGGTCATTGCCATTGTTGATAACAAAGTTTATGATCTCGATCCGGGATACGTTAAAATGAATCATTACGATAGCATACTTCGTTTTGAAAGAGCTAGAAACTTGATTTATTTATAACTGATTCAAACGTACTAAAAGAATAGAATCCATACATATACAGACATGTGTGGGTTCTTTTCTTTTTTATATGTGATGGGTGCGTACCATATTTAGAGTAACAAAAATATTACACACATTCAAAGGAGGATGTAAATCATGTTAGTTTTTTTAATCGCTGTTATCGTTTTAGTTCTGGCTTTTGTTCTGTTCAAGTTTACGGAGGAATCATTGGTAATCATTGTACCAATGTTCTTCTTAGGTCTCTACGGTACACTCATTACTGGCGGTCTTATCCTGTGTTCACACGTGGATGCAGATAAGCAGATCGCTGAAAACCAGCTTGAATACGAGACAATTATTGCCGAGATTCAGGCTGTGGACACAGATAACGAGGACGTCTCTAAAGTCTTAGTTATCAAAGACGTGTCCGAGTGGAATAAAGATGTTCAGAAGAACAAACACTGGGCCTCGAGTCCATGGACCTCATGGTGTTATAGCCAGAAGGTAGTGGACAAAATGGAGTATATCGAAGTTCCGGAATGGAACGTTCCGACTCCAGACAGCAACAAATAAAAAAACGAATTGAGTCTGCCATATTGGTGGGCTCTTTTTGTGTGTTCTCTGACGAGTTTTTCGAAAAGTGAGCCTTATATATTATAAACATACATTCAAGGAGGACAAAAGATATGTTATTAGTATTAATATTTACTGCATGTTTGGCTATTGGAATTTTACTCAGACTTATTTTGGTTGAGTATAAAAATGATGATTGTACTTTTTTCGCTCAGGTTAGTTTTATGCTAGTTGGTGTTGTCGGATTGATCTGTGTGGGAACGGTTATTTTGTATTCTCATATTAGTGCGGAAGAGATTATTGTTAAAAATCAAATTGAGTATGAATCAATAATTGCTGAAGTCCATGCTGTTGATTCAAACAACGAAGATGTATCAAAAGTGCAGGTTATCAAAGATGTGAAAGAATGGAATCAGGATATTCATAGTAGTAAATACTGGGTATCAAGTCCATGGACGAACTGGTGCTATAGCCAGAAAGTTGTAAACGCTATGGAATATATTGAAATTCCGGAATGGGAAGCGGCTCCAGATAGCAGCGAAAACGAATAACAGGAAACAAAGAGAGTCAGAACAATCTGGCTCTTTTTTTCTGTATGTTTCCTATGACGAGGTTTTCTGAGACAGATATGAATTTTGTATTTCAAGTATTCCTATATACTTAATTCAATATACAACTACTAGAACCCATATTTAGGATAACAAAAATTATGATATTAAAAAGGAGAAAACAAAGTATGAAACAGGAACAATTAAATAAGATGATTAAATGCCATCAACATTATCTCAATGAGGATATTGACGAATGGGAGGAAACGCAAGCAGATTTATCAGATTATGATCTAAGTGGTTTGAATTTGTCACATAAAGATTTACGATATGCAAATTTGAACGATTCAAAATTTTATCATGCAGATCTTAGAGAAGCAAATCTTAGGCATACAGATTTTAGAGGGGCAGATCTTAGGTATGCAGATCTTAGAGGAGCAGATTTTAGGTATGCAGATCTTAGAGGAGCAGATTTTAGGTATGCAGATCTTAGAGGGGCAGATTTTAGGTATACAGATCTTAGGGAAGCAGATCTGAGGGATACAGATCTTAGAGAAGCAGATCTTAGGAAGGCAAATCTTTTGGGGGCAAAAAATTGATTATCCAGAAACGGGATCATTCATTGATTATAAGAAAGCAAGATATGAATACATTCTAACTGATCTGCACGCCTATAACTGAACATTAGTAATTCTATAATTGAACATTAGTAGTTCAATTATCTTGAGAAATTATCTTGAGTAGGAAGTAGGTTTCAGTATAGGCGGACGTCACTTAAAGTTTGAAATATTGGGACGTCGGATTTTCATTTCCAGATAACAGCGAAAACGAATAACAAAAAAAACAAAGAGAGTCAGAATAATCTGGCTCTTTTTTTTGTGTGTTCCCTGACGAGGTTTTCAAGAAGTGAGCCTATTAATTATAGTTAACAAAATCATAGAAAAATGAGGGATCGAACATGGCAGTAATTCTGCTCTTAGGAGTTATGTTTTCATGGTTGATTTTGTTCATAAGCACAATTGCATACCTTTATGATTTTGATCTGTCTGGTCATGAATCTGAATTTTAGGATCTGTTGGAGTTGTTTGTAGAACTAGGATCCATAATCATTGTATGCGAGGGTCTTTTTCTAAACGCGAAGCTTGTATTCCAAATATGTTTATGTACTTAACTTAACATACAACTACTGGAATCCATATTTAGGATAACAAAAATCATGATATTAAAAAGGAGGAAACGAAGTATGACACAGGAACAATTAAACAAGATCGTCGAAAATCATCAGCATTATCTTAATAAGGATATTGACGGATGGGAAAACATGAGAGCGGATCTTAGCAATAAAATTCTATACGAAGCCAATCTTAGAAGAGCTGATCTTAGAAATGCGGATTTTAGAGAGGCAAGTTTATTCGGAGCAGATCTTAGATATGCGAATCTGTCCGGAGCAGATCTTAGAGATGCAAATTTGTGCAAAGCGAATCTTAGAGGTGCGAATCTTAGAGGTGCAAAACTTCAAAATACAGATATAGTCTGTGCAGTGATCAGTGAAGATACAAAAATCGATTATCCGATCGCATGTCCAGAAACTGGTTCATTCATTGGTTATAAAAAAGCAGTCTCTGAAAAGATTGTAAAGCTTCAGATTTGTAAAGACGCAAAACGATCATCTGCAACAACAAAGAAATGCAGGTGTAGTAAAGCATTGGTCTTGGCGATAGAGAATATAGACGGATCTGATAGCGGATTACAGGAAATAAAATCGATATATAATCATTGTTTTATTTATCGAGTTGGAGAAATCGCAGAAGTACCTGACTTTGATGATAATCGATGGAATGAATGCGCTCCTGGACTTCATTTCTTCGTGGATCGGCAAGATGCAGTTGAATATGAATTTTAAAAACAAAGTAAAGAGATGACCATCGTGGTTGTCTCTTTTCGTTTCCATTTCTTTTGTGTGCGTTTGTTTCGTCACATATTTAGGATAACAAATACATTTGCACACAAAAAAAAGGAGGAAACAAAATATGGAGATACTTAACACAGCAAAAGAGAAACGTATCATTGAGTTCAGCCAAGAGGAACTTACATTGCTTTGTCATTGTCTTGGCGAACAGCGATACGAAGTAGTCGACAGTTTTGATTCTCAGACACTTTACGCGAACCTGATGATGGCGATTGAAATGTGTCAAGATAAGAAAGAAGACGATGTAAAACCACCGATAAGTAATACGGATTATGTTGTTATGGAACAGGTTGAAGAGATTAATGATGCAATCTGGAATTTGAGTCTGCTCAATGATGAAACTATGGAAGACCCAACCACAGACGAATTACAAACAGCAGCGAAACAGGCAATATCCTGTATGCATTTAATGGTTCGTATTCTTTGTTCTCGTCATATGACAATGCGGGATCTGTATAACGAACTTAGAGAGAAACAAAAATAATCAGAAACAATTAGAGCTTGCGAATATGCAGGCTCTTTTCGTTTCCGTTTATTTTGTGTGCGTTTGTTTTGTTACATATTTAGGATAACAAATATATTTGCACACGAAAAAGGAGGAAACGAAATGAAAGCAACGAAAGGATTTAGAAAAGACATGACATGCAGAGGATTTCGATACGAGGAAGGAAAATCGTATCATGAAGAAAAAGCAAAATGTCGTGAAACTGGTTTTCATGCATGTGAATACCCATTGGATTGCTTCACACATTACGGACCAACAGAAAGCGAATACCATGAAGTAGAGTTATCAGGAGTTATCGATAAAAGCACTCTTGATACAAATATGAGTACTACTGATATCAAAATTGGACCTAAGTTATCATTTACAGAACTTGCGTTGAGCGCGTATGATTTCATTTATAAAAAAGCTAAAGAAGTCTCTGTTTATAAAGGAGCAAGTAGAGTCGAATCGGTTATAAGTAATCATAATGTTGTATCTAAAGGAGGATACGGTTGTGTTGCATCAAATACTAGATCCTATGGAGCTGCTGCTGTATATGGACCAGAATCATCTGCATCCGTTACTGAGAGTTTTAGCACATCAATAGCAGATGGATCGTCAGCAACGTCAACAGCAACTAGTTATAATAGCATTGCATCTGCAACTGGATACGATAGTATTTCGGCAGTAACTGGCAAAAACAGCGTATCGTCAACAGAGGGAATGCACAGCATATCCGGGACAACCGGATGTTATAGCGTTTCGTCTGCTACTGGAAATCATAGTGTTTCAGTAACAACAGAAGAGGAATCAGTATCATCAGCGAATGGATATGGATGTGTATCAACGACAACAGGGAGAGATAGTTTTGCTTCTGTTGAAAGTGATACAGGAATTGCTGTTGCATGGGGATATAAATCAAAAGCAAAAGGCTGTATTGGCTCTCGTCTTGTTTTGGCTGATTGGAAATGTGTCAGATATACACTAAACGAAGAAGACGCATGGCAGTTGGTTGGAGCGAAAATGGTGATCGTAGATGGTGTTAATATTAAAGCAGATACTTATTATCGCTGTATCAATGGTGAAGTAGTCGAAGCTATTGACGAAGACGAATAACCCGAAACAATTAGAGTTTGCAAATGTGCAGGCTCTTTTTGTTATGGATTCGAATGGTTGTTTCCGGTTATTTTGCATGCAATCATCTTATCACATATTTAGGATAACAAACAATAAAGCACATAATAGAGGAGGAAACAAAATGTCAGAAACAAAGAAAACATGTCCATTCGGAACAGTAGGAGATCAGAACCAGAAAGCGATTCTTTACCAAATCCTGCAAAATGGATTCAGAGACGAAAATCCGAGACCACATTATGAAGATATGTATCATAATGCGCATCTTTCTGATGATTGCAAATATGTGATCACAGAAGACGGAAACAAGATCGAAATTGAAGAAGGAACTGCATTTACAAACGGCTCAGATGTAACCGTTTATGTCCCGGCTCATACGTTATCCATTAACCATGTTGTTACCAGATACGACTTAGCAAAAGGTGATTGTCCGATTTTGACATTGAGACCGATCGCATGGAAATCAGCAGTCAAAGAAATCTTATGGATTTACCAGATGCAGAGCAACAAACTGTCAGACCTTCATGATCTTGGTATCAAATATTGGGACCAGTGGGATATTGGCGACGGAACAATTGGCTGCAGATATGGAGCAACTGTAAAAAGACATAACCTGATCAATAAGTTACTGAATGGATTAACAGCCGATCCATTTGGTCGCCGTCATATCATGTGCATGTGGCAGGAAGACGATTTTTCAGACGAAACAGGAGGAACAACCAAAGGATTGAATCCATGTTGTTATGAAACGATCTGGAATGTAAGAAGAGGAATCGACGGTAAATTGTATCTGGATATGCTCATGAATCAGCGGTCCAGTGACTTTATCGTATCCGCATCAATCAATGAGATGCAGTATGTGGCGCTTCAGTTAATGGTCGCAAAACATTGTGGATACGAACCTGGCATATTCACGCATGTAAGTGAAAACGTGCAGATTTATGACAGACATTTGAGTCAGGCAAAAGAAATCGTTTTTAATCGAAACACAATTGATTGTGATCCAAGATTTGTTCTGGATACAGAGAAAACAAACTTTTTCGATTTCACGATTGATGATTTTAAACTGATCGGATATCCAAGAGAAGAAATTGCAAAGAAGAATCCACAGATGAAATTCGATCTTGGAATCTAAAACAGAAACAAACAGAAGGACTCGCTTTATGCGGGTTCTTTTTGTATGTGTATGAAAACTTACAACACAAATCCATTCATTCCATATTTAGGATAACAAACAATTACACACACCGAAAAGGAGGAAACAAAATGAGTGAAGTAACAAAAATAAGTGGACCAGTACATGGATATAAGGTTTTTGATTCGGATTGGACCTGTAGACCAGCAGGAGCTAAACCAAAACAATATACCTGTCCTGGAAAGTTTGAAGAAGAAGGAAAACTTGAGGTTTGTTGTCATGGTATGCACTTCTGCCGGACTGCTGCTGACTGCTTCAATTATTATGATTTTGACAGTGAAAACAAGGTTGCAGAAGTCATTGCTTACGGTGAGGTGCTGACAGTAGGTGACAAGTCCTGTACCGACAAACTTGAAATAGTGCGTGAAATTCCTTGGGATGAAGTGTTGCGAATCATCAATCTTGGAAAGAATTGCACCGGGAACAGGAACACAGGGGACTGTAATGCTGGAAACAGGAACACAGGAAACTGGAATACCGGGAACAGGAACACCGGGATCAAAAACACCGGGCACTGTAACACTGGGGACAGGAACACTGGGAATAGGAACACCGGGATTTGTAACGCTGGAGACAGGAACACCGGAGACAGGAACACCGGAAACGACAATACCGGAAACTACAACACAGGGGATTGGAATACCGGGTATTGGAACACCGGGAACAACAACACCGGGTACAAGAATACAGGAAATAATAACACTGGGGATAGGAACACTGGGAATAGGAATACGGGGGATTGGAACAAGTCATCTTTTAATACTGGCTGTTTCAATACAAAAGAACAGAAGATATTGCTGTTCAATAAACCGTCAGATATGACCTATAGTGACTGGTGTGAATCTGATGCACGGTGGTTATTAAATCAGATACCAAAGGATGTTGTTGAATGGATTTGGTCAGACGACATGACTGATGAAGAAAAGAAACAGTATCCGAAATACAAGACAACAGGCGGTTACCTGAAAGTGCTTGACGAGTCTGAATGTGGTCAGTTGTGGTGGAATAATCTCGAAACAAAAGACAAAGACATCATCAAGGCGATTCCAAACTTTGATCCAGATATTTTTTACGAATGTACTGGAATAAGAGTCGACTAACGAAAAACAGAGACTGACCAATTGGTTGGTCTCTCTTTTTGTCTCCAAAGTATTTGTGTGCAAGTACTTAATACCATATTTAGGATAACAAATAAATTTAGCACACAAAAAGGAGGAAACGAAAAATGAGTAATAATGTAACAAATCACGAACCAGTACATGGATTTAAAGTATTTAATCCAGACTGGACTTGCCGAAATTTTCAGTATGAGGTAGGAAAAACATTTGAGGAAGATGTTAACCCAAGTTGCTGTGACCGAGGATTTCACTTTTGCGAAAAGGCTGCCGACTGCTTCAATTATTACAAATTTGACAGCAACAACAAAGTTGCCGAAGTCATTGCTTATGGTGAGGTAAGAACAGACGGCGACAAGTCCTGCACAAATAAAATCCATATTGTAAGAGAGATTCCTTGGATGGAACTCTTAACAATCGTAAATACTGGAAAAGATAATACAGGATTAGGAAACACCGGAGACATGAATACTGGGGTCTGGAACACCGGAAGCAGGAACAACGGAAACAGGAACACTGGGAACAGGAACACCGGAAGCAGGAACACTGGGCACTGTAACACTGGTGACTTCAACACCGGGGATTGGAATACTGGGGATGTGAACAACGGGAATTGTAACACCGGTGACTACAACACCGGAAGCAGGAACATCGGGGACTGGAACACCGGAAACTGCAACATCGGGGAATGCAACACCGGGAGTGGAAACACCGGGGACAGGAACACCGGGAATATGAACAGCGGAAGCTTCAATACTGGGGATTTTAATAATTCGTCTTTCAACGCAGGTTGTTTCAATGTAAAAGAACACAAAATCATGTTGTTCGACAAACCGTCAGATATGACCTATCAGGATTGGTTAGACTCAAAGGCCAGGGAATTACTGAGACAGATACCAAAAAGTGCTGCTGAATGGGTGAATACAGACGACATGACGGATGAAGAAAAAGTAGCACACTCAACATATAAGACAACAGGTGGATATCTTAAGGAGCTTGATAAGTCTGAATGTTGTCAGATGTGGTGGGATAGTCTTGATATAGACGATAAAGAAATCATCAAGGCGATTCCAAACTTTGATCCAGATATTTTTTACGAATGTACTGGAATAAGAGTCGACTAACGAAAAACAGAGACTGACCAATTGGTTGGTCTCTCTTTTTGCCTCCGGTTGTTTTGTATGCGAAGAATTGAGTCCATATTTATGATAACAAAACAAATGCATACGAAAACAAAGGAGGCAAAAAGTATTATGACAAGATCAGTAACAGAAGCAACAAATCGTGTCAGAAAATGCTTAGAAGGCGGCAGATTCTGGGACGTCATAGAGACACCTGGAAAAGAAATTGAAGTGTATTGGTGCGGAGACTTACGTTTCGTGATCAGCAGAGATTATAACGAGGACTGGATTATTTCAAGCGAGCACGAATTGAATCTTGAGACTGTTGCACGTGTTTGGGAAGCAGTCAAAGGATACTAAAACAGCAACAATTAGAGTCGACTACTATAGTTGGCTCTTTTTGTGTGCCTCCGGTTGTTTTGTATGCGAAGAATCGAACCCATATTTAGGATAACAAAAACAAAGCATACGAAAGTAAAGGAGGCAAAAAGTATGGCAAAGAAAAGATTGAAAGATATGACGGATCACAAAGTAATGAGTTTCAAAGAAGCCGCAAAAGCGTTAAATTGGACTCTCACAGAGGACGACGAAGTTTACACAGTATCCTGTGACTGCGGTAGCAGCAAAATTGAGTATACTGGAGTAATTGGCGTACAAAAAGTAAGATGCGGTAATTGCGGGAAACAAATGTCAAGTCTGATTTCTTTGAATCCGGCTTGTCGTTCAATGCTTGACATCGATAAAGACGAGGAAGGAAATGAGCGGTTCTGGATCATTGAAGACAAGAAAGAAGTCGATAATGATGAGAATCAGACAGAAACGATAACAAGCTGGCTTGCAAAGCAGGAAGATTACGGTCTCTGTAACCCACCAATGGATGCTCAGAAAGCATTGCTTTTTCTGGCTGAGTATTTGGATATTCCGGAAGATACCATACCTGAAAACGAACAACAGACAAATACCTATATTGTTTGCAAAATCTTAGACAGATACAGCAAAAAATATAGAAAGGAATTGAAAAACAAATAAGAAACAAACGAAAGAGCCTATTCCAATTTAGTGGAGTAGGCTTTTGTGTACCTCCGGTTGTTTTGTATGCGAAGAGTTGAACCCATATTTAGAGTACAAAAACAAAGCATACGAAATAAAGGAGGAAAAGTGAAGTATGGAAAAGAAAAGATTACAAGATGTTACTGATTACAAAGTAATGAGTTTTAAAGAAGCTTGCGATCATCTTAACTGGAAGTTACCAATGAGTCCGTTTGGTGATATAGTTGGAAATTGTGGTTGCGGATGCGAGCTTAAATTTCGGATGATTTTGGGAAGAAATTACCTCATGTGTCCAAAATGCGGAAGATATATGGTAAATATATTTTCTCCTGTTTGTGAAGAAGTAAAACAGAGAACACCACTTGACGCAAATGATTTTAACTTTGAAAAAGACGCAAACGGATGCGATCGGTTCTGGATTGCTAAATTCGATGGATTCGATCATGGTGGAATCGTTACAGACAAAACGAAGGTCGAAGAAAATCGTGTCATTCCAAAAGCCGCATTCGTTCAAAAGCCGTTAGATGAAGGGATTACAATAGAAGAGATCACAGAACTTGTCGGCAGGCTCGAATGCGAACAGGTAATTCCAATCGAAGTGCAGGCAAACAGTAGTTGTGCTATTGGTTTTATTTCATTGGATGCTGCTGAAGAATTAGATTACGATTATGATAATCTGATTCGGAATGTATCTGAGGTAATCGAAGACATGGATAACGAAACAGAGTATGGAAACTACGATTTTGATGGATTTCCGGTATATATCGGATATTAGCAGGAGGAAACAATATGAAGAAATCAGAGAAAAACATGATCTTTCAGGAAGCTGCATTAATGTCAGATGAGAAACTGAAAGAAGCGTATTATGATTCTGTAGATGCTTGTCTCGGAAGCCAGGCAGAAATTATGGAGGAACAAGGCTGGGATCCTGTAGATATCAAAGAACGTCGCCAGTATGAGAAGTTCCTTTCTGAGAAATCGGATCTTTTGGGATTCATTTGCAATATGAGAGGTATCAAACTTTGGGAGATAAGGAATCATAACTAAAAAACAGAAGAGAGATCGCATTCATGTGGTCTCTTTTCTTTTAGACTTTACTTGACATATAACGTAATTGCGTTATAATGAACACAAAGGAGTGATAATCAATGAATGACCGTTTAAAGAAAAAAATAAAAGAAACTGGGAAAAGCATATATAAAATCAGTCAAGAGAGCGGAATTCCATATACAACATTGAATGAATTGATCAATGATAAGAAAAATATTAACAACAAAGCAGCAGAAACAGTATATAAGCTTAGTTTATATTTGAATTGCAATATAGATGAGATTCTGAACAACATTGCTTTTCTCGAAAACGGAAAAGGAACTTATCTTGGATATCGATATTATTGGAAAGTAACGAATAGTGGAATAGAGTTGCATATACTAGATAATAATGAAGATTTAATGTTGCTCACTCTAAAAAATATGTGTCAAGATTTATATGATTGTTATCGGAAACAAGTACCTGAAATGATGATTGAAGATTATGATAATGAAAAACGAGAATGGGAGGCATTGCTATGAGTCAATACGCATTAATGCATAAAAATGATGTTTGTGGAAGTCTAATTATCGATGACGAAACAGGGACTCTAAAAATATATAAAGACAACGGAAGTGGGTTATCACCGTTTTTGGGAAATGCAGATACGAGAAGAATGAAACATTGGTGGGAAGGGAGAGCTGTTCCTGCTTCTCGAAAAATGATGCAGGAAGTATTAAAACAAGCTGGATGTACGAATACAAAAATGTATCTGGCAAAAAATCTTGCTCTATCAATGACAGATTCTTATTGGATTCGACCACTGGATATGGATGTAAAATATGAAGATGTGAAGTTATCAAGTATGAATCCATTTTCTGACAATAAAGTTCCATATCACAATGCAACTTCTTATGATTCGAATGCCGCATTAGGTGGACAAATGGAAAAATATTGGGATATCGAAACACAATTTCCAACGCTTGTGAAAGAAAGTTATAAGTATTTTGGACAGCAGGCGATAAATGAGGCTTTTGCAACTTATTTGCATGATTTACAAGAAACGACAATCCCTTATGTTCCTTATCTTGCGGGACATACAGAGGATAATGGTCTTTATTGTAGATGTGATGCATTTACAAACGATTCTGTTGAATTAGTATCCGCATATGAAGTTATCGAAGGATCGAAATTGCAAAATGACAAATCATTATATGATAACTATATTCGGATATGTGCAAAATTAGGAATTGAAGCTCAAGAAATTAGTGATTTTATGGATTATCAGACGTTAACAGATTTCATTATCAGTAATACAGACGAACATCTTGGAAATTTTGGTATTCTAAGAGATTCAAACACAATGCAATATCTAGGTCCAGCACCAATATATGACTCTGGTAATAGTATGTTTTTCAAAGAATCATCAACGGTTCATACAAGATTAAGCTTATTGCAGCAACCAATTACAAGTTTTTACGATTCTGAAGAAAAAATGGTTAAGAACATAAAAAACAGACAGTTAGTAAATATAGATTTACTTCCAACGGTTGAAGAGACAATTGCTTTATATACATCATATGGATTTCCAGAAGAAAGAGCCATAACAATTGCAAATAACTATGCATTAAAGGTTGATATGGCTTACGAATTCGAAAACGGAGCAACGATATCAATGTACCATGAAAGACAAAAAGAATCAGAAAATATTCCAGAAACAAACAACCTAGAGGATAATACAGACGATTTTGATGTCGGAGAGGATTTATAGAGATCGCATTCATGTGGTCTCTTTTCTTTTGGTAACAATAACGGTATACTAACCATGGGATATAAAATTTTCATGCTGCTTTGTCGCAACACATATTTAGAATACAAATAAGAGAAGAGGAAAGGAGAAATGCTATGTTTGATGAGAAGAATATCGAACTTGACGAAAAGCATTCGAAAGAAAAGAAAAAGGAATACCTGATTAGAGACGACGAAGGAAATATTCAATTCGTGTATTCTATATACAGAAGACCAGAAATGGATATTATCTTTCCACAGTTCACTCCTGTATTAAGTACAGGGTTATTGCCTGTGATTGATATACTTGATGACAAAAAGGTTCTTACTTTTGAACCAAACCCGATTGGATCCGTCATTACTCAGTCATATTTTGGCAAGTTCATAGATGATTCTGTATTTGCGAAAGAAGCGGCAGAATACATTATGGATCACTTTGAGGAACTTTAACAAACAAGGAAAGACACTGCTTATTCAAGTGGCGTCTTTTTTTTCTTGCCATACATAGGGAGGTCTCCGCACATATTTATGAAAAATGAAGATATGGAGGAAACCATTATGAGTAGTGTAAATGACTTGTTGAAGGCAATTGCAAACAGAGATTATTCACAGGAATATATTAACGAAGACATAAGTTTTGTAAACGAACGATTTGATAAGTTTCGGAAATACTTTAATGCAGTTTACGAACATGTTTACGGTAGCTCTACTGCGTTAACATTAGTTCACGGAGGGATGATGACACCAGAAGCCTATCAGGATATGGTCGTTAATCTTGATGGAAAAAGAAAACACGCACATGATATGGCAATCGCAGCCTGTGAACAGATCAATCGTCAGTGTGATATGTATGGAATCGATCATCTGTGTCCGGAAGTCGAAGTCGATCCAATCAATAAAGAAAAGTGCGTAAACAGAGGAGAGATTGCAGATTTTGTTGGTCGATATGTGTATTCCGTATTTCAGCAGGGACGTGAAGGCAGAACTATGGATCAGCTTATCATTGACAATGAGATGAAATATGGTGACCGTCCGGCACTTGATGTTTCGTATGAGATTGCGAAAGATGCAGGCAGAAATCCAGAGCATGCATACAATCCAGGCGACATGGATCAAAATGCATACGGAGAGTTCGAATACAAAAGTGGGGTTGCCAATGACGATGCTGGTGGGGATTCTATGGAAGACGTCGAATATGATGACGATGATTTTGGAGAATTATGACGAGTTTCCGCAATTTTGAGCCTTATTATGGTATATAATATTGTGGAAGGGCGTAAATGAGACTCGAGAAAGGTGGAAACGAAATGAGTAGTGTAAATGACTTGATTACGGCAATTATGAACCGAGATTTTGACCGCGATGAAATTGAATCAGATATTGCATTCGTAAATGCGCGGTTTCATATGTTACAAACCTATTTTGACGCGGTTTATAAGGAATCTTACGGACATTCTGTAGCTCGGACATTGGCAAATGATGAACATATTACTTCTGAACGATATGTAGAATACATTGAGGAGCTCGAATCTAAAACAGCAGATTGTTTGGACACGGCAATCGCAGCCTGTGATCAGATAAACAAAATGTGTGACCAATATGGGCTGCAACATCTGTGTCCGGACGTGGAATACGATAAACAAAATGGAAACAAATGTATAAATCGAGATGAGATTGCGGAATTTATCGGTGATTATATGTGTTCTGTATTCGAACAAGGACGAGAAGGCAGAATGATGGAGTCAATCGATATGGAGTAAGAGAGGGAGACAATCATGAGATATGAAATAGACTACAGAAAGATCGGTGCAAAAGAGGAAGTCGAAAAGCTTTTAGATAGCTGGATTGCGTCTGTTAAAAAAGAGAAAATGGAAATACAGATCATACATGTCGTATCCGGTGACTTTGAAAATGATTTTGAGTTACATTATGGGACAGAAATTGAATTCAATGGATGGCAGTGTGATTGGACACATAGCATCGATTATAAAGGATATGAATTCGAAGTGTCTGGAGAGGCTTGGTATGGCAAAATCTTAATCACATGTGAATGAGATACGGAAAAAGAAATCAACAGGAATGTTGGTTTCTTTTTTTTGTTTTCAAATTAGTTTGGCTCCCAGAAAACCATATTTATAGTGATAAAAAACATATTCAAAACAAGGAGAACAAGGAGGATAACATGAGACTTGGAATCACAGAGTACGGGGATGCTGGCGTCGACTTCAGATGGGAAAACAAATTAAAGGAAATCGATGGAGTCATCCTTATAACAAAGAACTTAAACGACACATTCATCAAAAAGGTTTTAAGCCATATGAATGAGGTTCCTATCGTAGTGCATTGTACATGTACCGGATGGGGACACACAAGAATGGAACCAAATGTCCCGGACTACAAACAGCAGCTTTCACAGATGAAGAAATTGATTGAGTCTGGATTTCCAGCAAGCAGAATGGTATTGCGGATTGATCCTATTTTCCCAACTGAGAAGGGTGTCAAGCGAGTTTCCGAGATGTTAAATTACTACCATTCATTGGGTTTGCCTGAAAATGAGATCCGATATCGTATTTCAATCGTGGATGAGTATCCGTATGTACGGGAACGTTATCAAAAACTTGGATTCACGCCGATGTATGGTGGAAGTTTCTATCCGTCTGATGAACAACGTAATCTTGTCGGAAACGCATTAAGTGAGTACCCTTATCAGTTTGATACATGCGCAGAGGACGTCCTTGCATATAAGTTTCCAGCGACATTTCGGATTAAAGGATGTATCAGTACAGAGGATCTGCAGATTATGGGAATTAAATATGACGGTACATTTCCTGAGAACCCACAAGGAAGAAACGGATGTCATTGTCTTGCCTGTAAAACGGAACTTTTAACACCAAGAAAGAAATGTCCTCATAACTGTCTGTATTGTTTTTGGAAAGATTAAGAGGAGGAAACAATATGAGCACACTTGGAACTTGGACAGGAAGCAGAGACATCGAAATCGTAGAGGTCGAAGGGAGACCGATCGCTCTCAGTGGTTGGAATGGAGAACAGTATTTACAGTGCTGGGAAGTAGACGAAATCATTTCAGGAACTGGATTTTTAAGAAAGCGAAAATAAGTTCAAAACTGAGCTTGCAGAATGTATTTGATAACACATCATTGCAGCAATAGATAGCAACAAAGAAAAGGGATTGACCATTTAAGTCGGTCCCTTTCTTTTTGTTTGCGCTCTTGTGGACACATATTTAGATATGCAGAAAGAGAGGTGAAAAGATATGAGCAAACGAAATGTACGGGATCAAAAAGAAGTGGAGAGAAAGAGTGTGGCATCGGTTCAATCGTACCAAGATCAGAGTGTAACCAAAGAGGAGTGGCGACGAATGTGTGAACATGAAAAGAAATGGTGTGAATACCAGGAAGTCGCCGGGATGGATCGGTTACAAGCTATGGGGTACATACAAGGGATGCCGACATTTGAGCCAATGTAAGCGAAAACGAATAGACATAGAACACATATTTAGTTACGTAACAATAATAACTATCAAAGAAAAGGAGAGATGAATTATGAACAAGATAGTAAAACGTAACGGACAGGTTGTAGATTTTGAACCTGAAAAAGTAAGAAAAGCAATCGAGAAAGCAAATGCTGAGGTTGCAACAAGAGACAAACTTACAAAAGAGCAGATTGATACGATCGTAGAAGATGTAACAAAAACAGCTATGGGAGCAACTTATAACATGAATGTTGAAGAGATCCAGAACTTAGTGGAAGACGAACTCATGTTAGCGGGAAAATGCAATCTAGCTCGTCATTACATCAACTTCAGATCAAAAAGAGCGCTTGCAAGAAAAGCAAACACAACTGATGACGCAATTTTAAGTCTGATCGAGTGTGCAAATGAGGAGGTCAAACAGGAAAACAGCAACAAGAATCCAACAGTTGTATCTGTACAGCGTGACTACATGGCAGGAGAAGTATCAAAGGACTTAGCAAAACGAATCCTGCTGCCAGAAGATATTGTTGAAGCTCATGAGAATGGAGAGATTCATTTTCATGATGCTGATTACTACAGTCAGCATATGACAAACTGTTGCTTGGACAACCTTGAGGACGCATTCGAGAACACAACTGTTATAAGCGAGACTATGATTGACAGACCAAAGAGTTTTTCAACTGCATGTAATATTGCAACACAAATGATCGCTCAGGTGGCAAGTAGTCAGTACGGTGGTCAGACAATCACGCTTTCACACTTAGTTCCTTTTGTAGAAGTAAGTCGCAAGAAAATTAAAAAACAGGTTGTGGATGAATTCAAGACCGCAGGAATCGAATTAAACGATGAAGCAATCAACAAAATCTCAGAGATTCGTTTAAAAGAGGAAATTGCTCGTGGTGTACAGATGATTCAGTACCAGATTATCACACTTATGACAACAAACGGACAGGCTCCATTTGTCAGTATCTTTATGTATCTGAATGAAGTCCCGGAAGAACAGAAAGATGACCTTGCAATGATTATCGAAGAAATGCTTCATCAGCGTATTTTAGGTGTAAAAAACGAAAAAGGTGTGTACATTACACCAGCGTTTCCAAAACTTTTATACGTGCTTGAAGAGGATAACATTAAAGAGGGCGACAGATATTTCTGGTTAACCAAGTTAGCGGCAGAATGTACTGCAAAAAGAATGGTTCCTGACTACATTTCCGAAAAAAAGATCAAAGAAATTAAAGAAGGAGATGCATTTCCATGCATGGGCTGCAGAAGTTTCCTTACCGTAGATCGTTATAGTGAAAAGGTTGGCAACATTTCAAATGCCGGCAACTTTGACAAGCACAAAGGTCATGTCTACTACGGAAGATTCAATCAAGGTGTTGTTACATTAAACCTGGTTGACGTAGCATGTTCATCAAATGGGGATATGGATAAATTCTGGGAAATCCTCGATGAACGTCTCGAGCTGTGCCACAAAGCATTACGGTGCAGACATGAGAGACTGCTCGGAACTCCTTCAGATGTAGCTCCAATGTTATGGCAGCACGGAGTTTTAGCTCGTCTGAAAAAAGGCGAAACGATTGATAAGTTACTGTATAACGGATACTCAACAATTTCTCTCGGATATGCCGGTCTCTATGAGATGACAGAGAGAATGCTCGGTGTATCGCATACGGAGCCTACAAAAGGTCAGCCATTTGCGATGAAAGTTATGCAGGCTTTAAATGACGCATGCGAAAAATGGAAAGCAGCTGAAAATATCGATTATTCAGTATATGGAACTCCATTGGAGTCAACAACTTATAAGTTCGCAAAATGCTTAAAGAAGAGATTTGGAGTGATCCCAAATGTAACTGATCACGATTATATTACCAACTCGTACCATGTATCTGTTAGAGAAAAGATCAATGCATTTGATAAATTATCATTCGAGTCTCCGTTCCAAAAGTTGTCACCAGGTGGTGCAATTTCGTATGTAGAAGTACCAGACATGAAAGGAAATATTCCAGCCGTTATCGCAGTAATTCAGTACATTTATGAGAATATCATGTATGCTGAACTCAATACAAAGAGTGATTATTGTATGAAATGCGGATACGACGGAGAGATCCAGATTGTGGAAGAAGAAGACAAGGAAACACATAAGAAGAAACTTGTGTGGGAATGCCCGAACTGTCACAACAGAGATCAAAATCAGATGTCAGTAGCCAGACGTACCTGTGGATTGACGAACTAGTCCACGTTAAACAGGATAAATTGCGGGGAGGTCCCCATAATACTGATTCGCTAAAGCGGAACTGGAAACGGTATACGTAAACGCGGTACGCATTTAGAATGCAACAGCCTGAAAAGGTAGAAACCATAAAAAGAAATCAGAGTAGGGATTACCGAGTGTGCAAGTCACTCAGACGCATCGAAACACCTAACCTATTGTAAAAAAAAACAATAGTAGGCAGACAGTGATGTTTGCGGATTGCTTTACAATAAGCAATTGCTGGTGGACGTTCAGAGACTATAATTCCTGGGTTTAGTATTTGTCACAAATATGTAAGCAATTGTATAGTCCACTCCTAAATGAATAGTTTAGGTATTAAGGATATTGGTACACAGTTCTGGAATCAGGGAAGAACCGAAGAAATCAGAGATCGAGTTCTACATCTGTAAATCGAAAAGAGTCAGCCTACGGGTTGGCTCTTTTATTTTTGTGTGTCTTCAATTCACTCATATTTATATAAACCAAAATAAAGGAAGAAGATACCTATGATAAAAGAAATTGACGGATTTACAGGATATTTTGTATCAGATGAAGGAAAAGTATATTGTAATTTAGGAAAAGGGAATAGAAGAAATGGAAATACTATTGATTTATACGAGATAAAACCAAGACTAACAAAGAATGGATATGCAAGAGTTTATATGAGATGCGATAAAACAGGGAAACGTACTGATCGCTATATTCATAGACTTGTAGCAGAAGCATTCATTCCCAATCCACTCAACAAAAAGTATGTAAATCATATTAATTTTAATAGAAACGATAATCGTGTTGAAAATTTAGAATGGGTAACCGCAAAAGAGAACACAAATATTACAGAACAAGTAAATCATATTATAAGAGATGCATACGGTAGATATCAAAGCAACTACACATATACTTTAATGTAAATTTTTGATGTTATCTTCATCCCATATTTATAATTAGCTCTGTGAAGTGTTTATACTAATAATAATCAGAAAGGAATGTAAAAACTTATGACATCAAAAACAACTCAAAACCAAAACGCAACAACACGCTGGTCTGTAATGCTCGGTGTTAATCCCGGATATGATAATACGGTCCATTTTACGCCCGATTTTGCCATCCAAAAAGCTATTCCCTTCATCAGACAGCGTTTGTCCGGTTACTCAGAAGTTGCTGTAGAACCTGCTGCAGCTGTCTACAATCGGGAATGGGGATGTCCTGATGGCGGAGAAGTCGGCGTCGTTTTAAAAGGAAACGTGCGTGAAGATCAGAAAGAACAGATTGAAGAATCACTCGCTGCATTGATGGCAGACCTCGGTCAATCAACAGGTACAGTCGAATACGAATCATTCGGTATCAATGGCTGTGATACTCGCAATAGCACCTATATTCAGAACGAATACGAAGAAAACGTAGAAAGATCTGAAGACACCCTGATCAAATCAAGCTTTACGGATAACGAAAGCGGTATCCATTTTCGTATTCCATTGCGTGGAGATATGGAAGAGATCGGAAATCTGTTGCAGAATCAGATGGAGACCGTAGAAGATGGAGAGTATACGGTTACTGGTGTGCTAACAAAAGAGAGCGTTGCCGTGTATTATGAGGGCACACAAAATCTGGTATTCGCACCAGACTGTAATGCATATTTGGACGCCTTAAATAAGGTCGTTGAAACAGTGCAGGATTATTTGTGCGGAGATCCAGTAATCGACGTCTCATCAGTGGGCGACGAAATCAATGATGTTCCAAACAAACCGTTATTATCAGATGGAACTGAAGATTTTGATCCAGGCGATGACCTGTAATAACCAAAATCTAAAGTTCAAACCACAGAAACAGAATATTCAATCCTAACCAGAAGAATCGAGCCTCAAAAATCTGATACATTCAGGTATTTCGGGCTCTTTCTTTTTGGTTATGAAATCAGTATTTACACTCTTTGGAACCCATATTTAGTGCATCTAAAAAAAAGAAAGAGAGATGCACTATATGGATAACAAAATTATCAGTCTGTTTTCCGGATGTGGCGGAATGGATCTCGGGTTCGAACGAGCTGGTTTCGAAATTCCGGTCGCCAATGAATTTGATGCCACAATCTGGGAAACGTACAAACGAAATCATAAAAATACGCATCTAATTGAAGGCGACATCAGAAATGTAACTAAATCAGATCTTGAACCCTATCTTAAGCTGCAACCAGGAGAACAATTGGCAGGAATTATAGGCGGACCGCCATGTCAGTCGTGGTCAGTAGCCGGAGCCGGAAAAGGAATTGAAGATAAGCGAGGACAGCTTTTCTTTGAATACATTCGTGTGCTCCGGGAATTTCGACCACAATTCTTTGTAGCTGAGAATGTTCCCGGGATGATATCAAAGAAACATGCGGATGCGGTTGATCGGATCCTTTCTTTGTTTGCCGAGTCTGGTTACAACGTTTCCGTATACAAAACAAATGCTTGTAACTATGGATTAGCGCAAACGAGAGAACGGATCTTCTATATTGGCATCCGAACTGATCTTGATATTTCATTTGTATTTCCAGGCGGAGATCCAGAACATATTGTAACGTTAAAGGATGCTATTTGGGATTTACGAGACAATGCTGTTCCAACACTTGCAAGAAACAAGCGTAATCCTGTAGCGGTTAATAACCATGAATATTATGTTGATAGTTACTCTCCGGTATTCATGTCCAGAAACCGTGTCCGCAGCTGGGATGAGCCTGGTTTTACAGTGCAGGCATCCGGACGCCAATGTCAGATACATCCAAACGCACCTAAAATGCAGCAGATATCAAAAGATTCGTACTGTTTTGTCCCGGGTGCGAAAGATCGGTATCGAAGAATGAGCGTCCGAGAAGTAGCAAGACTACAAGGGTTTCCGGATGATTTTGAATTCATGTATGAAAATGCGAACAATGGATACAAAATGATCGGAAACGCAGTGCCAGTTAATATGGCAGAAGCGATTGCTGGAAATCTGATGAATGCATTGAAAGCCAGCCTCGATATTCCAAATAGTACTATGGAAGACTAAGCAAATTAGAGATCGACCTTATATTGGGGTTGGTCTCTTTTTATTTCCAGTGTTTTTGTGTGCAGTGGTTTTAACCCATATTTAGGATAACAAACACACACACAATAAAGGAGGAAACAAAATGAGTGAAGCAACAAAAATGAGTGAACCTGTACATGGATACAAAGTGTTTAATCCAGACTGGACATGTAAACCAATCGGTGGTTCAAGCAAACAGTATACCTGTCCAGGCAAATTCGAAGAAGAAGGAGAACTTGAAATTTGCGAACATGGAATGCATTTTTGTCAAACAGCTGCCGCATGTTTTAATTATTATGGATTTGACAGCAAAAACAAGGTTGCCGAGGTGATCGCCTATGGAGATGTTATAACAGACGGTAACAAATTGTGTACCAACAAGTTGGAAATCGTGCGTGAAATCCCGTGGGATGAAGTGCTGAGAATCGTAAATGTTGGAAAAAATTGTACTGGTTTACGTAATACGGGAAACGAAAATGCTGGGAACTGGAATGCTGGATCTTGTAACGAAGGAGACTGGAATACCGGCGATCACAACATTGGTGATAGTAATACTGGAAACTGGAACACAGGTGATTATAATGCTGGACGCTGTAATTCCGGAAACTGTAACACGGGATGTGCTAATGCTGGAAAAGGTAATACTGGAGGCAGAAACGATGGGGACTGCAATACTGGAAATTGTAATGAAGGAGATTGCAACACAGGTGACTACAACAGTGGAAACAGCAATACCGGAACCTGGAATATTGGAAAACATAATTCTGGTAACTGTAACATTGGCAACTGGAATACCGGGGATTGGAATAAGTCATTTTTTAATACTGGCTGTTTCAATACAGAAGAAACAACAATTATGCTGTTTAATAAACCATCGAATTGGACTTTTCGTCGTTGGTTAGAATCTGAAGCAAGGTTTTTGTTAATTCAGATGCCAAAAAGAACAGTCGAATGGGTAGATAAAGATGATATGACTGATGAAGAAAAAGAGTTGCACCCGACTTATGAAATGGCAGGCGGTTACCTGAAAAAACAGAAAAACTTGGATCTTATTCAGTCTTGGTGGAATAATCTTTCTCTGATAGAAAAAGAGGCCATCAAAGCGATTCCAAACTTTGATCCTGATATTTTCTACGAATGTACAGGTATCAGAGCGGACTAAAAATGCAAAGAAGAGACTTCAAATGTGAGGTCTCTTTCTTTTTGTTTCCGTTTCTTTTGTGTGCGATTGTTTAGTTCCATATTTAAGATAACAAATAAAAAGCACATATTAAAGGAGGAAACAAAATGAGAAAAGAAGTAAGAAATAAACCGGTACATGGATACAAGGTGTTTAATCCAGATTGGACCTGTAGCCCAGAAGATTGGGACTGCAGTCCAGAAGATAACACAAAACAGTATTCCTGCCCTGGTAAGTTTGAAGAAAAAGGTCCAATTTCGTTATGCAAACATGGTATGCATTTTTGCCAAAAGCTTGTGAATTGTTTTAGTTATTACAAATTTAATCCGAATAACAAGGTGGCTGAGGTGATTGCCTCTGGAGATGTAATAATTGAGGATCTTAACGACTTATGCTGTACAAATAAGCTTGAAATCGTTCGGGAACTCTCCTGGGAAGAAGTTTTGAGACTTGTCAACATTGGAAATAATTGTACTGGAGTTGGAAATGTTGGTCATCACAATAGTGGAGATTATAATGTTGGTGATAGCAATAGTGGAACATGCAATGTCGGTAACTCTAATACAGGAAAATGTAATACAGGAGATACAAATTTTGGACAGTATAATTCTGGAAATCGGAATACAGGGGATTGTAATACAGGAAACGAAAATTCTGGTAATTGGAATGTTGGTAACAATAATATTGGGGATGGAAACACAGGAAGTAACAATATTGGGAATAACAATGTTGGAGACTGGAACAAATCTTCACTGAATGTTGGCTGCTTTAACACAGAGGAACAAAAGATTACATTTTTTAACAAACCATCAGATTGGACATACAGAATGTGGTTTGAATCAAGAGCTAGATCTTTATTGAATCAAATCTCAATTATTAGATGGTCCTATTTATGGGAAATGACAGATGAGGAAAAGAATGAATGCGCTGAAAGTGAAGCAGCTGAAGCAGCAGGTGGATATCTTACAAAAGCGCTCTCGGATAATCAAGAATGGTGGAATGAACTTTCAGATAAAGACAAGGAAATCATTAAAGATCTTCCGAACTTTGATCCTGATGTTTTCTTCGAATGTACCGGAATAAAAGTAGAATAAAACTTACATTAGAGACTGACCGATTGGTTGGTCTCTTTTGTTTCCGTAGTATTTGTGTGCAGTTCTTTAGTCCCATATTTAGGACAACAAATAAAAAGCACACAATACAAGGAGGAAACGAAAAATGATTAATGTTACAAGATTAAGTGACAGAGCGTATGGATACAAGGTATTTAATCCTGACTGGTCCTGTAATCCGCGAGAACATGATGCACAGGGACAATATACTTGTCCAGCTAGATTTGAAGACGACGAAATGGATGTCCAAAGACAAGGAATGACATTCCGTCCGACCCCAATTGACTACTTCAAGTCTGGATTTTACAAGTTTGATAGCAATACTCATGTAGTCGAAGTAATAGCTTACGGCGATATTGGAAAAAGTGAACATGGTACGCTATGTTGGACAAACAAACTTGAAATTGTTCGGGAACTTTCCTGGGAAGAAGTTTTAAGTCTTGTTAATATCGGCAAGGATTGTACTGGAATTGGTAACACAGGCGAATGTAATACTGGAAATTATAACTCTGGTTCTGACAACGATGGTGACCGGAATGTAGGTTATTACAACTCAGGACGCGGAAATGTAGGGGATCATAACACTGGAGACCATAATACAGGAAACCATAACAGCAGCTATTATAATACTGGACATTACAATTCTGGGTACAGAAATTCAGGAGATTATAACGCAGGATGTTATAATACCGGGAAGTCAAATACAGGAGATTATAATACAGGTAATTACAATGACGGTGATTACAACACTGGCGATCAAAATACTGGACATCATAATACTGGACGCAAGAATGTAGGAGATAGCAATACAGGTTATGAAAATACAGGAAATAATAATACCGGAAACAATAACAGAGGAAAAAGTAATACTGGAAATTATAACTCTGGAAATTATAATACCGGAAATCGAAACATTGGAAACCGAAATATTGGCGACTGGAACCTGTCTTCCTATAATAATGGCTGCTTTAATACAAAAGAGCCAACAATTATGCTGTTCAATAAACCATCAAACTGGACTTATAGTCAGTGGTTAAAAAGTAGAGCGTGTCATCTGCTGAACGATATTCCAAATCGTACAGTTGAATGGATTTGGTCAGACAACATGACTGATGAAGAAAAAGAATTAAATCCAGGTTATGAAACAGTAGGCGGATACCTTAAAGTTTGCTCACAAGACGAAAACCGTAATATGGCTCAAAAGTGGTGGGATGAATTAGATGATTCTGAAAAGAAGACAATTCTTTCAATTCCGAATTTTGACGCAGACATTTTCTATAAATGTACTGGTGTAAATGTACAGCTTGAGTCCTAACAAAAATCAGAGACTGACCTTTTGGTTGGTCTCTCTTTTGTTTCAGGTGTTTTTGTGTGCAGTAGTTAGTACCATATTTAGGTTAACCAATAAAGCACACAATTCAAGGAGGAAACAAGTATGCCAGAGAAAAAAGATATGTCCAACAGTTGCGATTTCATGTATCAAGATTATTGGACAAAAGCGAACGTAACGCACGAACTCACACAGGAAGACTGGATGCGATGGTACAACGAACATTGTGCTAATTGTAAGTACATGTGCGAGATCTGCATGTACGGAGAAGACTAATCAAAGAATAGAGTCTAAAATGTTTGAGAGATTCAGACATTTCGGGTTCTTTCTTTCGATTGCAAACATGTTTCGTTTCCGGTTACTTTGTGTGTAATAATCTTATCCCATATTTAAGATAACGATGGACACACAAACAAGGAGGAAACAAAAATGATAAGAATGAGCAAAGAAGAAATCAAGAAGAGATATGGTTTAAGAGCAAACAGTCAGGAAAAGATGTTAAAAATGCTTTGCATGATAAGTCTTTTCGATTGGGAATTCCCAATGTTTGACCAGATTGATGAATTTTTCAAGACACAGCCGAGAACAGCAATCGAATGCTTTGATGAAATCTGGAAAGCAGATGATGCTCTTATAGTTTTAGACTGTGCGAACGCAATCAAAGAAAACGAACATATCTTTTTGGAGACGAGAAGCGGTTATGACGAAGTGAAGCCTTATGTAAAAGAATCCTGGAGTGATATCTTCAAGATCGAATCACGACCATTTCCGAATTATGACGAGTTGTCAAACAAGTATTACAAGATGTCTGATAAGGTTGCAGGAACAGAGTTGGAGAAGTACTTAGAAAAACCAACAATTCTGTATATGAACGTGCTTACAGTCACAGATGCAGGTAAGATTTTGTATAGTGCGTTAAGAGCAATCGAAAAACAGCTCTAAACAGAATAAGGGATCTCATATGAGGTCTCTTTTCTTTTTGTTTCCGGATGTTTTGTGTGTAGCAGTCCAGTCCCATATTTAAGACAAATAATTAAGGACACATAAAGGAGGAAACAAAATGAGTGATGAGACCAAAAAGAATGAATCTGTACACGGATATAAGGTATTTAGACCGGGCTGGACTTGCAGTCCATGCGGGAATACAAAACAGTATACATGTCCAGGCAAGTTCGAGGAAGAAGGAGAAATCGAAGTTTGTGGCAACGGAATGCATTTCTGTCAAAAAGCAGCAAACTGTTTCAATTATTATGGCTTTGACAGTAAAAACAAAGTTGCCGAAGTAATCGCTTACGGTGATGTCGTAACAGATGGTGATAAGTCATGTACAAATAAGCTCGAAATCGTGCGGGAGCTCTCCTGGAAAGAAGTATTAGATCTTGTTAATACTGGCAATGACTGTACTGGGTTAAAAAACACTGGAAATGAAAATGCTGGGAATTTGAATTCTGGAGATTATAATACTGGAGATTTCAACACTGGCGATGATAACAGAGGATATTGGAATTCTGGAAACCAAAATTCTGGACATTATAATACAGGATCTCAAAATTCAGGAAACAAAAACACTGGCTCTTATAATAGCGGTGGTTGGAATTCTGGTGATTGTAATTCAGGTGATTTTAATATAGGTTATGAAAATTCAGGCAGTAATAACACTGGATGTAAAAATGCTGGATATTATAATACCGGTGACGAAAATATTGGTAACTGTAATACGGGGGATAATAACACAGGTGATCTTAATAGTGGACATTTTAACCTGGGAGCTGAAAATACAGGCAATCGGAATCTTGGTGATTCTAATTCTGGAGACTGGAATAAATCATCTCACAATTCTGGTTGTTTCAACACCGAAGAACACAAAATCATAATGTTCAATAAGCCTTCTAACATGACTTATACTGACTGGCAGGATAGCGATGCATGCGCTTTGTTAGACAGTATGCCAGACGTATCAACAAAATGGGAAAAAGAAGCTTGTATGACCGATGACGAGAAGACTTCTTACCCAACTTACAAAACAACAGGTGGATACCTGAAGGTTATTAACAACATAGATGGTAGACAAAAATGGTGGAATGATCTTTCGGATTCCGACAAAGCTGTCATTAAAGCAATTCCAAACTTTGATCCTAATATTTTCTTCGAATGTACAGGAATCAAGGTAAATTAATCACAAACTAGAGACTGACCAATCGGTTGGTCTCTTTTTGTTTCCGATTTTTTTTGTGTGCCGCAGCCAAACACATATTTAGGATAATAAAAATGTTACACACAAAAAGGAGGAAACAAAATGAGTAAAGTGACAGAAACAAACGGACCAATACACGGATACAAGGTATTTTATCCGGATTGGACCTGTAGACCAAATGATAGGGCAATATCAAAACAATATTCATGTCCTGGAAAGTTTGTAGAAATGGGTCATCTCGATCTCAGCGAACATGGAATGCATTTTTGTACCCGTTTATCAGACTGTTTTTCTTATTATAGCTTTAATCCTGAAAACAAAGTAGCCGAAGTGGTTGCTTATGGAAAAGTTATAACAGATGGCAATAAGTCGTGTACCAATAAGCTCAAGATAATTCGTGAACTTTCATGGGATGAAGTATTGCATCTTGTCAATATGGGTGATCTTTGTACCGGGTTTGAGAATACAGGCTGTCTTAATTCAGGAAATCGAAATGCAGGCAACGGAAATTCTGGATCATATAACTGTGGTCACAGAAATGCTGGAGACTTTAATACCGGAAATAACAATTTCGGTAGTAACAACACAGGTAGTCAAAATATTGGAAGCGGTAATGTAGGTTCCTATAACATAGGTACAGGAAATACAGGTTATGAAAATTCTGGAAATTATAATTCTGGTCGCAAAAACACAGGAAACTATAATTCAGGATCGGAGAATTCAGGGAAATACAATTCTGGAAATAATAACATCGGCAGTAAAAACAGTGGTGATCATAATTTTGGAAACAGAAACACAGGTGACTGGAATCAGTCATCTAATAATTCTGGCTGTTTCAATTTAAAAGAGCACAAGATCATGATGTTTGATAAACCGTCAAACATAACTTATGAAGACTGGCTCTGTTCGGACGCAAGATATTTGTTAAACCAGATACCTGGACTCAATGTTGACTGGGTGTTCGAAGTAGATATGTCTCAAAAAGAAAAAGACAGACATCCAAGTTATGAAACAACAGGTGGGTACTTAAAACTACAAGATGATTGTAGTCGTGTTCAGTATTGGTGGGATAATCTTTCGGATACTGAGAAGGATACCATTAAAGCGATTCCGAACTTTGATCCTGATATCTTTTACGAATGTACCGGAATCAGAGTAGGGGTATTAAAAACAGATGTATCCGACAATAACGAACCCGTAGTCGAAAAACCCGACAGTGAAAACATCGATAGAGGTGAAACACTGAAGCGTATTCCTGATTACCTTATGCTTATAGACAAAATGCCTGTATATAACAGTCGTCATAGAAAACAGCGAGGAATTGATGATATCAAAAAGATTATGCGTGACCTTAAGTATGATGAGGAAGATATCGACGCTGTAGATGAACGATTCTGTGAGGGATTCGAAACTGCAAGACAGATTGCAACAGACATGTTAAGAGAAAGATATCATGAGTGTACAAAAACAAACTAGTTAAAACACAAGGAAGAGACTTCAATCGAGGTCTCTTTCTTTTCGTTTCCAGAGTATTAGTGTGCAGAAATCAGACACATATTTAGGATAACAAAAACATCACACACACAAAAAGGAGGAAACAAAATGAGTAAAGTGACAGAGACAAATGGACCAATACACGGATACAAGGTATTTAATTCAGATTGGACCTGTGATCGGTTAGATTGGGCCTGTAATCCGTTAGGATTCAAACCAAAGCAATATGCGTGCCCTGGTAAGTTTGAAATAAAAGGGGAACTTGAAATTTGCCATAATGGAATGCATTTCTGCCAAAAATTAGCAGATTGTTTTGAATATTATGAGTTCAACCCAGAAAACAAAGTAGCAGAGGTGATCGCTTATGGGAAGGTTCTTATAAGTGAAAGTGAGAAATATGGTAACAAATTATGTACCAATAAGTTAGAAATCGTACGTGAGGTTCCATGGAGTGAAGTAATAGCTATTACCAATCTTGGAAATAATTGCACTGGATTTTCTAACACTGGTGACGATAATGCCGGAAGTTACAACACAGGACATCAGAATACTGGTCATAGTAATACTGGAACTGGTAATGCTGGAAGTCACAACACAGGAGCTCTTAATGTTGGAGGTTTTAATACAGGAGATCGCAACCTCGGATACAACAATGCTGGTGATTATAACGCTGGTCATAGAAACACTGGAGATCAAAATGCAGGCAATAGAAACACTGGAAATTATAATCCAGGATTTGGAAATGTTGGAGATAATAACAACGGTGACATGAACACAGGTAACTGGAATTATGGAAGCAACAACGTTGGAGACTGCAACATTGGTAATTTTAACACCGGCGACTGGAATGCATCTTCTTATAACACCGGTTGTTTCAATACAGAAGAAACAACAATGATGCTGTTTAACAAACCATCGGATTGGACTTATCATGATTGGTTAGAATCCGATGCAAGATTGCTATTGATGAGTATGCCGAAGGAAACTATTCAATGGGTAGACAAAGAGGATATGACTGACGAAGAAAAAGAGTTAAATCCAAGTTATGAAACAGCAGGCGGATACCTTAAAGTTTTCTCACAAGACGAAAACCGCAATATGGCTCAAAAGTGGTGGAATGAATTAGATGATTCTGAAAAGAGATGTATCTTTGCGATTCCAAATTTCGATGAAGATATCTTTTATAGATGTACGGGAATCAAAGTGTATTAAACTCACACTAGAGACTGACCGATTGGTTGGTCTCTTTTTTGTTTCCAAAGTATTTGTGTGCAGCAGTTCGTTCCATATTTAGGATAACAAACAATTACACACATAAAAAGGAGGAAACAAAATGAGTGAAGTAACAAAAATGAGTAGACCGGTACATGGATACAAGGTTTTTTATTCAAATTGGACCTGTAAACCAGCAGGAGCTAAATCAAAGCAATATACCTGTCCTGGCAAATTCGAAGAAGAAGGAGAGCTTGAAATTTGTGGTCATGGAATGCATTTTTGTACCCGGTTATTAGATTGTTTTAATTATTATTCGTTTAACCCGGAAAACAAAGTTGCTGAAGTGGTTGCTTATGGAGATATCAAAACAAATGGTGAAAAATCTTGTACTAATAAGCTTGAGATCGTACGTGAACTTTCCTGGGAAGAGGTATTACATACTGTTAATACAGGTCTTGGTAATTCCGGTATTGGTAATTCTGGAGATTGCAATAAGGGGAATTGCAATACTGGCGATCAGAATTCTGGACACAGAAACTCTGGCGACAGAAATCTTGGATACAAAAATACAGGTTGCGAAAACTATGGAAATCGAAACACAGGAAACAATAACATCGGAGACAATAACGTAGGTGATAACAACAAAGGAGATCGAAATGTTGGTGATTGGAATTATTCTTCGTTCAATTTTGGTTGTTTCAATACGGATACAGCATCAAAGATGATGTTCTTTAATAAACCATCAGACTATACTCCGCACGATTGGTTTGTATCAAGAGCCAGATCTTTATTATGCGACATTTCACTCATCACGTTGGACGTGAAAGATAATTACTATGATTACTATGAGTCAGTCGAGGATAGACAGAACTGGTGGAATAACCTGTCAGAAGAAGACAAAAATGTCATCAAAGAGCTCCCAAACTTTGATCCAGAGATCTTCTACAGATGTACCGATATCAAAGTAGACTAAACTTACATTAGAGACTAACCGATTGGTTGGTCTCTTTTTGTTTCCATTTTTTTTGTGTGCGATGATTCGTTACATATTTAGGATAACAAAAAAAAATCACACACCGAAAAGGAGGAAACAAAAATGAAACACAATGTAACAAACAAGAGAGGATTATTAGTTTTAGCGGTCCTGATCATGTCTTTGTATCTTACCGGCTGTTATTATTCTGATCTTAACGAGAATTCAAACGAAAGCACTCAAATAACAGAGCAGAGAGCGGATTCAAAATCAGTATCTAATTCTTTAGAGCCGGTTTTTGTAAAGTACGATGACACATGGCATATCTATTATCAAAATCCAGATGACAACGAAATTAATCGTCTGTACGATAAGAATGGATTAGATGTTGGACGTGTTAGATCGTATTACAATTCCGCCCATGGCGAATACAATACCATGAGATTATCCTTTGAGGACGAAAATGGAGATCAGAACTACTCCTATGTTATGGTCGATGCAATTCTTGATATCGATTCATATCGTTTATCATTAGAAAACGAAGGAACTGACGACGACTGGTCTGCGCTCGGTTTAGAGAATCCGAACGAATAGGATCCGTCAAAATCTAACCAAAAACGAAAGAAAAAAAAAGAGAAAAGAACCTGCATACAAATATGTGGGTTCTTTTTCTTTTGGTTACAGAAGAAACGGATCCGAAATCTTAAGAAATCTGACGAAGTTTTCAAAAAATGAGCCTTATTAATGATAGGAAAATAAACTATTAACAAATTTACGTATGTAAGGAGAAAATATTATGTTAGATGCTATATTTGGTGTTTTGCTTGTTGGAACTATTTTGTTTGGTATTCTATCTGGTTCTGAAGATCGTGGTGTCGCTATATTGGAGATAATTATCATTGCTATCGGATGTATATACTTTGGTTGGTAGCAAGATGTTTTCGTATCTAGATGTTTTTGTTGCCGTTATTTCATCTCCAATTAATCGGATACAAAAAGAGAGGGCAACGAATGATCCGTTACACAGTCAGTGTACCTATTGTTATTAAACCCGAACGAAATACATATTTAAGATAACCAACAATTACACACAAAGAAAAGGAGAATATTATTATGCTTATCTTTTTAGTCGCACTTATTGCTATGATTGTTTTCTATATCGTATACACAGAAACGATGTTTACAAGCATTGGTGAAATAGCAGAAAGGTTATCATCCATTGCGTTTTGGGTTGTTTTCGTTTCCTTTATCATCTTTGTTTTGGTTCATATTGGAACAGACTCAAAGATTATGAAAAACGAGATCAGATACAACGCTTTGCTTAACGAAGTAAAGATTGCGGATGCAGGAAACGATGATGCTGCAAAAATATTAGCAATCAAAGATGTTTCTGAATGGAATCAGAAAGTCAAAGAAGATAAATACTGGACGTACAATCCATGGACATCCTGGTATCATAACGAGAAAGTTGTCGATGCAGAAAAGGTTATCAAGTTACCATGGAACACAGACAACGATTAACAAGAAAAAGAGAGTCTGCCTTATGGCGGGCTCTTTTCTTTTCGTAGCCTGATGTTTTCGTTGTCGTTATTTCGTGTCCGCTGAAGTTGATTTTATATATAGTGTCCAATAAATCGGACACAAAAAGAGAGGGCAACGAATGATCGGCTACAAAATTACGGTATCTGTTGTAATTGTGTTCGAACGAAGCACATATTTAGGACAACAAACAAAACGTACACATATAAGGAGGAATTAAAATGTTATTATTTTTATTAACCGTTGGAGCTATTTTATCAATCATCGGTGTCGCTTTGTTAGCAGTCTGTCGTATCAAATATAGTTACGATGCAGAGGCTCTTGGTAAGAGTTTGCTGACGGCTGGTATGCTGCTTGTGTTTATCGCTGGCGGCGTATACATTGGCGTAACATACGTCAATCCAATGATCGGTGCATAAAAGGAAAGAGCTTGCCTTCATGGTGGGCTCTTTTCTTTTCGTAGCCAGGTATTTCGTGGGCGTCAGCTCGTGTCTTTTTATTTAGTTTTATAATATCGAGTCCAATAATCCGGACACAAAAAGGAGCCCACTAAAAAAGCAGGCTCAATTTCTTTTGTTTAACAGCAGACTCCCAGAAATTTTGCTATTCTGGGATCAAAATCAGAATCGATGTCCATCATCATATCCTCATGAATCTGTTCGAGTTCTGCTTTTTGAGAAGCATACTCAGATTCGTACAAACCTGTTGCAAACTCTAATTTTGTAAGCATTCTTGCGAAATACTCTTTGTTTGCATCAGAGTTTGATGAGTCTCTGATCAGAAGACAGATATCAATCGACGTAATCTGCGTACTGATTTCACGCAGGGTGTTTTTTGAAACGACCTTATACATAGTTATAAAATCGTCATCCGGATCGTCTTTTGACAGAATATAACGTTTTCCATCATAGATAAATCTGATCTGACTTTCGGTCACCTTTGCAATGTAAAGGTTGCTAAGATCTTTTATTTCGATACTGAAGTCTGCAGTATCATTCTTTAAAATACGCATGTTCAATTCCTCCTTGAATGTGTATGCATTTATTTGTTGTATTAAATATGGGATTGAAGAAAGCGAAATAACAAAAAGAAAAGACACACAGTAATAACTGCATGTCTTCCTTTGCGTTTACAATTTATTTGGACTCGGCGACTTGCTTGAGGAACTCTTGTACGTCATCACGTTTCAGAAATTCTTCTTCCTTCTCATCTGTAAATAAGGAGAGGTCAGATTTTGAAGCCAAAGCCTCTCTGTAAGAATGAGAAGTAATATCCAAAGCTGTCGTTGCTTCACGTCTGGAAATTGAAGTCTCTGCTTCTGTCGTAACAGGATTGTACTTTTTCCAGTATTTCCGATGAAAGTACAAAACTGATAATGCATCTTTGTTTATAAGTGCATTGATTGGCACATATAGACGATGGTACTTGGTTTCTCCGTTTTCAGATTTTTCTGGGAATCCAACAGAAATCATGTCGGTATACCTTTCTGGATCATTCCAGCGCAAATTAGGATTAGATATCGGTTTTTCTTCCCAAACATGATCATAATCTTTCATATATGGGAAATCTCTTCCCAAAATCTGCGGAAGTCTCATAGCTCCAATTGTCTCATCTGTGTAGGATTTTGAACCGTGACCAGATGTTGTGAACCATTCATCATTGATATCCTTAATCTGGTCATTAAGTCTTGCGATTTCTGCTTTGATATCATCGATCTTCTGTTTCTTTTCTGCCCATTCGTCTGCGTATAAACCGGTCGCAAATCCAAGTTCTGTAAGTGCCTTTACAAAATATTCACGATCGATATTACTATAAGTCACAGTACGTGGGTGACGCTTGGATACATCTTTGATAAACCATAGAATGCCAATTGTTTTGAAAGTGAAGCTTATGAGTCTCATTTTTACAAAACCATGATCGTTTGTGAAAATTCGTTCATAGAAGTAAAGCAAAGAAGTGTTTGCATCACTGAGATCGAGAATTGCAAAATGCCGATCTTCGTAATCAAAATACAGCTTTCGAAGGGTAACCTTTGTGATTCGAAGTTGCATGATATCTTCAATGTTAAGTGGTGCTGGATTGGAATCATCATTTCCGTCATTAGAGTTACCAAGTCCTGTTTTATTAATATTACCCATTGTTTTGATCTCCTTTCGTTTGATCTGTTTTATTTGGTATTCTAAATATGTGTTTTGTCAGGCGCAAACACTTAGAAACCATCGTTTACAGGTCCCCTTATGAATCTTAGCTATAGGAAACATATATTGAACAACATTAGTTATAGGTTTCACTTACACATAACGCCTAAAACATGAAAATACAAACAAGCAAGAACAAAAAGAGACTGGCATTGACCAGTCTCAATTTTTGTTTATCATCGTTCGAAGCCTAAGACAGAAGCGATTTTGTCTGCCAGAACATCATAATCTGTACCATAGATGATAGCAGAACAGTCGTCTTCCTCTTCTCGTTCTGGATTTGGAATATCATCAGTCGTGATTCCTTTGTCGTCCAGGAAGTCCTCAAAAATATCGATGAGCTGTCCGATTAATTCTGGCTTTTCAGTATCAGCAACTTTCAGTTCCCACGTTGGTTTGAATGTACTCATATTGTTTTCCTCCTTGAGTTTAAATGATTTGTTATCTTAAATATGTGCTACATGGTAGCAATCAAAGAGTATTCTATAGCTTTCGGAATCTATACAACTATATTCTTAGTTTAGGATCAAAACTTGCACTAGTGTTGTTATAGAATACCTATGAACGGTTCCAGGGTAGTAATCGAAGAGTATTCTGCAGCTTTCTGAACCTATACTTCGTATTCTTAAAAACGTATCAAAACTTGCACTAGTGTTGTTATTGAATTCCACTCCTTTGGAGTACAGGTTACGTGAGATAAACTCCCGTGATACCTATGCTCGGTTCTAAGGGTATGATTCGAAATATTTCTGTTTCCTTTGCTTTTTCGTTGTCCATATTTAGGATAACAAAAACAATGAATAACAAAGAAGAAAGGAATATAGATTATGTTTTTATTTAGCAGAAAGAAAAATCAGGGAAAGCAAAATATATTACGTGCACCTAAGAAACCGAATTATGAGTTTAAAACCTATCAGTTACCGAGTGGATATTGCGGTCCAACGAAAAGGCTCGGAAAAGATGTATTGATTCCATTGAGCCCTGAAACAAATACGAATGTCTTAGTACTCGGATCAGCGGGCTCCGGTAAGAAATACAGTTATATCGAGCCCAATATTATGACCGCAGATCATCATAGTAATTGTATTGTTTATATGGGAAAATCAGAAGCCGAAGATATTATCGAACGTATGACAGAAAGAAAAACATTTGAGATTGACTTAAGTAAACGACCAATCGATTACTTCTCTTTGATTACTGATCGTGTGGATGCGGAACGATTCGTAAACAAAATGTTTGATGCTCACAAATTTCTTTTTAATGACGAAAAGACAGATGAATTCTTTCTGAAAGCCGAAAAGAAAGCTCTTTTAGATATCATTTTGGTACTTCTTGACCGTCCTGAAAAATGCAATCACAAGAATATTGTTGAAAAGCTATCTGGGGATACCAGCGGAGATGCTGCTTATTGGTCAGAAACAATCAGATCTCTATCTTCGACTGTCAGAGAAAGTGTGGTTATGGGCTTGATTGTCAGACTTAACGAATTGTTACCAGGAGACACAATCGATCTCTCAACTCTTGTTCATGACTTTATGCATAAAACAAATACTGTTTTATTTGTTGAAACGGACTGGTTTGAAAAAAGCGTTTACGAATCAATCTTTTTGGATGAACTCGTGTACCGGTATACAATGATGTATGACGAAAAAGCCCCGATGACGAGAGTGATTATGGATGAAGCGAGTCTTTGTTTTTATGATACCAGATTGTTTTGTGTTGAAGCACGTCGATTCAAATTGAGTGTTGATTTTATTTATCAGTCTATCACGAATTTGAAAATGCAGCATCCCGATGACTATAATACAGTCCTTTGTAATGCAATTGCAATCGTATGTTTAGGAACCAATGATAAACCAACGATCGAATTTTTGACAGAAGCAGCCGGAATTACAACAGAAGATGCCAAATCCTCACTAAATTATATGATTGATCTACGTGTTATGCCACATGAAGATGAGCTTATTTTGTGTCCGACTTTGGATAAAAATCCAATTGTTGCAAGAAAGATCAGGTTTTAAGAAGTAGGGCTGGAATTCTCGGTTAATTGTTTTGCATGTATGCCAAAATTGAATCAGAACTGTTTCGTTTCCGGTGACGAGATTTCTATATTTTGAGCCTTATCATAAGCAAACGAAAACACGTGTAAATTATGTTGGCTCTGGAAGTTAGAAATCAGAACAACCGGAAACAAAAACATGTTGCGAACAGAAAGGATCAGTTTTTATGGAAATAAAAGAATTTAGCGTACGAGAAGTGAATATAGCACTTGATCCATCCTGGACTCCAACAAATCTGCAAGTAATATTCAAAAAGATCGATGAAACCAGGTTTCGAGTTTGTGGGATTCGGTATCGATTTGGTGGGGATCCTGTACAGAAACTTTATGGGATTTTTGATTATGATATCAATATCAGTGGAGCTCCGATAGATCGTACCGATAACATCTTGAAACAGTATTATCCTGGTGGAATCGAGGAAGTCAAAGAGATTTTTGGCTCAGAAGCTAATTATGTGATCGCCGATTCATGGATTCCATATATAGTTCCTCTTGATCCATACGAGATCGAAGAAGAATATACATCTGAAGACGAAGCGTTGAGAGCGATGCAGGAATATATCAAAAGTGAATTGAATGGAGAGCAACCAGAATTTGAGAAACACAGGCAGTGTCCATCCAGCATGATTAGATCGATTACAAATTGTGGTGTAGCGAAAAGTTAGAAATAAGTTTTTGTTTTCCGACACATGTTTAGGGTAACAAATTGAGAAGGGGAATAATTATCATGATTAAGATACCAGAAATAACATCAGCCGAATTATTAAATCGATTGGAGACAGCTTTGTATTCGAACGAAGAATTAGAACATAGTCAGCACTTCCAGGACGTGAAAAATATGGAAGTGAATCCAGACGACATCGATTCTGATTTACAGGGACCAAATCCGGCACAGATGCAGACTTCTACACAAAGTTTTGTTGTATGGACGGACGATTTGCAATGTTTGATAACGGGCGACCTGGAATGCGCTGACGAAGATCTCGATCGCTAATGATCATTGAACAATACCTGCGGATACTCATAATGGGTGCCCACAGGTATTATTTTTGTTTTGCAGATATCTTTCCCGGCACATATTTATAGTATCCAAAACAAAACACAGAAAAGGAGAAATATTATGACACCAGAAGATTATTATTTAGAACAAAGAGAACAGGTTCATGATGACGTCGTTAACTTACAGGAAAAAGCTTTGCGTCTTGCGTGCAAAGAGTGCGGGTTAACAGAGGAAATCGATGAATTTGAAGTGATCTCAAGCAGCGATGAGATTGCGAAAACTGCATGGTACAAAGGTATGTATGCAAAACGAGTGAAATTCGAATGCAGCGAACTTAATCTGACGTTTTTCTATGATGCATATGGTATTGCAACATACACTTATGCAGGCTTTTCTTCGAATGCAGATACTTTAGAAAACATCACAAAAGCGTTCGCAAAGGCAGAACAGTTGCGAATCAAGATGGACGAAATCATGAAACGAATGATTGAAGAAAAGGATAAGGGTAAGGAAGAGGTAAATTGTCAGGAGAAAGAGGACAAGAAAACCGGATTTATAGGAAAGAAGTACTCAGATACTAAATTCGTATTCGGCGAAGTTCGATCTCAGCTTGATATGAAAACCTTTGAAGTCCAGTATGTAGCTTGTGCAACGGGTATCGATCTCGCAAACTATAGTTTGAATTACCTCAATAATGTCGCGATGATGTATTTCGATGACGGCATTGATGAAATTCAGAATATATACAAAGAAGATGCAAACCAGATTTTGGCAGAATGCATATTCAAAGCGTTATCGACATCAAAAATGGATTACATGAGCGGATTTTACACACTGAAAACCGAGGCAGAAAAAGATCTCGGAAAGTATGTAGATCAGCTTTTGTAAACGTATGCAACGAATGCATCTATAGTTATCTCATATGGGATTCTAGTAGGTGCATTCTTTTATTTCAGTTTACAATTCGGTAAAGGCAGCCCAAGTAAAGAAAAACACCCACAGGATCTCCAAAAAGAATTTCCATGAGTGTTTTCTAAAATTTAGGCTGCGAGGGCTGCGAGATGTGCGTTGATCTGTCCTCTGACTTTTCCGCCAATTCCGGATTCCAGTGTATGAATAAACACTGGGGAAACGAAATCGGTATCACAGTTCATAAGGATTTCGATACGCATCTCTTTTATGTAGTTTGGTTCTGTTATTCTTCCACCTTTCTTTCCTTTGTATCTGTTCTTGAGTGATTCGCATACAGGAATGTCATCTCCAACACGACCTTCATATCTGGCAATCATGAGCCAGTTTACAAGGTTTGCAAGCTCATCATCCGTGAAATCAAAATCACGTTTCAGGTACAGAATAAAACCGTCCTGTTCTTTCTGATTGATCTTGTCTGCCTTTGTCTTCTTCCAGAATTCTCTTTCGTTCCTGTGAGAAGCTTTCCATGCAGGCTGTTCTCTTAACGGAATTTCTTCGATCTCTGGTTCGTATCCAAAAGCAACTCGCATCTGGTTGAGACGTTTCATTGACAGGGTTTCTGCCTCAGCGTCTAACAAGATCTGATTCAACTCGTTGTTTGTATGACGAGAAATAATGAACCGGTAGCTTGTTAGCTTCCGAAGTTTCACATACTGTCTCAACATGCTGAATGTTAACTTTGGATAGCGTTCTTTTGCGAGTTCGCCAATCAATCTGCAGTACAGGCCTTTGATTCTTATCTTTAAGAAACGACCGTAAAAGAAATTGTTTCGGTTTGCTCTTGTATCACCAAGATAACCTGAAACGAATTTCCATGTCAGTTCGTTCCAAAGGTCAGAAACCATTGGGCTGATCATGTCGTAGATCTCATCGTACGAATACTGCTGATACAGGTACATCAATTCGTCAACTCCGTATTTGCCGTACATACGATTTACGATGTACTTCAGATTTGACTTTGTCTGGCTGTATTCGTTTAACCGGTTACGACATTTCATTTCCAGGATTTCGTTTCCTGTACTTCTTGCTACAACAAAAAGAGCAGCAATCTGAATCATATCGAGCTCGGTCAGGTCGGAAACAGTACGGCTAATCTCTACTGCCTCCTCAAAAGTGGTTTTGGAATTAAATAACTTAATCATGGGTGTTAATCCTCCTTAAAAAAAATGTTTTTGTGATTGTTCCTGTAAACAATAAAAAAGGAGGCGCACCAGTAACCTGATTTGTCTCCTTTTATGATTGTTTATTTGTATACGATAAATATGGGATGAATGAGCGTGTTCTATTTGTTTGTTTCCGGCATGCGCATATTCGAAAAATAACCGATTTTGTTAATTTGTTTGCAGTGATTGAAACCATATTTAATGTATCAAAATACCAATAAACACACGCAAGGAGGAAACGATTATGGCAAAAACTAGAGAAATTCAGTGTATTCATTACATTTGTGAGGGAAATTGTGATTTAGGAAAAGAGGGAACGTTCCGTCATCAGTGCCAGACCTGCAAAACTTATAAGAAGAAACCAGGGGGAAAACCGGCACGTACTGATAACAGACGTCAGAAACTGGATCGGATCCAGAGAAAGGAACGGTACTAGGCTATGGGCGGCGACTGAAAACAGAATAAATGCAAACGAAAGAGGGTGGCTATTATGGCTGCCTTCTTTTTGTTTGCAAATAGTTTACACATATTTAAGGATAAGTATAGGACTTTCGGTTATTCTGTGTGAACGAAAGACGAGTTTTTCAGATTGTGAGCCTTATTAATAACAGGCAAGTAAGTTATTCACTTAGATTGAGATCGTAAAAACAACAATACGAAGAGGGATACAAAATGAGTAAACAAACAGTAAGAACAGAGAAAGTTACGAATAAAGAGATTGCAGAGACAGGAGCTCAGGCATACGAGCTTGGAAGAGAGTTTGGAGATTTTGGTGATTGGTATTTTAGCAAGAGATTTCCATTGCGATGTGAACTTGATCTCGAAATGTTAGAAGAAATATATAACCAAGGGGCAGAGTCTAAAGCAAAAGAAACTGTATACGTGAACCGACTCTGTGTTTTCATTCATGGAAAAACGAATACAGGAAAGACATATACAAGTGTCGAAGCCTTAAAACAAATGGGATACAACCATTTTTATGATATTAGAGGTTATGGTCCTGCAAAGTTTCGTAATATAAGTACATCAGTTCAAGCAATTTTACTAGATAATTGGACTGATGGAAAATATATGTCGCGATTCTTAGAACTCTGTGGAGATAAACCAGTTAAGATTACGCACCGAGAAAAGAACAATCAGTATTTTGTTGGAGATATGATTGTTGTTACAAGTACAGAAAGCTTTGATGAATGGGCGAAAACATGTAGATTTACACCAGAACAGACAGAATATCTCAGATCTCGATTCTACATTTGCGAAGTCGGAAAAAAGATGCAAATCCATTGTGTGTCAATTATAGATAGAGAAACGAAAGAGCAGCAACAGGAACGGTTGGGTAAATTCATGGATTTCGCACAAACATACAACAAACTTATCCTGGATTACATTAAACCTGGTAAATGGTTCAATAAGAAAATGCTTGAGTTAGTAAATACAAGTAACCATGACCAGTTAAAACGCTTTCTAAATTGTTATAAGAATTATTGTAAAATGTATAGGAATCCAGTCAAAGTAAAAAGTAATACAGTGAGACTTAAGCGAAATCGAAATAAACTTCAAGATCGATTCTTAAAAACGGAATAGAAAGGATTATTAACCTATGAGCACAGTAACAGCAATCAAAAATACAGAAAACTATGCATCGCGTATGGAAGGATCAATGGCAGAAAAGTTGTTTTTCTTAAATCAGATTCCGACAGATGCAGTCGACACAATCGTTGACTTTGGCTGCGCTGACGGATGTCTGTTTCAAGCCATGCGTCAACTAGGGATCGACTGGAAGCAGATTGAAATCGATAATGAGGTGGCATTTAAAGAGTTATTTTTGATTCGTAATCCAAACGCCACCTGGATTAGATCACAATACCCAGCATTAGACAATGTAGCGGATCCGAAACATTGTATACTAAACTTAAGCAGCGTCATTCATGAAGTATACAGTTATATGGATCCAAAACAGGTGGAATTATTCTGGAAAGCAGTATTTGAATCTGGATTTCAGTATATTGTTGTTCGGGATATGATTACAGTCGATGAAAAAAACACAGCTGCAAATATCTTTGATCTTGTAAAACTCAACAATAACGAAACTTATAGAGTACAAAAAGATGATTACGAACGCGTATACGGTAAGATCGCAACCAGTTATCATCTTTATCATTTCCTGTTGAAGTACCGGTATGTTGAGAACTGGGACCGAGAATTACACGAAAACTATCTGCCATTGACACTTGATGGTCTCATGGATATTATCTCGAACGGAAATTATGAGATTGTTTTCAAGAATCTGTATACGAATCAGTTTATCAGCAACCAGGTGGAAAACGATTTTGGTATCCAGATGCAGAACCCAACTCATGTTCAGCTTATTTTGAAACGGAAAAGTGAGGAATTATAGTTATGGCAAAGAACGTAGGAAAAGTATTCGAAGACGATTTTAAAGCATCCGTTCCAGAAGGTGTGTATTTTTGCAGACTGCATGACGCTGCACTTGGATTTGATGTGAATCACAGTACACAACGATTTTCGCTTAAAAGCCCTTATGATATAATCCTTTGCGAAAACGGTCAGATGTATGCACTCGAATTAAAAAGTCATAAAGAAAAAACACTTGGGTTCGGTACAAAGGATGCTCCAATCAAACGAAGACAGATTGAAAACCTGGTAAAAGCCTCTAATGCTGGTGCGATTGCAGGAATCGTGATCAATTTCAGAGACTTTGAGGAAACGTATTATATTGATGCCAAAACATTCTTGGAATTTATGGATACCTGTGGCAAAAAGAGTGTAAATCTTAATGATTCCAGAAAGATGGGCATCCGAATCCCGGAAAGCAAAAAGAAAACACATTCAAAATACGATATCAGGACAATACTTGACTTGAGATTGAAAAAGGGGGCGTAATCGTATGGTGTCGAAAGGAAAGATATACGGGGAATGTCTTGTAAAGGTGCTAAAAAACGGATCAATGCAAAAGGATTCGGCGCCTGAGACCGGATGCACATATGGAACCGGAAGTGCGGATATCGATCAATTTCGAACATATATAAGTTCCTGTTCCTGCATTCTAATGGATAGGCGACAAAAACGTATTGAATACTAAACTAAGAATAGGAAAGAAAATTATAGGAGAACAACATGCAAGCAAAAGCAGATCAAATAAGTGTAATAATGCAATCAACAACAGAATTATATTACGAGTTTTCAGAGTACTGTATGAATTTAATTCGCAAAGTTTATGGTGACCGACCAGTTGTATTTCCAATAGATATAGAAGCAATTGCGTCTCATATTGGATTCGAAGTGCATTACTTGGACTTTGAGAACCAGGAATCATGCACTACAACTGGCATCCTTAGTCGGTTAATTAAAGAAAAACAAGGCAAAATGGCAATTGTTGTTAACAAATTATTGGATGCAAAAACACAAAGATACGCAATAGCTCGCGGAATTGCAAAGTATTTGTTGAGAGGAGAAGAATCAATGTTTGAAGGCATATATGATACAACCATGATTCCTCAAGATATAGATACAACAACAGAAGACGTAATTGCATGTTTTCTGTTACTGCCATTAGATTTGACAACGTCTGAATTGAAAGAGTATTTGGGACGAACTAGTTCAAAGGAAGTCGATTCGAATACTTGGATTCGACAATTTAGTGACAAAAGTATGGTTCCGGTATATAACGCAGCTGTTGGTTATCAGCATATTAGACAAATTTTAGGATACGAAAGACAAAAAGAGTTCGAAAGCAAAGGATTTGACATCAACAGGATAGAAAATATTGACGAAATTATATATGCATAATCGTTACATGCGAAACAGTTCTTTCTGATATGAAAGGACTGTTTTTTTTGTCTGCAACTTGGGAACACATATTTAGTATACAAAAACAAACGAAAATGTTATTTCAATTAACAATTTGGAGGATAGATTATGAAAAACGGATTAAAAAGGATACAGGCAGTAGTACTCGGGGCGTTTGTTGTTTTTCTCACTGGAATGTGTTTTTATTCGAGTAGTAATATAAGTAATATCAAACGTATGGCATCTGAGTCTGCACGCCTGTCTTCGGATATTTTAAACGGATACGATCATGATGCGTACGAAAACTTTGATGCCGAACAGTTCGCATTCTTAAATGAGGGAACCCATGGAGAATTAGAGACTGATGAGTTACATAGTCTTATTTATGACGAAGATGGCTGGTCACCGGATAAACAGGCTCATTTTAAGACGATTCTTATAAAAGGAAACAAAGAAATAGCAACCTCAATTGGAAATGCAGCAGTGAGTCAAGTTATTAGCGACCAAAATGACACGGACAAAGAAGACATAACATTTTCCGTTATCTCCTTGTCAGAGAATATGCAGGCTGTTATGTTTTTGAGTGAGAAAGCAGCCTACTACGCGCATACGGAATGTGTCTCCAGTAATATGACAGTATCTTATGAAGCTGTTTTTGATGTCTCCGGAGATATTGTAACCGAAGACACAGAAGCCGGGGAAGATAATACAATTGTTATGGATACCGACACTGAAACGGCTTCAACAAAACCGGTTACGATTGCAATCCTTGATACCGGATATACGGGAGATAGTGACAGGATTCTAAAAGGAATCAATACAGTAGATGACGAGCAAAGAAATACAGAAGATGATAACGGACATGGTACCAGAATGGCAGAAATCGTTACATCAATGACAAACGATAACGTAAACATAATGCCAATCAAAGTGGCAAACAAAGACGGATTCGCTACGATCACAAGTACTTATGCAGGTATTTTGTATGCGATTGAGAAGGATGTTGATATCATTAATATCAGTATGAATGCAAGAGTGTCTGAAAATTCCTTCCTGCTTGCGGATGCGATTAAACAGGCTACAGATGCAGGTATCAAGGTAATTGTATCCGCCGGAAACAGAAGTATGGACGTAGCCAAAATAACTCCATCAAATATTCCGGAAGCGATCGTTGTTTCATCTGTAGATGTCAATGGGGAGTTTGCAGAATATAGCAATTATGGAGATACGATCGACTATGCAACGTATGGCAACTATGATGGCGTTGACGGAACCTCAAACGCGGCAATCAGAATGTCTTCCATGTATGCTTATATTATGGGAATTGATGGTGCAGATGCAGATGAGCTGATCAATTCTGCTGCCAAAAACCCAAATGATACAGAATGGGATGAATACTATGGATATGGTATTGTAAACCCATATGATGTCTATAAAAGAGCAGATTATGCTTTCGCATCCGGAATGTTCGATCACACACATACAGAAGGTGTTACGTGGAAAGGAAAAACGGAAACAGATCTTGGTCCAGGAATTATGGATCTTGATTGGAGGAATATAAGTGACGATGATCTCGACCTGTATTTAAGGGATACTCATTATGCATTCGTAGGAGAGTTTCTCTCATCATTATCAGAAGATGATATGAAAGAGATCAAAGAACGCAGTCAGATATTAAACAGCGATGTAGAGGAAACTTCTTTTGAAATCACAGATGAAGATGTATTACTAGGTGACGATCTAACAGAAATGGCAGAGATAAAAACACCGTTTATTGATTACTGTCTGAAACAATACGAGGAACACAAAGACGATTTGGTCATCTCCAACGCGAACACCTGGTGGTGGTATGATAACTCTGTTGGTTACCTTTACCTGAATGATATGCATGGCGTTACGAAGTTTACGATATCAGCACCTTATATGTCTAATTTTGATGAAGTAAACCATTTCAATTCTTCTTCTGTTGTGTCTGGGTTTACAACAGATAGTGTTGTAAAAGGAGACGCCAATAAGAAAGTGATACGAATCGGAAAGACGTCAGCTCAGTCAAGCAACAGTCCAAGTGTAACCGGAGCAAGAGCAGTCTCAGCAGGTGCTGCAAGTTTTATTAGTATCATTAAAAAAGGCGGCGAAACAAACGTATCCAAAAGTACGGCATCTGCTGCAAAGAACGATGCTAACGGAAGTTCTACATTCATGTTACAGTTTACATTTTCAAACTATGACATGGGAGAAGCATTAGAAGAAGGTCATTCCTGGTATACGAACTTTTTCGGAGCAGCAGGAACAGCAGAAGCATATGATTTTAATGTGAGACCATATGGCTATTTCGCAGGTGTTGATAAAAACGGAACAATTGCAAACTGGAACGTATCAAAAGCAAACGAATATTGGAATTCACATACAAACAGTGTTCCAGTTGGTAAAAAGTACACTGCAAGTCAAATCCCGCAAGCTGTCAACAATACAAAGAATCAGTATGTGAAAATGTGGCAGGGTGATGGGTTTAAATACAGCTGGGTTGATTTCTTCCAGAGTGATAAAGTATTACAAAACTACAATGAACTTACCTTTGTTGATGGTTCTGATTACAACAATAACGGAAATACAACGGAAACATTAACAGAACGAAATGTATTACAGACTTATATCAGGCTGGAACCGGATAAATCAAGTGGTTCTACACCTTATCCGGCTACAATCCGACGCAGCTCTCTTACAACCAGAAATATAGCATCCTCTGATAGTATGGATATCTGGTATTTCCCAGGCGGATGCAATTATACGGTTGCAAACGGACTCGGCGTCATTGCAAAATACGATGGTGAAAGTTATAGTACTGTAAAGAAGTTCATGAAAGATGTTGTTGGTATTAATTCGCCTTCAGAAGCTCAGATTGCACAATATTTTACACGAATTGATGCAAACGGAAATGGTAGCGGATTCAATACTTTTGTTTCCGGAAATAATGCAAAATATCTGCCACGATTCAGCGCTTCCGATTATTATAGTGCCCATAGATCACTGATCCAGTCATTTGAGCTCTATAAACTTGGAACCTGGGCATATAGATCCGTAAATGGACAGGGCACAAATGGCGGAAGCGGAGACAGTTACGGAAACACAGCACAATATGGAACGCCTGCATTGTTTACGAATGAATCTTCCTATGATGATAAGAAGAAAACGCTAACCGTCAGTGGTGAGACATTTGGATTAACAACTTACGCGAAATGGTCTGTTGGTGAAGACATTGTTGGAGAAACAGATATTCCGGAAATCCGCATTCAGACAACCGTTAACAACATTAATGTATATCATACGGTAGCACTTGCAGATAAATGGTATGACGACCAGGATATCGTTAACAACTGGACGAATGCATCAAAATCAATTACCGGTAAAAGTGAACAGGTAATGTATGGTCAGACTTATACAGATAGCGACGTTTATGCTCCGGTAATCACAAATTTCAAGGCTACTTCAGACAAACGTATTACAGTTGTGAAGCCAGATGGCAGTTCACAGATTTATGACAGCGCAACAAATATAACACAATTAGTAAGCGAAGTACTGGCTAAGCCAGGAATGAATGGAGCAACGGTTACAATAGAAACTCTATATGATGCTACGGGTCTTTCAACCTTATACGTAAGACCTACTCTTGGTAAATGGACCTATAATGGAGCAACCTATACAGAAGATAACCCAGCGATCATCACAAAACAGGTTGGAACACAAATTGGTATTCCAAACCCGGATATTAATACGATCAACTATGTAGCTTCTTTTGATGGCAATGGTGGAACTGCAAGTGAGACGTCAAAGAAGACAACACTAAGCTGGGATCACACTTGGACGCTACAGAAGGCAGACGAACAAGGAAACGCAATCGCTGGGTCTCCGAATGGAACTAAACTCGACCAAAGTGGAGATGCTTTTGATACTTCTGTAAACTATATGGACTACGGATCATGGAGTGGAACTAGCTGGTTTTCAAATTCAACCACACCTACAGATCGTGGCAATGGAATCGATTATTGGTGGACAGGAGTTTTGAATAATGTACCAACCGGTAAGAAGTATTTTATGGGTGGCTTTTCTGGAGGAACTCCAAGAAGTAACATAGGTAAAGGTTGGCAAACGCTTAATTATACCTATGATACATCAACAGCCACAACATTGTATATGAGTTTGCGCGCAGCTAGTTATTATTCAAATTTGTATAAAAATGGCGATTATTATTACGTTGATAAATATTATACTGACTCAGGTCCATTCGGTATTTTCCCTGCGTATACCAAATATGGGTTTGCGTACAAATACGGATCCGTAGAAGGTGCAACCGATGTAATGTCTCCAAATCTTTCCGGATCCACACTGATCACACTACCAACTGCTTCCAAACCAAATGCGACATTCCTGTACTGGAAACTGGTATACGACCCAGAACTTGATGATTCTTATACAAGCAGAACGTACGCAGCAGGCGAAACAGTTGACATGGCTTCGTTTAAGAAAGATGTAACGTTTGTAGCTCAGTGGTCTGACAATGTATACACTTTGACTTTAGTCCGTGACGGAAAGGATGACCTGCAGCCTGCATGTACCGATGGAGATACCGTCGCTTATGTATCCGGAGGTCGGTACACAAAAACAGCACGCGGAACAACGATCACAAAAATTGCGGTACCAACAAAATATGGATACGAATTCCAGGGTTACAAACTTGGAAATCGAACGGTAATCAATGCGGATGGAACGTTTGCAATAGATGCCAGTGAATATACATCAGACGCAACCTTATATGCAGAATGGACGTTTAAGAAATATAAGATCACCCTTGATTACTGCATGACTGGTCTTGTTAACAAAGACACAGCAGACCCTTATATGATGGAATATTATGACAGATATTTCGAAGACAGCAAAGGCATTATGACCACAACCATTGAGTACCCGAAAGTGAGAGGAAAGAATTTTGAAGGCTATTATACGGGTACGAATGGAACGGGTACAATGTTGATTGACGAATCTGGTAACATCCTCGTAAACACAACCTATTTTGACGCCGACCAGACTTTGTATGCAAAATGGGGTAATGGAAATTACGGCGTCCAACTTGAGTTTAATAATGGTCGAGATAGACGCATTACAGTAGACAATGTGAATATTCCTTATGGCGGAAAAGCAAATGTAGGTTTTAATGAGTTTGCATACATTCCAACGAAACCAGGGTATACTTTTGCTGGCTGGTATGACAGCGCATCCGGCGGAAACCTCGTATATAATCCAAACACCGGTGCCAAATTAACAGGTTCGATCTATTGGGATCGTAATGGTAATTACCAGTATTATGATACAATGATATTGTATGCGCATTGGGTACAGAATACGTATCTAGTGTCTTATGATGGTAATGATGCAACATCCGGAACAATGAAAGACGATACTCATATTTATGATACAGAAAAACAGTTATCAAAGAATCAATATGAAAGACATCAAGTTTTAGCATATGAAGATAGTGATAAAAAGTCATCTACAGTTATGATTCCAATCGCTTCTGATGAATGTGATCTTGAGTTCCAGGGATGGAATTCGAATATCAGAATTCCGAATGATTTACGGTTCAGTCAGTACGTAAGCTGTTTGATACCTAATACAAACCTTGGCAGCACCACATTTGAAATCGAAAGAAATGATGCCGGGCTTCCGATTACTTATACAGTTGATGATGAATCGATTGCAGATGTTAGGATCGATGGAGACCTGATCACAATTACTGGAAAGAAAACAGGAGTGACAACAATTACGTTACAAACTGGAATGGATGACACATATGAAATCACAAAGGTTACATATTATGTGATCGTACAATAATGAGAACCGGAGTATAGGGAACAGGTGAAAAGGAAACAACATTTTGAAAATCAGATTGTTGTTTCCTCTTTTTCTTGTTCCGAAATATTTCTCTGTACACTAAGCACCCATATTTAAAGATAACGAAATACGTATAGAAAGGGTATTAAGATGGATACAATTTATAGAAAACAGAAATCGTTTCTGATTGTTTTGACGTCGATCATTTTAATCGCTTTAGTGACAATGAAAGGTCCGCCGGAAGTACATGCGGAAACAAGACATTATAATGACGAAGAAACGGTAACAAATTTAACATCAATACAGGGAAACAAAGTAGATATGATTGCACAATGGAGTCAGGTATCAGTTACACTTCCGGAAGGTAAAAAGCCTGGATACAAATTTATTGCCTGGTATCAGGATCCAGAATGTACAAAATACATTGGAAAAGCAAACGATACTTATATTCCCGCAAAAGCAAACGAAACGTTGTATGCGAAATGGACTGCCATTGAATACACGCTGCATTTTGATACAAACTTAGATCACACAGAGACCGGAAGGTATGCGATCGGAGTTCCAACTGGGGATACATCAGATAAGAAGATATTCTTTGATGACCTATATGGAGAACTTCCAGAGATTGCGTTGGATGGATATGAGTTTTTAGGTTGGTATGATAAACCAGTCGGTGGAAATAAGATCAATAGTACGGATCGTTTCACACGCTTAAATGATAACCAGACAGACGGAAGTGATATGACATTATACGCACACTGGAAAAACTTTATTCCGGCAAATGTGAAGATGTATGCGAAAAATGATAACGGAATTTATGTAACGTCTGCTGATCTGGCAAATGACGTTAGTGTGTCTGAATGGTCTGATACGGCATATACCTTGTGGGCTCAGGCGGAAGACATCGGAGATGGGATTGCAAATGCAACTGTGACCAGAGCAGATGCCTATAGTAATGCTGTATTCGACAGAACAACCTTCAGTAAAGTAACAAGACTTACAAAAGAAAACGCAACCTTTAAGTCTTACGGTGTAGAGGGAACAACAAGTATCTTTTTGACCGTATCGGATACAGAAGGAACAAAAACAGACCGAATTTTGGATGGGTCTGTAAGTACGAAAAAGATGAACTTAAAAGTCGATACCACAGCACCAAAAGCGACAATGTCTGTCACACTTGGAACACATGAGAACCCACTAAACACAGTAAGCACCAAAAGCTGGCAGGATTGGGCTGTTTACGATTCTGTTGCATATGGAGCAAAAGTCACCATTACAATCAGTGACGAAAATGAGTATGCCGCTGGTGGTAAACAAGATGTTTCCGGAATCAGTCATGCATGGTTAACTGTGTTTGATACCGACAATCCAGACAACAAAACAGATATTGAACTCGTCGCTGATGGATCAAACAATGTATATACCTATGATTATGAAGACATTTTGAAGACGAATATCATGTTTCCGAATGTTATGAATCTAAGTTATGAACTCCATGTTGTTGATGTTGCTGGAAACGAAACGCCTGTGATCACAAAAACAACAGAGCGAAAACCAGAACTGTATTCGAAGGTTGAAAAACTAACAAGCGATGACCTTGGAGATCCATTATTGTTTAAAGCTGGATTCCGCGGACGTCTTTACATTTACACAACCGGATGGGTTGATACTTTGAGTCTCGAATGGCCGGATTGTATTGTAAAGAGTGGAGAATATGACGTCGCTCATGATGAACCAGGTATGATCTATAATGCGACTTTGATCACAAATGGTATGACGCAGGACATGACGCCTTCCAGTGATCCATTCGAGAGAATGTTGCAAGAAGCAGTATTAACTTCAGAATGCACAGACGATAACAATCCTAGCAGTAAAACGATCACAGTAGAAGCAGATGGAGAGAACACTGGATTCACAAGATGTTATGTGTTCGATTTCTGGGTTCCGGTTTATATTGGACTTCCAGAAAATCCAGATCATATTGACATGGGAATCATAAATCAGATTACAACGAAAATCATAGCAAATAAGTACTTAATTCGTAGTTCTGCAGAATCTGTCACAACAGAAACGGTAACTTCAATGGGAACATTTGATATGAGACTAGGAGAAGGATCCATTATGGATGATTTCCATACTTCGATTATCAATTAACAGAATTAAGAGCTTTGGGAATTATCTCAGAGCTCTTTTTCTTTGTTATTTGGCTGTCCATATTTATAATCGAACTGGGAAATTCCTTGACGAGTTTTCCAGATTTTGAGCCTTATAAAAATATAGAGACAAATACAAGAATTCATAATACAAAACAATAGAAGGAGACAAAAAATGCGAATGGCTAAGTTAAAAACACAACATGAGTTGAAGAGAATATTATCGATGATCTTGGCAATGTGTTTTGTAATCATGACTGTTATTACAGATACTTCGGTAACGGCACAGGCTGCAAACAATGCATGGTCGTTTTCATATACAGGAGGCATTCAATCATTTACGGCGCCAGAAACTGGAACATATACAATTGATGCCTATGGTGCGTCTGGTGGTGGGTGTTCAGATAAGGGCGGCTATTGGATTGGAACAAAAGGTGGATATGGTGGTCATGCCGCAGGATCTGTAACCTTAGTAAAGGGACAAACGATCTATATCGCTGTCGGAGGTCAAGGATCAATGTCATCTAGTTCTGCATCAGCAGCAGGTGGTTATAATGGCGGTGTTTCTGGTAACAGCGCAGCAGGTGCCGGTGGTGGTACTGGTGAAAATAGTTCTACCGGTGGCGGAAGAGTTAATGGTGGAACCTTCGGACGAGGAGCAAACGGAGCGAATGCACCATACCGTAATCAGGCTGGTGTTTACTCAATCGGTGCCGGTGGCGGCGGTGGCTGGATCGGCGGTGGAGCCGGAGTTACAGGACCATCAGTAAATGGTGGCGGTGCTGGAGGCTCCGGATATATTGGCGGAACATTATCAAGCATGCCACGATCTACTGTAAACGGCGGAGCTTCTACGTATAATAGATACAATAATGCAGATGGATCAAAAGATGATGCAAATGGTTTTGCATCTGTAACATTTGCAACTCAGACTTTGAATCCGAATGTTTCGCACACGATCAAGGCGACTGACAAAGCAGCTCCGGATACACCAAGTAATCTGCAGATCATTGACAGGACTAATAATCAGTTTGTAATCAGTTTTGAAGATACGGGTGATAATGGTACGGATTACTATGTGAGAGCAAACAGTTACAGTCAGAAAACTGGTGCTTTGCTCAAGACATCAAAAGGATATAATATCAATGTCACATCAGGAGTTGCAAAATATTTGTATGTTCTTGATACAAACAAGAATACAAAAGTAACAACGGCAAACGGAAAAGGAACAACAGATACTAAGATTACGATTACACAGGATGGTTCCGCACTTCGGTACCTGCATATTGCGACAATCGACAAGGTTAGAAATATTTCCGGAACCGCAACAATCGCAATCCCAAATACGACGACTTATACAGTAAACCATTATTTGGAACAATTGGATGGATCCTATAAATTTAAAGAAGCGGATACATTAACGGCAGCACTTGGTTCAAGTGTGACGCCTGCAACGAAAAACTATGATGGATTTACAGCACCGGCATTACAAACAATGACTGTCGACCCATTAGGTCTTACCGTGATTGATTACTATTACACGAGAAACTCCTATACATTGACGCTTAAAAAGGGAGAAGGAATCACAAAAGTAACTGGTGGTGGAACATACAAATACGGAGAAAAAGTTAAAATCAATGCTAATGTCGCATCTAAATTTGTATGGTCAAAGTGGACTGGAACGAATATATCAACAACACAGCAATATGAATTTAACATGCCAGCGCAGAATGTAGTAGAAACAGCAAATGCGATATGTACAGAAACCGGAGGAACAAAATCAACAGACGTGTTAAACGTTGTGTGGTCCGAAGGTGGAATGTCACACGCAACCGAAACATCATTTAGTGAGGGAATTTATACATCGAATACGGTTGATGGTATCACAAATAAAGTATACGGACAACTTGCACTTGATAATAATACGGTAGCCGGTAAACTTCATGTAAATGTTGGCGATACGATTTATCTGTATGCACCATCTGCTGGTGTCGAATATACAGATACAATCGGATATGCCGGAGCTTATTCCTTCAGTGCTGCTGGTGGTAAGGGTGGAGATATCTCTGCATACGATAAAAATGTTGGATTCGGTAATGCTATTGGTGGTTATGGCTCAGCGATCACAAGTGCACCAATCTCATATGCTCCGAAAACATCTATTAAATACCAATTAGGATCAAACGGCAGTAATCAGTCTTTTGCAAACTATGAAACATGGTATTATTATTCCGAAGATGAGATTGCTGCAATTGTTGGTAGAGCAGGCGGAGCGACAAAGGATGCAGGTTTATATGGTTCTCACAACCATTCATTCTGTGCTTATACAGTAACTTCACAGGTTGGTACCGCATCTTATATCCAGGTATCAGGAAACAACTATATCGTAGCAGGTGGCGGAGCTCCAGGGGCTGTTGAATTTGCCGCTCAAGCACAACTTGGATATTACAAAGAAATTCAGAATGGAAACCATGCTGACATCACTCCAACATTGCCGCCTGGGTATATTTTCTACAATCCAGGGGCAACCTCAATGTCAACGAGATATCATGACTTTGTAAGCCCACATGTTAACGCAAACCGAATTGCCGGTCTTGCTGTAAAACAAGGACTTAACTCCAGTGTTGGTAATTTTGTGGTAGATATGTTCGCCGGATGGATCACGACAGGACCTGACAGTAAGATCAGTCCAATCTATCCTGGTTATTCTGGATGTGGAGCCCGGGATGCTGATAACGTGTTCACACCGAATAATGTCGTAGCAACAACGATTGATACTTCTTACACTGGAAGTCCTTATGTGAAACTGAAATGTAATGAAAAGATACTTACTGTGGTAGACCCAACAAGAGAAGGTTATGAATTTATCGGATGGGAATGTTCCACTGGTAGTTCCGTAGTATCGCATACAAATAATATTACGACGATCAAAGTTACAAAAAGCGGTTCTACGATCACAGCCAAATGGAAAAACTTAAATCCAGAAAACGTAAAACTGTATGCAGTAAACGGAACCAATTCTTATGTTGTTACTGATAAATCAGCATCTGACACAACGGTATCAACATGGGTAAACACACCATATACATTATATGCAGAAGCTACAGATTCTGGTGATGGTATCGGAAAAGCTGTTGTCACACGTGTCGATAATGGACGTAACGATGTATTTGATACAAAAACATATTCCGTTGCAGTTCCAGCACTCACACAGGATAATGCAACATTTAAACCATACAGTGTAGACGGAACGACTAGTGTTTATTTGACGGTTACAGACAAAGAAGGGGCGTCCAATGGCAGACCTCTAACAGGTTCAACAAGTACGAAGAAAATGAATTTAAAGGTCGATACAAAGGCGCCGACAGCAACGGTTTCTGTTTCTCTTGGTACTTATAGCAATCCTTTAAACAAAGATAGTACTAAAACATGGGAATGTTGGAACGTTTACAACTCTGCCGCATACGGAGCTAAGATATCTATCAATCTCAGTGACGAAAATGAGAATGCTGCTGGTGGTAAACGAGATGTATCAGGACTTAATCGTGTTTGGTTGACTGTATATGACACAAATAATCCGGAGAACAAACAGGATATAGATCTTGTGAATGGTTTAAACGGAGCTTATACGTACAATTATAATACGGTTCTGGATATCAATAATATGTTTCCAAATGTTATGAACCTCACTTATGAGGTACATGCAACCGATATGGCTGGAAACGAAATGTCCGGAATCAAGACAACATCTGAACGGAAACCGGAAGTATATTCAAAAGTAGAGAGATTAACACAGGATGACGATTTGAATGATTCTGTATTATTCAAAGCAGGTTACCGTGGTCGTCTTTATATTTATACAACAGGATGGGTCGACACTTTAAACCTCGAATGGCCGGATTGCATTGTAAAGAGTGGCGAGTATGATGTTGCTCATGATGAACCAGGTATGATTTATAACGCAACATTGATTACCAACGGAATGTATCAGGGAATGCAGTTATCAGATAACGGAACAACAAGATTACTGCAAGAAACAATTCTTAAAACAGAATACACCGATGAAAATAACCCAAGCAGTAAAGCGTTTTCGATTGATGCTGATGGCGAAAATACAGAGTTTGCAAGATGTTATGTATTCGATTTCTGGATTCCTATTTATATTGGATTACCAGAGAATCCAGACCACATTAACATGGGAATCATAAATCAGATCAATACAAAAATTACCGCAAACAAATATCTTGTTAAGACATCAGCAGAATCCGTTACAACGGAAACTGTAACATCAATGGGTAGTTTTGATATTAAACTTGGAGAGGGATCAATAATGGATGACTTCCATTCTTCGATCATCAACTAAAGGAAACAGAGCTTTGAGAAAAATCTCAGGGCTCTTTTTCTTTGTCTGAAGCTTGCGCATATTTAGGATAACAAGACCGAATGAGAATAAGGAGAATTATTTTATGAGAAATACAAAAGGATTTGCATTAAGTCTCGTGTTCGCTATTATCGGAATCATTATGTTCATATTTTTCATTTCCACAGGGTTTCCGGCAATGGAACACGATGTAGAGGTATGTACAGAACCAGTTGAAGCTGTAGTTATTGAAAATATAAAGGAATACGTGTCAGACCACGAAGGTGGGAGCAAAACAGAATATAACCAGATCGTAGAATACACATATGGTAATACTTCAGTTAAGGCTACGCTTCTTCAGTATAAATCAGATCCAGTTCCAGAAGGATCTACGATTACGTTATGGGTTAATCCAGAAAAGCCAAGTCAATACATTAAAGATCGAAATATTGGTATAGAATCTTACGTCATACCAATTGCCTTTTCATCTGTGCTGATTTTGTTTGGAATTATTGGTATGAAATGCTGTGCAAGTGGAGTCGAAAAAGAGGAGGAATTTTAGGCTATGAAGAAAAACAAAGCGATTGCGTATTTAACTGCGTCGATTATTGGCGTCGCAACAATTAGATCAATCTTAAAATATAAGACAGACCGACAGAAAGAATTTACAGATTATGTGCTCAATCTTTCAGAGGCGGATAAAGATGATGTTTTTGAATTCCTGATTTCGCTTCCGAATGATGAGTTTTCGTTTATTGTCTCCGTATATGATCGTCTTTCCAGGAGTCTATCATTAGAAAACGAAATACGGGAAGCAGTCGAATCTCCGCATGCACCAGGAAACAGAACAAGGAATGAGATTCTCAGTCTTATAATGAAACATTTGCGTAAAAGTGAAAGACAAAAGATGATATCGTTTCTGAACAATCATGCAAACGAGTTAGAAAACCTGTTTCGATACGGACTTTTCAAGATCGATTCAAAGGATTTCTATGACTGGTTGGATTATTACGATGCAGCTGGAAAAACAGTAGATAAGAAACTGATCAAAAAGGTTGCTAAGATGTTAAATATTAAATTCAGTGATTATGAAATCGAACAAACGGAGGATGCATATGTTTCGTAAATTTTCGGGGGGGGGTAGCACGGTTGAACACAAGACGCTTTATAACTGCCCTGTTATGTCAAACGGTGCTACTTACTTCATTAGCCTTATTTCCGACAACGACAGCACAGGCTGCAACAACAGAATCAGTAACAATTAATCCAAACGGAGGTATTGCAACACAGATTGACGGATCAAGTATTACGTCAAGCGCATCAATATCACTTGGTAATCTGATTGCAATTGGAGAAACAAAATCATTTGACACAAGTACACAAACTATAGATTTTACAGGTACTTATTCATTTGATGTACAGGGTGGTAAAGGCGGAAATGCTACAATGACGGGAGTCGGTACTGCTTATGGCGGAAACGGAACAAGAATTGTTTCAAAACCGATCACTATTAATAGCGGAACTATCCTCACTTTTACAAAAGGAGCGGATTCGCATGATACAACAAAACCGGCACTAGCTCAGTTTACGAGCGTGACAGGTGATCATCAATTTGGTGGCGTAGGAACCGATACATGGAACGGAACTAGTATTATTGATTGGTACCAGTCTGTTTTTGGTGATGGCGGAAATTGTTCCTCTGTTACATTTGTAAATCATGCAATCTATGCAGCAGGCGGTGGAGCTGGGACCGTTTACCAATTTGCTTATGCAAAATTACCAACAACATATCAGGGTTCTGGTGTTTTGAACGGAATTAATACATATATGGATGATACAGATCATACTTGGGAGTGTAACAGCATTGATTTTGATAAAAATTGGTGTGCCATATACGGTGGCTCTTTTTCTGGTGGATCCGGACTATGGACGAACCAATATGGTCGTGGTGCAGGCGGTGGATACAAAAATGGTTCGTACGGAGGAGCTGGATCCAATGCATGCGCGAGCGGATCACCAGGACAAAACTATGTATTAGGTTTTGATGCTGAATATTCTGCACATATTGCGAAACAAGCCTACGTAAAGATGACTTGTCACAGTAAAACATTTACAATTGCAAATCCTGTAAGATCTGGATATTCTTTTTCTGGGTGGACCGTTGAGGGCGCTGGCGTTTCGTATACGAATAATGGAACATCATGCACATTCATAAAGAGTGCGCCCGGAAGTATGTCATTAAAAGCAAACTGGACAAGAAATAGCAACGGCACTGGATACAAGGCTATTATGGACCTAAATGATGGAACAAATACACCTGTTATCTTAAACAGTCCCGGTCTCTATTATGGAAATATGATCGACTGTGAATGGAATAAATACTGGAACTCCTTTACTTATACACCAGCTAGAACCGGATTCACGTTTGCAGGATGGTATGACAGTGCAACTGGAGGCAACCTTGTTTATAATCCAGCAAATGGAGCTATTGTTACTGGTAATAAATATTGGACAACAGAAGTTGTGAATGGAATTGTTACGTATAAGTATCAATATAAAGGAAATATGACATTGTATGCGCATTGGACTCCGATTACTTATTATGTTTCTTATAACGGGAATGGTGCCGATCAAGGAGCCATGAATAATAGTACTCATAGTTATTATATCAGTCAGAAACTGTCTAAGAATCAGTATATAACATCGCGTACGATCGCATACAAAGATGGTATAAATAACTCGTCTTCGACAATGTTTGCAATCCCGGACACAAAGAAATTGGCGGATTTCCTTGGATGGAAGGCAAACGTTAAGAATACAAATCAGTGTATTTTGAATCAATATGTAACATCGCTTGGGAATGTCTCGATCAATGATTCCGGGACAGTCGTGATCGATATATCTGATATCGTGTCTCTTGGTTCAAATCGTGAAACATTAGTTTCACAAGAATCAAGAGACGTCAATCAAGCACACCACAAAGCTTTGGCTTCGCGTGCACTTGACTCCGAAAATGTTGGCGTCTATCAGATGCAGATCCTAAGTAAAACCGAAGGTACTGGCGCCACAATAAATGGGAATCGGATTACCGTAGACTGGAATGCTGCATCCTGTGACCCTAAAATCGATCTGCTCGTAACCGTAAAAGAGGACTCTGAGTATGAAGCCGCTTATGCGAGATATCAATTGTTTGGAAAACAAGCTGTTACCGTTACATTGGATTACAATACATATGGTACCGGAAGCGCTACGAAGATCGAATCATTTTTGAATACACAGTATGGTAATAGATTACCAACAGCGAAAGATGTGCACGTGTACAATAAATCGGATACATTTGTGTGTTGGACGACAGAGAGGAATAATATTAAGACTAAAGTTTCGCCAACAGACTACGTATCCGGACATATAACAAAACTGTATGCATATTACGATCACGACACAACAGTTGAAACTCCATTGCAGATCTTTACTTATAACATCAACTATAATGAAAAGACGATTACAATCACAGGTCTTACAAATAAAGGACGTTCTTTGGAGTATCTTGTAATCCCTGATTATTACTGGGTAAATGGTGAAAAGTTTGCAGTCACCGGGTTAAGTTGGACTTATGGGGGAACAAACAATCCAGCCTCCCCTAATACGGTACTCAAATATATGTATGTATCAGGAAAGACGGCAACGGTAACAATCGGAACTAGTATAGATGTGGAACGACCTGGAATTTATACATTATCGAACGGCGCTTTTGCTGGCTGTGTAAATTTGAAGTCCTGTTATTTCGGCGGCGAACTGTCTATCATTCCTGATGGTTGTTTCGAGAATTGCTTGTCATTAGAAAACGTATACATAGGAAACAAAGTAAGAAAGATACAAAAATATGCATTTTATAACTGTGTCGGATTAAGGAATTTGTTGATTCCTGATAATGTAACAGACCTTACAGAAGGAATGGTTGTACATAACAAATCCGCACTCGGAAACACAAATGACCCAACCAGAAACAGTGCACTTTCTAATGTATATGTATCACAAAATGCTGTAATCCGTGATGTCTCTGGAGAACAGAGAACTTATTCCTTGTGTCCTCATCAGGGATATAGTATCCATACCGTATTCTATAGTGGATGCTCGGAAGCTGTTATCAATTCGCATGCTGGCGGACATGCATGGTGGCGATATACGTTAAACAATGCATCTGAAACAAATACAGGATACATTGCTCCGTATGCGCAAATGAGCGCTGCTGAATTTTATGCAAGGTTTTTAAACACAGCGGCGTATAATGATATGCTTGCAGGATTTTCAAACAGACCAACAAACGCATACGAATACGAATACATTAACAGATAAGGAGAGATTCGGTTCAAACTTCGAAGTTTTAGCTTCGCTATTTAAACCTAACTCTCCAAAGCAAGCACACTCGGATCTTTAGATCCGCGAGTGCTTGATAACAGGAAGAAGAAGACTGACTGGAAACAGTTGGTCTTTCTTTGTTTCCTGGAGACGCATATTTAAGACAACGAAAAACAGATAAGGAGAATTTATTATGACAAGGAAAACACAAGAGATTATACCAACGTCAGAATTCATTAATTTGTACAAAGAATACGAAACAGTTTTACGAGATACTATGAATTCGAATCCGTATACATATGAGAGTACGCAGTCACAACAAGTAAGTAATAAGTTGCAGATCATCAGACTAAACCGAAACTATATTCAACACGAATCTGATCCAGATTTTGTAAAGATCAGCCGGGATCAGTATGAGTTTTTACAACAAGTCATCAATAACGTGAAATTAACACAAGGGACCGCGAAAGACGGTATGATTCCAATTCGGAAATACCCTCACTTGTTTGATGATATGCGAGCATCCGAAGCGGTGGAAGTGTTTGCGTGTACTGTAAAAGATCGAGTCCCAGTGCTTTGTCGGCAATCTGGTCGTTTTCTGGGAATGTGCTCGGCTATGCAGTTATTAAAATATATCAATAATACCAGTATGAGTACGAAATTAGTTCCTCAAAGATCGAGCAAATTGAAATTGAAACTGGAAGAAGCGCCGACGATCGAATCGGACTCTCTTGTTTATGACCTAGAACGTGACCAATTATATGTCGTAACAAAGAACGAGAAGGTAGTAGGAGTTTTACCAATGTAGTCTCCGCACATATTTAAAATGGAATCAATTACACAAAAAGAAAGGAGACACTCTTATGACATTGAAAGAAAGAATTGAGAACGAGAGAGAGGTGAACCGTCCAGTCGATGGTAAATTTACTAAGAAACCAAAAGACGCAAAGACGCTTCGCCAGTGGATGTGCGAAGGAATGTGTCCGAAGGATGGAACAACTCTTCGTATGTATCAGATGAGTCGCACACAGGGATACGGTTATTACATTACGGAGGATGTAAGACCAATGACGCCGGAAGAATTGGCGTCGTATAACAGCACTCCAGCAAAAGAGAAGCCGAAAAACAAGAAACAGGAAATGGACGTTGTTTCTACGCTTCGAAAGAAAAAAGAGTGCTATATTGTGACGCCGGAAGAATGGGCTACAAAAGAGATTGTTGTTTTTGATGTAGAAACAACAGGATTTTATAACACAGACGAGATATTGCAGATGTCTGCAGCTGACAACCATGGACATACATATGATCAGTATGTAAAGCCGTTAACACATTTTGCGTGGGACAAGGCGATGGCAGTCAATCACATCACACCTGAAATGGTAGACAATAGTCCGACTGTAGTTACATTAGCCCCGATCTGGCAGTCATTATTTGATCATGCTGACTACATTATCGGACACAATGTAAATTTCGATATCCGTATGATGAATAACATTGGCGTTGAGATCGATCCGGCAAAAGTGATTGATACATGTAAAATCCACAAAGTTCTGTTCCCGAATGCAGAGAACGACAAACTGGAAACAGCCGTCAGAAATCTTGCAAGCGAGAAGATCAAGGCTCAGTATGCAGATGGTGCACACAGTGCGATTGTCGACGTATTGGCAACCTTGGATGTTTACCATACATTTTGTAAAATGATATGGGAACAGCAGTAATAAACAGAAAAAGAGAACACTAGACTTCTGATGTCTAGTGTTCTCTCTATTTTTGAAACAATTTGACTTTTGATTGGAATCGAAATAGAATAATATTGAAGATAGAAAACAAGTGTAGAGACCATATTTATTACATAAACTAATATGGTTATTTATACAAGGAGATGAGTAATCCCTGGAAACAACAATACTAGGGATTGCTAACAGCTTTCTCTAGTTTTATATAGATACAACAAAATTAGAGAAAGGAGAAAGGATATGGTATCAGCTATGAGAACGAAAAAAGTAAAACCATGGTATGGAAAATGGTTATCAAGATCAAAAGCAAATAGACTTAACGATATGTTTGAATCCGCAGTTGTTCCTGACAGAACGGCTCTTAAGAAAGAAGCGGATGAATTCGAAGCCTATATGCTTGCCAAGAGAGATAAAATCATATCCAGTGGAGGTAAATGGTAGAATTGAATATACTCAGGACTGATCTTTACGAGGTAACCCATTTACAGAAAACCGATTTATCAATGTTAAGAACTTTTGAAACTAAACCGGAGGGAAAAGGTTTACAAATTTATTTACAAAAGTATGCTTACAAAGATGAAATGGATGGATGCGCAAGAACATATCTTGTTAAAGATGTGATATCTGGTGATCTCGTTGCTTATTTTACATTAAGAACTGGATTGATAACAATAAGTCGTGGTTTCTTAAAAGGATTCGATGCTCGTACGGGAATTGAACTTGCAAACTTTGCTATTAACGAAAGTTACAGAAATGCAAATGAAGTGATTCCAAGACTTGGAAGTTATATATTCGAACGATTCATAATCCCTATCGTAATGCAGATCAGAGAAGGTATTGGTGCTGAAATTTTATATATTTACGCACTGCCAAACGATAAACTAATGGCTCATTACGAAACAATGGGTTTTTCGAAAGCACCTAAAGCTATTGAAAAATGCGTCTATCGACACGTAAAACCTGTATATGATCAGGGTTGTAGATTTATGTTCCAAATCCTTGGTTAGCAATCGTAACAAAGAAAAAGACAACTGCTATTTGCATAGTGGCTGTCTTTTTCATTTTGTTTATAACTTCCTGATTAATTCAAGAATGGAATCCAAGTCATCAGAACGCACTGAGAAATCGCACAATGATTCATTCCTCAATTCCTGTTCCATCGATAGCAGCTGCATGGTTGCCTGTTCGTATGTAGCATCACCTTTTCTGAAATCTAACAGAACGTTCTTAATCATTTCTTCCCGGCTTTGTCTGCAGAAAATGATAACAGTCGGAAACTCACGTTTTAAAGCAATTGCTCCACTGATATCAACGATTACGACTACGGATGTTCCGGCGTCCAATTTCTTTTTAATCTCATCTGCATCCAAAGTATACCGACGCCCAGCATAGGTAGTATCTGTGATTGAATTCTCAGGTCTTTTTACATTAGGTTTGTCAAGCTCAACAGAGTACACAAACTCTCTGTTCTTGTGAATGATTACTCCGTTTTTGGAATCATCAACCTGATCAGCAATAAGATCTTCCGCTAAAAGATGTTTGCCAGCTCCAGATGGCCCGACAACTGCATATACGCATGGTTCTTCGATTTCCTTTGTGTCTGTCATCTGATGCATGATCTGGTTAACAAGAATCAGAAATTCATCAATAGTATTAACAGAAAGGACACCGGAAAGATTACGGTTCCATGGTCTGCGGATCAACACTGGATAAGTAGCAGACGCTTTCAAGATATTGTGTGGTGCATCATCTAAAAGAATATCCAATTTAATGAGATTCTTTGCAGCACCCATTAAAATGTGATCCTCTGGAAAGTCTGGGAACTCTTTTGCAATCTGATCTGCACGGACACCCATGAACTGTGGACTGACAGCAGTTACGATATAAACATCTGCGATCTCCATCAATTTTGAGACAAACTGTTTTGAAATCTCTGGCACTTTCTGCATCTGATAAGTCCGGATATCAGAATAGTAAGGGAATACCATTTTGGTTGCCGGTGATTTGTTCCCCCATTCTGTAATATCATCTAACGTAAACTCAGTTCCGTTTTCCATGTTACAAAGGGTAATTGCATTTGTTACGAATGGACATAAGGTATCGTCCCAGTCCAAACCTACTTTCAATAATTTCTTCATTTTAAATCCTCCTTGTTCTCCTTGTATTGTGTTTTATTTTGATACCATAAATATGTGCGGAGGAAGAAGGATGGAAAATGAACAGTTCCAGAGTGGTAATCGAGGTTTATTATGCAGCTTTCGGAGCCAATACAACTATATTCTTAGTTTCGTATCGTGAGAACTTGTTTCGAGCGAACTGTACACCGTAAGGTGTGGTGTCACTCGAGATGAACTCTCGTGATACTAATGAGCGGTTCCAGGATGGTAAACGAAATCATTTCTGTATCTCTAGGAACCAGACAACTGTATTTGAAAATCGTATCAAATCTATCGAACTTGTTCGAAGATCCGGATTCCGTTCGGGATACGGGTCATGCACTAGTGTTGTTATTGAATACCTATGAGCGGTTCCATAATGGTAATCGAGGTCTGTTTTGCAGCAATCAGAACCTATATCGTGTTATCCTTTTTGTTTGCAATCAATAGAACCCATATTTAAGGTATCAAAACAAATGATTCATTCAAGGAGGAAACAATAATGAGTAACGTATCTAAAAAAGTGAAAGCAACTGTAATCGTAACAAGAGATGAGATGGCATACATGGTGCAGCGTGTAGTTGCAAACATGGAAGAGAAAATGCTGTCACAGATCTTTTATGACAAAGCCTTAGAAGGTGTCAAAAAAGAAGTTAGCAGTATCGACGAAAACGGAATTGTCAACACAAACCGCTTTATCTCGATTCCGGTTACAGTCGTTGTAGAAAAAGAAGAAGCCGAAGCTGATATTACGGCTGCTAACATCACTTCTTTTTTAGCTTCCAGAATTTATGATTCGATTACAGAGTCATATAAGGTCGCTTCTGTATTGGTTGCTACTGAAAACTGTGAAAGCATTACAGGCGTAAACAGCGAAGGAAAGCTGGTTACGATTACAAAAGAGAAGAACGGTAATCAGTCTTTTGAGACAAGTATTAAAGCTTCTCTCTAAAATCGAAAAACGAATTGAGTCTGCCATTAAGGTAGGCTCTTTTTGTTTGCCTATGAAGGTATCCGACACTTGTGCAGCCCATATTTAAGATATCAAAACATACAACAAATACAAGGAGGATACAAAATGAACAGTATTTTTAATGTTGTTGAGGCAGGTCAGAAAGGTGATAACTCAGCAGTAGAAGCTTTATCAAGAATGGATTGGTTCCGGATGTGCGTGTCCGAACAACTCGATAACGTCTGGAAAACATATGGAGGCAAGATGTTTGCTGATGTATATGAAAACATGGATTATAATTATATCATGACTTTGTTATCATTTACGGTTGCAAAACAGGTTTGTATGCCATCAGAAGGTTACGATGTTCGTACACGTTTGGGAAATGACGCAGCTGATACATCCGTGAAGGCTTATGTACGGAAATACATAAGATCCGGTGTATTCAAAGGTGAATGGATGAAAGTTTTCTACTCTTACGCTTACGAGACACATCCAAGTATCGGAGAGAGTGTATCAACATTTAAGCGCAACATGAGTGTTTACACATGGTTCTTGTCCAATTCTGTAAGCAAAGCTGACATCGATAAGTCGGATGATGAAATTATCGCTTCTATGGATCTGAATGCGATTAACAAACGATACGCATCCGAAGACGAAGATAACCCAACGACACTTGGTAAAGTGCTGAATGAAATGAAAAAAGATCTTTCTACACTCAGAGCCTGGTTCACAAATCTTGGGGATATCTCTTATGCAGACGTCGATTACAGTTCACAGGATGTAGTTAACGCTTTTGTTGACGAAACGATTGTGAACACAGTCAAAGAACGTCTCGCAAAGTTATCCGAAAGACAGAGAAAATGTTATGTCAGCCATGTTGTTTACAAATGGTCTGGACCAAAAACCGCCGACGCACTTGGCATCTCAGAAGCATCAGTTCGAAGATATTCAAACCAGGCAAAGGATGCTATTATGGCGGACCTAGAACAGCTCATGCAGTAATCATTTGGAAAACAGTCTTGTTCACGTATATGTGGGTGGGCTGTTTTTCTGTTTCCATACTTTTTCAGAATGTTACTCTGACTTTCCTTATCCTCATCCTTATCCTCTTCCTCATCCTTAGAAAGTATTTCTTTGTAAATTGGTCACCCATATTTAGGATAACAACAAAAGAAAACCATGGTTATTTCCAGGTAGCGTATACCGCACATGACATTACTAACATCATTATGATTGTTATAGACCCTGGTTATTTCCGGGTTGCGTATACCTGGGCATTGGAAACCAGTCTCTGTAATAAAGTTTAACACAGTGTTTTGCTGTGTTTGTACTGTGAAGTTTAAAACCCTTACTCGTTCACTCGGGTGAGGGTTATCTTCTGTTTTTCGCTTTAAAAACGAAGATTTGAACTCTGTATTTCAAGAGTATGATCATCTGTCTTTGTACTCTAAAAACGGAGATTTGAACACCGTCCTGTCAGAGTAACTCTCATCCTTGAAAGTATCAATCTGGCAAACTTTCCTTATCCTTATTCTTATCCTCATCCTTAAATATCCTTATCCTTTTCTTTTTCCTTAAAAAAGTATTCCTTTGTAATCCAGTCACACATATTTAATTTGTCGCAGGATTTGAATACTGCGAATTACTTATAGAAAGGAAAACGAACATGGGTTTATTTAAGAAAAAGACAAACGAACCAGTTTCAAACGATATGGAACTGAATGATACAGTGAACGGTTCTATGGATACCGAATTGCAAGAATCTGACCAGTTTGCAGACGAAAAACTCGACCAGGAAATGGAAAACAATGTTGTCGAAGAAGATGATGAGATTTTCTTTGACGCATTAGATTACATGACAGCTCCGGAACGAAATTATCTTGCAAACATCCAAAGAGGAACGATGTCAAAAGAAAAGCTGTTTACAGAAATGAGAGCTTACTTTGAAGATATTGGGTTAGAAAATGAAACAATCGAAGACGAACTTGAGAAGCTGGAGAAATACATCTGGGGATATTACGTAATCGAGGACTTAATCAACGATGATAATATCTCAGATATCAAGATCTATAGTGAAGATAATGTCCGCATCAAAATGTTTGGTAAACGATTCTCCGGGAACGTAAAATTTCGTGATGCAAACGACTACAGACGTTTCGTAGACATTGTTTGTTCCCGTAATAAGGTTAACTTATCTGATCTGGATGCGATTCAGATTTTTACTGACATTGACAGCAATGATAAATTCAGACTTCGTTTCAACTTAACGAGTTCAATTATCAACTGCAACAAGAAACCAGTCGTACATATCCGTAAGATTCCAAAACATAAGAAATCGCTCTATGATTTAGCTCATAATGTTGATATTGACGGAAATCCATACCCTATGTTTCCAGAAGAATTGATCCCTTTTCTGATCTGGATGGCAGAAGAATCCTCTGGTATTGAGTTTACAGGTAAAGGTGCATCCGGAAAAACAACATTGATGAATGGAATGCTGGATGTAATTCCAGAATATTGCTCTGGAGCTGTTATTCAGGAGTCCGACGAACTGTTCTCAGATCACCCTGATATGATGTATCAGCATGTAATCCAGAACAGAGGCGAATCCAAGATCAAATATACATTGAAAGATCTTGCAATTAATGGATTACTGACAGACCTTGATTATTTCATCATCAGTGAGATCAAAGGTGGAGAAGCTGCTTACTTTATGAACGCTGCATATACCGGACACAAATGCTGGTCCTCTGTGCACGGCGTTAGTTCAACAGAAGCCATGAATAAGTTAGCAGACTATGTAAAATACGAAACAGATTATGCTCGTGAAGATATTTTAAGAATGCTGCATTACATGCGTTTCGTTATCTTTATGAAAGACTACCGCATTGAAGAGATTTCTGAGGTTGTTGGATACAGTGAAGAAATACATGACCTTGTATACAGACCAGTATACAAACGTGGAGAGTTCTTCAAAGATCCGAGAGAGAATTAGGATGAGGAAATTTAAGGATAAGGGTATTTGAGGACAAGGAAGAGGATAAGGATGAGAAATTGATCCTTGATCCTTTCCTGACTTTAATCCTTTCATCCTGTTCACCTTTTTAGAAACATAAAGAAAGGAATAGAAATATGTTTGAACTTATAAAAGACATGATTATAAACCTGTATCATTCCGAACAACCGTACGTCTTATTGTTAAATGTTCTCGTATTTGTAGCACTGATTGTGTTTGTTCTCAGTCTGACGAAATACTGGAGCGATCACAACGTCATGCAGAAATTCATTGCAAAAGTGCGTGCGGATGCGAAAGAACAAGAACGGTTGCGTGAAGAAGAATACAGAAAGCAATTCGAAATGAACGGACGGTTTGAGTCAAAAGATAAGATGTTAAAACTCAATCAGAAGTTGATTGACAGTGGACTTAAAGATAAGTTCCCAGAATTACAGCCGGAAACATTTTTGTTATCCTGTACGCTTGGTGTCGGACTTGTCGTTATCACGATGGCTCTGCTTAATTTTCCGCCAATCGGAACACTTGCAACCGGATTTTTGTTGGTTCTTATTATTGTGTTTGCACTCGAAAGTCTGATTTCTGCAAATACAGCACGTATAGAAGCGGAAACAATCAAATTTGTAAACCTTCTTAAGAATAACAGTCATATGGGCGGTTCGATTGGAGAAATCCTCGGACGAACGATTCCATATATTTCCGGTCCATTAAAGATCTCAGTAGAACGTTGTTTCTATGAAATCAGAACAACCGGAAACGTATCTGGTGCATTACAGAATCTGACAGACAGAACCAACTACAAGAAACTGAAAGAAATCTTTGATGCACTTCGTGTCTGCAGTACTCATAACGAAGATTACGAAAGTGTTATCAATGAGACAAACATCAGTGTGGAACAATATATCGCATTCCGAAAAGAAACAAGAGAGATCAAACAGAATAACCTGATCGAGATGATTGTAATGGGAGTTATCGGAGTTTTGATCATCTATATGATGAAAGGAATGCTTCCGGATATTGATGTCTGGTATTACGTTTTTAAGACAAATATCGGGTTGGCTTCGGTTACCGGTATGGCGATTATCTTGTTGATTGGAATTTACAGAGCAGTACGAAATGAAGAGTAGGCGAAAGGAGCATTAGAAGATGAATAACGCACAACTTATTATCACTATCATTAAGTGGATTCTGATCGTATTCATTATGATCGAAGCCTACACAGCGGTTTCCGTTATTTTTGATAAAAAGAACAAGATTTCAGTTATGGCAAAAGGAACCATTAATCTTGCGCTCGGAAAGAGTAACAGTATCTATCTGAATGCAGATAAGATCACAGCGGATATGTCAAAATACGGTGTGATGTATATGTTCCGTGACTATAATATGGATCCGTCAGCTTTTGTGTCTGCAAAACTTGCATGCGCAGGAGGATTTGGACTTCTTGGATTTATAGCGGCACCGAATGAATGGATCCCGAAAATTATAGGAATCACGATCGGTCTTATCCTTGGTTTTATTGCTCCAGATATCTTTATCCGGATCAGTAACCGCCAGGATAATGACAAAATGATGACAGATATCCAAACAATTTACACAACTTTGAAGATTCATGCGAGAGCTGGTGTTTATGTGACAGACTCTTTGATCGAATGTCAGAGAAATATCGAAAACGGACGACTGAAACAAGCTTTAAACGAAATGAATAACAACATTTTAGCAAGCAGAGTGACAATCGATGAAGCTGTAGATCAATTTAATGCCAGATTTTGTAACGAACAGATTGATAACCTCTCTGTCGTAATCAAACAGGCGTTACATACAGGACGATCTGCAGATATGTTGGAAGATATTTCAAAACAGATTGATACAAACAACTTCGTACACAGAATGAAAGTGAAAGATCGGATCAAAAGAGAGTCTGCTTTTATCCAGGTAACATTTTTCACTTTGATCACTGTGATCCTTTTGTACTTAGTTGTTATGGAACTTATGCAGGGTCTTGCTGGAATGTAAAAAATGTATTCCTTTGCATAAGAGCCACACATATTTACAACGTATACAACAGGAACTGAGTTTCTTATTAGAACAGATCAGTTAGAAACCAGTTTCTGATGTAGATATATCGTGCCAGAAAAGAGCATAATGCTTTCTTTTTCTGGGACAAGAACTAATAAACACCATAGAAGGAGAGATAAAATCATGGTAAGAAAACTCGACAAAGCAATCATCAACGCAAAGGTATTTGCAACACACACACTGGATAATATGAAGAGAAAAGTATCCGGAGACGAGACACTGATCATCAAGATCATGCTTATGGTTATCGCAGTCGCACTTGTAATCATCTTCAGAGACACATTACAGACCATCATCAAAAACCTGCTCACTGGCGATAATGGTTTGGAAAAGAAGATCAATGCAATGTATCAGACCACAACGCAGACTCCGTAATCGTCTGTAAGAAAGTAGGGATATCATATGCATACAGTACAAAGACTTAAGAACAAACTTCATAAGAAAAAGCACGGTATGCTCGATGACTTTCTTCCCATCATGGTCTTTATTCTTTTGTTAACGGTTTTATTGTTTACCTTTGTGGAATTCAATGGAGCTGTTAACAAAAAGACTGAAGTCAACCAGGTAGCAAGACGTTATATCTTGAAAATGGAACAAACCGGATATGCAACACCATCTATTCAGAATGCGATCGTTCAGGAGTTAAATGACCTTGGATACGCAGGAGATACAGCGGGAGCTCCGGTTACGACACAGAACATTACAGACAATACGACAAAAGTACATCAGGGTTATGGTAGTGATATCTGTTTGGAATTTGTAGTTTATACCACAAATACATGGCTTTCTACAGATCCTGAGTTTGATCTGTTTTCTCCTAAGTTTGAGGAAAGCGAATATGTTCCGATTACGATCAAGTATTACAGTACATCAAAAGAATAAGAGGGAGGGATTACTGTGAAACAAGAACGTTTACGACATAAAAAACGATTATTCAAACAGAAGAAAAACGGAAGCAGCGTATACATCTATATTCCAATCGTCTTTTTGCTTGTGTGGGTATTGATCTACGTATCTGTATACATTCGTGCTGCAGATACCTTATATGAAAACTATAAGACTTCGATCGATAATGCAAACCTGTCTGTAACAATTGCAAACAGTGATGTGTTACTGCACGATGGACGCCTGGGTATTGTAGCCCTGTCTGATGATGGTTCCGTTACAGAAATGAACGCAAAAGAGAAAGCAAAAGTTGGAAAACTCTTTGAAAGTTACGAAAAAGTACTTCAAAGTAATGTTGGTCTCGATGAGTCGTTCACTTTTAAAGGCGGAACCTGTGGATGGGCTGGAGATATGTTGGCGTCGGGAACAGCTGCGATCGATACGTTTGTAATCTACGACATAGCTCCAGATGATACGGTTTACTCTTATGAGATCAGTGCAGTGGAATCCTATAAGACTGCTTCCGAAATACAGACAAAGATTAAGAAACGAGTCGCCGGAAGCGTTACAAGGGATTCGAATGGAGATGTCAATAGTACGACAGCAAAAACACCGGAAAACACACTGGTAACTGATTGTACCGTTTACAGTAAAGTATCATTTCCTGTAAAAGCATCCAGTATTGCAAACTTAAGTGATGGGAATATGGAAGGAATCGATGCAGATTCAAAAGATTACCTTGAGGGTAAAATGAGAGTGAGTACATCCTCGACAACAAGTTTAAAGACCAGTGATGCGTTTAAAGATTTAAACGGAAACGGCTGGTTCCAGTAAAGAAACTTATTAACAAATAAACACATTGAATTGGAGATATTAATTATGGCATTCAATAAAGGACGAGAAAGCAAACGCAGATCGGATCAGGAACAGCGGAATAAGAGCAAATTCGATTCTAAGTCGATTACAAGAATTGTGATTTCCTTATTCGTTGCCATTGTTGCAGGTATCGGAGTAACATCTTATGAATCCTATCTGTTATCAGATAAAAATGTAACATCTGTGGTTATCGCTGCTGCAGATATCAAAGAAGGTACATTGATCGATGATACAAACGTGAACGAATATTTCAAAATGAAAGACGTAAACAGTTCATTGGTTACAGACAGCACATTGAAAAACCTTGATGGTATTACCGGAAAAGCTTCCGTTAATATTTCAAAAGGCGAAATTGTAACAACACAGCGGTTTACAAACACAAGCAGTGAAAAAGATAAGTTCGAAAATCCGGTCATGCTGACCTATACGGTATCAGAACCTACATATGCAGTCGGCGGTTCCATTCGTGAAGGCGATATTGTTGACATTATGGAAACAATCACAAAGGATGAGGTTAAGTCCTCAAAACTGCTTGTTAAAGACGCATATGTATTAACTGCATGGGATAGCAGCGGAAATGTAATCTCACGTGATGACACAACATCAGCAGCTGTTACATTTACGGTATATGTTGAGAGATCAGATGAGGAATATTACAATCCAAAGAATCATGACAACATCAGCATAACAAAGGTTGTTCAGCAGTAAGACACATAACGGGGGTATGAGTTATGTTTGGAACTATATTATGTCTCGTTATATTGGGTATTGTGTTTACCCTGTTCGGAAAGATGTCACTGAATGATCCTGATTTTAAGGATATTGCAGTGACAAAATCCGATAAGATATGGTTTGGTATTTATCTGGCAGCATTTGTTTTGATCATCATAAAGCTGCCGATATATTCGAAACTATATGCCAGTATCGCACTTCCAATGTTATTGATCTCAGCATATACAGATAAGAAATCGAAACTATTGTATAACTCAGTATTTTATTCCCTTGCCCCGTTATCTGTAATACTAGAAACGGCACAAGCAGGTCGTTTATCATTACAAACATTATCCATAATTATCTTTGTTGTAATCTTAGAATTATTTGGAATGTATGGAAACGGAGATAAAGGGATGGCTGTTGTATGTGGTTGTACATGGTATCTGATGAGACCGGAATACGGAAGCGTAGACTGTATGTTAGCAGAATGTGTCATGCTTCTTGTAGCGGAAGTTCTGTTTTATCTAAGAGCGATCATAGAAAAGAATCTGGATGGTCCTCTAAAATTAAAGGAATCCCGTCCACTAGGTCCTGATTTATTGTTTGCGACCACACTAGTACTAATTGGAGGAACTTTTATATGAGCAAACTGAGAATACGTATTAACAACAAAGATATCTTAAAAACATTACCGAATGGTTTCTGTCCAGGAATCGCTCATAGACGTGTGCGGTTTGGGATTGCAGATGATATAGAACTCATGGAACTGTACCCAGATGGGACTACAGATGAGTTTATCGGATTTATGGATCCATTGAAAGACGGCGTCTATATGTTCGGGATCGACCGATGTTGTACAACTGGAATGCGAGTAGGGACGATCCAAGTACTCGACGCAAATAATCCAAAGGACTTAGCATTATATCGAAAGGCACTGGAACAGGACTATGGTTTTGCTTCAGATGACTATACAATCATTAACAAATAAGGAGAATAAGAACATGAAAACAGGAACAGTAAAATGGTTCAATCGCAAAAAGGGCTACGGATTCATCGTAGCGGAAGACGGAAGTGATGTATTCGTACATTACAGCGCAATCAACATGGAAGGCTTTAAAGTCTTAAACACAGGTGAAAAGGTTACATACGAGGAAAGCAGAGATGCGAACGATCGTGTGGTTGCAACAAATGTAACAAAAGCAGAGTAACCTATACAACAGGAAAAGAGGCATGCGTCGGCAACGATGTATGTCTCTTTTTGTCGTATAAGAAAAGTATACAAATCAACAATGATGTGGTATTCTATGACATGATGGTTAAAATTGGAAAATATTGGAAACAGAAATGGAGGATCATGTTATGAGACGACAATTTTCGTGGCCAACAAGAACATGGAATAAAGATGAGATTGCGAATCTTTTAGCAATGTTTTATCCAAAATCCAAGAAATATAACGAATATATGGAAACTGTAGACGTATTACATAAGAATGATATGATGCAGGCGGATCTGTTTTCCGCAATCAATAAAATGAGAACGAAAGATCCGGAACCTGAATTTCTAACCATAGATTACACAATATTTCGAGGTCCAATGCAGCAAAGAGTATCTGGTCCATGTAGCGGACTCGGGCAATTGCTTGTCAAATCAAGAACCCGCATGCAGTTTATCGGGCTTGATGAAGTCCAGTACATTGCACCACGTCCTTATGGGGATGTCCGAGTAGTAGACGAAATACTCGCGCTCGCAATCCATTTAAACCTTATTGCTTATGACGAATTGAATGATACCTTATTTTTAACAGAACAAGGAGAAAGCGCAGTTATAAACGAAGGTTCTTTGAATTCAGAATGGTGGCGGCGTACGCTTCTTTCGAATCCCATTGTGAGATATGTTTTGAGTCTGATAAAAAACGGATTCGAAAACAACGACGACAAATATACTTCCATGATCGAGATTGCAGAACAGTTTGGGTTTTATGATGAGATATATTATAATCCAGAAACATACATTGGCAGACTTTATTCAGAAGAGACTTTCGATTACACTTATATAGATAGCAATCTTACTGAAATGGATACAGTGTCCACTAATTACCTACCCAATGTATTACAAGCAATTGAAAAAGAAGGTCTTATTTTCTCAAATAAAATCGAAAGAAGAGATACCAGAATACCACAAGTATTTACGCATACGTTATTTTGTTATACCATCACCGATTACGGACTTGAATTATTCAATAAGAATGATAAATTAAGTGTTTCCATGTGGCTTGTAGCAAACGGAGCAGGTAGACAGGAGGATATCGAAAGAAGAATCATGCTATTGTCGTTACTGACACATCCGGCAGCCGAAAAGATTGGTGGTCTAAGTTTAGACATAATATGCCATTTCTTTCAGGAAGGATCACAGAAAGAGAATGATGTTGATAAACTGACGGTTTTGCTGGATATTATAGGAATCAGCAGACTTGGGATCCCTGTTTGTTATCAACCTTGGGGAGAAGAAAAATGGAATACACTTGGGATAAATACAATTAATGAGATACAGACGGAATACTCGAACTGTTTACTATTTTACATTCCAATAAAAGTGACAGGCGATTCTTATCTGAATCCAACAAAAGCAGTCGGTTTGTCTGTCACGAAAAAGGAGTTTTGCAAACTACTTCACGAACAATACCAATATCTTTCTCTTGTAGATTACTGGCAGTATCTGCTCCATGAACCAAATTTTCATCGCACTTACGAGTACATGAGATTCAACAAACTGATTGCAGATTTCATTTACCATAACAGCATAGATGTGTTTTATGTGTTATGTTCTCGTGATATTTTTGCAATGGATGAGAGAACGATCGAGATCGAAACAAATCCGTTTCCGATAATGCCGTTACTGGCTCGTTTTGGATCATTAACAAAGGATCTATATATATTGGATACTTCAGCTTTGTTTTACAATAAAGAGAATCCAGAAAATCAATATATCATGATTGATGAACCGGAAATCAATCTTCATGATGCAGTTAAATCTTATCTGATGTCGAAAATAAATGAAAGCGACCTGAATCGAAAAGAAATAAGGAATACAGGTTCCACTAAATTTGAGTACATGACAGAGGTGATCGAGAATATGACACATTTTGTCGTAAATGATGACACCTTTCCGTTAGATATACGTAGAATCAAATACACAGTTTTATATCACGGAGACGAAACGGATAGAAAACGTATAGAAGAAGCATATCAAGTTATGGTTTATAACGTTCCGGTACTTAAAAATGCAGACTTTTACTATGAAAAATGGTATGATTTTGTAAATAATACAACAGAAAAGAAACACGATGCGATAAGGCGGTAATAGAAATATGGCAATTGACAAAGAGAGACATGATAAAGGGGAACGCGATTTCTTATACATTGTAGGAGCAAAACTAAATGAAAGCAGAAGAAAGAAGAAATTAAAGCAGCACGATGTGGTTTCTATGCTGGAAGAGAAATATCAGTACAAAACATCAGCCCAGCATATTTCAGATCTCGAAAATGGCAACGGAAGCCTGAAACTATATGAGGCTGCCATTTTATGTAGCATTTATGAGATATCGATTGAAGAAATCCTTAGAGATTGCAAAAGAGAGTATGCGAAGGGATTGCTACCGTCTTATAATCGTCAGAGAAAACCAAACATGACGAAAGACGAGCTGGAAAAGCTGGCAGACAAGCTGGAAAAAGAGTTCCGAGAAATCTGTGATTTATTACGATAGAGGGAGACGCATTGTTGCGTTTCCTTTTTTCAAACTCAATAATCCACATATGTTGTTAATAATATTGCATACAATAACATCTGTTATCTATGCGAATGAACCATATTGCATAGCGCATTGAAAAGTGATATTGTAACATCATCAAAGAGAAAGCAACTCGCAAATAAACACCGAAATGTTTTAAAGTCCATTCGGACAACCTCACAGACATTCGTCTCTAAAGTTTCTGTTGCCAGCAGATCGTCTCAGCATTTCGGTGCCGCTTTCTTCGTTTCCTATCTGACGGGATACATAAATCAGACAACAAATTGAAGGACTAAAAAAATGAATTTAATAGAAAAGGAAACTCGCAAACGGCACCAGATCATTTGCTCCATCTTAAGTCGGCTCCGACATATGCGTTTACAGACATTCGTATCCATTTCTTATGCTGCCAGTATTCGTAAACAATCTCCGGGAGTAAATAAGAGCCGGTTTCCTTTTCTAAAAACACAAGAGTAAACAAACAATTATTTTCAAACATTCAAGCAATCGAAAATGGAACCTTTTGTTCCAGTTCAATCACGTATCAGTGACAATTATCAAAACAAGGAAGTAAACAAATTAAGTAAATTAACATTTTTGAACTAGTTCAATTCTAAGAAACATATTTTCACAACACACGAGCAATCTAAATGTCGCAATTCAACGACAAATACCAACTAATTAGTAAACAACAATAATAAAACAACACATTTGTGTAAACAATAAGTCTTTTTCATTTTATCAACAGTACTACAACTATAGTACTCGTCTATGAAACTCAATCCGTTTGTCACGGACAAAACCCATATTTAGGTTAACAAATTAACACATCCAAGGAGGGTAAAAATATGAATGATGTACCAAATCCAGTGACTAAAGATACTGGAACATTAGGAACCATGACGTCGCAGGATGTCAAACGTCTGTTATCGATCAAAATGCCTGGCAGAGAGTCAGAATTCAAAGACTGGCAGCAGTATAATGAGCAGCAGTATACAGTCTTATTGATCGTGAGTGCGACAGAGGAAGAAAAGAAAGAAGCGATGTCTAACCTTCTCAATGCCAATAAACCTCTTTTTACGAAAAGAGCCCGCAAAGAGAAACTTATGAGCTGTGGTCTCGACTTCGAAGACATCATCCAGATCGAAATGTTGAATTTCATCGAAGCAATTAACAAGGCAATCGAGGAAGGGATTACAAGCTTTCCGTTTGAGCACGCATTCGATAAATATGGCAGTAAGAGGCGTATCTGGGAAGGCTATGCTCCGTGTGGCGTTAAGTTGTCATACTCAACGAAAAAGCGTCAAGTCGCCGACAACACATACAATATGCAGCGCGTAACATTCGTCGAAGAAGGAACCGAAGTCATATCGACAGGAAACCGGGTCGAAAAAGAAAACAGCAGAAAATGCGAAATGCTGGATTCGGAATTGTTTGGCAGCGTATGGAAAGATGAGCTTCACAGCGGTCTCGAAGCAGTCATTGATGGTTTGTCTGATTTTGAATTGGGACTCCTCTTAGGGATCGTAAACAAACTGTCAAACGTCAAGATTGCGGAAAACCTTGGAGTCTCTGAATCAACTGTGCGACGCTACATACCAAAGATGATGGCAAAAGCTCAGACGATCGCGAAAAACAAGGGTCTGGATGCCTATATCTCAGATCTCTATAAGTAGAAAAAGAAGGGTCAGTTCTGTAAAACTGGCTCTTTTTTTTGTATTCCTTTGTTTGCTCGAGAGCCATATTTAGGATAACCAAGTGGGCGGTCAATTATTTCATAAACAGAACCTCTCACAAAACAGAAGTAAACGCAAATTGGGAGTACAAAAACGATGGCACTAAATATTGGCGTATTCACATTAATGAGTGATGTTGACTGTGTACCAGTTGCTACTCATATTGCAAATTTCATAGCGGACGGTGACCACTCCGTCGCATTAAAAGAATCGATTACGAAAGAAAACTTATTTGAGACAGCAAAAGCAAACTTTGAAGAGAACGGAACTTTTGTAGTCAATAGCGTCCGGTATTATCCAAATGACTACGAAGGAGAGATCACAGAAGATACGATCGTTACCATATTCGGTGAAGTTGGATTCCTGCAGGAATTTGATGACAGTTTTACAAAACTGTACTTAGTCTGCAAAGGTCGTCTCGAAAACAAGACGATCATTGACCAATTCCTTGTTGAGATGCCTCAGTCAGTAAAGAACAAGATTGAAGTCATCCTTCTTGGAGCATCAAAAGAGGAATTGTCCGGATTCTTGACAACTTACAGAAGTACAAACATATCAGAATATCACAGCAATGTGTGCCCTTATCCGCTTTCTTTGAGAGTCACAAGTATTTATGCGGAATTGGGATTAAAACGTCCTGTTTACCATAAAGACTGGGTTTATGAAGAAGTTACATATCACTACGTTCCAGAACCGGAAAAGCAGAGTCTGTTCAGTCGGTTTGGATTTGGTAACAAGAAAAAGAAGAAAACTAAAGATACCGAGCAACAGATTGAGGATGAGGATCAGGACAAGAAAGAAGAACCGATTGTTTCTGATATACAAGTTCATGAGAAAAAAGTCGTTTCTGATGCAAATGAGTTCGCAGAAACATGGGAAATGGTAGATGTTCCGGCTCCTGAAATTAAGGAAACAAATAAGGAAGATGTAATTGAGGAAAAGAAAAAGGATGAGGAGAAAGCTGTTTGTCAGGATAGTAATGATAAGAAGAATACAGAACCTGAGAAGCATGAACAGGCATCAGAAAACAAGAAAAATCCTCCAAAAGAAAAGGCTCCGAAAAAAGAGAAGCCTAAGAAAGAAAAACCGGAGAAGCCTAAAAAAGAGAAACCTGAAAAACCTAAAAAAGAAAAGCCAAAACTGGAGTTCTTCAAGAAAAAGGATGAGGATAAGACAAAGATAGATCCGGTTCCAGCACCAGTTCCGGTTCCAGAGCTAGTTCCGGTTCCACAGCCTATTCCGGTTCCAGAGCAAGTTCCGGTTCCGCAGCCAGTTCCAAAACCGGAACCAAAAACAGAGGAACCGCCAAAGCCGGAACCTATTAAACCGGAACCGAAACATGAGGAACCGCCAAAACTGGAACCTATTAAACCGGAACCAAAACAGGAAGAACCGCTAAAACTGGAACCAAAAGTAGAGGAATCGACAACAGTAGTTTCCGAAGTAAAGTCAAACAAACCTGAACCACAAAAGAAACCATCATTGTTTGGCAGACGGAAAGAAAAAGAAATTCCTCATCTTAGCCGTCTGAATGTATTTGTAAGCGGAATTGATCACAGTGTCGGCACTAGTTATGTAGCCGGATCATTAGCTTCCGCGATTACAGATATCTATGACGTAGACGTCTGGTTTGATCATAAGGGTATGTGTTCGATACCGGATAACTATATGGTTCATGAAGTCACAGACGAAGTTGACCGATTTAATGCATTCAAAAGCGGAATTATTGTGCAGGACAAAGGCGTGTACAACGAATTGAGCATCATGGACAGAAACGAAATGATGCACGCAGACATGAATATCATGGTCAGCACAGCAGAAGAGATGGATTTACAAAAGATTGCACAATTTATCGGACTCCAGGGAAAGCTGATCCAAAATTGGATGTTCGTGTTCAATCATGTTCTCGATCATCAGAAGCATGTCCTGGAATCTGCAATGAAGGACTACGCATACATTATCATCCCGTTCCATGACAATGCAGAAGTTCCGGAAGAATTGCTTGCGGAATGGAAGGATGCAATTGATTACTTTACAAAATAACAGATTTCGGACCTGAAATCTGACGAGTTTTCGGGTCCGTGAGCCTTGTTATTTATAGATATTTACAAAGAAAGGAAACTATTTTCATGGGAAAGAAAATCATTATAGCTGAGAAACCCTCAGTTGCAAGAACATACGCCAATGTTCTCGGCGTTTCCGGAAGAAAAGACGGATATATAGAGAACGACGAATGGATCGTAACTTGGTGTGTCGGACATCTGGTGACATTGAGTTATCCAGAGGTTTATGATGCGTCTTTAAAACAATGGAGTATGGATACCCTTCCATTTTTACCTGATCAGTATAAATACGAAGTGATCAAAGATGTTGCAGCTCAGTTCCGTGTGATCAAGATTTTATACAACAGACCTGATATCGACGCTATTTACTATGCCGGTGACTCTGCTCGTGAAGGTATTTACATTCAGGCACTTATCCGCCAGGAAGCAGGTCATAATCCAAATGCGAAAGAATTTGTTGTGTGGATCGATTCTCAGACAGAATCCGAAATCTTACGAGGTATCAGAGAAGCAAAGCCAATCTCTGCTTATCAGAATCTGATTGACAGTGGTTATATGAGAGCAATCGAAGACTACGCGCTCGGAATCAATGTATCCAGAGCTTATGCATTAAAATACCGCTCATTGTTATCACGTGATACAAAAGTATCCGTTGGTCGTGTCGTGACATGTGTCCTTGGCATGATCGTAAGAAGAGAGCGAGAAATATTAAACTTTGTACCGCAGAAGTTCTACAAGGTCCAGTCTCATATCATGAGTGATGGAGATGACATTGTGGCGACCTGGAAAGCGGATCCGGAGTTTATGAAACGAAATGAATCTTTGATGTACTCGGATCAGGGATTTAAACGCCGCCAGGATGCGGAAACACTGATCGCAAACCTGACTGGTAATCTCAAAATGGAAGACATCAGTACAAAGGAAGAAAAGAAGTTTGCACCACTTTTGTATAACCTTGCAGAGTTACAGGCAACTTGTTCTAAAGTATTACATATTTCTCCGGATGAAACGCTTGAGATTGCACAGTCTTTGTATGAAAAGAAAGTTACTACTTATCCTCGTACAGATGCCAGAGTGTTATCCAGCGCTATTGCGGACGAAATTGATGTAAACCTTAGTGGGTTATTGCGTTATCAACCGACAGCTGCATTTGTGAATGATATTTTACATAGTGGCAGATATCAGGGAGTCGCTAATAGTAAATACACAGATGACTCCAAAGTAACAGACCACTATGCAATCATTCCGACAGGACAGCAGGTAAGCTTATCTGGCAACGAAGCAATCGTTTACGATTTAATCGTCCGCAGATTTGTCAGCATCTTTATGGATCCAGCTGTTTATAAGAAGTTATCAATCACAGAAGTTACCACAGATGGAAAATTCAGATTTTACGCAAGCGGATCGACTCTGGTATCTCCGGGATTCCTTGAATGTGTCGGTATTCCGCAGTCCAACAGTAGCTTACCAAATGGAGTAAATTCACTTGTAAAAGGAAACGATTATCCAGCAACCTATAACATTGCGGAAGGGGAAACAAAACCACCTGCACGCTATACATCCGGTTCTATCGTACTTGCAATGGAAAATGCAGGTAACCTGATAGAGGATGAAGAATTACGTGCACAGATTAAGGGTGCTGGTATCGGAACTTCTGCAACGCGTGCTGCAACGATCAAAAAGCTTGTTACAAATAACTACATTGCTCTAAATAAGAAAACGCAGGTATTGACTCCGGAACCATTAGGGTTTGCTATTTTCGATATCGTAGAATCAACAATTCCAGAGCTTTTGATTCCGGAAATGACAGCAAAATGGGAACAGGCTCTTGAAAATATCGCAAACGGACAGGTTAAAGCGAATGATTTCAACGTGGCGATGAATCAGATGATTACAACCTATGTAAACATGCTGAAAAACGCAACAATCACACCGGAATTACAGGGTAAGATTGCAAAAGATGGTGTCGTTGCAGGTAGTTCTGATGGGTCGGCGCCGAAACCAAAGGCTTTAAAAGCATCAGACGTCGCAACTTATTTATCCGTACCGTTTGACGACAAAGACGAAGCTAAAAGATTAGGCGCCAGATTTGATGGACAGAAGAAATGCTGGTATGTTCCAGCTGGTACCGATTTAAGTGCGTTCTCAAAATGGATGTCAAGCAGTGGTGCCGTAAAGTCCATTAAGAAACTGTATTTGAATGTTCCATTTGATGACAAAGACAAAGCTAAAAGTCTCGGAGCCCGATGGGATGGAGACAAAAAGAAATGGTACATCATGAGTAACGTCAACACCGATCCGTTTAAGCAGTGGATGAGTTAAGGATAATTAAGGATAAGGATAAGGATGAGGATGAGGATGAGAACAAAAACATCTGACTCCTCTTCCTTTTTTCTTGTGTTTTCCTGACGAGTTTTCGAATTTGTGAGCCTTATTGTTAGTAAAAAGAAAGAAAGGAAAACTATATACAATTTAAAACGAATACAACTGAATAATACAATTGAATACGGATAATTGAATATAGAGACTGGTGGACGGAAAAGAAAACGACTTATGCATAAAGCACCAGTATAGGAAAAACATTATGAACGAACAGAATCAAGAGAAGACATATAATTTACGAATTTCATCAAAGAATAAATACAATCCGATCACGAAATATGACAGTACATTAACTGCAAACGGATTTACATACAACGAAAGAAAAGCTGCATATTCCAGCTTTTATGAAAGAAATGATGCAACTTGGGAAGATGTGAATACATGGGGACTCTGGTCAAGAAAATACAATCTCGAGATGCATGTTGTTGAAATGAAATATACAAGAAGTGATACCTATAGACAGGAATATTTCAAACACAATAAACCAGTACAGCCTGCAAAATACCGCTGTGTTTACTGTGGTCGCAAACTATTATATAAGGACGTCACAGTGGATCACCTTTATCCGATCAACAAACTGATGTATGACCCAAGAGTTCAAAAACGGGCAAAAAGACATGGGATTGACGGAGCAAATGACGTCAAAAATTTAGTTTGCGCATGCAGGTGCTGTAATTCAAAAAAGGGAACAAAGATGGGGCTCTGGCTGCTTCGTGGCAAGATCGGCAGACATCCAATCGTGTGGAAAATTCGTAATTTGGCGGTCGGATGTTTTGTAGCCTTTTGTATTTATACGTTATGGGTTAATGGCTACTTTTCTGGACCGCAGACACACGTTTTCGGAGCAGTAAGTTTATAACTGAGCTGGCAAAACTCCGTAGCTTTAGCTGCGGAGATGGATGTCCAGCTCTTTTTTTTTACAATTCTTTGTGATTTTCTGACGAATTTTCCAGAAAGTGAGCCTTATTAATATTATACAAATGTATTGTCAATTACTTTGAGCTTAAAACATTGGAAAACAAAGACCAGGAAAGGAGACAGGTTATGAAGATTATGTGCAGCTATGCCGTGGAGATAAAACACATCAACAGATTATTCCGAGACACCATAAAGATCTACAATGATGCTGTCTCTTTCTGCGTGAAAGCTTTTGAAGACCACTGGGATGTTTTAAAAACTTTGGATCCTGGCAATAAGGAAAGATTCGCTTATGCAGATCATCTGATCCACTCAACGAAAACAAATACAGCAGTCTTCAAAGAGTTCGATCAGAAGTTCCATAAAATGCCATCTTATCTTCGATTTGCAGTGATCAATACAGCATTAGGACACTTGAGTTCTTACCATTCAAATCTTACAAACTGGGAGAACGCTACTTCAAAAGAAAAACAGCCTTCGTTCCAAGTCAGACTTAACAAACAGCCGGTTTTCTACAAGGATAACATGTACAGACCGGGAGAAAATCCGGATACCATCAGACTGAAGGTGTTCGTAAATAATGACTGGAACTGGGTTACAGTATCCTTAAAACACACTGACGTAGTGAGTATCCGTAACCACAGGAAAGATGGAAAGATTTCAGCTCCGATGCTGGAAAAGAAGAATAAGAAATGGTTCCTTCGTTTTGCATTTGAAGGACAGACAAAGTTAAACGACACAAAACTTGAGGAAAGACGCATCCTTGCGGTAGACCTGGGTGTCAATACCGACGCGGTCTGTTCAGTCATGACAAAAGACGGTACTATCCATGCGAGAAAGTTCATCAATTTCGCAGGTGACAAAGACCGGATTTATCATACATTGAACAAGATCAAAAAGGTACAGAAATATTCAGGATCACAGAACACGAAGAAGCTGTGGCGGTACGCAAGATTTCATAACGACGAGTTAGCCCGGAAAGTTGCGTCGAAGATCGCAGAAACCGCAATTGAGTACCAGTGTGACGTCATCGTTTTCGAGCACCTGGACACAAAAGGAAAGAAAAAGGGTTCCAAGAAGCAGAAGTTACAGATGTGGCAAAAGAATATGATACAGAAGGTTGTGGAACAAAAAGCGCATAAGGACGGTATCCGTATCTCACACATCTGTGCATGGGGGACTTCGAAACTGGCATATGACGGATCGGGGTATGTGCTCCGGGGAACAGAGGCAGGGAACAGATCTTATTCCATCTGCCAGTTCCCGAATGGAAAGACCTATAACTGTGACCTGTCTGCTTCATACAATATCGGAGCCAGGTACTTCATCCGGGAAATACAACAAAACCAGTCTGTGAAGAACTGGTCTGTCATTACGGCAAAAGTTCCGGAATGTCAGAAGAGAACACAATGCACTTACAGTACCCTGTTAAGGATCAATGCTTTAGACCGGGTATCGTGATCTGCTGATTCATCTCATCTGTAACTTAGTCTCTGTGTGGTAAGTATCTTCCGAAAGGAAATACCGGCTAAGCAGAGACCGTATGTGCAGACGAGTACGTTGTCTCAATTAAATCAGACAACAGAATCCCCTGAGCTTTAGATCAGGGGAGTGTTCAAAAAGAAATAGGTTCCGTATTTCGCACATATTTAGTGCGTAAACAAAAACATAGAATGCAAAAAAAAAGGAGGAAATAAGTATGGCAAAGGCAGTAGAAGCGATTTGCTATGGGATTAAGTGTGACAACCCAAATTGCGACTATAAGGATATGTCTGTTCGATTTGAAGACTATCCAGCATATCTTAACAAACCGTGTCCGAAATGCGGTCAGAATCTGTTAACAAAACACGATTATAATGTTGCAAAAACGGTTTTTAACATCTGTAAATTGGTCAGACGTTTTGAGGTTCCGGACGATGGAAGACGCACAGAATTAGAAATCGGACTAAATGGAACCGATGATGTCAAAGTCGACATTAAGGAACAAGAATGATAAAAACACAATAGAGTCGGTTAATATCTGGCTCTATTTTTGTACAGATCGAACACATTTATAACAGAACCGGAAAAATTCCGTAGCTTCACCTGCGGAGATAGATGTCCGATTTCGATTATAACGATTCATGGTGTATATATCAAAGGAGGAAATTGATATGAAAATAAGGAGTATAACAAACATAAGAAGATTAATCGTTAGTTTCGCATTGATCGCAATGTTGCATGTTACTGGATGCGGCGGCTTAGAATTTTATACGTCAGCACAAACGGTAGAAGCAACAGAGACATCAACAGATACTGGATACGAACCAGTATTTGTCCACTATGATGGAAGCTGGCATATTCTATACAAAAAAGGTCGTTCTTACAATGTGTACACAAACGATCATACATATGTGGGGTATTTATGTATCTGGAGTAATTACGCTGGTACAATGCGCTTGGAATTCGAGGATGACTCTTATGCTATAGTCGACAGCATTGAAACAGTCAAAACATTCCAGTTATCGCAGCAACAGGAAGGAACCGATACGGATTGGGAAAATCTAGGACTGAAGAATCCAAACAATCCGGACTGACAAGAAATTGAGTCTGAAAATTTCAAGAAGAGGGAGCCACTGACCGGCTCTTTCTTTTTTTTGTGTCCTTTGTTTTTCGTGTCCAACACTCAACACATATTTAGTACAACCAATAAATATACACAATACAAGGAGGAATGTATTTATGTACGAAGTAACAAAGGAAATTGAGAACGCAATCTATAAGGCAGTCATCAGTCACACTTTATTTGTGACGTTTACTGACGCCGCAGCAATGGAAATCAGATCTCGTATGACTTCAATTGCAAAGAACGAAGGTCATGACATCGAAGCTGAGGATTTCCCAGTAATGACGTTCAATGCCTTCAGTAACAACATTATCAAGGCGTTTTACAATGACTTGGGATTCACAGAAGCTCCAGGAGTTGTAGACGTAAATCCAACTGCACGTGCTGTGAAAGCGGTAGCATTGATCACCGGAGATAATGCAATCAAAGGTCTGAACTATGGAATTCCGCTTGCAAAAGACGGTGGAGCTCTGAATCTCACATTGAAAGTTTGGGATCTTGCAAAAGAAGCCGAACTTGATCCAAATGAACCTGGATTCGATCAGAAAGTACTTGATCTTGCAATCAAAGATGGAGTTGCTAAAAAGATGATTGATGATGCAGGTGCTATTTCCCAGATGTGTGACCATTATCAGGAATATCTTAGTATCTTGAAAAGTGAAAACCTGATCTCGTTTGCGGACCAGGATACGTTAGCACTTCAGATTCTTGATATGCATCCGGAATATCTGGATACACTTGGAATCCAGCACATGGTTGTTGATGAAGCTCAGGATTCGAATGATAAGAACATGGAATTCATCAACCGTATCCTTGCTGTTATGAGAAAGAATGATCCGAACATGGAACATCACTCTCTGACGATCGTTGGTGACGATAACCAGTCTATCTATGGATTCCGTAAAGCTAATCCACAGAACATGATCGATTTTGATAACAAAATCGGCATGACGTCAACAAAACTGTTTATGACTCAGAACTTCCGTTCAAAACAGGAAATCCTTGATCCGGCAAATGCACTTGTTGCTCTCAATGTAAATCGTATTGATAAGCCATGTGTTGCAGCGAGGGGAAACGGCGGTAAATACACCTTACAGGGATATGATTCCGTTGACGAAGAGTTAGATGCCATTGTAGACAGAGTTGCTGAGATGATCAATTCCGGCATCACCCCGAGAGACATTGCGGTATTGTCATTCAAAAAGGCAACACTCCAGAAACTGGCAGCAAAGTTATCTAAAAAAGGTGTTACATGGGTAATCAAAGCTCCGTTAAAACTGATCGAGAACAGCCGTGTTCACGGTGCAATCGAATTTATGCAGGCATTTAAAGACCCAACCATGAGTAAACCATACTTCGAATACCTCATTCCGTTAACAGATGGTCACCTTCTTGATAATGAAGAGGGACTTTCTGAAGAAGAAATGCAGGAAAAGATCCAGAGCTTGATCGGTGAGGTTCGTTCAGAAGTTATGAGTATCATTAATGGAGATCCAAATCAGGGTCGCCTGAAGCTGCATGAAATGTTGGAAGCTATTAATGTTGGCGACGATGAGTTGTATACGAAATGGCTTGACATGATGTATCAGCATGGATCAGAAGCAGAAAAAGCATTCCAGCTTGATCCTGCAAACAATAACCATCCGTTGATTGAAGAGATCGCATGGATTGATTATTTTACAGAATTCGGGGCTGATACAGAGCTCAAGATGGATCAGGATTACGAAGGTGTTGTTCTTTCGACAGCACATTCATCCAAAGGTCTTGAATGGCCGTATGTTATCAATACGATCAGTGACTACGATAATGCAAGACTTCATCGTGCACAAAATGTTTTGGATGTAGAAGAGACACGACGTCTTTTATTCGTATCCATGACACGTGCTCGTGAAGAATTACTGGTTACCGGATCTTATGTTGCATACAAAAAGGACGATGAGGTTTATAATCAGTTTTTAAAAGAACTGTATGTAATCCGCGACGGCAATACAGACAGATGGGATGCGGAACTTTTAGCTAGAGCTCAGAAGATTGAAGAAAGAGCCGAAGCCAGAAAGAAAGCATCCGCCGAAAGAGCAAAGGCAAAACGTGAGGCTGACAAAAAGAGTCGTCTTGCTGATATCCTGGCTGCAGACGGAAAAACGGTTGCAATTGATGGAAAACGTGGAAGCGGAAAAGGTATTTATAGTAAATCCAAATACGCAACCAAACTTCGCGACGTACGTTCTGAGTACGACAAGAAGGTTTCTAAGATCAGAGAAATGACAGATTCGGAAAAGGCTGAATACAATAATATGACAGCAAATGCAACCCAGATGTCACTTGCAGACATCATTGGTTAAAAACAAGAGGAATACCACTTACCTGTTTTAGGTAGGTGGTTTTCTTTGTTTAAGCGGTTCCTGGAGTAAGGATCGAAGTGTGTTATGCAGCTTTCGGAACCAAACAATCGTATGCTAAAAATCGTATCAAATCTATCGAACTTGTTCGAAGATCCGGATTCCGTTAGGAATACGGGTCATGCATTAGTGTTGTTATAGAATACATATGTACGGTTCCGGGGTAGTAATCGAAGAGTGTTCTGCAGTTCTTGGAACCGGAAATCATCATAATTCATTTTGTTTCGCATTCTTGAAGTCCATATTTAGAATAACAAAATTCATGTATATTAAAAGGAGGAAACAAACATGAGTAAGCATTTATCAGATTTCAGGAAGTCAATGTCCTGTTCCAGCAATGTGAATCCAATTCAGGTTCAGAAAGCAGAAAGCAGATGGAAGGACGAACTTCTCATTTTTAAGTCTGCAGTCGTCGGAACCATTTCTGGAGATGTCACATTTCGTAACAAAGAGGACATGTACGAACTTGTAGCTCCATCTTACAGTGATGGTGTTATTGGTTCCATTGATGAATATCATCAGAAAAAAGTGGAACGTCTGACAAACGAATGTTATCGCAGATGTCAGGCAGAGCATCATAGAGTTGCTGACGGAACAGCAGTGATCCCGGAACACGGAATTCATCTTGATCTCTCTACTTTCGTCAACACACGATTTCCGGATGACGACGACATCAGTGTTAAATTTGATGCCATTCTTTTGGATCCAGGTGTTACTACCGGAGTGATTTTCCGTAAAGGAACTCCAAACATCTCCGCAACATCTCGAGGGGAGTCTAATGTGCACAACAGCATCGAACTCCATTTAATGATGAAAGCACTTCAGAAGTATGCAGATGACACTTACAAGAAAGACACCAGAGTTAATCTGGTTGCATCTATCCAATTTTCTGCAAAAACAAAGGATACATCACTTAAAATGGATCCGCTGTATTTTGGAAAAGATGAACCGGTCCGCGCAATCCGGTATACTTATGTAGTCGGATCTGGAACACTTGGTGACCTGGATGAGAATCTGAAGTCCATTCTGGATAAGTTCTGTGCTGGTTGCGATGCATCTTCTATGGATGAAGAAAAGGATTGTAAAGGCTGTTGGAAAAATAGTTACTGCCATTACAAACCGGCTCCAGAACATCAGGAAATCGTGGAAAAGGTTAGTACAGCAAGCAAATTCCAGCCATCAGAGGAACAGCAGAAAATCTTGAATTCCATTTATGGTGTTTACGAGGTTAATGCCACTGCCGGATCTGGAAAGACAGCCGTGACATGTAACAGTATGGTAGGAAAAGCAGAGTTGTCTTATCAGGAAGCTTTAGAAACTTATCGTCAGACTAGTCAGTTACCAGCTGCAGCTGAATACTTATGCAATGATTCCAGAGCATAAGTGTACTAAAACGAAATTGAGTCACCCACTGTGGTGGCTCTTTTTGTTATTAGTTTGCAGCGTAGTGGAACATATTTAATGATAAGGAAATTATGCAAACAAAAAGAAAGGAATGTTTGAATTATGAAACATATGAAACGAAACTTATTTATGGTCGGGTGTCTGATTGCTGGGCTTTCTATAACAGGTTGCGGAAAATCGGAAACAGTTGATGAAACCGCTTATTTGACACCAGACGATGTCGAAAGCGTTTATTACACGTCCGAAGAAGAGTTACCGAATGACATGGCTTACGTTGTACGGACAGAAAAAGAAAAGGTAACAGATAAGGACGGCAATGAAACAGAACAAGATGTAACCAAATACTATCCAATTTATTACTCTATTGAGAATAACTTTACGATGGATGCAGAGTTTCCAACTGGAGAAGATCCAGATCGGATTGCCTGGGTAAACTACAACATTGATGAAGGTTATATCCCAACCATGTATCCTGGAGATAAGCTGATCTATAAATCAAATACTTATATCCCTACAAAATATAGTCTCGAAAAGTTCTATGACAATGGATACACACTTGGTGTTGCAAAAATGGTACAGGATACTTCCGGAAACTATCGATTTGACAAAGAAGAGTTCGATAGTATTACGATGTCAACTTCAGACGCTGTTGGATTCTCTGCTTTAGAAGACATTGAGAGTATCTATCTTGTATCTGTTGGAGACCAGAGAGTGACGCCTCTTAATATGTCTGAGAGTGGCGCCGTGACAGGTCTCAAATTGATGGAAAAATACAATTGTGATATTCGTCAGGGTACGGAAAAAATCGATGCTACATTAACTTGTAATATCCATCTATTTTCAAGTGCGGAAACTTATGGATTTGGATCGTTCACTTTTATTACACCACATATTGCACAGTTAAACGTACCCGACTATGTTACAACTGGCTATTATGACTTAAATGGTATTGGTTTCTTCCGTTATGTAAAAGAAGAAGGTACCGATTATCATGACTTGGACACAGAAGATTACAACCAGACAATTTATCAATACAACGAAGAAGGAAAATTGGTTGGTACAACAATTGGTCTTACTTTTGATGAAAACGGATTCCTCGTTTCTACAGGATACGAAGAAGGTGACGAGGAAAAACAGGCAACCATTACAAGTAAAACATCATTAATAGCTGACAAAAATGGTTACTTTAGTGGTAAATATGTGTTTACGGCAGTCGGAGATCCAACAGTATCTGGAAATAATTTCATTTATGTGATTGACGCTTATAATACAGAAAACCAGGAGCACCTCGTATTCCAGTATACTTTGCATCCAGGTGATGACCAGGTAAAAATGGGTGATGAATACGTTGTAATGTTTACGAAGCCAACAGATTCCTTTGATGGATATGTGATTTCGTATATAACTCCGGTAAACGCTGAGGCAACTCCAGTAGAAGATGAGACAGAATCTGGTATGGATGTTGAAGATATAGAAAGCACAGAAGAATATAGACCCTAGTTATTTTCGGGTAGCGTATACCTAGAATTCGAAAACCAGTCTCTATAATAAAGTTTTATACTGTGAAGTTTACAACCCTTACTCGTTAACTCGGGTAAGGGTTATCTTCTGCGTTGCTTTCTAAAGCGGAAGATTTGAACACCGCAGATGTATAATCTTCTGTTTATAATAGAAGACCTGTACTTCGCAGGTGTGAACTCATCTGTTTTGTCCCTTTGAATCTTTGGATTTGCTGACGAGTTTACGACTCTGTGAGCCTTATCAGATATGTATCAGACAACAAAACGGAGGTATTGTGATGAAGCAGAAACGTCATAGTAAAAACAAACGTCATACTAAAAACAAACAAGATATCGAGATACAGGCAAGAATATATGCATTTGGTATCGTATTTTATGCATTCGGGTCGTTGCTTGCTGCATATGGATTATGTTATCCGTCCATTTATGAACGATTTTTCATTTTGCTTCTTATATGCGGAATCGGTGGTCTGATTTCAAATGTTATATTAATTATTTTGGAGACAAAAAGATGAGAGATATGAAACGAAACATAAAGTTGTTGCAATTGGAAACGCATTTCAGTATGCAGCAACATTAAACGACGTTATGTTATATTAATGACCTGTGACGCACATATTTAAAATAGCAAACAAAACCGAAACGATAAAACAAAGAAAGGGGTAATTATTATGGAATTGAATTATAACGAGTTTGATGAATATCAGAAAGAACAAATCGAGGAAGGATTGAGAAAAGGCTTGGATGTCTCTGTATATGCCAATCCGAAATTTGATTCAGATCAGATGCATATACTTATGCAGGGACTTGAACAAGGCATTGATGTAATTCCGTATGCAAATCCGAAATTTTCTTTTGAACAAATGTGTATCATTCATAACGGATTGATCGACAAACAGGATGTATCGTTATATGCAGATCTAAAATACAATGAACGCCAGATGAGACAGATACAAAAGGGAATCGAAAAAGGATTAGATGTATCAATTTATGCAGATCCTAAATATAACGAATATCAAATGAATGTGATACGAAAAGGATTGGCTGCTGGTATTGACGTTTCGTCTTATGCTGATTCCGAAATCCATGAAAACGATATGCTGGAGAAATATAATGAATTAAAACCAGAAATTGATTTTGATGCACTGATTGTAAAAGCAACAAAAGCAGATCCGCCTATTGATCCAGAAATTCATCTTGATCCAGAACAGTTACAAAATCTAATGGACAAAGCAATTGAAACGAAATACGAACTCGATGATATAACAGATTTCGGAGATAATCCATTAATGAATTCATTTTCATACATGCATAAAACACCAGAAAATGTTAACCTTTTTGATATTTGCAATAAAGACAGAACAGACGAATTATATGATATCGCTTACGGAACTGTGTATGAACTGTTTGAACTTGCGGATACAAAAGAAGAATTTATGACTCTTATGGGTGTTGCTGGGGGATATGAACATCTTTTAGGAGATCATCTTTACGGTTGGGGCATTCCGTCAGATAAAAATGTTATAAATGCGTTAAAAGAAATGAATCAAAATGGATTCTCTACTGTATTTATTCCGGTAAAAGAATCTATATATGTGCAGGAACCTTTAGAAAATAGTGATCGCGCCCTTATAGATCGTAACGGTATTACAATATTTGCAGAAGATTACCAGTACGACGGACAAGAAAACAATTCGTTTTATCGCGATATCACGTATCGTATTCCTGTTGATATTAGCGATTATATGGCTATTTTCATTGACAGAGAACGTCATATGGAACAGGGACAGTCGATGCACGACGTAACACAGGAAGAAACATTAAGTAATATCAAAAATATTGATACATCAGAAAATAGAGACACAAACACGGAAGTTGAACAGAGTGATATTGATTCCGATATTGATGATTTTGACATTTCCGATGATCGCTAACAACGATGAGCTCATCTTCAATGATGAGCTCTTTTGTATTCCTTTGTTTCGTTTCTGCGCATATTTAGTATACAAACAAAGAAACGAAAGAGGAAACAAAAATGAGCAAATATAACATCTACGTTTTGAAAAACGATGAAGGACTTATAAAAATTGGAATCACAACAAATTTCGAACAGAGAAAACGATCACTATCCGGTTCAAACGGAGCTGGACATAAGATTACGCGTGAATATGTATAAATCGAAACATCCATGTATTCGTTAGAACGTATTATGCATGACTACTTTGCTGCATATCGAAAACCAAACAGCGAATGGTTTGAAGGTATCACATTTGAGTCCGCGGTAGATTATCTCGTAAAACTGACATCATCTGATGAATTCGTCCGTTGTAACGCTATTCGGGATCAATTTAATCGGATACGAAATAACGAAACGACAGAAAATATCAATAAAGACGGAGCCGAAATAACCGCAGACGAAAGAGAAGAAACGAATGATATGGAACATACAGAGGTTTACATATATGTAAAGTTATGGTTTACAGGTTGTATCATAACAGTTTACGGGTTGTAACGTCTGCAAAATATTTGGCTCCAATTGTGACGAATCGGAATGTTTGTGAGCCTTATTTAGAGTATAAACAATAAACAAAGAGGCGGACTGGTGTTGCGAGTAAACGAAGATGGAACACCATATACAGAGTAACAAGGAAAGAGGAAAATGTTATGAGCAAAGAAAACACATTCAAACGTGAACTAAACATGTATTCGACTTTAGAATCAGGGAAGCCTCTGATTACGCTTGACGAAAAAATTACGCTCGACGAAAAAATCAAAAGAAATATAAACACAAATAGAGCAGAAGCGATTGAATCGCTTAAGGCAGAAATCGAAGAAAAGAAGAAACAAATGGAATTACTGGAACATATCGATTTTGAAAAGCCATGTACAGAAGAGGAATGGCACAAATTATGCGATACAGATTTGCGTACATCTGACTTAATGGGAATTCTTGTAAAATCGATCTTTCCAAACTGTGAATCCATTGAAGTTGGATGCAACTATGTGTCGTTTCAGTTATATGGATTCTGGTGTTATTTGCCAACATCTATTAAGAGACGAATTGAAGTTGATACGTCCTGGTGGCGTAGACGAAAAGGTTTTATCAGCTTTAAGGAATACTGTTCAAGAACGTATCATAATAAAGCTGTATACGAGTTTTCAGAGAAGGAAAACAAAACAATATACGACTATGTAGATTTTGTTCGTCCTTGGGATGAGAAACGAAGCAATATAGAGAAACGGATGATTTATTTCTTCAATAAGAAAAAGATCCATAAAGCGGTTGAAAAGGAATATAAATATCTTGATGACATCAAGAGACGATATAACGAAATAACAGAATCGAATAAGATCCAGACGGCAGCGATTGAACAGAAAACAAAGATATTTACAGAACAACTGCTGCCAGAATTATATAAGTTTACAGATAAAGTTGATGCATATAAGTTTGGAACATACGGAAACATTCCAAAAGTAGAAGATATTATATTAAAATGCCGGAAGTAAAGGATAAATAGTACGATATCATGAAAAAACACAAGCATAAACATAAAAACAACACGACTGAAACTATACAAAAACGCTCAGTTGAGTATACGACAAAAGAACTCTTAGAATTAGGAGAGAAATTGAATGTTTTGCCATTAGCAAAACCACTTTACAGTAAACAAAAGAGATCGTGACTTAAGTTGCGTTCTTTTGTTTTGTGTACAGGGATTTGTTCCATATTTAAGATAACAAATTAACGTACACGAAAAGGAGAAAACAAAGATGAAGCGATTATTACTTAACGAACGGGAATTTTTAAAGAAAAGGGAAATCAAGTTCGGACACGTATATATATTCAAGGACGGCAGACTTGGTTTGTATTTAGGTACAAGTTTAGATAACCAATTCGTATTTTACATACTTGCTAAAGCTCATTTAGTTCAGACTGATGACTATGGAATATTAACTTTTGCGCATTACGAAAATCAGGTTAAATTTTTAATTGAGTTATCTGACGAATTATTACAAAGCAAATGTGACAAAAAATGTGTTATACGACTTACTAGTTTACCAGATTTGTATTGTGATTTTAATTATATTTCTTATGACAAGGGAAACAAATTGCAGTTATGGCATGAAAGAAACAAAGACGAGTCAAAAACATTGCAACGCCTTATTGAATTTACGGAAAACAAGAAACCAATAGTAAGTTTTGTATCAGCAAAAGATTTGATACCTGGTGAATTATACTATACAGGATCTTTGTGGAGAAGTTTATATATGTATCTTGGACGAGATAGCAAAAATAATTTCTGCTGGTATTTCGTAGGAAATGAAGACATATTGATAAAAAATGATATTTTAGAGTATCAGAGAAACATAGAAAGAACAAAAGCAAACAAAAGATGCAAAAAGCTTACTGATGCAGTAAATGATTCCAATGCATATATATATGCTGATGCTAAAAAATTAATTGACTTACAGTGGAAAGGAAATCTTAAAGGCTTGATCCTTAGATAATCGATATCGAGTTGTAACGAAAACAAAAGAGAACGTGGCTTAGGTTGCGTTCTTTTGTTTTGTATGTTATTTTGTTTACAAAGGTTCGTACCATATTTAATATAACAATATTAGTCGAATATTCAAGGAGGAACAAAACAATGATGGGTGATAAAGAAGCAAGAGCTGCATATGAGAAAATGGTGCAAAACATGATGAATAATCATGGTGAGTACAACACTGGCGAATATAACACTGGTCGCACATTAACGGCAGAAGAAGTACTGCAGAACAGATACGGAAGGAATGCAGATGCTGCGAATAAACCATTATAAAAAAAAGAATTGAGACTGACTTCGGTTGGTCTCTTTTTTTTATAGCTGTTTGATCTTGATATTGATGATGAAAAACTGGTAAACGAATTTGTTTCTGATATTTTAAAATCAGCACCAAAGTTGAGCTCAGATGATATCGAAGTCCATAAACGCCGAGTGGATACGCGGTTGTGGTGTTACATGGATTTGATTCAAGAGCTTTTGATGAAAAATGGGAAGGATATGAGATCGAGAACAAAAGAGATGCATTACTTTTCTTGAAAGCAGAAACGAAACAGTAGAAACAGGAAAGAGTATGGTTTAAACCATGCTCATTTTTTTTGTTTCATTAGGACCCATATTTAAAACGAATCAATTAATACGAAACATTTAAGGAGGAACAAATTATGCTTACATGCGAGAAATATAACGAAAATAAACCAAACGTAGCTGATTTAATAATCAATGGAAAACCAATGCGGATCTGTGCAGATTGCGCTCGTAAAATGAAAATTCATTCTCTTGGTTATTCCATAAAGAGAAATTGTACGGAAACAGATAAGCCTATTACGCAGACCAAGTTGTATTTTAGAATTACAAATCCAGAATACTTCGGGAATGCAGACAAAATCTGTGTTGGTTATACATTCTGTGACTTAGAAAGAAGTGAAAGATACTGGCAGGATCGTGCCCGGATCGATATCATTGCGCCGTTACTTCATTTGGAACGTGACAATGAATGCAAATACATCGAAACAATTGTGAAGTATCTGACTGATGAAACATCTGAACGAAACGAAGAGGCTTGCAAATATTTTGACTGTCTCGTTCCTATTACAAAGGAAGAGTTCGGTGCAGAGGCGTAGAATTAACGAAAAACTTAAGAGCGTGGCATTGTGTCATGCTCTTTTGTATTGGATTCGTATGTAATAGAGCAAAAGTAGTAACAACATAAAGAATATAATAATCTGCTCCGAAATATGACGAATCCGAAACAAAGTGAGCCTTATAAATATCGAGAAATGGTGATGTGAATGAATGAATGCTACATATGCGGAAGAAAAACACGAAAACAGTATTTTGACTTTGTAGACGGAAAATTCGTTTTGAAAGAGAAGTGCCTAAATCCGTGTTGCAGAAGATATAACAAATGGAAATTAATATGAGAAAGGAATAACTATTATGTGCATGTACTGCGAAAGAAGAACAGATGTGATATTTGGTTGGACCCAGCCTAAATTACCTTACCACAGTAAGAACCTAGATGATGGATGTTTGAATGGAAATGTCCTTGATAACAGCAAATGGGACGGGGTTATTCATGATTATCAGACGACAACACCAGAATTAATCTTAACCTGTAACGGGTATTTTAACGGTGAAGGTGTCGGCACGATTCATATCCCAATCAAGTTTTGCCCTGAATGTGGACGAAAACTAGGTAGCAAACAGACAGAAAAAGAAATATAACCATTTCTGTGTTTAAGTCTAACACATATTTAGTACATAGGAAGTGAACAGGATATATCGAAAGTATCCTCTGTTCACGTACAAGAAGGAGACTAACGCTTATGAAGAAAACCTATGTATTAGACACAAACATCCTGATGACAAGTCCGAACGCATTATTTGGTTTCGCAGACAATGATGTTGTAATCACTGGTACTACACTGCAGGAACTTGATGCACACAAAGGAGACAGCTGAGAACGTGGATATAACACAAGAGAAACCGTTCGTTTGCTGGAATCGCTTCGAAAACAGGTATCACTGATCGAGGGTGTTAAAACCTGGGATAACGGTCGCATCATGTTAGAGCCGGATATGGTAGATTCTTCTGTATTAGCACTTGGATACAGCATTGATGTTCCAGATAATCGTATCATCGCAACAGTCCTTAAAATGAGTAAGAGTGATAAATATCAGACACCAGTTACTCTTGTAACAAACGATTTGTCTATGAAAATCAATGCATCTGCTTGTGGAGCCCAGGTTGAGTGATATCGAAACGAAAGTATTGAATCAGAGTCAAGCACAGCCTATACAGGAAAGCGTTTCATTAATACAGTAACAAATGAAGATATCGACAAGCTGTATGCAGTAAAAGAAGACGGCGTTGAATGTATCGAAGCTGTGAAACGACTAACAATGAAATAAAATAAAATAACGTATCTATATAGGACGTAGTCATAAGTGGCTGCGTCCTTTTTTTTTTGCGTGCCTGAATAGATTTTCTTTGTATCAGACTCACACATATTTAAGTCGTAAGGAAACAAAGAAAAATCTTCTTTTGTGACGAATTGCAGAAGGTGTGAGCCTTGTAAAGTATACGACACAAAAGTAAAAGAGGTAGCAAAATGGTACGTACTGACAGAGATGCGAAACAACTGAATAGAGACGAACAGCAGACATTTCTTAGCATCTTGCACAGAAATTCAAGAGGTGGAGCAATTATTTGTAATCAGCTTCGACATGGAGAAGTTGTAAGCATTGACGCAACAAAGAATTACGAACACATCTATTGTGAAAGTCTCGAAAATGACGTTTATGTTTCTGTAAACTCATTTTGTAGTTCTGGTTCTGCTTTTGTCAGCCGTAAAGCTTCAAATGTATACTCAATCAATGCAATGTATATAGATCTGGATCTTCCTGGTCATGAAAGAAACGAAGATTCTGAAACGATCATTCAGGAAAACCTGGATGCAATTCATAAAGCAGTCAGTGACGGAAAACTGCCACGCTATACCATGATTACATCAACCGGAAACGGAATTGGTGTGTTCTTTGTATTGACAAATTCGATTGCAAATACAGATAGAACCGAAAAACAGCAGAAATACTTTGATACATTATATGATTTGCTTGCAGAACGTATGCAGTTTGTTTTGTCTGTGTGTGGAAAGCATGCGTTAGTTGTTGATACCAGTGTCGTTGGGGATCATGCGCGTATTTGCAGACTGCCTGGTACCAGAAACAGCAAGAGTGGAACAATGTGTACCATTTTAGAAGTAAATCAGTTAGGATACTGTACTTTACACGAATACGGAAAGATTCTATCTAAAAAGAAAACAAAGGCTGTAAAAAGTAAACAGAAAAACGCAGGCGAAAAACGTTTTGTGTCCAGTTTTTTTCATGCACAGTTATTGATGAAACTGGATAATCTTGCAAAAGAACGTGCCAGTTGGTTAGGACACCGTGAATTATTCTGTTTTGTATATTACAACACAGCGAAACAATGTCTTGAATACCAGGATGCAATAAAAGCATTATGTCAGTTTAACGATGGTCTTGGTGACCGGATCGACGAAACGCAGATTAAAAGTATCATCAAAGCAGTAGACAATAACATTGCTTGGGACGGATCTTACGCTGGATACTATAAGCTTACAAATGCATGGATCGCAGGAAAACTTGGATTGACCAACGAAGAGATTAAAAAATACGAATTCGATGGCGGATGCGGCTGGGAAGATCGTAATCAGCAGGCACATCTTATTGTTGTGCGCAGAAAAATCGATACACAAAGAAAAATCGTAGAGCTTTTGACATCTGATGACCGCCAAACATATGATGCGGTAAGTACTGCAACAGGATCATCCGTTTCTACCGTAAAACGTATCGCTGCTAAATACAACATAAGAAAACGAGATAACAATGTTGTGAACATCAATTGGGACGAACTGTATCAGAACGAAGTAAACGAGTACAAAGAGCAGCGCCTTGAAGCATATCAAAAAAGGGTCAAAACTTGCACTAGTGTTGTTATTGTTCCTAAACAAGAAGTTACAACCGTAAACGAAGTGGAAGATGCTATTGTTGGAAACCAGGTAGATAGGAACAAACTCTTCGAAACAACTTCTGTTTTGTCTGCCGTACATGACTATACAATATCAAATGGCTGGATCAGTACTGACGCATCATTTGATGAACTTACTGACGGATCTATTCCATTCGTTTCTGATATTGAGAATCCTTTTGAAGTATGCGAATTAAATGAAAATACATTGGCAGAAGACGAACAATCCGTTTCTAATGTTATCGTTTTTCATTCTGATGAAACAGAAAATGGTTACAAAACAGAGAAAACAGCTCATCAGAAATTAAATGCTGGTGACGTAATTGTGCGTAACGAAGCTTATGGAAATAGTTTTCTTCGATACATTATGGACGGAGCAGGTGAACGTACACTTAAGATGTATCAAGGATTTGCGGACGTTTTTTATTCTAAGACCAATGCTTACAGACATAATAACGAATACGAACAGAGTAACCTCTTATATGTACTTTTAGACATGATCGCAGACAAAACCAGTAACAGTGCAAGTGTTGACTTATGTTTATGGGAACTGGATAAACTGTACCGTTTCCTTGCCCTCGACAGCGGCAACTTAAGAGACTACGAAGTAAGTGTATCAGCCAAAGATGTATCTGGTTATGTGGCTCCGAGTGATTGTTTCGAATTTAACCCTGAATATAAACAGGTATCCGTTTCGAAACCAGCTGCTGGAGCAAAAACGAATCCGTTACGCCCTTATGAGTTAACAAAATCAGATATGCATATCGTAACAGTTGCACATTTGATGGATACCGATTCTTATCAGCATATGATTGATGTTCTTTCGGTTGCAGCAGATCGTTGCATCAGTAGTGAGTCGGAATCAGAACAGGCAGTTGGTATCGATCTTGGTAATCTTTTGAAACATCTTCCAACATTTGGCGCAAAACGAATGAAAAACCTTATGGAAGCGTTAAAATCGGTGCCTGTTGAGATTGGCTCTACTGAATTAGTAAAAGTAATCTGTGATGCGCTTCGTTGTAAGCCAGAAAAAATCGGCACCATTCGAAACAGCTTCGATAAGATGAGACGACAGACACCGGCACAGAAACAAGCAGGACAGATTTTTAGACGTCATCAGGATGCGATGAATTGGTGTCGACGTGAAAAATGGCACAATTTAACCTGTCGTACATACCTCGCTGCCTACCATGCCGTATGCAATGAATATAAGACATCGGCACTTGTGATTGGCGACAAAATGATCAATGCCGAAGACATTCGGAAGAAATATTTATATCCGTTAAGTGTCGAAACATTAAAAACAATGCCAGAGTTACATACTATTACAGACCTTGTAAACTGGCTTGTCAATAAAGAAAACAAAATGAATGTAATGTAGGAGGAGACGATTATGGACGTAATCAGTAGACTGAATCAGTTTGTTGTAAATGGCGGACGATTCGAAAAAGGCAAAGAACCAAAATATGGAGAACCATTTTATATGGATTCCATTATGTATGATCTGCGAAAGAACTGTGAAGTTGGCGATCAGATCAAAGCAGAAACGACTCGTGGTACAGTTTCTGGTATTCTGATTTATTTGAATTCATACGGGTTTGAAGTTCTCATATCCGGTAAAAAGATTTGGAGTTCTAAACGAAATGTTAAGTGGGTTTCATCTCATGAAGTAACAGCTCCGGTACAGTTAGTAGAGAAACGAAAAGAGGATTTTGATATTCACAAAATCGATCCACGTTATGCAGCCAATGTTAATCCGGAAAATAATCCTGATTATGATAAGATTAGAAATCAGCATAGAGTTGACAACAAAGAAGAGTTTTTGAGTGTTTATCCGGACGTATCATTTGAAGATTCTCATGTTATCTGTATGCAGCGTGGACTTAGTTTTCGTTTTCCATTTGAAAATAAGGGAATCAGTGCAGAAGTATATCTGGTTCCAGGCAATTGTAATAATGTAACTAAGATTCCTTGTAAAGTTGTTGATGGTTGTCCGAATCGGAATTTTTATGATGTCTGCAACTGCTTAACCAATTCTTATAAAGAACCGGCATTATATACATATCTTCCTGGCGCAAACAAAAAATACGAAAACGTGGCGATCGTTTGCGTTTGGACTGTGAAACTTGACGATGAGTTGAACAATCTTCGCTTCGTTTACATTTATGAAGCGGGAACGATCGAGCCGGTAACAGATGATAAGAATATGTATTTTGTTAACGATACAGTTGATCCATTGTTAGATTATGGAGAAAGACTATTTGATGGCGATCATAACTATGTTTTACGCAATCTTATGGGTCGTGAATCTGTATTTATTCTGTTTCCGGAAGACGATATGATATATCCGATTAAAGAATCGAGCTATGACGAGACTTATGGATTCCTTGTGACGCAGGCTTTGAGTCATTTTGATGCAGAGGAATTAGTTAAGAATCTTTCAAACGAGATCAAAGATATTGATAATTATCCTATTGAAGTTACGGTTGTTCGGGATGATATCATGAAATCGTATTTATCTGATTATTTTGTAAAAAATGATCCGCGTTATATCTGGAAACCATTAAAAGAATAATTTCATGTTTGTTTGGCTCATGGTGAATGGATTAAAAGTTTTGTAAACTCCTGACGAATTCCATTCATTGTGAGCCTTATTATAATTATCAAAATAATAGGAGGACATTACTATGTTTCAAACAGAAAGATTACAACAGATAATTGATCAGTTACGTAACGCAGAAGGAATGGGATATTTTGATACCCTTAAGTTAGTACTCCAGCTAATAGGTATCTTTATCGGACCTGTATTGGTTTTAGCAGTACTTATTTTCATCTGGATAAAACTTCCACGGTTTTTGTCTGTTAAGATGACACGAACAGAGGATATTCCAGTTGCAATCGGAATCAAGCAGAACCAGAAAAAGAAGAGTTGGAAAATTAAATATGTATGCTTGTATAGCGACGCGTTTAAAAAGAGGCTTGATAAAAGACAAACAATCGAGACAGCAGCAAAATGGATCCTTGCAATTCCTGTTTGCTTGATTTTAAGTCCGCTCTTATTCGTGACTGAAGGTCTATTAATTCTTATAGTTCTTATTTACTGCGCGATTTTGCTCTATTTGCTTGTGGCAACATCTTTTGAAGTCTGGGGCGATGTTTTAGATGAAGAACCGGATCGATTGAAACGATTGGAGAAAAAGGCATTCGATGTTCTTGGTACTATAAATCGTGACAAAGAAACACGAGTCAGCAGCACTTATGTATTAAGTCGGATACAAGCAGAGTTATCTTCTGAATGTGTCGTGATCAATAAAGAAGAGTGATAAAACCTCAATAACAGACATGCAGTTTTGTACTGTGTGTCTGTTTGCATAAGAATAAATATCTGGAGAACGATTATGAGAAAACAAAACAATCTGTATAAGACACCGATCTGGAATAATGTATTCGAGCATTTGAATTATATATTTCCTGCTGTCTTGTATGACAAATTTGGATTCACCATTATCGTTTCAAAATCGTCCGCTGATATTTTGGCTCCATATAACCTGTATTAAAATTTATTTCATTTTTCTGACGAATTCGAACAGGTATGAGCCTAATAAATATTAGAACAAGCATTCACCATTACAAAGAAAGGACGAAACTATATGATTTACATCGGAAATCTTGATTCATTATCAGAAAAAGATTACAAAACAATCGCAAATGATTCACCAGATAAGCTGCTATTGTTTGCAAAGAAAGGTGCAACGGTTCCAGTAACTCAGGCTGTTAAGTTTGGTTCACTTACAGCAAAAGTAAACGAGTTTGAGATCGTAGAAGCAGAAAGCATCGATCTTAAAGCTTATTACATTGGAAAGCAGGATACAGAAAACGGAATCAAATTACTTGGGAACCTCGGATTTAGTGCCGAATTAATCGCATCCGTATGTCCGCAGCAAAGAAAGAAGCGTTCCACAAAAACGAAACCGGAAGCTGCAGAAAAGCCAGCTGCAAAAGAAAAGGCACAGGCTGTTTCCGAACCGGTTGTTCTTGAGGACAGAGTGACAGACAAGGCTGTTTCAAAAGGATTGGCTGTTGAGAAAGAATCAAAACCAAAAGCAGCCATTGCAGAGAAACAAACAAAAGATAAGAATACGACAAGCACAACACCGATTAAATCTTTAAACGACGAAGAGGCGAATATGTCAGAGATTGTTCGAAAATTCTTCAAACAGATGTCAGTCCGTGTTACTGACTTAAAACGGTATAAAGGTAGCAATGAAGACTTAGTATTCGATATTGCAAACGTATTCAGCATCATGGAAGCTAAGAATACAAAAGATTTGTTATCTGAACTGGAACTTAAGTTTACAGAAGAAGATGCAAAGACAATTTACACTTGGGTAAAACCAAATATTAAGAATCTGACGCTGTTAGCAGAAGATGTATTATTGGAAATGTAAAGGAACCGAAACGATCTTGCCGAAAATGGTGAGGTCGTTTTTTTTGCGAAGTATATATTAGTAACAGCCACGATCGATCTCATGAAGTTATAGAACCCAGAGTTAGTTAGACGTTATAGATCTATTTTCGTTATTTTTGTGTGCGTTCACAAGTTCCATATTTATGATAACAAAACAATTTACACACACACGAAAGGAGAAAACGAAAATGAATGTACTTAAAACATTATCAGGAATCATTCCTGGTAAAACAAAATTGGATCGATCGTCCGAACTCATTAAGCTTCTGAATACAAACCTGGAAGCATTTGAAGAATTCGAAAAATCGTATCATAAAGCATCGATGGCACGCGGTATATCTGATAATTTGTTTGAAATTTCTGCAAAAGAGATGTCAGAACAGCGCATCAGTAATGAAAAACTAACACTAGAAACGATTGAAATTATTAATCGTATCGTTGCAGAATTGATTGCCAAGACAGATATTTTCGTTTATGACGGGAATACGCGTCAGGTAACGATTGAAGATTATACCCATTTGTTGCCGGAAATTTCGGCTGTAACAAAAGAGGATATCAAAAAGTTACCAAGTAATATGCAGCCTGATCTTACAGGCAACCTTGTAAGACGTGATATCCCAGATTCAGGTATGATGTTATTGGTTGATTATTATAAGTTTCAGAAAGAAACAAATCCAATCAAGAAAAGAACCGCATATGGTATATTCCGACAGGGATTGGATTTACTTGATCTTGATAATCTTACCTACGAAATGATCAATCTGAATCCAGTTAGTATGGGATATTGGTTTCCTAAAATCATCAAACCTGTAAATGATGCTGGTTTCTTTTTGATTCCAAATACACGAATCATCAAAGTTCCGTTACCATTGTTGCAGATGACAAGATTAGATTACATGTCATTATCAAGAGTTACATTGGATATCGCAAATATGTATTGTAAGCAAGTGTTCACTCTGGATACATCGAAAGAATATTTCATAAAAACAGGTGTAAAATCATCAAAATTTGATTTTCGAAATGCACATATCATTGGAAACGAAATCAATGATATCGGAGAATATTTACTGTTTATCCATTTCCAAGATGTATGTATGTCACATTTCGATTTAAGTGGACGAAGCAACAAAGTATGTTACGGTGCAGCGACAACAACAGAATGGGTTGTGCGTGATTTTATTCCGGATAAAGAAAATAACGCCTGTATCTATCACGGAATGCCGCTTCATACAGAATACAGAGTCTTTGTTGACTTTGATACGGATGAAGTTCTTGGCATCCATAATTACTGGGATCCAAACGTAATGAAAGCACATTTTGAAAAACGTGCAGAGGATCCGGATGATTTGGATGCGAAACATGATCTTGTGACATATCTTATGAATGAGGAACGACTTGTAAAAAGATATGAAGAAAACAAAGATTTGATCCAGGCAAAGGTCGCCGAATTTATACCAGATGTCGACTTAGAAGGACAATGGTCATTAGACATCATGCAAAACGGCGACGAATTTTACGTGATCGATATGGCAACTGCATGCAATTCAATGTTTTACCAGGAAACTGTATCAGAAAATAAGAGAAAAGATTTTCACGAAAATTGGCTTCCTGATCTCGGAAAACAGGATATGTAAACGAAAATAAGGAGCGGCTGAATGGCTGCTCCTTGTTTGTTTCCATTTGTTCCATATTTAAGACGTAAATAAATAATACAATACAAGGAGGAAACAAAAATGAGTAACAATAACAAATTAAGCTATGAGGAACAGGTATTAAAGATTGGAAACGGCAAGATGTTAGAACCAGGATTTTATGACAAAGACATGAATAAGATTGCAGACATTATTGAAATGCCAATTATACGACAATCAAAGCGAGACGAAGTGGTTGTAGCTATCTTCGAAAAAGACAGAACCGAAATCAAAGCGAATCAATGTAATTTCATGCTTCATTTGAAGTCTGTTGTACTGCCTGATAACCTTAAAGTAATACAGAGAGAGGCATTTTTCTTATGTCAGAATCTTACAGAAATCAATCTTCCGGACAGTTTAGAAGTAATTGAAGAATATGCGTTCCAGCGTTCTGGACTTACAGCAATTACGATTCCGGCAGCTATTTGTCATATTAGAGACGGTGCATTTTTGGAATGCGGTGATCTTGAATCTTTTGTAATGGAAGACAACAGTTTACGCAATCCAGTATTCCTTGGTTCAGAGTTAGTATGCGGCTGTTACAGCTTAACAAAACTTGTGTTATCTGGACACGTAACAGAGATTCATCAAAATGCATTCCTATCCTGTGAATCGCTAACTGATGTTGTGTTACCAGATTCTGTCGAACGTATCGAGAAGGATGCGTTCGAAAATTGTTACAATTTGAATACAGTTCAGATCGGAACCAACATTAAGTATATCGATCAGCATGCTTTCAACATTGAACAGACTTTTGATATTATAGTTGGTAATAACAAAATCAATAGTTCTGACCTTCGAAATCTGAATATGTATGACGAACTCCAGATTATCGCAAGAGAACGTAATAAGATCCAATTCACAGATGAAGAAATCGATCTGATTCTTAGCGCGTTGGCTGATTCTCCAGTCGATACTTCAAAAGAACTCGCCGATAGAGTATGGATTAAGCTCAGAGACTAAACAAAAACGAAGAGACTGACTACATAGTTGGTCTCTTTTGTTTTGTTTTCGATTCTTTTTGTGTGTATCTGTTACTCACATATTTAAGACAACAAATTAAACGCACATATAAAGGAGGAAAACGAATGAGCGATGAGAAAAGCAACGAAACAGCAGTAGTAAAAGGTTATAAAGTCTTTGATCCTGACTGGACTTGTGATCCTACATGCATAAACGCAAAACAGTATACCTGTCCGGGTCGTTTTGAAGAAGATTTAGAACCTATCATTACGAAACAAGGTATGCATTTCTGTAAAACACTAACGTTCTGTTTCAATTATTATGAATTCGATCCGGCTAAAAAAGTAGCAGAAGTTGCCGCATATGGTGATATTTCTGAGGATGGGAACCTTGTTTGCACAAATAAGCTTGAAATCATTCGAGAATTGTCATGGTATGAAGTTCTTGACCTTGTAAATGAAGGAAAATATTGTACCGGATTTAATAACTCAGGTGATTGCAATACCGGGCACCACAACAAGGGCAGTTACAACTCTGGAAATGATAATTCCGGAAATTGGAATGTCGGTGATGGAAATCGTGGTTATGGAAATACTGGCTGTAAAAATGCTGGCAATTGGAATACCGGCAGTTACAATTCAGGAAATAGTAACACTGGTGACGGTAATGTAGGAGAGAATAATAGTGGTGACGAAAATTCTGGACACAGCAATACAGGAAACAAGAATTTTGGAAACAGAAATACTGGTTGTCAAAATATTGGAAACCAGAATACCGGAGACAAAAATATGGGATATTCTAATGTCGGTAACGATAATGCTGGCAATCTCAATACTGGTAATTTTAATCTTGGAAATGCAAATACCGGAATCGGAAATGCTGGTAATAATAACACAGGAGATTGGAATAAATCTGATTGGAATACTGGATGCTTCAATACCGAAGACCAGCCGTTAATGATGTTTTTCAACAAACCATACCGTATAACACTTGATGAGTGGCGGAGATCGAAAGCGTATAAGATTCTACTAACAATGCCTATGTTGACGTTCGGTGATGGTGAGTTAGAAAAATTAGAAGATGAACAAAAGTATAATGGCACAAGAAAAGAACCAATGTGGGTTTACGATTACAATCGAACCAAAGACGAAGAGTCAATACCTGCAATCGCCTACGTTAGATTACAATGGTGGAACAACCTTAGTGATCGTGACAAAAATGTAATCAGAAACATTCCTAATTTCGATGAAGAAATCTTTCTGAAATGCATCTGCAGCTAAACTTAGAGAACCACTTGCCGGTTACGGTAGGTGGTTTCTTTTTGTTGCGATTCGCTAAGTGTTATCACAATAATGATAATTCTGATAATTTTGACACAAGATTATCAATACGTCTCAACGTCAGTAATTATAAGGAATACAAACATATAAATACTGTATGTACGTTATGATAATAAATGTTTACTTATGCCATAAATGTTAAGTGAATATTTTTAAGATGACGCATTTTGATAATTTCGTGTTAAATCACACAATCAATCAACATAATACCATAAACAGCACTTGGGACAGCAGTCGGAACCGTTCATCCGTATACTAAAAAAAAAGGATCAAAACTTGCACTAGTGTTGTTGGTATACGAATACTTGGTTCCGAACTTAGTCTGACACCCCGAAACGTCTACTGAAACGACCTCAGAAACAACACCAGAAACAATCTCTATTACATCAGTTCGTGCCTTTCTATTTGTTTTATTTTTTTTGTCTACATCTTCTTATCCCATATTTAAACTGTAAACAATTTTATATGATTTAAGGAGGTAAATGATATGAGATTATCGAAACAGGCTATTATTGATATTCTTTCTTATGAAGCTTTAAAAATTGATGAAACGAATGAATGTGGTTATTGGAATCACGAAGACGATATCTTTTGTCTTCTGGCAGAGGGAAAGATCGCTGATGCAGAATTTAAACTTCTTTACGATCCACGTTTCGGTTTTGGTTTCGGAGCTGATCGGACAGTATTTTTGCCAAAGAACGAAGCTATTAAAATAGCTCTTAAACGGACTATTGGTACGAAACATTGGCATCGTTATCCGGATGACGTTCCACCTGATGTTCCAGCTTCAAAACATTTTGGTATCGATTACGAAATTAAGTATTTGCGCACTGATACAGATCCTCAGTTAACACAAATGACAGTTTCAGAATGGTTGCCGGACAAATCATGGAATTGTATCTATCCTGTTGTTGCATGGCGGGAATGTGCGTAGAAATAATTAGAGGAGAGCTTAATTTTGGCTCTTTTCTTTTGTTTTCTGACGAATTGGAAACATTGTGAGCCTTATCTATAAATGAAAACGAAATAAGAGGAGCTAAATTATGACAAAACATGATTTATTTGAAAAACTTTACAAACCGGAACTTAATGAACGATCCAACATTTTGTTGTTAACACATACTGATGCAGATGGAGAAGTTCCTGCACTTATTTTGAAACTGCTTTTTGATAACGTTGTAGTGAAACATTGCAGTAACGGCAGTATGGATCGAGATATTTTGCATAGTGTAATTGACGAATCAGAAGGTGCGTATGATTTCATCTTTGTTACAGATATTTCCTGTAAATCAGAAACGGCTGAACGTATCGATGTAAGCAAAAACGCATCGAAAGTAATCCTTCTTGATCATCATGGAAACAGTTTGTACCTGAATCAGTATAAATGGGCATGCGTTATGCCAGATGTAATTGATGATTCCGTTATGATGCATGTTAATTCCGACACGAAACCTGTGCATAGTTCTGCAGCGTCTTTAGTTTACGATTATTTTGATTACATTGATGCAATTTCTAATTCCTGGACTTCGTATCAGGATAAACTGATCCGTGATTTAGTAATCAATACAACATTATACGATACTTGGGACTGGTCTGATGTATACGGACGAAAATTTCAGAATCCGTATTACATCAATGTACTACATGATACATACGGCGACGATGTATTTGAAGACAGATATATGAACCGCTTCAAAGATAACAGACCAAATTTGTTTGATAATACTGATAATATGATGATTCGCGTACACGAAACAAAGTTAGTTGCACATCTTGATTCAGTGAAAAGATATATCCGAACCGGAAACTGGCTTATTGAAGACAGGTATTATTCTGTTGTTTACCTGAATACAGATCGTTTTCTCAATGAAACCTCAGATTATCTTCGGAATCAGTATCCGGATGCAGAATTGGTAATCATCAATTATGGAACTGGTCTTTCCATCCGAACAACCGATTCTGATATCAATGTTGGCGAAATCTGTGCAAAACTTGGTGGTGGCGGTCATCCAGGAGCGGGCGGTATCAGAATCAAATTCGATTCAATTATCGACTGTATCAATGCCTCAACAGAAACAACACTGTATATTGATAAATAGTTTCGATATATCATTTGGATCCGATGTTTGTGTCAATGACTATATAATAGAAAGGACAACAAATATCAGTACACGAAAGGAGATACGTATTATGAGAGTTGTTATGATCACGGATAAGAAAAGCCCGTATTATGGAATGCTTGGCGAGGTCACAGGAAAAAGCAAGATGAAAAGTTATTATGTCAATATCAAAGGTTACAACAATTGTATTAAAGCTGGGTATACAAAAGGATATATCAAAAAGGCGAATCTCGCTGAAAACGGATTTTTCATTGCTGTGAATGAAACAGACTGTAAGTTCCTGTCTGATTCTGAGATTCAGGAACTGGTTTTGAAAACGGATGCTGTGAAAGATACTACACCGATTGACGAGATCAAAGAACTCGTTTCGAAATTGGCTGTATTGCCAGAGGATATTGATTTGTTGATTCTTGCTGGAGAATATGCAGACAGAATAAACGAATTGTTAGACTTAATACAGAATTAACACTTATATAAGCTGATTCTTTCAAGGATTGGCTTATATTTTGCTCCTGGTTATTCGAATTTGTTGGTTGTTGCGATATTTTGTTACGGTTTATGACGAATTCGATATATTGTGAGCCTTATTGTGAGTATCAGATAACAGAATCGAGGATCATCTTATGAAGAAGAAACGTCGTGTTAAAAGCAAACAAGATATTGAGATACAAGCAATAATATATGCATATGCTATTGTGTTTATAACTGAGCTGGCAAAACTCCGTAGCTTTAGCTGCGGAGATGGATACCCAGCTCTTTTTTTTACAATTCTTTGCAATTTCCTGACGAGTTTTCCAGAAAATGAGCCTTATTAATATCAGACAAACAAATTATTAATTACTTTGGGCTTAAAACAATGGAAAACGAAGACCAGGAAAGGAGACAGGTCATAATATGGTTGATTATCAGGAGATTCGAGACAAGATGAAAGAAGAAAACCGCAAACGCAAGGAAGAGGAAAGACGAAACAAACCAAAGTTAGGTCTTACAGAAGAACAGATCCTAACAACAATCTGTGATTATAAGCGCATCTTAGACCGTGTGAAAGATGTTGCGGATGAAATTGGCTTTCTAACAGATGAATTTGATACTTTAGAACCAGACAAAACCGAATTTTATGGAGATATGGTTCGGATTACTGCATACGATTCTCATTATGATATGTACGATTCTACTTCCGGTTCTTTCCCAATTCGTTTCTTATCAGAAGATGAATCTGAACACAAAGACTGGTATGCAAAGAAACGAGAATCGTTGGAACAGGCTAGAGAGACGGAACGCCTGGCTCAGGAAGAACGTAAAGAGCGAGCCGAATTAGAACGTCTGAGAAAGAAATATGAGGAGAAAAACGCATGTACGGATTAATCATCAAAAAGAAATGGCTCGATCTTATTGTTTCCGGAAAGAAAGTAATAGAGATCAGAGGCAGTGACACAAAAAGACAAAATGAAACTATATATCTATTAGAGAGCGGAACCGGCAGAGTAAGAGCCAGATGTAATATCAGCACAACGTATCCGATTTCTTGTTCCGACTGGTCAGAAGAAAGAGAGAGGCACTGTGTCGATATCTCGTATTCGGAACTTAAGAAACGATATAAGAACCCACATGCCTGGATGTTGGCGGATGTTGAACCGATTGAAATGAAACTTTATTATAAACATCCGAAAGGTGCTGTTATCTGGGTAAAGGACGTTGAAACATTATTTGTGGACGAGGTTAATTAGTTATGAGTGTAAGTTATCTGTACCAAAATCCAGCGTTAACGGGAGAAAAGTGTCCGTGTTGTGGTCACAAAAGCTGGGAAATCTTTAAGTGTGACAAATGCGGAACTATATTCTGTAAGCATTGTAAGCCAGAATCAGTCGTCGTAACAAATGACGAAACTGGAGATATTGATGTAATCTGCCCGAACTGTAAATCAGAAACGCTATTCATTGATATGTAGCAATTAAGGCTGCCTGTTATGTGTTGCCTTTATTTTGCTCCAACTTGATCGAATTCATAAATATTGTTACAAAATAAGGCTTACATCTGACGAATTCAAGATAATGTGAGCCTTATATTATGTATAAAAGATAAAACAGAAAGGATAATTTTACGATGGACAGTCAGGGTAAGGAGTTAGAATTAGCAAACGCAACAATTGCAAAGTTTACGGAACAATACGTAACTGGCATGAATGTAAACTATCAAGGTGATGATGCAGACGATGGAATCGAGTGTCCAGTCTGCAAATGGGAAGTCGCTAGAAACGATGACTACGAATGTGAGAGACCAAAACATTGTCCAAATTGTGGAACAAGACTTATATACTAAAAAAAATAACCAGTCGTATTTATAACTTTATTAAATCGAATCCGAAAGAGAGGTTAACTATGAATTACTTATTTTGTTACGAAAAGAGCAATATCAGACAATGGGATATGGTAGAAGAATCTGAATGGAAATCATTTGCGGTAAATCTCCTTCTCGATCCAACCGTTAAAAATGGTACCATTTTCCAAGTTCCAGTAAGCGCGATCATCGGTGGAATCTGGCTTGATCGGAATTCTCATAAGAGTAATAGTGTTGATTTCTATCATTTCACAGACGATTATGGAACAACCTATGAGAAACCGGATATTACGGAAACTGCAAAGAAAGTTGCAGACGAACAGGATCGTGAGCAAGAAGCAAAATACGGCAAATATGGCTGGATTTCTCCGGAAGGTCGTTATTTTAACTGTAATTATCAGGGACATACAAATTTAGCAGACCGTATTTGTTTTGGAATCACGGAAACGGATAATGCAGAACTTTATCTCGAAGAACATGGCTGGTGCAAAATATACAAATCATTGTTTGAAAACAATTATCACGTGTACGTTGGCCCTAATTATGTTATCACGGACGCACAGATGAAGAAACTGATCGAACTCGGTCTCGATAATGCAGAAGATATTTCGAAAATGCTCATTAAAAGAGACCGTTAATATCGTTTTAGTGTTGTTGTAGAATGCCTATACAGGATTCCTATTAATCCAGGTTCCAAAGGTCGTCTCCAAAATCCCCTTCTGCAATTTTCGGAACAAGACTTTGTTTCCCTTCCACATCCGAAATCCAAATCCCTCGCATACAAAAAGAGTGGAAACCAATTTTGATTCCCACTCTCAGATCTCTACTTTTTAACGCATATGTTTCAAATAGTATTCTTCTCGTTCTCGTTTCGCATCTGCCAACCGGTCTGCAAGTACCAGTTCCATTTCTTTCTTTTTACTGTTTTAGTTTGCAATATTTCAGAACATATTTAGATACAGAAGAGAAAACAGACTGGAGAAACCAGGCTAACGGAGGCGGAATTACGAAAACAAAAGTCGAAACTAAGGAGTGCTTCCAAAAACGTCGGTTTCAAAATGTGCATAACCAGAGAGGAGATTATAAAACAATGTATAAACAAATTATATTAAATGCTGTCAACAAATATTTATCCGAGGTTGCAACAGTGGATGATGAATCCATCAAAAGCAGTATATTCAAAGCATTAAGCACATCTGGATTCGATTGTATTCAATGTTTAGGAATCGATGATAATACTTTGAACGGAATCGATACTAAGAAAGTAAGCTGGCGTGCTTATTTTGTGAACGTCCGAACAGAGGAAGACTTTTTCATCGAAATTAAGTTAATGGATTCAAAATCTTACGAAATTTGTTGTTTGGTATTCGACGAAAACGATAATTTAAAACCGATCTGAGGTTTAATGTCTGTTGTTTTCAAGTCTGATAAAATTATCATAAGCCTCTTGTTCGCTAACTTCTTCTTCTGGTTTATCAGTAAAGGCAAAGCTTACGTGCTTATCGGTGCAGTATAAATCATATAATTTTGGAAACTTAAGAGAAGCAAGTTGAGCATTGTATTCTGTTCTACATTTTCCGTTTCCAGCATCATCCACAGAATGCCTTAATAAATGACTTCTGTAAATTCGATTAGGGTTACGGTTTTCATGTCTACAAACCGTGTCTATACTCACATCATTTAATTCATGAGTCTGTTCTGGGATTTCTGGTTTTATTGTATTTTCGATATCACTTATAAGGGCATTATACCATTCTCCAGCTCCGTTTATATCAAATTCGATATTAAAGAATCTACGTAATTCTCCATATTTTATATGTATACCTTTTGCATTTACAGGGCAATCAATATATTCATCAAAGTTATCCTGTTTAATCAAACGCATTCGCATGAGAGCGTATTTGTACTTTTCGTTCTTTTTATCATCAGATGTTAGTAGACAATATGCTATATAACAATTGACTTTATTATATGTATATTTGACGGAAAATACAGCAATTTCATGATTTTCCATGTTTTCTCTAAGTTTTCGTAAATCTGTAAAAGCCATTAAATTAATCTCCATTTTTTTAGATTACAACCATTATAAACTTCTAAACTGTGTAAAGCAAGCAGTTTCTTCGGAACCTATACCTCGTATTCGAAAAAAAATCGTATCAAAACTTGCACTAGTGTTGTTATAGAATACTAATGAACGGTTCCAGATAGTAATCGAAGTTTATTATGCAGCTTTCGGAACTAAACAATCGTATTCCTAAAATCGTATCAAAACTTGCACTAGTGTTGTTACAGAATACTAATGAACGGTTCCAGGGTAGTAATCGAAGTACGTTATGCAGCATTCGGAACCCATCGTCTGTATTCGAAAAATCGTATCAAAACTTGCACTAGTGTTGTTATTGAATACCTACACCCGGTTCCAATCAGTATCCAGTCCATATTCTACAACCTTCGGAACAAGACTTTGTGTCCATTCCACATCCGAAGTCCAAATTCCGTACACAAAAAGAGGAGCCTCATTAGCTCCTCTTAATTTTGTTTCAACGCATATGTTTCAAATAGTATTCTTCACGTTCACGCTTAGCATCTGCCAACCGGTCTGCAAGAACTAATTCCCAACTATTTGGTGTCCGATATTTCCAATACTCATCTTTGGACTTATCATAATACGGGAACGGCTGACGTTTTCCCTCTTTGAGACATTTCTCGATGAAACTCTCAGCTTTCTTGACATGGTAAGAACAAAAATTTCGTTCAGCTTCACCTTCACAACAAAGTCCGAACTCATCAAACCGGAATCCCCACATTTCCCAAAAGTTAAGATAATAGTAAAACTTGCGATCATAAAGTTCATGTTCAATTCCGTTCGCAATCTTTTCTTTTGCAATGTCAACGATGCCATACTCATCAATAAAATGACCTTCTGGAATATCTTTTCTCCAGAACGAATCGAAACACTGCGGATGATATTGTTCGTTAAAGTGGTATGCATGATCTTCCCAGTGTTCAAGATCTCTAGGACCGTTCATGCCATTGACTTCTGGTTGGTGGCTGGCAACGACCCACTGAACGTTGGAATAAGTTGCAGCCGAATTAGCGAGTACTAGTTCCAGACCGCCAATCGGACAACGATTTAAAATCCGGTGATGCAATCGAAGATCTCTTAATTTTGTTTTCCATGTTACTTGAAAATTAGTTTCGTGTTCAATTAATGGCCAAACAGATCCGTTCTTTCGGTATAATTCAAGAGTCTCTTGATCACTTCTGATTAAGCCTTCGGCATCTTTTTTCGCTTCGTTTCTTTGATTTGAAGATAAGTATACATATGGGTTTTTATATCGTACAGCCTGTTTCTCGTCTAATTTTTTTAATTCATTATAGTATGCCTCATTAAAAGGCTTTTCGTATTTATCAATCATAACTTTTATCCTCCAATTTATATACGATTATTATAAACTTTCCATTAATAGAAAGCAAACATCTTTATGATGGTTTATTACTTCTACTCTTAATAAGGCTCACAAATAGAAGAACTCGTCACAACAATCCATATTTCTGCTTATTAGTTTGCAATGAATAGGAACATATTTAGGATAACGAATGATTTCAAACAAAACACATTTCGGAAGCTAGATTCCGAAGAAAGGATATGTATAAAATATGGTTATTAGTAGTTCAAAAGGAAAACTAATTTCAAACAATATCAGCAGATCTCAAGCGATAACCGAATCGTTAGGGAAACGGTTAGGCAGTACTGCAGAGAATACAAAGAAACAGATACAGCGACAAGGAAGCAATACAGCTACAGACCGGGATACCAAAAAAGTAATGCGAAATACAGAACGTGTAGCAACACCGCTTGTAGCTGCGGCTATGACTTCGCACTTAAGACATCAGATCCAGTTTTGCCAAGATGTTGCAGATAAGTATGTCGTAAAACATAATCTTGGAGATGACAGAACCGCTAATTTTAATGAGATGGGAATGGCAGCTCGTAGTTATGGAGATCAGCCAGATGCTTTTGGTACGGTAAGAAAAGAAATCAATGCCAACATGGATGAAAAGTATACGGTTAGTTCTGAAACCATACAACGTATGAAATATCAGGATGGAAGACGAGTACCATCAGCGAAAAATACAGTTGCTACAATTCAATTTCAGAGTGATGGTAGTGGTGTTGTTACGGTAAAACATCAGCGTGGTGTTGGAGAGATGAAGCATGTCAACTACGAAGCGTTTCGGACTTCAGTACATGAAAACTTCATGATGCGTCAAAAACTGAAAAATGACATAAAAGGAAAGTCTCCTTTAAAGCCTAAAGAGATAGAACAAATTTCAGATAGATTAAACAAGAGCCGTAAGAACATGAAAGACAACGGCATCCTGTCCTTTCTCGGCGCCCGTCAGAATAAGTTCGCAAAACGTCTGGATGCCACTCCTCGGCGCCTGAGCAGACAGATGCTTCGTCTTGGTTCCGCTCCATTGGAGAACAGTGAGACAATGCGTGGAATCCATCTGGCAGAAACTTGCAAACAGGTAGCAATGACCGGAAGCAAGATTGTGATACATTCAATTGTGGACACCGTATGGAATGCTGGTGTTGTGGTTTCAAGGGCGATCACGTTTAGAAATCAGATGAAGGCAGGAAATGGATTCAAATTGTCAGCTCAGCTTGCGATGAAGACACTTGAAGTTGGTGGAACTCCAGGAGGACAACTTGGTCTTAAAATTAAGCATAAGACATTTGGAACGATCACAAGGGATTTACAGAACTTCGTGACCAGTCACATGAGCCACTTCATGATTGAAGGCTTCAAACAGTCAAAGCTTGGTGGCATGATTGATAGCAAAACTCATGTGAGCAAACTGTTTGAGCAGCGCCGGGAGATTATAAACCGCAATCGTGGAGTCGGCAAAGGAGCAAAATCTGAATTAAAGACACTCTACAAAGAGTGGTTCAACAAAGGTTTCGAGAAAATTGCGCCGAAACCAGCAAAAGTCGTAAAGAATAAGCTGTTCGATCCTGTAAAATTGTTGATGAAAAACATTCGAAATGCGATCAGGAATGCATGGCAGAAGACGATCTTTTCGAAGATCTTTGCAGCCCTCAATCAGATGATCCAGGCAATTTCCGCAGTGTTAGGACCGATCTTTGCAGTAGTCGGCGGCTTTATCCTTGTTGTGTTTATCATTATGATATTATGCTGCTTCTGGGACGGAAATGCCGCTGCCCAGAAAGAGAACCAGGCATATACGATCAGCATGCAAGACGGAACTGCCATCATGCACGCATTGGAAGACGAGCATAACGACTTGATAGCTGAACTTAACAGAAGGGCATCCAAGTATGCGGCTGCCGATATTCAGTATCCAAATGGTTCGAATGAGAACTATAAGGAACTGTTCTGTGCAATGCAGGTAATGCTAGAATACGATTATTCACTGATAAGTAATCGAAAACTTGAGGACATGGCAGCCCAGTTGTATGAACAGACACATATCATCTCAGAGCATCCATATGATTTTGAGTATGATGATGGAACACAAGGGCAGGCATGCCATATCAATGTTGATATCCAGAGAAACGAAACGTTAGCATACAGTATTTTTGAAGGCAAGATACCGTCCGATGTGTACGGAGACGAGGCAGCAACCATCATACCAACCGGAAACGGAGATGTTACGAACTGGATGAATGTATGCTTGACGGTTAAGACACTGATTGCGCAGACACAGTCACAGTATAACCAGTCAGGATGGATCTGGATCGAGGTAAACGGACAGAAATATCATGTACGTACAGACTGTTCCGGTTACGTTTCCGCTTGTTTACAGGTATATGGATCCACAACCGGTACCTTTGGAACGGGAGCATTGATCAGTGACCAGCATTTTCCGGGATTCGTTTATATGAGGTTCCCAGGATGGAATAACCTGCAGCAGGGAGACATTCTTGTACGTCGATTCACAGGAACCGACAGTAATGGTTCTTCTTATAGTGGAGGACATACAGAAATCTTTTACGGAAACTCTGGCGGACAGCATTTGGTATTCAGTAATGGTTCCACAGCTGGTATCCAATCAATTTATCCGCGAAATGATCCCGTCGCTGCTTATGATATCATTTATAGACCAATTACAGCCGGATATGTAGAGGGTTCAGATGAGGAAGCAATCGACACCGTAACAGACGCAAGTCAGAAATTCATCTTCCGTAACTGGAGCCGAAGTTTTGGTGAGAATGCATTGTTATTGGCATCCAATATGGATGATGTCACAATCAATCCGGAAACAGGAAATGAAGATGGCTATGACACAGCAATCCAAGCTACCGTTGCCGCCGAAGAGTTTTCACCAAATACATATACAGGAACAGGAATTGGTGGTGACGAATGGCATCAAACTGGAGAGGGAAGCGATATCCATTTTGTAGCCAAAGGCAAGAAATTCACATCGGCGTCATCATTAGATTATATCCGATACATTTGTGCTCAGCATGGTGTATGCGCGGATTATTCGTTTGATGACATGGTAAATAACACATACACAACGGTTGATGCGCCGTACTCACCAGTCGTCGACGATAGTATCAAGAGAACGAATTCAGGCATCTCAACATCGGTTGACAGTACAGAATCCATCAACGACTTACCGTTATTACAAAGTCCATATGCGTTTAATGAAGGTATGGATGATCTTGGTAACTTACAGGTTGGAGATATCATGTTCTATGTGTGGGACGAAGGAAGTTGGAAAGACGAATTCGAAGACACAGACTACAATACCTGGACATTCGGATCAAACGGTTTCTATGAAGCTTTGGATCATTCAATCCCAATGATGTATATAGGTGACGGAAACTTCACGTATTATGGTCGAGTTGGACAGAATACCGGAGCAGTAAGAACTATGAATGTTTCCGAGATGGAACAGAGACGGTGTCTGAATAAAAAGATCATTCGATATATTGGATTTACCGTAGCCCCAGTATACGGAGCAACTCCATCTTTCTGTGGCTGGACGGATAATAAGATCGGGGAACTGATCGTTTTACAGCATGGTGCGCAGTGGACAGAAGGAAAAGTTCATTTGACTGCTTACGGAATGACCGAGTCTGAAGAGAAAGAATTGATGGAACACGATGACGAGGAAGAGATCAAAGAGTGGAAAGAGCTCGATTCGAAGAAAGAACGAGGCGACTTTGCAATCAGTCCGTATATGCCAGATGATAAGACAGATATTGATTATAGTTTTTATCATGAAGATATTTGCGAAGCTGATATCTACGAACAAACAGATGCCCATATCTCGACATTAATGGATGAGATCACAACGATCGCAATCAAATATTACGATCAGTATGGAATCCTGCCATCAACAGCTTATTGTCATATGGCAGCTGTGAGTCATTACCGGTCGACGGAAGAATCGCTTATACATTTCAACCTGTTCGAATTATATGATGCTGATGGACCAGGCGTAAACAAATATACGTATACCGATGAAGGTGAAGCGTCATCTGCTATCAAGAATTACAAGAAATACAGCAGTTACAAGGCTGCATTCCAAGGATGGCAACAGTATGCGAGCCTGCACGGTTATAAAATGAATGACGAAGTGAATGATACGTTCGCGAAGAGTTTTGCCGATCAGAGAGATAATTACCTTAGATATTCACTTGTAAGCGGTAAAACGGCAGACGAAATGACAAGTATCTATAATGGAGCCCCTGTATTAGAAACTATCGATCAGAGCGCCATGAATCGTAAACAGGCGATCGATGATCTCATTGACGCAACAAAAGCAGTGAAAAACGCATCTGTTGCTAAAACAAAACCATCAAAAGATGACTATGATGCATATTGTAGAAAACTTAGTGACCTCAAAGCGTATATCGAAGACCTGGATAAACAGCTCGGGGATACAAAATCTGCAACCGTAAGGACAGATCGCTTGTTAGAGGAAGCTGTAAAAGCTTGGAATGATGGTAAGAGTGATGTTGACGATGCTTGGGATTATTATGACAAACATCCAGAAGATTACACAACGTATAACTGCAATGGACATGATTATACAGAAACAGATCCTATAACCGGTAACGAGAAGCCAATTCCAGGAAAAGGCAAATGGTATCACAAAGAAGGAGAATATCCTGATGATGAAGGTACTCTTGAAAAGTGGGATAAAGATGGTGGTTATACACTGAACACTCCTTCGTATGAAAATATCAGTACGGACAACGATGAATAAAACAAATAGAGTGGTAGCTATTATGGTTACCACTCTTTTTGTATGTATCTTTTCGGAGTCGGTTGCTTTTGGGCTCATATCATTCATTTCTACATTTCGTTTCCAAAATACCTGAGCCCGGGATCTTCACACTCCGTTTTGTTCTGTTTCTTTCTTTTCGTGTCTGCAGTCCGCACATATTTAATGTGTAACAAAGAAATATAAAGAAATGGAGATGAGAAAATGAGAGTTGTTACAGATTGGGTTGAGGATAGCAAGACTTCGTATACGGACAGATGGATAAAAGCTATCATTCACGATGTAAACCAGCTTGAGATGACAAAAGTGTTATCTCATTATGGTGTTAAATTCGTAAAAACAACCGGAAACAGAGCACATGCAATGTGTCCGTTCCATGTTTCAAAGAACCATGCTGGAAAGAAGCTCGGTTCGTTTTCTGTCAGTATAGGAAAGAACTTATGTTATTGTTTTGCTTGTCAAAAGGGTGGAAATAATGTGGCTTCTTATCAGCTTTTATTCAATTGTGATGAGAAAACGGCAGCGCTTCAGATCGCCTGTGATTTTGGTCTGATCACAAAGGAAGAATTCGAAAAGTTATCAGACGTGGAATATGTGAAGACGGAAGCAAAGTATGATTTTCAAAAGTATGTAAAACCAAAGCCTGTTTACCAGGATGAAGTTTTGAAAGTACGGACTGATACATATGAATTCATGCGTGATTATTTCGGACTCACAGACGAAGACAGAGAACTTCTTGAGAAGAAACGAGCTTTGGAACCGGAACGTATTGCCGCCGATTATTTTTCCATCGACACAAAGTCAAACCCAAATAAGGTTACGGATTTTTGTGCGGCGTTTGCAAAACGGTTCCCAGAATATGCATCCGAAATGACTTCGATACCGGGCTTTTTCGAACACAAGAATAAACTGACAAATTCCTGGAAACCAAGCATTATGCTGTTCGATGGAATCGGTATCCTAATCCGGGATGCGAATGGAAAGATACCAGGAGTGCAGATCCGGATGAAAAATCTCGATGTTAATGGACTTCGCTATAAGTTCATGAGTTATGACTACGGAGACGGATCGAAAGGATACAATCGAGGAGGTTGTTCTTGCGGAACCCCAATTGATGTTGTTTATCCAGACAACATTACAAAAGATACCATGGTTTGCCTTGCAGAAGGTCGTTTTAAAGCAGAGATCTTGAGACAACAGGGATGTATCGGTATTAGTGTTCAGGGTGTCAATAATTTCAACGGAATAGACCTGACGTTGAACGCAATCGAAGCCAAAATTGGAAGACAGATCAAGAGATTATACATCTTTTATGATGCCGATATTGTTGAAAATCCATCCGTATTCAAAGCACTCATGAGTTTAGCTCAATATCTGGATGAAGAGAAACCTGGTATTGATATGTATCAGATGGTATGGCGGATGGAAGCTGGTAAAGGAATCGATGATTGTATTCTTGCCGGAAACAGAGCTATGGTGAGACCGATCGCGATGTCGAAGATGAAAGAGATCTACGATATGTCTATCAAAGAAGCGACCGTAATTGCTGGTCTCGAAGGTGTAAAACCGATCGACATGACCGGAGAAGACAGGGAAAACTTCATAAACGCTTTTCAGACATTAGTCTGCGGCGAGTTGTTTCCCTAAATGTTGTAAACGAAAAGAAGAGTCACCGAAAATGGTGGCTCTTTCTTTGTGTGCAAAAATCTTTGTTTATACCTGACGAGGAAACAGGAAAGTGAGCCTTCTTTCGTCTGCAGACTGCTTAGATATAGTACTAGACCTAAGAAAACCAGTGTGGAATCTTAATTTGTCTGCAAGCGTTCGGAACATATTTAGGACGTAACAAAAACACTGGCAAAGAAATATAGAAAGGTAGCAGCAAAACCGATTATATTACGATTTTGTAACCGGATGAAACGTAATCATTCAATCGGCATGCTAAAAAGGTGTTATTATGACATACTCGAACAACGCGCTGCATGCGCATTCGGATTACTATCCGAGCGGTTACGATGGCGTGCAGACCATATTCGATTACGTAAATGTGGCGATCGAAAAAGGCGCTACAGCAATTGCGTTAACGGATCATGGAAACTGTGCGAACCTGATTGACTTCTATCTGTATTGTATTGGAAAAGAAGCCGCACACAAACATCTGCCGGACGGACAGCATATCAAACCGATTCTTGGTGTTGAAACATATGTAAAGACACCAAAAGGATTCTTTTCTGAGATTGTAGCAGACTCCGGATCAGAATCCGCAAACACAGAGAGTGTATCCGGAAATATCGGGTTCGATTCACTGAAAGACAAATTTATCAGACAGCATTTGATTCTACTTTGTAAGGATTATCAGGGATTCCAGGCTATGAGCCGCTACATCTCGGAATGCAATAAAAACGTCGACGAAAAAGGTTATCCAGTAGGAACCGAAGAGATGCTTGCAAAACATTTCGGACCAGGAACAGATGGATACGGACATGTCGTTTGCTCAACTGCATGTATCGGTGGCGTTTTAGCAATCCCATTATCTTACAATGACAAGATCACAAAAGAGATCGGGAAGATTGAGAGACGTGTTGAAAACAGCAGAAATAAGCTTCCGGATGAACTGAATGATGCGATCGCTCGTGTTCATGATTTTGACGAACAGATCGCAGAGGTTGCAGGAAAAATTGAGGAATTAAAACCAAAAGCAACTAAAAGCTTCGTCGCCACAAAGCGGATGATCAAAAAGGAAACGGATGAAAAGAAGAAAGAAGCATTGCAGCAGTCTTTGGATATCGAAGTATTCGAAAGCGAACAGGCAAAGAAAGACACTGCGGATCTGAAAGAACAGAAGAAACAGCTACAGGCAGCCAGAAAACCATACAACGAGATCTATCAGAAACACAAAGATAAGCTGGCGAAGATTGATGAAAACCTGGAACGTATCAACATTCTTCGTATGCATATGAAATCCGAAGACGAACTTTTAGATAACGCAAAACAGGTAGCAAAGCGTTACATTGATATTTTCGGAAAAGAGGACTTCTATGGTGAGATCCAGAACCATGGTATCCCGGAAGAAGCTGTGTATTTTAACCAGATCGTCAAAGTATGTGATGAGTTAGGCGTCGAACTTCTGGCAACCAACGATAATCACATGGCTCGAAAAGAAGATGCTCAGTTGCTCGAGTGGGTACGCAACATGAACCGTCTCGGAAAAGGAGAATACCAGCCGATGCAGAAAGGTGACACCGAACTGTATTACAAAACAGGAGACGAACTGGCTGCATCATTGCTTCAGGTCTTTCCGGAAGAAGTTGTGAACAGAGCAATGGCTAACATTGATGTTGTTTGCGAGAAGTGTAACCTCGAACTTCCGCGTACAAAAAAAGTGAAGCCACAGAAGATCGAACGCACAGACGGAATGACAGACGAGGAATACAATGAATTAGTTGCAAAAGAACAGGAACGTGTAGATGCAATCAATGCTGACGTTTTAAAGAACCAGCATTATCCAGAGTTCGTAGATGCTGACAAACATTTGCGAGAGTTAGCACTTACTGGTTCCACAAAAGGCGTAACCACATTGGACGGAACCGCAACGTTAGATATCGAGTTTAAGCGTGGCGGCATTCAGGGACGATATGGAGATGAATGGAATGACGATCTACAAAAACGATTCGATTACGAAATGAGCGTTATCTCAGAAATGGGATTCTCTTCGTATTTCCTGTTTATTGCGGACGTTATCTGTGCCTGCAAGAACCTGGATGAATATATGCACATCGGACCAGGACGAGGCTCCGGTGCAGGATCCATTGTATGCTACATGAGCGGTATCACAGAACTGGATCCAATCAAGTACAACCTGCTCTTTGAACGATTCTTGAATCCAGAAAGAGCATCCATGCCTAAAATGTGTCAACAGATCGGGCATTCATTGTGGACTCTATTACTCAGAGGTGTAGGTCTGATTAGTTACTGCTAATTAGAAGGAAAAGAGAATTCCTTGTGTATGTATAAAACATATACACCTGCTAACGGTAGAAGTTGAATAAGACTGGTCACCAAGCGTTACAACGAGATGTGACCCTGTAAAAGATTACAGACAGGAAAACTGTAGACGAAGCCGCTTCGTAAGAGAATCTAAGGACTGTTTCTATGTTACACGGATGCACATATTTAGTGTGAACGAGCATAGAACACAGTTAGCTGACAATACCGTGCTAAGACTGTTCTGGTAGTGAATAGATTATTATTTAAACTACATATGCTCCTTAATTTCAAACTAAGGAGAATAAACAATTGAATAACATAACATACGCAGATGATGTACCAAAAGATATTTACAAACCAAGTTTTTACTATGATAGTGAGGAAGTAAGACCGATTCCGGATGCAGAAGGATATTATGTAAGCGAGAGTGGAAAAGTCTATAGTACAAAACAAAATGGATTTAAGTTATTAAAACCATTTCTTGATAGTCGCGGTTATTATCTATTAATTCAGATAAGAGTAGATGGAAACTATAAGAAAGTATTGTTACATAGACTTGTCGCAACAGTATATATACCGAATCCTGATAATCTTCCTGAAGTTAACCACAAAGATAAAAACAAACAGAACTGTCATTATACAAATCTGGAATGGTGTACAAGAAAAGAAAATCTTAATGATAGTTACTCAACAATGGGACCGACTAGAAATTATCGTGTAGCGAAATTATACCGTAATGATGAACTTATTGGTGAATTTGAAGGGATTGCAAAAGCAGCCCGGTATGCGAATAAGAAATTCGGAGTGAGTTTTAGTTCACTCGATAAATATTTGCGATGCGGTGAGTTTCGAATCGAATACGACGGAAAGCAAACACGATGTAAATATAAATCGTGTACAGAAACGAGAAAACACGGAGAAGTTCGCTTATATTACATTGATATTAATGGACAAGAGCGTTTCACAAAAAGTTTTAAATCATATGTTGAGCTATCAAAATATTTCAGTGAAAAACTTGGTATTTCGATATCTTCTCGTGAGATATCGTATGATGTTTTACATAATAAGAAAACACATGGTTATGTTATCAAAAGAGAGCAGTAAAGTGTAACGACTATCCCGTAGTGGGAGTACGCCGGAAGATGAGTTACCGGTGGAAGTGCTTTGACGTAACTATAATGGTTACGAAGATATAGTCTAAAAGATAGGAAACTATCTATTTGTTCGAAAAATAACCAAGAAATCGAACATACGTTTGGATATTGACACTGATTATTCAAAAATTGCGCGTGAATTTGCAATCGATCACGTGACAAAACTGTATGGCGCCGATCGTGTTGCCGGAATTATGACGAAAACAACGATGGGTCCTTTACAGGCAGTTATTAACGCAACAAAATTATACGCCTTTAAACAAGGTTTTAACACAAAAGCATACGATTCGATTGGAACTCAGTTAAAAGCGTATGCAAGACCAGCAAACTCATTATCGGAAATCGATTCCGTTATCCAGAGTGAGTTTGCGAATGATCCGGATGCTTTAAATATTTTCCATATGGCAGAACGTATGGAAGGCTTAATGACAGGAAACAGCCAGCACGCAGCCGGAATTATTGCAATCATGGATCATAAGATTGCTGATTTTATCCCACTGATTGCACCAACAGACAAAGATGACCCAACACAGAAACCAGCAATCCAGGCAGATATGCTGGCTGCCGAATCTGATCTTGGTTTCATTAAATTTGACTTCCTTGGTCTTCGAAACATCAACGTAATCAGAGACTGCTGCATGCGTGTTGAGAAGAAATATGGCGTTCATCTTGATATGTATTCGTTGAAATTCGATGACCCAGCCGTTATCAAAATGTTTGCAGATGGTTTCACAAACTTTGTATTCCAGTATGAGTCAGATGGTATGAAAGGAATGCTTAGAAGTTTAAAACCGACTACATTCGAAGACTTAATCTTGGCAGTCGCAGTTTATAGACCAGGTCCAATGGATTTCATTCCAGATATCATCGATGCAAAATTCAACGGAACGCCATCATCATTCGTACAGATGGCTCCAGCTTTAGACAGTATCTTGAATGAAACTTACGGATACCCAGTTTACCAGGAACAAGTCATGGCAATCACCAGGGAAATCGGTGGATTCAGTCTTGGTAAAGCCGATAACGTGCGTCGTGCCATGAGTAAGAAGCAGACAAAAGACCTTGAAAAAATGTTCCCTGACTTTGTAAAAGGAGCCCTCGAACGTGGGTACACAGAAGAAGTTGCTGCAAAGATTTGGGAACAGTTAACTCCATTCGCAAAATATGGATTCAATAAATCCCATGCAGCTGCTTATTCTGTTGTATCTTATATGACTGCATATCTGAAGTATTACTATCCGGAAGAGTACCTTTGCAGTGCAATCACTGAATTCCGTGATAAATTACCACAGTTGCTTTCAGATTGCAAGACTTTAAAGATCAACATCCTGCCTCCTGATCTTAATAAGTCGGATTCGAACTTTATGGTATGCGATCCGGCAACAGATGATGTTCCAGCTCCATATTCTGTTCGTGGTAATGGTACGATCCGATTCGGACTTTCCTGTATCACCGGACTTAAGAGTGCAGGTGATGTGATTGCTGATGAGAAAACCCAGAACGGTCCGTTTACAACTTTGAATGATTTCCTTAATCGGGTCCAGTTAAAATCAAACGAATATGACGCGCTCTGTTTATCCGGTGCTATGGATTGTTTCTCTGATAGTCGTGAAGAGTTATGCCAGTATGTAGACGAATACACAGAAGCTCGCAGCGCAGTATTAAGCTGTAGAGCAAAACTGGATGAAATTGCTTCCATGACAGTAACGACAGAAAAAGAAGCTGCATCTCAGCAGAAAAAGGTACAAGATTGGACCACAAAATACGAAAGTGCTCAGACAGCATTAAGTAACGTTGTATTTAGTGAAACATATCCGACACCAAATGCTGACAAGGTTATGTATGAGATCAAATATCTCGGAACCTGGGCTTCGTTATCACCTTTGGATGACTATGAAATCAGCGATGATTATACTGTTAACCATGTAAAAGAAGTATACGAAGAACGTGATCCGGGTAATGCAAAACGAGACGAAGACAAAGTCACTGGTATCGTTTCGAAATTTAAAGAGATCGAAACCAAAAAGATGGAAAAGATGTGTGTATTCGATTTGATCGATAAATACGGAGAAACTATTCCTTGTGTTGTATTCCCGTCTAATTACGATTCAGACAAAAACTGCTGCAAGGGTGTTATCCAAAACAATCAGGTTGTTACCATTTCTGGCTTGATGCAGGTCAACAATAGAAACGATGAGTTGCAGATTATTGTTGATAAATGCAAACAGACTAAGAATATGCCACAGGTTCTGTTGTTGAATGGTGATTATATGTTGATGGCGGAAGCTCTTGAACGTATTGAACCATATCGTACACAGACAGACGGTATCGATATTTCTGGCGACATCGGTGATCAGTTTGACGAAGGAATCAAAAACTTTGGACGCTACACAGATGATGCAATGGATATACTGAGTGATTTTGAATCAGAAAATCCAGATTTCAGCATCATTGATGGACGTTAAAGCGGTTTTCGAATCCAATTGTTAATGAAAACAGAGTTTGTAACCTGTAGTGGGAAACGGACTCTGTTTTCTTTGTACCGGATCCTGCCATATTTAATGATAAAGATGACGAATTTGGATGCTTTTGAGCCTTATTGTTGGTAACGAAAAACATTAAGGATTCAAAGAAAGGAATACGAATATATGTTACCTACAAATCAAACAACTCTTGGAATTATACAAGGAATTGTAAATAAAGGAGCTGTATTACCAATCGCATTATCGATTATTCTGATTGTGTTTGCTGTGCTTGTTATGGTTCTAATAAAACCGAATCCGAAATACAAACGGACAACGAATCGGATCATAATGGATGAATCTCCGGTTGGTCGATGTAACCAGCTTATAAAACGATATAATGATTTGTCTGCAGCAATAACAACCGAAGTGAATGCAAAGATAACAGAAGCAATTGCAAAATATGACGCTGATGCATCCAGAATCATACAGACCTATGCTGCATCGGCAAATAAAAAGCATGCAGAAATAAGAGATTATATCACCAGAGCAAAAGACTGCATCGCAATCAATGATGTGATCGGGCTTAATTATGTATTACAGGCGATGGACGCCGATTTATATGTCTTCGAAGATATCTTGACAGAACTTAGAAACCTTGAGGTAAAAGACATGTTTTTTGGCGCCGGTAATGGTGATTCGAAATATAACAGGTCCTGGAATGAATATAAGAGACAATATGGGGAATATAGAAACACACAGATGAATCAGCAGTCTGCATCCGATCAATCTGTTTTCTTTAAAGGATGCAAAACAAAAGAAGAACTCACTACCAGGTATAAAAACCTTGCGAAAACATTACATCCGGATGCAAAAGGCGGCAGCACAGAAGCTTTTCAGGATATGAAAGCAGAGTATGAAAAACTGTTGGAGGTAATTTAATGGGAAATAAGAATAAGTATAATACTTTATATTATCTATCGATTATATTGTCAGTCAGCGTGATCGTATTTAGTATTTTTTGTGTCTGGTTATTCATGACAACGGTTGGAAAACCAAAAGTGAACGGATTCGAAAATGCGCAGACAGTCAATGTATTTAAAACAATGATCAACACAATTCCGTCTGCAGTTTATTTAATCCTGGCCGCACTAGGAATCATTGTAACTCCTTTTCTTGCAAAATGGAGACAGAAACTTCGTGACCTTGTGGAATATGACGAAAACGGATTAAGTAAAACGCATGGTCAGTTTTCTCAGCTGTCACGCAAAGAGAGAGAAGCGATTGATAGACAAAAGACACTGGATGCTGAGCGAATCCTAAGTGCGACAACCTTTAAAACGATCTGTCATGATGGCAGCCAGAATTGTCACGAAGAATTAGACCGACTTATTGGGCTGCAGAATGTAAAAGACAGAATCCACGAAATGGAAGCAAGAATGGATTACGAAAAGAAAGCAGAATCAGATAATAAAGATAAACATAAACGGAGTAAAAATAACAGAACTCAGACATTAAGTTCCATGCACATGATGTTTTATGGAAAACCTGGAACAGGAAAGACAACAGTAGCAAGAATCATGACTGGATTGTTATACGAATATGGGTATATCCGGAAGAATCAGTGCGTGGAGATCGATGGTAACTTCTTTAATGGATTATCTGTTGGTGAGAGCAGTAAGAGAGCAAACATGCTGATCACGAAAAGTCTGGGCGGCGTAATATTTATTGATGAAGCTTATGCATTACTTTCAAACGGCGGCGGACAGGAAGTAATCGCAACAATTGTAAAAGCAATGGAAGACCACAGAGATGAAATTGTATTCATTTTTGCCGGATACGAAAAGGAAATGGAAAAACTTGTAAGAAGCAATCCTGGTATTGAATCCCGTATCAAATATCATTTACATTTTGAAGAATACAATCTTGGAGAACTGAAACAGATCTTCAAAGAAATGGCTCATGAAAAGAATCTTCTTGTTTCTGAAAAACTACTGGATGCGTTCTCTAATGAAATCATGTACAAAAAGAGTCAACCAGACTTCGGTAACGCAAGAACGGTACGAAATATGCTTGATACGATCATAGATAAACATGCAGTGAACCTGAGAAATGGTTCGATCCCGGAAGCTGACCGTTATAAATTGAAAGCATGCGATTTTTAAGGAAAAGGATGAGGATGAGGATAAGAATTAGTTAGTCCGTCAATTTTCCTTATCCTCTTTCTCTTGCTTTCAATCCGTTTAGCACATATTTAGGATAACATAAATAAAAGACATTCAAGGAGGATATTTGAAATGGCAACTATGGAATTACCAAATTTAAAGACAATCGTGGAGAAAACAGACAAAGGAACACTTAATGTGTGGTTTAAGTACGAAAATGTTTCAGAGTCGTTTGTAACCATGATGAGAAACACAATGGAGTCTAAGATTTATGATGTGAACATCAAAGGAATCGCTGGAAAACCAATTGAGCTTCCGAAAGATGAAGTAAGCAATCTGATCACAACTTTGATTGATACCGTTCGGATGCTGAATAAAGAATCCGCATTAGCGTTTATCAAAGCAAATCAGAGCAGAACGGATTCAATTGGGTACATCCCACTACTTTGGGCGGCTGCAAAATATGCTGGCATCCCAGATGAAGCAGTAGCACAGAACATAAATAACAATCCAGGATGCGAAAAACCTATGTACGAAAGTCTCGTGCAGCAGTTTGCGATTCCGATTGCTTAGAACATTGCGTAAACAAAACAAAGAGTCATCGAACAGGATGGCTCTTTTCTTTGTATTCTGAAATTATGACAACAGAAAACACCAGACAGCAACTTCTAAGGAAAAGGAAGAGGAAAAGAAAGTCAGTCAAATTAGCTTATCCTTATCCTCATTCTTATCCTTGTTTTGGCAACTACCCGGTGTTTTGAGTTTTTACGATTGTGACGTTTCGTTAACCTTGAACTTTTGAAGCTGTTCTTTGGCTTCCGATTCAGAAAGATTGTATTTCTTTTTTAATCGATCGATAATCTGATCATCGGAAACCCCAAATGAGAGAGCACCTTCGATGCATTCAGCAATTGCAGCGTCATTCATAAGATCGTCCATAATGGTACACATAGCTTTTAGTCCTCCTCGCTCTGTTTTCAGACGTGTTACTTCGTTTGACAGTTTAGGGAATTTTGGGTTGTTAACATCAGTTTGTTTAAAACATGACATTAATTCTGCAATATTCGATTTGTCGTTGATAGCTGTATTTACGAATACTTCATGTAATCCATCGTCAACAACTTTTCCGGTTTCTCTTAAGACTTTATCAATGTGATAAATTGTCTTACCACCGCCAAGAAAATCAAATTCCGAGATATAAACAATATACAAATCGATTACATCTTCGAATTTCTTTCCGGTATTAGATTCTTTTACGGTAATACTAGAAGCATTGAATCTTGCTCGCTTCAAATGATTATCGTTGTCAGATCTTTGTACCTCAATATTACATTTCGCACCATTTCCTAACAAACAAAGTGCATCCAGTCGTACCGATCTACCGTAAATGTTCTTTTCACTCGCCTGTGTCGTTACATGCAGTACTGTGAGTTTTGGATCTTCAAGAATTGTTTGAAGCATTTCCTCACAAACCGCTTTGTTTTGGGCTAGAACTTCAAAGAACACGTCATCGATCGGTCTCATTGCTTTGATCTTTTGGATCTTTTCGTCCATTGTCAAGTCCATATAAACCGTCTCCATTCTTCTGCTTTATGCAGATTATAATATCTATAATAAACAGAGACAGTCCGTCACGGCTATCCCTGGAATATCTGATTCTTAAACTATTAACGTTCAAGAATACTCAAGGGATAGTCTTATGACTCTCCTTGTATAACGTTTGTGTTGTTATACAATAAATATGGTTTCTATGCTTATATTATAGCATGGATTGATCAAATTATGAATTCTTTTTCGTGTCTTATTTCTCAATCATTATCATCCTGTCAAACTACCTTTTCCTCATCCTTATCCTTCTCCTCAAATTATATTCCTTTGTATTTTCGTTACCCATATTTAAGATATCAACAAACAAGTATCAGTAAGGAGATATAAATTTATGGATACAAAAGCATTTGCAACAAGAACAGAAAACAGACAGTTTCTGTTTCCTAAAATTGATGGTACCCACATTTTAGGAATCGACATGGGGTATTCTGGGCCAAAATGCGTGCATGAGGACGGATACTTTATTTTTCCAAACTATTGCCAGAAGTTAAGTGGCGAACTATTCGGTGAACTTGGAAAAGATGACATGGTATACGAAGACTTGGAAACCGGCGTGAAATACTGTGTTGGTAATATGGCATACCGGTCTATTACAACGAATACAAGAATCGATGAGAATTCATTGTATACCCGTAATCATTACTTGCACCCGAGTTTTCTTGTCGTATTCCGCACTGTTTTAGGAAAAGCTCTTTGGAATAAAGAGACGGATGGCAGTGATGTGTTTCTTCAGACAGGATTACCACCTGCTTACATCACAAGGGACGCCGCATATTTGAAATCTGTATGTATCGGAACCCATCATTTTCGCCTGACCATTGGTAAAACTACAAAAGAATTCAATATTACGATCACAGAAGATCATTTTGATATCATGTATCAACCAATGGGAACCTATTATTCAACCGTGATCAACAGTGACGGACATTGGTCAAAGGATTATAAGATCTACAGAAAAGCAAACGTCATGGTTTTAGATGGCGGATTCGGAACATGGGATCGTTTTGTCGTTCAAAACAATCAGTTATCAAGCTTAGATACAGATACAAATCTCGGAATGCTTCGGGTTCTTGAAGAAACAAGAAAGTTATTACAGAACGAATTCGGCGCCGATATTTCGATTCCGGAAATGCAGCAGGTTCTGCGTACTGGAAAAGTAAAAGTTCGCGACTTTGTTTTAATGCAGGATAAAGAATACCCAATCTCTACCTATCTGGAAAAAGCAAATAATATGGTATGCGCAGAAGCGTTCGGAAGTGTCAAGGACTTTGTGTTCGATGTCAAGCGGATTATTATGACTGGAGGCACCGGAGCTGCTTGGTGTAACTATTTTACAGAACGATTAAAAGGTATTTCCGGATTGAAGGTAGTCCCAGGCAACGTAAACGAACCAACGATGCCGATCGTGTATATCAATGCCAGAGGGTACTATTTATATCGTTACATGATGTTTGCGATCATGTGAAAGGATTAAAAGGTGAGTTTTTATGAAGAAAAGTAAGACATTGCGTTTACATAGACAGCATGATCTTGATCTGATCACACTTTATCGTGCGGACGGGTTTTCGTTCTCAAAAGAAGTGAGAAACATTCTTGTTGCCTATGTAAATCAAGAACCGTATGAGCCGCCGGAAATCAGTTATGAGGACGTTGATTTAGGCTATGTACCGACAACCATTCAATATCATCTGACTCTGAATCCGGATGATCCAAGAGAACAGGCAGTAATTGATATGCTGCATAATGAAATCAAATATGGATATGCGAATGCGTTTGTGAAGGCTCTGATTCGTGCATACATTCCCCGCATTCCATTTATTGGATACGGAGTGGCAAACGGATTTGTTACAAGACATATTACCGCAAACGATATCGGTATGCGTATGAGAGAAGCCCAGAAAACAAAACACGAAAAAGTGGAAGCGGAAACTCTTACTGCAAAAGACATTGTTCCTGGAATTGATGATTCGGTTCCGATACAATCGGTTCCGGTTCAATCGGTTCCAGTTTTTACACCGCAGGAAGAATCTGTATCTGTCGTATCGGAACCAAAATATGCGGAACCTATAAATCCGACTTCGGCATATACAGAAACAGAAAAAATAGAACAACCACTGTTGGCGCCGGAAGCATCGAAATCGGAAGATGATGAAGATGAAGATGACGAGGACGATTTCAGGAATTTCTTTAAAGAGGCGCAATCATTTACCGGGATCTAAAGAAAAGTAGTTCAAAAAGAAAGGAAAACAATATTATGGATCAGACAACCAGAGAAGAATTTACGGGACAGATTACAGAAAAGTTCCGAGAAGTTGAGATGTTATGTCTCAAACATAAAGTACCATGTTTTATGACATGTGCATTAGAAGGCGATAATGAGACCGAATATCTGCATATGACAATTACACCTCATCTTGTTGGGGTTCGATTGACGGATAACAAGATTGATAAATTCAATGCAGCATTAAACAGCAATATTACGATGAATCTGAAAACGAAAGAACCGTCTGCCTATATGGGAGACATGTTTGATGAGATTGCAAGCGAAGAGTAAAGGATGAGAATGAGGATGAGAATAAGTCGGATAGATTTTCTTTTCCTAATCCTTATCCTCAATAAATTCGTTTTACTTTGCAAGGACGCATACCATATTTATCTACGAAACAAATAAACATAAAAAATAATGGAGCGAGATAAAAATAAGATACGTAACGACAGGACTCGAAAACAAGCCTGATCTCAATCGTATTGCAGTAGCTCCAGAACAAGCAGGAGGAATTAAAAATGGCACAGAGAATGAATCCAATGAGTTTCCAGGCAGATTTAGCAAAGGTACTTGACGCAGGAAGGGGATCTATCGTAATCGGCGGTGAGTTATCCAGACATGGATACCTTACAAAAGCGAAAACTGAGGAGGAAGCATTGAAAGAGATGCAGGATAATAAACTCAGTCAGAAACCGATTACAGGCTTCCAGTTTAACGTGAAAGATGCTCGCGTTATTTCTGGTGATGGTATTGGAACCATCATGGAGCAGATTATTGTTTCTGGTTTCAAACCAAACAAAGATAATTCTGCTACATTCGTAGAGTGCAGATGCGGACACAGAATGCCGAAACTGTACGCTACAGAGAACGGACAGATTGTCGACATCTCGAAAGAGTTTGAAGGCAAGCCTGTATCTTATCAGGGACCTGTTCAGGTTGCTTATTCATTAAGCAAGGGCAAAAATGATGGACGTATCTACTTAAATGTAGACGGCGTTATGTTTGCTACAAAACCTGATGTCTTTGTTCCGGATGAGAACGGCGGAAACGGACGTGACGTGTCTGCAGCATTTGCACCGACTGCATTCTACGGTCAGACAGCAGCTCCAGCACAGCCAGCCGGATTTGCAGCTCAGACAGCAGCTCCAGCACAGCAGGCACCTATTCAGCAGGCCGCTCCAGCTCAGGCAGCAGCTCCAGTACAGCAGGTACCTGTTCAGCAGGCAGCTCCAGCACAGGCAGCTCCAACAGGATTTGCTCAGGCAGCGGCTCCAGCACAGGCAGCTCCAGTACAGCAGGCAGCAGGCTGGAAATGGCCACAGTAAAAAACGAAAACAATCAGAGTCACCAACATGGTGGCTCTTTTTGTTTGCTTTTCTTTGCTTCTCGCTTGCCCATATTTAGGTTGACAAAATATGGAAAGTGAGGTTTTTGCATGAGTAAAACACCTAGTAAAACAAAACAAAAACTTACAAAGAAATCAGCACCCAGAGCGAAACCAAAAGTAATTAAAACCATACAGTCGTGGTTCGAAAAAGACGAAAACGGAAAGGTAAATAAAGTAGCAATCACAGTATTCTGTTTTCTTGCTGTGTACCCGATCATTGCCTTCGAGGGAATTAAAACCGGACTGTTTGCAAAATATGATGTATCAACTGATGTTGGTCTTATGAAGGTCGTCAAAGGCCTTGGTACTCCGTTTGGTGATATTATGGCGATGAACGATCAGCAGAATTTCGGTCTTACCACCAGAAGTTTTGATCCAACAGCATTAGTCTTGTTTTCCTTTGCCTGGTTATGTTGTTTTGCAATCAGTTATATTATGGCAGACCGATACAGAAGACGTTCTTATCGGAAAGACGGTGACATGGCATGGCAGAATATCAAGAAATTCAACCAGGATTTTGCAGAGCCAAAAGGTGCAGACGAACCTTGCGAACCGGAAGAGAATAGTGGGAAGACTGGAAATATGATTCTCAGTGAGCATGTGCGCTATTCGCTGGAACCAAAAGGAACGAATACATACTCCTGCGCACTGATCGTTGGTGCAACTGGTTCTGGTAAATCCTTTACATACGTTAAACCGAACATCTTGCAGATGAACAGTAACTACGTTGTAACGGACCCGAAAGGAGAACTTGCGGCATCGTGTGGTAAGGCTTTGATGAATCATGGATACGACGTAAAGATATTCAACGTTTCTGAAGCCCAGTATGGATGCCGGTACAATCCATTCCATTATTTGTATTGTCCGCAGGATGTTGTTACTCTTGTTGATACCTTTATTAAGAATACAGATGACCCGGATGCAGGCGGCGGAGATGATCAGTTCTTCTCTCTTGCAGTACAGAACTTCTTTACTATGATTTTCTATTATATTTACACTTGCTGTCCGCCAGAAAAACAGACATTTAAAACCGTATACGAAATGTATCTGGAAGCAGATGAGCCGGAGACTAGACCAGGACAAAAAGCAGAAGCAACAGAGTTCGATAAGAAATTCTTGAGATTGCTTGATCCTAAAGATCCAGCTTTTGATCCTACAAACCCAGCACTTCCATGTTATCAAACCTTTAAAAAAGGTACTGCAAAGACAAAACAGTCTATCTTGATTTCGGCAGGTGTGCGTCTCGGTTTTATGTCTACACCTGAGATCGCAAACATGTTATCAGGCGATGACTTACATCTGGAAACAATGGCAGATCGTAAAAGTGCACTGTTTGCAATCATTCCAGCAGAGAAAAAGGATTTTAACTTCCTGGCAGCTATGATGTTCACGCAGCTTTTTAACGTTTTATATCGATATGGTAATGTTGTTAACGAAAAAAGCTGGTTACTCACAAAAGGAGATACCGTTGCACTTCGAAGCAAACCATTCGTAGCCGGAACAAAGACAGAACAGGATGAAAAAGAGGAGCTCATCAGACGGCAGGAGAAATACAAGAAAGCAGTGCTCGAAGATGATAACGAACGAATGGAGAAGGATCCGGAGTTTAAGGAAGCCTTTTTGAAGCCTGATGAAAATGGATTCATTCCGTGGCCTTGTTGCAGGCTCGTTTATACGGATCAAAATGGAGTTCGCGAAGTTCTGGAAGAATTCAAGAGTAGACGAGCGGCTGAGATCGTACTTGATGCGGCAATCAATGGAAAAATCCACAAAGGATCAAAATCGTTATCATGTCATGTGCGGTTTATTCTGGACGAGTTTTTCAATGTCGGAAAACTTCCAAACTTTGATACTATGATTGCGACATTCCGTTCTCTGCGTATTTCAGCTGATATCATCGTACAGTCTGTCGCTCAGTTGAAGGAAATGTATGATGACAAACAAGGTAAGATCATGAGTAACTGTTCGATCACAATCTTACTTGGAGCAAACGATCTTGATGACTGTAAGTTATTCTCTGAATTGATCGGGCAGACAACAGTACAGTCAGAATCTATCAATATTGACCGAAAAGGTATTGTACAGGGTTCAAATGGAGGTTCATTATCTGACAATGCAGAATCTCTGTTGCGTCCAGAGAACATCAGAACAATGCCAAAAGACGAGTGTCTTATTATTGTTAATACGAGCAATCCGATCCGAGATAAGAAATATATTGCTTTGAAACATCCAAGATGGAAAGAAACATTTGATGATCATTGTGAAGACCAGCTTGATAACGAATTGCAGATCGGACGTATCTTCCACATCGAACAGAAGAAAGAAAACCTGATTACGGTAACAATTCCACAACCGGATGCTTTGACTTCCGGACAGAATAACACCCAAACTCAGGTTCCGACAATTTCTGGTATGGCAGGCGGAATGATACAAAGACCGCAACAACGTCCACCAAGATCTGCAAGAGAAGTCGTTAATGGAAGATTCGAACGTGTGCAGCCAAGAGCTGGTGCAGAAGGCTTTTTAGGCGCCGGAGAAAAGGCACGCATGAATCGTCCCGAAACACTTAGGCGTCCGGCTACTGTTGAGGAACGTATTGCTGATGTAAAAGAGGTCGCAAACAAAGATAATGAGGTTGCAGTAAAAGACTTGAACAATCAGGATCGTGCTTTATTGATCCGTGGTCTCAAAGATGGAACCTGCGAAGTAAAACGGGAACCGGAAAAACCACCAAAGATTGTTACAAAATCTGAAGCCGATATGATTGATGATATGTTCGGTTGACAATAATGGGAACTAACAGAAAGGTTGCACTTAATGTGTAGCCTTTCTTTTCGTAAACGGTTATTTGTTTGCAGATAATTCGTCCATATTTATGGTATGTCAGAGAGCAAACGAATAATTGTTTACGAAATGATTCAGCTTCGTACTGTAAACGTCATAGGAGGTAAGTAAATTATGGCAGAATTATATATTGATAAAGAAAATACACGCCTTGAAAGAATGGCAAAGGAATCCTTTGGAGAAATGAGAGACGCTACAAAAGAGGAACTTGAAAGTGTTGATCGATATATAAAATCTATTTCAAAACCGACTGGAATTGATTTCTTCTCTCTATGTTAAGAGAATTTATTGATTTTGTTGATAGCGTCTTACAGAGAACGTATATTGAATACATTTGCAGCACACAAAGAACACAAAATCGGACACAATCATGAGATTTGCTCAGAGGACAAAATATAATATCGATGTTGTTCGGAAGGAAAGAAAATTTCGACAACTTTTTGATAGATGAAATGCTGCACTTAGTACTCACTTTTTGTAAACAATTATTAGTTTGCAAAGAACTCATCCATATTTATAGTATGTCAGAAAGCAAACAGACAACAGTTTACGATCTGGCTACTCAAAATCTTTCATAATTTTACTTCTTTTAATAAAGGGCTGCGGATACCGTAGTCCTTTGTTTCATTTACAAGCATTCAAACATCGAACCCACTCTCGTATAGAAAACAAAAAGTGCATTAGTCTGCAAATGCGCCACCCATATTTAAGTACGTCAGAGAGAAAGCAGTCTGGTCTGCGCTTATCCCTCTTAGTACAGGTCAACGCTGTTTAACTCTGACAACGTAACTATCAGTACTAAGTCAAGATAAGGAGAGAAAAATTTATGAAGATGACTGAGAAACTTAGACAGACCTTAAATAAGGGCGCAATGACACTGACAACAGCAGCAACCGTATTATCCATGAAAACAACTGCACTTGCAGGAAGCTTTACAGCATATCAGGGAACAGACGGTAACAAGATCATGGAAGGTGTAAAGAACCTGTTCGCAACAATCGGTACATACGGCGGTGGTCTGTATGCAATCGTAGCAATCTTTACCCTGGTACTTGCAATCCGTAACGAAGATAACGAGGGTCGAAACAAGGCAATCTTAAACTTACTTGCGGCAATCGCACTGTTATCCATGGGCGTAATCTTAAACTTATTCTTCAAATAAGAGACAAAGAAAGAGAGGTATAAAGCATGGGAACAAACACTTTACTTTCCCTCTCGTACGCGTTATCTAGTCCATCTGGATTATTAGTAGCAGACACACTTGGTGGTTATGAAGTTAATAAAACACAATCAGGTGCTGTTTCTGCCGTAAAAAGCCTTAATACCACCCTTACAGATGCATGCGTTGCGGTCGGAGCTATTCTGATCGCAATCGCTGTCGTGAAGATTATAGTCGCAATGGCTTCCGAAGACTCAAAAGGCAAGATGGATTCCGGTATGTTATTTGGTGCCGGTATTGTTTTTATAAGCATTTCCGGGGTAATCAAAGTACTTGGTATCCAAAATATGACTTCCTCAACGTCTGGGCGCCAAATGGCTGCAAGTATCATTTCAGTTGTTGGTAGAGCGTTGTCATATGTTGGTGTCGTCGTGTTTTTGTTCGCAATTGTTTCATTAGTTATTGCAATTGCTCAGGAAAACAGCGACTCTTACGTAACGGCATCAAAAATGATTATGACATCTGTTGGAATGCTTGCGGCAGATAGTTTGTTAGCCGGAATCCGATTACTGACTATAAAGGGTGATACGGATGCAACAAACTGGGTAAACGCAATTGTAACCCAGGTGGCAAAGATAGCGACATGGGGTGCGTTAGGTCTATGTACCTGTGGAATTTTTAAGATTGTTATGGGTATCCGGACGGAGGATGACCGAGATCGAAATACCGGAATTCGTTTTTTGATGGCAGGAATCGCACTTGTTAGTATCAGGGCAATATTTACGATGTTCGGGTTTGTTGAATAAGGAAACAGAAAGGAAAGAACATTATGTTTGGAATATCGAAAAGTTTTATGGAAAGCTCTTTGAGCATGAAATACCTTGATGACATTCAAAAGTGGCTTTTTCTGAACACGGGGGCATATAAAGCAGGTTTCTGGAGCGCAATCCAGAGCGCTTATAGTTTTATTCAAGTTATCGGATTTGCATTGATTGCGACTTTTTTCTTAAAAGCGTTATTAACAGAATCTGCGAAGGAGAATCTAACAATTGAGACGCTCGGAAAAATGATGATCGGTTTAGTTCTTGCACTGGCTGTTATCACTCATATCCCGGAAATCACAAATGCCTTCTTAAAGATATCGGAAAATGCGGCAGGAGCTATACTTTCAGATGAAACATTAATCAAAGATGGAGAGTCTGCGATTACTACGGCGGTAGAAGCATGGAAAAAAGAAACACCGAATCCGATTGCTTTCTTCCAGGCGTTATTGTTTTATGTTCTGCATCAAATTTGTATTATCGCCTTTGACTTTGCAATCATTTCCAGAGCTCTTGATATTGGCTGGCGTGTAGCAGTTGCACCAATCTCGTGCGCAGATATGTTTGAAGGAGCAAATAGTCCTGGTGTCAAACATCTGAAATCCATTTTCGGAAGCGCATTGGTAGCACTTATCATGGCAATCATTGCGAAAGCGGGAGCATTACTTGTTGGTGGCTTCTTACAAGATACCACGAATGGATCATTCTGGATGGCAGTCGCATGTCAGGCAGCAATTGCTGGTGCGGCAATCGGTGCTAACCAGAAAGCAAAAGAGATTTTGTAAGGAAAGGTGAATTATTATGGCAGTACACAGAAAAACGCAAAAGAGTCTTGGTAGCTATGATGCGAAATTCCTTGGTCCGTTTACCATGAGACAGTCAATCTGTCTCGGTATCGGCATGGTTCCATCTGTGTTGATCGGATATACAGAATATAAAAGTGGATTTGATTTAGGAATTATATTTCTGACCGTCGTGATTATTATGGCAATCCCATTATTTTTTGCATTCGGTGAAAAGATCACATATGGAATGAAACCGGAAGACTTCGCGAAACAGTATTATATCTATCGGATACAGGCTCCAAAAATCAGAATGTATAAGACAAATACGTACGATGACATCATGTGGGCGCAAAAACAGAAGGAAGCTGCAAAACAGCAGACGTCTGGAAAGAATGGAACAAAAGCTTCCAAAAAGAAAGGCGCCGAACAGGATGAAGAAGATCAGGGTAAAAAGAATACAAAGAAATCTGGACCAACAAAAGGTAGATTCCGAATCTACGACCACAAAAAGAACAAATCATATCCAGATTTCGCATAAGAGAGAACCAGAAGAGGAATGCAGTGAATGCGTTCCTCTTTTTGTATTCCTTTGTAAACGACTCACGCATATTTAATACGAAAACAAAGTGCGTATGCAGAAAGGAATATTCATATGGTTTTATCATCAAATAAGAAAAAGACAGCAAAACAGTCGGTACAATCATCTATGAAAGTACCAAAGAGCGTACAGGATACAATTCCATATGTACGTGTATATGATGACGCAAATACAAACGGCGGCGTTATTGAGGTATTAAATGGAGTGTTTACAAAATCATATCTCATTTGCGATACCAATTATTCAGACGCCGGAGCATTAAGACAGGATGAGATTTTAAAAGAGTTCGAGAAGATCCTCGCCACCTTTTCAACAAACTTTTCTTACCAGATCACAATCAATAAACGTAATGTCGATCCGGAAGAGTTTAACCGTCGTGTCCTGTTATCTTTAAACGAAGACGAATATGATACATTGCGTATCGCTCACAATGATCTCGTTATGGAAAAAATGCAGGAAGGTAACAATAACCTGAGTGCAGACAAGTATCTGACGATTGCCGTAAACGAAGAAAACGTTGAGGCTGCACTTCGTCAGTTTGCAATCATCGAACGTGACATCACAATGAAGTTTAAAAAGATCAATCAGATCGGTATCAAAGTATTATCACTTCATGACCGTTTGGAAATCCTTCATGATATCTATAATATGGGTAGCGAAGGTTCCTTTAACAGTATTTACGATATCGAAGCAATCCGCAAACAGGGTATTTCTACTAAAGATCTAATCGGACCAAGCTGTTTCGATTTCAAAAAAGGAAACTACTTTAAGATCGACAACAAATATGTTCGCGTTTTATTCATGAAGGCGCTTCCGTCTTCTTTGAATTCGGACTTTTTGGAAGCTATCACATCGGCGTCTACAAACGTAATCGCTTCTGTTTATTACGATTTACAGCCACAGGATAAAGCTGTGTCTTTCGTTTCTGGACAGCTTACCAATATCGGTGGTGATGTGGTAAAAGCGCAAGCAAGACTGACAAAGAGTGGTGCGATGCCAGATAACATTTCTTCAAAATTAAGCAGTGCTCAAAAAGATGCAAGAGAGTTCCTGGCAGACCTTACAAACGGAGACCAGTTAATGTTCCATATCACGGTTGTCGTTGCTGTATTCGCTGACAATAAGGACGACCTTGAAATGTACACCGATCAGGTTATCACAAGAGCAAAAGAACGAAGTGTTGGATTATCTATTTTAAACGAGCAGCAGGAACAGGGATTTAATTCTGTATTACCGCTTGCGTATAATCAGATTTCCGCGCACCGTATCATGACAACTACAAGTGCATCCGCAATCCAGCCATTCTCAACTCAGGAACTGCAGATCAAAAACGGTTTCTATTATGGATTGAATCAGTTATCAAAGAACTTGATCGTATATAACCGTACTTACAGTAATAACCAGAATGGTGTTATCCTTGGTTCTCCTGGTGCCGGTAAATCATTTGCTGCAAAAATGGAGATGTATCAGGCATTGCTTAGTCTGACTGGAGCACAGATCTTCATTATCGACCCGGAGCGAGAATACAAACCATTAGGTGATTACTTCAAAGCAGATACATTCTATATCATGCCAGGTGGTTCGAACCATATCAATCCACTTGACCTGAACTTAGAAGACGATGGAGAAGGTAGTCCATTTGCTCAGAAAGTCGATTTTGTAATCAGTATTATCGAGACAATGCTTGGTGGTCGTGCCGAATTAAACGGATACTTAAAGAGTATCGTTGACCAGACATTAAAAGAAATGTATGCACCATACGAGGCAGCTCTTGCAAAGATGAATAAAACTTATGACCCGAGTATCTGCCCGACACTGAAAGACTTTTATGAGATCCTTCGTGGTCGAAGAGAACCAGAAGCAAAGAACCTGGCGGCATCCATTCAGATGTATTGTACTGGTACTCTGGATCTGTTCTCCTACAAGACAGATATTGATACCAAAAACCGTTTCATCATTTACGACACCAAAAATATTGGTACCAACTTAAAAGAGCTTGGTATGCAGGTATGTTTGAATGATATCTGGAACCGAATGGTTGAAAACCGTAAGAAACTGGTTCGTACCTGGTTCTACATTGATGAGTTTTATCTGTTGTTAAAACAGCCGTCTGCTGCATCCTACCTGCAGATGATCTGGAAGCGTGCACGTAAATGGATGGGTTCACCAACTGGTATTACACAGAATATTTCAGACTTGATCGCAACCGAAGAAGGTCAGACAATTCTGGCAACTTCAGACTTTGCTCTTATCATGAAACAGGCATATGCAGACCGTATGGCATTGCAGCGTATTTACGAGTTATCAGAAGAACAGGTTGAATTCCTGGCGACTGCAGGTCCTGGTGAAGGATTACTGTATACGTCACGATCGGTTGTTCCGTTTGAAAACCTGATTCCGGCATCATCTCCGGTATACAAACTGCTGACTACAAAAGCAGAAGATGATAAGGAAGATAAACATGTAATTGTGAATAATGCAAATGAAGCTACCACAATTTATGTAACAGCGAAAAAGATCCGTGAGCAGGAAGAAGCTGAAGAAAACGCAAAGGCTGCTAAGTCTGAACCCGGTCAAGCATAAGCTGCGAAAAGAATAGGAACATACATATTGGGCTGTCATTATTGGCAGCCCTTTGTTCTAGGGTTCTAATACCGCAGCCGAATATATAGAGAAAAGGAGTAAATTATGAAAAAACGATTCATAACATTATTATTTATTCTTGTATGCGCAGGATTACTTGCAGGATGTGGGAAAAACATTGACAAGATGACAGATGAGGAACTCTATGATTATCTTTCCGAAATGTCAGAATCAGAGCTGACAAAAGAAACAAGTCATATGACAGAGGAACAACAACAGAGAGCCGCTATGGTTATGATTCTTATGGAAGCTCAGGAAAGATCCGTGCAGGATGATTTTGGAGACGAACTGTCGATTCCGGTATATGAGGATACAGAAGAGATAACAGAAAAATAGGAATCATTCATTAGTCTCCATTTGTCCGATACATATTTAATGTGTAATCAAAAATGTATCATACGAAAGGAGATTTTAATAATGAACAGATTACTAGTAATTGATGGCGCATGTTTATTTAACCGATTTTATTCGAAGGCAGAACCGATGGTAATCAGAGCTGAGAAGGATATCAATAAAAAGAATATGCTTTGCAGGCAGATGATGAAACAAAAGAATGGACACTATATTGAGGTACTCGATGGTGTCGTGTCCCAGATATTGCGTATCCAGAATCATTTTCTTGCTGATTATCTTGTAGTTGTATTTGACAAAAACAGTCAGACAACATTCCGCAAGCTTTATTATGCCGGATACAAAGGAAAACGGCCACCAAAAACAGAAGCTTTCAAAGATCAGATCCTTATATTCAAGGATATCCTCGATCATATCGGAATCAAAACATTATGGTCCGATGTCTATGAAGCTGATGACCTTGCAGGTTCTGTGATCAGTCAGTTTAAGTACAACGTTGACAGTACATTCTTCATTACAGCGGATCATGATTGGCTGCAATTGTTAGATGATGATGCGAACGTATACGGATTGTATTACCAGAAAGATGATGCGACGGCAGAGAGCAAACGACAGGCTTTGGCTCCAATTTGTGGAATGAATAATTTGTTTGCAAATCCTACGCCGCCGATGAAAAACCAGGTCGTATACAATAAAAAGGTAACACTGGTGGAAGAGGGTATATATCCAGCGTTGATCCCGGATTTGAAAGGACTTGCCGGTGATACATCTGATAATATTCCAGGAGTGAAAGGAATCGGAGACGGAACAGCTCAGAAACTTCTTCGTTGTTTCCAAAGTATCGAAAGCATTTATAATGCAATTGATTCAATGCAGGATGATGAAGATCTGTATGAACTGGAAAAGACATTGAAAATGTATGACATTCCAGCATCCGTTCTTAAAAAGCTTGTTGCCGGACGTGATTACGCATTTGCTTGTAAATATCTGGCAACGATCGTAACAACGATTCCTCTTGGGATTCAGTTGGAAGATATGAGAGTCAGAGTAGGCGAAAACAGCCGGAATCTAAAAGCTGCGATCGATTATTTTGAGTTGCCGTCTTGTGAAGGTTTCCTCGTAAGAGAGAATGAAGCAATGGCATACTAAAGATAGGAAACAGAGTCTGTGTACGAACATAGGCTCTTTTCTTTTTGTTTGCCTACCGTTCGAACCATATTTAATTTGAAACAAATTAACACTGATTGAAAGGAGGGTTCTATGAGATGAGCCAAATTAAATATGGAGAACCGGGTGAGTTTTCCAAAGACTTCAAATTCATCCAGACCATCGGCGGCAAACGTATGATCCATGCGCGAGGTTGCCCATATATCACAGATTGGGATACTGAAGGATGTCGAGAAGTATTCGTTCTCGAGAAAACGAAAGGAGGTTATCGATATCCAATATGTCCAACATGTGAGAAACTGGTGTACATTGCAAACGGAGCTTCTGATTACAGTGAGAACTGGCGTAAATATCAGAGACTGTTCGAAGATGCATCCTGTCGTCTTATTCAGAAATTATTTGCAGATAGAGACGGAACCTGTTACTGGTACGGTGACAGACTCTATATCACTTGTGGCGAGGATACATGGTATCTTGACACAAGTCTCGACATCAGATTATTTCACAATAATTATGATGCTGCAGAGAGAAGAGAGACTGGTGAAACTTCGATCGGGTTTCATGAACATGAGTTCAAAGATGCCTCTGTCTCATCAAGAATAAACAACTTTTTGAGACAGATTACGAACTACAAATTTGAGGAAGCGGACAAGGTTCACCAAAAGAAGGCTGCTAAGCGCAAAAAGCATACGTTTAGTGAATACGACCCGGAATTTTACGGGTTCGTTAATACCAGATGAGAGACAACCATTAGGTTGTCTCTTTTCTTCTTTCAAAAGCATTTATACCATATTTATGTTGTAACTGAAATTTGTTTATTGAAAACATATATATATTAAGGAGGATTAAATTATGAAACCGACATATGAGGAACAAATCAGAGCAATCGGAAATGGAAAACTGTTGCAGCCGGGCTGTTATGATGAAAATTTGAATCTGTTATCAGAAGATTATAGGGATGCTTCTGGGTTAAAAGATAACGTTGCATACGTTATAATCCCAAAAGGCGTAACAGATATTAAAGAAAATCAATTCTATGAGTGCAGTACGCTTAAGAATGTTGTTATTCCGGAAACTGTTACGGAAATCAAACCGTTTGCATTTGCTGATTGCTTTGAACTTGCAAGCATTATAATTCCGGACAGTGTAACAAGTATTGGTGATCATGCATTTTTCAGATGTAGCGAATTGAAAAATGCGATGTTATCGGAAAATTTAAACAAAATTGAAGTTGCTACATTTTGCAAATGTTTGAATCTGAAAAATATTAACATCTCAGACGACGTAATAAGTATAAAAGCTGGAGCATTCAGTGACTGTGTGAGACTTTTTTTGAAAATTCCAGACAGTGTCAAAGAAATAGAACAAGATGCGTTTCTTGACGTTCCAAATATTTTAATAAATACAAACATCGACTTAGATGAGTCCGGAGTAAAAACAATAAACGGTTTCGTAGAAGGTAATCTTGTGTTTTTAAACGAAGATAAAACAGAATTAAGAGCCTGTCTTGAAAGTGATACCGAAATAATCATTCCGGATGGAGTAAAATACATCAATGATAATGCATTTTCTAATAACTATCAGGTTGAAAAAGTGACGATACCAAATAGTGTTGTTGCTATTGGAGAAAGCGCTTTTGAAAACTGTCCTAACTTAAAAGAAGTAGCAATGTCCGATAATATTAACTTTATTGATGAAAATGCGTTTTATGATTGTTATCAATTATCTGATCTTAAAATTCCAAACAATGAAGATATGTATATTGGTCAGTCTGCGTTTTTTAACGTTAACAATGTTATATACAATGGAGATTTTACAATTGATACAAATGGAGATAACTGGGGTGCTTATGTTGTAAATGGATATCAAGATGGTGATTTTATTTATGAAGACGAAACAAAGACAGCATTATTAAGATACAAAGGGCTTGACTCAAATGTAACAATTCCTAATACAGTTCAAACAATTGGTAATGCGGCATTTTTTGACTGTCCGATTACCAGCGTCACAATCCCAGACAGTGTAACAAGTATTGGAGATTCTGCTTTTAGTCTCTGTCATAACTTGTCAGAAGTAAACATTCCTAATTCAGTATCACATATTGGAACGATAGCGTTTGACTCAACAACTCAAGTTCTACGAGAAGACGTTCCAGATAGTGGTGACGGATTAGAGACACCAGAACAGGAATACAACGAAGGCGATATCGAGCCGTAGATCATAACAGAAAACACAAACAAAGAAGAATCCATAATTTGGGTTCTTCTTTTTGTCTGTTCTTTGGATGCGCATATTTAGATTATGCCTAAGCGAGTCCAATGTGTTTGAATTAAATACATGGAACGCACGGATGCGTGTACAGTACAAATATATACCTATTTTTGAAAAACATTCTTAATTTCCTGACGAGAAATCGTATTTGTGAGCCTTGTAATGAGTAGAAAACAGTAACAGAACTCATTGTCAGATTAAAAAGGAGAGATGATTATGGCAGAAGTTAAAAATAGTAGAGTATATAGAACCGTATATAAATCAAACTGGAGAGATATGATTCCTCGTATTCTCGTGTCCGGAAAACATGTTAATTTTGTAAAAATAGATACAACTGGGTTAGATCCTATGAATAGTGAAATGATCGGAATCGTTATTGCTCGAGGTCATTTTAAAGATAATGTATTGATTCCAGATGATACATTCGCTACATTGATCAGACCTACAAACCCGATTCCGCCTGAGATTACGGAAAAGAATGGAATCACAAATGAAATGGTAGCAAATGCACCTGATCTTTCTACAGTTATGATGCATGTTTGTGAATTTCTTGGAACAGAAGCTACGATCGTTGGTTTGCAAGTGCAGGAATTCCTTGCTGGATTCTTATGCACTGCAGCTCAAAAGACTGGTGCCCCATTAAATGTAGCCATTGTTTTAGACCTCTTACATATGGCACAGGCGTTAATGGAGCCGAAAAAAGGATTTCGTTACCGCTATATCGATATTCTAACCCGTCTTGATATCGCAACAGATACCGGAATTATGGGTTATGTGGATATGTTCAATAAACTGTATCTTATGATTCCGACTGGAATCGAAAAAGCATCGATCACATCTGTATCTGCAAAAGAATACAGTTATACGTCAAGCTGGTTATATGTGAGTACAAATTATGGTTCCGTACGTTTAAACCGCAGCAATGGATACTGGGAAGAAACAATCCCTGGTTTCTTTGATCTCGTCGATATCGAAGCACTGACACAGACTTTGTTTGCTTTTTGTGGCGTTTCTGATATGAGATCAATTATTCATTCAAACCAGTTTCCGTCAAAATACTTCAAATAAGAAGAAAGAGGTAACCAATATGGTTAATTACATTAAATTTAAAACGCTATCACCGTTTAAATGCTCTTATATGTTTATTGACTGCGGTGATTATCTGGCTAACCAACTATTCATTAAACATAAGATTCCCGTGAAATTCGGAAAAGAATTACAAAGATCAGATTCGCAATACATTATCATTTATTGTGACATCAAAAAGAAATACGAAAAGGAATTTCTGATTGCCCTTTCGGAACTTAGAAATAGAATGCTATTACTTGGATACTATGATTATGATGAATATTGTGAAAGTGTTTTAACTTTGCTTGGAAAGTAAGAAAACGTGAAATAAGAATGCCGTCAGAATACAGACTGACGGCGTTGCCATCTTTGGAGGTTCAAATGAGCGATAATACAAATATAGTCATAACAAAGGGAACCATCAAGTCGGTTTCCAATAAGTATGATAAGGGAGAAAAGAACGTATATTTTCAGTTAGAATCATTAGATCCAAAACTCGTCCGCAATCATTATGGGCTCGTAGAGTGTTTAGGTCCAATTCTTGAAGTCCATAAAGGAGAGCCCGTTAAAATCGTCGGCAAATTTGAACAAGAAGTGTTAGTTTGCGCTACGATCGAAATAACATGGCTTTCCCGAGAGCAAACGATTCAATATCTAACAAGCCGCTGTCGTGCAATTGTTTCTTCTGAAAACGCAAAGTTAAAAATGGAGAAGAAACCAAAAATGACAGGTCTTGGAGAGAAAAAGGTCACGATGCTTGTTGATAAATTCGGCGAAGATATTCTTACTCTTGGAGACGAAGATTTACGAAACCGGATTCTTATGGATCCTGAATTAAGCGGAATCGGAGATAAATTGATTAAGATTTTATTGAAAGCCAGAACAAAAGCAGATATTGTGTTGAAATCACTTTGTGATGAACTTCTTAATTATAAAGTTAGTACCGATGATATTTTACACATCCGGTCTACTTGTGCAGAACTCAAGATTAGTGATAAACCAGAAGCTATTTTAAATGCGATCAGAAAGGACCCATATCGGATCATGCTGGCAAGTGGTGTTAATATGCGCACAGCAGACGAATACGCATATAGTTTATCTGAAAACGAAAAGAAGAAATTTAGTGCTACGGATCCAAAACGAGTGTACGGATATGTGATAAACGCATTGCATCAGGCAGCAGATAATGGACATACCTATATTACAACAAAAGAATTGGTGCAAAAAATAAACAATGCAAGTAAACGGAGTAAGTACGGTGTCGAAATTCCTGCATGCTATATTTCAATGGTATTCGCAAAAAGTGGACCATCTTCTGTCATGCTGGACAAGGACACCAAAACAGTATCGTTAACAAAATATCATAATGCAGAGATCCATGTAGCACAAAAACTTGTTTCTCTTGTAAATAATGGAAAGTCTACATTTACGGTCACAGAAGAAGAGATTGACGAAGTTGCTGCAGAATTAAAGTTATCGTTTGGCAGTGACCAAAGAAAAGCCTTTCGTATTTTAGAATGTCCTGGAGTTGCAATCCTTACAGGCGGTCCTGGTACTGGGAAAACAACAGTTGTAAATGGATTAGTGACTTTGTATAAAAAGCATTTTCCAAAAGCAGTTATTAAATTTTGCGCACCAACTGGAAGGGCAGCAAAACAGTTAACAAGGTCTGTGCGCACATCTTTAAGTTCCGGACAGACTGCAGAAACAATTCATAAAATGATCAATTACAATCCTTTTGGCGGCGGGCATATTGTAGACGAAGATTGCTTACCAAAAGATAAAGAAAATCCATTAGAAGCTGACCTTATTATCGTAGATGAGAGTTCTATGATATCGATCGAAGTTATGCAGATGCTATTAGACGCCGTAAAGTTAGGAACTCTTGTTGTGTTCGTCGGCGACGAACATCAGTTACCATGCATCGGTGCTGGAAACTGTTTACATGACTTAATCGCAAGTAATGTATTTCCTGTGTTCCGGTTAAAAGAAAATTTCAGACAAAAGGGCGCCGGAACAATTGTACAAAATGCGAGTCTGATCAACGACGGTAAAATGCCTGTGCCAAATCAGGATGACTTTGTTGTAATAAGCACAAGCGATGACAATGAAGGATATAAAATGCTTTGTAGACTAATGACTGCATACTACGATAAACGGAATCCATTTGCGGTACAGTTGATTGAGCCTTCTTATCAGGATTCTGCCGGAATTTACCGCATGAACCGGTATGTTCGTGAGGAAATCTGTTACAAAGGCTGGGCGGATTTATCTAAGAATCCAATGGTTGGTGATAAGATCATCATTACAGATACCGAAAAGAAGCAGGATAAAGACAAGTATGACAAGAAGTATCCAGAATATGATTATGATATGTATATCAATGGTGATCTTGGTGTTATTGTAACGATAACCGATGAAGAAGTAATAGTGCATGATGGGTTTGATGACGTTCATTATGATCCGTCCTGTTTACGATATATGGATTTCGCCTACTCTTACACAATCCATAAATCACAAGGGTCAGAAGCCGATACAGTTATTGTTTATCTGCCGAAATCGAAATCTCATATGATGACTCGATCTTTGTTGTATACCGCTGTCACAAGAGCAAAGAAGAAAGTTATTATCGTGGAAACGGAAGATGCTCTTGAAACTTGTGTGACAACAATAGACGCAGACAGGAAAACAAAAATGCTTGGTCTTATTATTGACTTCTGGAAACAATCTGGTAAAAAGAAGTGTGCTTAAAATAGTCGGAACCGGAAGTTTTGGAACCTGATAATTGCAGACAAATCATACTAGTATCGTAAAAGGTACTATGAAAGAGGTCTGCGAAAGAACAGTTCCAAAATATCCGGTTCCGATTTGTTATTGTTAAAAAGATATCGAAATAGTTATTAGAAAGCTGACGAGATTTCCGAAAAATGAGCCTTATAAAAGATGAGTTGTTTCATATTCATTTTCTCAGTGAGTATTCCTTTGTTTGAAACTCACCCATATTTATAATCGTGAGAAACCAGTTATAATTTTTCTCCCATAGTTGTCAACTGGTTTCTCATTGTTAAACAAAACATGCGGGGCGACGTAGCGATTCCTGTAAACCAACATACGGGATACGATCGTTGTGGGACGTCTGAGACAAGGTTCATGGTATGTGTGATACTGATACAGCATTCGTGTAATGTTGGGCATTGAAGTGTTAGGATACACAGAGAGTAAGACTATTAGAATGGTTCGAATCCATTCCCCCGCCTTTATATATGCGGGCATAATTGTAAAAGATGTGAAAGAAAGAGGAAAAGTAGATGCAAAATATAGCGAAATTAAAGATTATCTTATTTGATTTTGATGATACATTGTGTATTCATACAGATCATACGAGTGGTGGTGATGAGGAATATAATGCAAAAATGGTAGTAGGGGATATGTCAGTTTGGAAAAATTGTCAGGTTAACGAACAGCTGGCTTTGTTTATGAATATATGCGAAGAAAAAGGAATCCGTATGGGATTAATATCGACAACAGAGTCATTTAGACATATGGAAGCAAAACAACAATTCGTAAAAAGAATGTACGGAGTTAATCTTGAAAACTTCTGTGTCGGAACACAGGATGGAAAACTGAATATGTTAAACGCAATCGCAGCCGCATATGTATACGAAAAAGATGAGATTGCAATTGTAGACGATTACTGGTATCAACTTGAACGGGCTGCAGATGCTGGTTTTCAGGCATATTCGCCAATGCAGATTGTAAATTATGTGAATTCATATATGCAAAAAAAAGGATGAAATATAAGTAACTAAAAACAGGATTAAATGTGAGTCAATGTACTCAAAGATACTCAAAACCCAGAGTATTAGTTGGTGACTTAAAACCACTGAAATCTTAGGAAAAGAAGCCAGTACAAGTTGAAATAGTCTTGTTAACTATAGGGTAGAACCTTGATGGTAAAGATTGAGTAATGGTAGAAGTCTACGAAAACCAAGTAGCAAAAAAAATATTAAGAAAGGAAAAGCTATTTAGATGAAAACCTATATCTAATCAATGAAAAAGAATTTATAGGTATGTACCGATGGCTTAGTCGGGAATTTACGACTGTGGAGTGTACAAGAACTTGTGAGTAGCGTATTGTTTTACAATCGTCAAAACATACACAAAGAAGCAGTAACTACAAATCGTGAGATTGTAGCGAATCATCTAGCATATACACATTTGTATATGTTTTTAGTAGCAGGTTAAGTGATATGGTAACTGGAATCAGAGAAATAATCATCACGGACTGGCCGCGGCGAAGTCTTCAAGAGGTATTAGAAAAACATTATCAGAAACCGCTCGAAGAAATCAAATGCGAAGAAACAAAAGAGGTCGACTTTGGAAATCCGCAAGGAGCCGAAGAGTGGTAACTCCTTAGTAAGGGCCATTAGCTCAGTTGGTTAGAGCGGCCGGCTCATACCCGGCAGGTCGTAGGTTCGAGACCTACATGGCCCATTTGAAAACGAAACTGATTGGTCTTATGTTTTCTTCGGAGAACAATTGAGTCTGGAAATCCATGCGTGGGTGAAAGAAATAGGAGAACAAAAAGTCTGTAGATCGGACGCGTGAAACAGACATCAGACGCACTTCAAATATCCAGTATCCTGTTTGTGTGCCTTTACATGGAGTGACGTTTGAAAAATAACAAGGAAGGAATACGGACGGTGGTTATCTGTGAAATTCGTACGTACAAAAAACATTATTCCAGGAATGGTTACAGCGAGATCCATTTGTAATGAGTTCGGAAACCTTTTACTGGCAGCAAATCATACAATAACAAATACAAATATCCGTCAGATACGAGCATTAGAATATGCTGGTATCTATATTTATGATAAGTATTCAGATTGTCAACTACCCATCACTAAAGTGACGGGCTTGTAAAAAGTCCTAGTTGACTAGCCTCAGTTCCTGTATTGGTTTTCCATGTGAGAACTACGTTATCCATAAATAGGGAATTCATTTCCCGGTGATAGTCACCTGCAGATGTCATACCTAGTCTGCAGCTCTGAAATCAGTGATTAAACAGTTCCAAAGGGTAGGAACAGTGTTGCTGACAGGAAACTATGGATAACATTGGCGAAGGTATAAAATGAGCAGACTGAAAAATATCTGTTCATTCTACAGTCGTGTGACACTGGTTTACAACACAAAGTTGCACAGAAATAACAGAAAGGAGTGTCTGACATGGTATATGTGTTAGGACAGGACGGACATCCGCTTATGCCGACATGCAGGCACGGTAAAGTCAGAAGGATGTTAAAGTCCGGGATGGCAAAAGTAGTACAAAGATGTCCGTTCACCATACAGTTACAGTATGAGAGCACGACTCATACAAAGAATATAAATCTTGGTATCGACGCAGGAAGTAAGACGATCGGTGTTTCTGTAACAACTGACACTAAAGTATTATACGAATCTGAGGTTGTTCTAAGAAATGACATCGTGGAACTGCTTTCCGGAAGACGAGCTTTGAGACGCAGCCGCAGGAATCGAAAGACCAGGTATAGAAAACCTCGTTTTGATAACCGGAAGAAACATGATGGGTGGCTCGCTCCAAGTATCAGACAAAAGATCGAGATTCATGTCACAGTTGTGGAAAACGTCATGAAGATCCTTCCGGTGACAAAGATCATCGTAGAGACTGCCAGTTTTGACATTCAGAAGATCAAAAACCCGGAGATCGAAGGCGAGGAATATCAACACGGAGAAAAGCTTGATTTCTGGAATGTCCGGGAATATGTATTATTCCGGGATGGACATATCTGTCAGTGCTGCAAAGGGAAGTCAAAAGATAATATCTTAAATGTACATCACATTGAAAGCAGAAAGACCGGTGGGAATGCACCGAACAATCTCATTACGTTGTGTGAAACCTGTCACCAAGCTTATCACAAAGGCATCATCACACTGCCAAAGGAGATACATCGTGGTATGAGATTCCGAGATGCATCCTTTATGGGTATCATGCGATGGGCGTTCTATGACAGGTTAAAAGAACTGTATACTCCATTGGACGTCGAAGTGGTCAATACCTATGGATATATCACAAAGAACACCCGTATTGAACATGGATTACCGAAAGTGCACTATGTCGATGCAAGATGTATCAGTGACAATCCGGCATCAAAACCTATGGATCATTATTATTTCCAGAAGAAAGTCCGCTGCCATAACAGACAGATACATAAGAATACAATTCTAAAAGGCGGAATCCGGAAACGCAACCAGGCTGCATATCTGGTAAATGGTTTCCGTTTGTTTGACAAAGTAAAGTATCAGAACCAGGAATACTTTATATTCGGCAGGAGAAGCAGTGGTTTCTTCGACATCCGTACTTTAGACGGTACGAAAGTCAATAAAGGAAGTATCAGTTGTAAGAAATTTCAACTGGTCGAAAAATCAAAGCACTATTTAACAGAACAAAGAAAGGTGACGGCATAGCCAGGAGTGCTCATCCCACGACTGATATAATAGAACTAACATTCTATTATCATGAGTCGCGGGTCTCCGCACATGGCTTGTTAAAGGTATTAAGATGAATTCTTTGATGAAATTATCACACAGAATTATCACACAGCAAGAACGAGTTCAAGCGGTTACTGCATTAAAAACGATCAATATTGATAAGGTTATTTATTGTACCAACAAGATCGTAAACGAAATGTTGGGGCGTGATGAACTGCTTCTTGATTTACAGGATATGAGGTCGCACCATAACGCAACCTATAATCACTGCATCAATGTATCTTTGTATGCGACAGCTTGTGGAATCGGTCTTGGGATGCAACAAAAGGAGTTACATGATTTAGCGACCGCAGCAATGTTACACGATATTGGAAAAACGATGATTGACACTTCTATTCTCGATAAACCAGGGAAACTAACAGACGAAGAACGTGCAATCATAAATAAGCATCCGCAAATTGGATACGATATGTTGTATGGAAATCCTGGAATCAGTGCAGCAACAAGAGCCGGAGTGTTATTGCATCATGAAAACGAAGACGGAAGCGGATATCCAAAAGGTCTTTCCGGTAACGAAATACCATTGATTGCAAAGATTATTCATGTTGCTGACGTTTATGACGCCCTTTGTAGTAAACGAGCATATAAAGACGATTATCAGGCGTCGGAAAGTATTGAGTTCTTAATGTCCCATTGTGGTACTATGTTTGATCTTCATGTCGTTGAAACATTTCTGAAATACCTTGTATTATATCCGGTTGGTTGTGACGTCGAGTTATCAGATGGGCGCATTGCAAGGGTAATCAAAAACCGGGCAGAATCTGTTCAGCGCCCAATTGTAATGACGAACCACGAAACAATCGATATGTTAAAAGTTTTGAATATCACAATCATACGAGAAATCGATTAGGGGTACAGAAAGAGTACTCCTTTTCTTATGTATGTCGTATTCCTTTGTTACCCGTTCGCACATATTTAAGATATTGAAATAATAGGAACAAGGAGACAAAAAAAATGAAGCAATATAACATCTATGTTTTGGAAAACGATGAAGGACTTATAAAGATCGGAATTACAACAGACTTCGAACAGAGAAAACGATCTCTGTCCGGTTCCAATGGTGCGGGGCATAAGATCGTACGCGAATATGTATCAATACCTACCGTCCTCTATAGTCTGGAACACATCATGCATGACCATTTTGCGGAATACAGGAAACCTGGCAGCGAATGGTTTGAGGGCATTACTTTTGAGTCCGCTGTAGAGTACCTGATAAAACTGACATCCTCTGACGAATTTGTAAAGTGTAACGCAGTGAGGGTACAGCACGACCGGACAAGAAACGAAGAGACCACGAATGATGGGCTGCCGGAAGATCAAGAGGAAGATACAATGGTAAAGAAAACAAAAGAAGAGAGGAAGATTGCGTGATGAAGAGAGTTATGGTTTGCGATGACGCAGCATTTATGAGAATGATGATTAAGGATATCTTAGTCAAAAACGGATATGAAATTGCAGCAGAGGCAGAAAATGGATTAAAAGCAGTAGAACAATACCCGGAAGCGAAACCGGATTTGGTTTTGATGGATATTACAATGCCAGAAGTAGACGGAATCGAAGCGGTCAGACGTATCAAAACTTTGGATTCAAATGCAAATATCATTATGTGTTCTGCAATGGGACAACAGGCAATGGTAATCGAAGCAATCCAAGCCGGAGCAAAAGACTTTATTGTAAAACCGTTCAAGGCAGACAGAGTTCTGGAAGCAGTACGAAAAGTAATCGGATAAGTGAGGAAAAGGATAAGGAAGAGGATAAGAAAAACATCTGAAACTGAATATATTCCTTTTCCTTTTTCTTATATTTTTCTGACGAGATTTGCAAAAAGTGAGCCTTATAATATTTGTAAACAGTGAAAAGCAAACAAAAAGAAAGGAAATAAGATCTATGAGAGACACATTAATTGTAATCGATATGCAAAACGACTTTATTGATGGTTCGCTTGGAACAAAAGAAGCCGTTGCTATCGTACCAAACGTAGCGAAAAAGATTAAAGAGTACAGAGAAGCAGGAAAGCAGGTAATCTTTACAAGAGATACACATCTTGCAAACTATCTTGACACACACGAAGGAAAGATGCTACCAGTATTTCATTGTATCTTTGGTGGTTTTGGTTGGCAGATTTCTAATCAATTAGAAGTCGATGAAAAACAGGACATCATAATTGATAAAAGGACTTTTGGTTTCACTCCGTGGGATTCCTACCTAATGAATACGAAAAGTATAGAACTTTGTGGTCTTTGTTCAGATATCTGCGTGATTTCTAATGCACTTATTATGAGAGCTCTTTTTCCTGATAGTGATATCACAGTAGATGCAAGTTGTTGTGCCGGAGTTACACCGGAAAAACATAAAGCTGCATTGGAAGTTATGAAGTCCTGCCAGATTGAGGTTATCAATGAGTAACTACATTGTAAATGCATTTAAGCATTTTGCAAAAGTATGTGTCCACAAGCATTGGGTATTCTATTATTGCTGTAAAGCAGGAATTCCATTGCAGGGACTCGTACATGATTTATCAAAGTTTTCACCGACAGAGTTTTTCGAAAGTGTGAAGTACTATCAAGGTACTTCGAGTCCGATAGACGCCTGTAAGAAAGAAAACGGGTGGTCGGCAGCTTGGATGCATCATAAGGGAAGAAATAAACACCACTACGAGTATTGGCAAGACAATTTCGATAACGGCGGACAGCCAATTGAGATGCCGATGAAATACAAGAAAGAAATGCTTTGCGACTATCTGGGTGCAGGTAGGGCGTATTACGGAAAATCGTTTACGTTTGAAAAGGAATTGCAGTGGTGGAATGTAAAGAAAAGTAAACCAATTGCAATGCACCCGAATGACAAGGCATTCATCGATAAGTATATGAATATGCTTTGTAAGTGTGAAAACGATAAAGCAGTATTCGAACAGATTAAGAAAGAAGGAAAATAATTATGGATCAGATTATTCACAGCTTGTTGGAAACCGATATGTATAAACTCAGTATGGGTCAGGCGATTTATCACCACTTCAGCGACTATAAAACAACCTGGAGTTTTAAATGCAGAAACAAAGATGTACATTTTACCCCGGAAATGGTAGAAGAGATCCGCAGGCAGATTAAGCTGTATTGTGGTTTACGTTTCACTGAAGACGAACTGGCATACATTGACAATATTAAATGGATGAAGGGTTCCTATGTAGATTTCTTGCGATTATGGCAGCCACGTTATGAGGACTTCGAGATTACGACAGACTCTGACTGCGGACTGGCAATCGAAACAAAGGGAACCTGGTTGAATACATCCATGTATGAGATCCCGACACTCGCTATCGTAAACGAAGTGTATTTCAGAATGGCATATGATTATGATGAGTTATTCGAAAGCTTTAAACGAAGATTAGATGCGAAGTATGAAAAACTCAGAAATGGTCACTTATACATTGGTACTTTCTCTGAGTTCGGTCTTCGAAGACGGTTGTCAGCCGAAGCACAGGAGCTGGCAGTTGAAAAATTATCACACTTAAACGACACAAAACATAGTTCATCAAAATTTATCGGTACGTCAAATGTATACCTGGCAAAGAAATACAACCTGACACCGGTTGGTACTATGGCTCATGAGTGGATTATGTGTTCTGGTCAGGGAAATCACAAACACAATCCGTCTTATTCAAACTGGTATGCACTTGATGCATGGGTAAAGGAATATGGCGTTTTAAATGGTATTGCCCTTACGGATACAATTACAACGGACTGTTTTTTAAAGGATTTCCAGTTAACATACGCAACGTTGTTCAGTGGAGTTAGACATGACAGCGGCGATCCAATTGCTTGGGGCGAGAAAATGATTAAACATTACGAATCTCTGGGGATCGATCCTAAAACAAAAACATTGCTTTTCAGTGATAGTCTTGACTTCGATAAAGCGGACCAGTTATTCCATCACTTTCATAACAGAGTAAACGTTGCTTTCGGGATCGGCACTTACATCAGCAATGACACAGACGTACCAGCATTGAACATCGTCATGAAAACGACAAAATGTAACGGAATGGATGTTGCAAAATTATCAGACGTCGAAGGCAAGGGCATGTGTAAGAATCCGGAGTATGTGGATTACCTTAGAAGATGTATCGATTGGAGAATGAATTATGAATAAGATTTTGCTTATTCCGGGTAGTTTCAACCCGATTACAAATGCACATGTAGATATGGCGTTGGCTGCGAAAAAAGCAGTCAATGCCGATATCGTATACTTTATTCCGGCTCACGATACATACGTTGCAAAGAAGAAAACATTAATTCCGGGATATTGTAGGGTATCTCTCATCAATTCGATGCCAAATTGTGAGAAAGATAATATATGGGCTCTGGATATTGAAACAACTAGTTTCTTTCCACAGAGAACATACAATACGATCACACAGTTAAGAGACGAAGCTGAGAAGGATTACAAGTTCAACGAGTACTATATCTGTCTTGGTATGGATAATATAAAAGACCTGCCTGCTTGGTATAATTGGAAACCGTTTGTAGAGGAATACCAGTTTGTAGCCTGTGTAAGGGAAGGACAAAAATTAGAAACCGCTTTACAGGAATCCGGATTGATGGAATACAAAGATCATTTTACAGAGATTCGGATTCCGGAAAACCATACATCATCAAGTTTGGTTCGAAATCTGTGTGAAAAAGGCGAATTTGACCAGGTAAAACAGTTAGTGCCTGAGAATGTATACGAATATTTGATCCGATTCTATGATGTGATGAACCGGATTTAAAGAAAGAGAGGAAACATATATGTTTGATGCAAAAAGAGTGAAAGACGAAATCGTAGAATGGATTACAGATTGGTTTGAAGAAAATGGCAACGGTTGTAAAGCCGTTGTTGGTGTGTCTGGCGGTAAAGATTCCAGTGTCGTGGCGGCACTGTGTGTTGCCGCTTTAGGTAAGGACCGAGTAATTGGTGTTCTGATGCCAAATGGAGAGCAGAGTGACATTAAGTATTCTCATATGCTTTGTGATCACTTAGGAATCAAAAACTATACAGTAAATGTTGGACCTGCAATCAATGGAGTATTAGACAGTATCCATGAAAATGCAGCCGATATTGAGGTTACGGAACAGGCCACAACAAATCTTCCGGCGCGTATTCGTATGGCAACTTTATATGCCGTTTCTCAGTCGGTAAATGGACGGGTTGCGAATACATGTAATCTTTCAGAAGATTGGGTTGGGTACTCAACAAAATTTGGGGATGCAGCTGGTGATTTTAGTCCGTTATCTCGATTAACTGTTTCTGAAGTAAAAGCAATTGGTCGTGAACTGGGACTTCCGGCAGAACTTGTTGATAAAACACCATCTGACGGCTTGTGTGGAAAGACTGATGAGATGAATCTTGGATTTTCATATGACGTTCTCGATAAATATATCAGAACTGGAGTAATCGAAGATGAAGCTGTAAAAGTAAAAATCGATTCTATGCATATGAAGAATCTGTTCAAATTACAGCCAATGCCGTGTTTCGAATATATGGCGTGAACAAATATATATTGAGAGAAACCATAATTAGGCTGACGAATTTTCGGATTCGTGAGCCTTTTTGTTTACAAAAGAAAAAGAAATAGGAGGATTTTTACATGGATTTAAAAACAAAAGCGAAAGACCAAAAGATATCGATAACTATGACAAGCTTGCAGGTGGAACCAATGTCAAGAAAAGAACGAAGGTGTACGGATAAGGAGAGATTAGGTTCAAACCTCGAAGCTTCAGCTTCGCTTTTTAAACCAAACTCTCCAAATCAAGCACACCACGAAGCTTTAGCTTCGTGTGCACTTGATTCCGAAAACAGCAAAAATAAAGAAGGTTTTCAGTCGTTAGAAAACTGGAAAAAGAAACCGCATCTCAGTTACAAAGTAAGAGATAATCTGCAGATTAACGGAAAACGAATACCTTTTGCCGACATCACAACGTTTGTTTTAAAAGATGGTTTTTATATACCTGCATTCTGTTGTGAAGAAATCAAAGAAGATGATGTAAAAATAGATATGATTCCGTTTCTTTGTGTCGGAATATCAGAACTTACAGCAATGAGTATCACAAAGGAATCGTTTGACAAGGAATTGCCTGTAGATCTTCTGGATTTGATAAAATGGGACTATTATGATTTAGAAGACTATAAACGTGTTCGAAATGAATTATCTCAGGATTCGTTAACGGATAACAAAAACCCAATGTACATACCACTCAACATGACCTCCAGATTTGTTGACTACCGGTATGAATGGATTTGCGAATGTGCGCAATCTTTGTATCTGCAATCAAGACTGTCAGAGAAGGAGTTTATATCTTCACTTATGGATTGCGTAGATGGATTGTACAACACTGGACTTCCATTTTTCCTTGGTATTAGTATGACTGATAAGGAGAGATTAGGTTCAAATCAATTAAACTTGTTTGATGGATTAAAACCTAACTCTCCAAAGCAAGCACATCACGAAGCTTTAGCTTCGTGTGTACTTGATACCGAGCACAAAAACACATTATACAGTCTTTTCCCGAACTTGCAACAGTATCCGAAAGAAGGTATGGTGTTTAAGAAAATGGGATATTGCGTGAACGACGATAAATATTATATTTCTGATTGTCGCGGGTTATCTATTTATGCCTTCTTGATTGTTATGTATGCCATATATGAAGTATTTGGTGATACGAAAATACTTGGTTCTCATATTTTTGAACACGGCATGGATTATGATGAAGTGAACGATTGTCTTTCTTATAACTTGTTATCGTGTTTCAAAAACTGTTTGGGAAACGATTTCATTGGTAAATACTTCGAACTCGGCAGATTCCATATCAGTAAATGTTCCTATGAGGGAAATTATTATGTGATCGGACATATGAGATCGGTTGCAACTGGCTCAAAAATGATAAAAGGCGTTCCAAAACAGCAATACGAAAATGAGATTGTATTCAGAAAAGCATTTGGAATGCAGAGAACCGCAAATTATAACAGAGACGGACACGATGATACCGGGATTCATTATTTTTCTGTTTTTGAACTGCTTGGATTTTTGGATCGGAGTTTCAATGTGGATACTGTCGTAGATGCTGCAGAATCACAGCGTTTGATTTCTGATACCGAACGGCAGATCAAAAAGCTGGTTTCAGAAAACGAACGGCTGACATCTATAGCCGCCGATTATAAACAATTAAAATCAAAAGAAGCCGAAAAATCAGACTACCAAAAGCTGTTGGAGGACCGGGATAAGCGGATTAAAGAGTTAGAATATCAATTATCTGTAAAATCCGGAATCATAGAAAACATGACACAGGAACTTAAAGAAGAAAAAACAAAGAATCGGAATATTTTCTTGGAAGAAACAGTTGAGAACGAAGATTTTGCCTCCGAAATATCCGTATCCCAAGCTGAAATGATCGATTATTTGAACAATTTCCGGATACTAATGATCGGAGGCAGAAATGATCTTCTCGATAAATTAGCAGACATGGGTTGGACAAATGTTGATCAGCTAACAAAAGAGAATACAAATGCTGTTGGGTCAAAAACAGATTTCTTTTGTGTGAATACAAAGTTTGTAGCACACCGGCTTGTCTGTATGGTAGAAAGTGCATATCCGGATCGAAGGGATCAGATGTTGTATTATAACGGAACGAATCCGGATAAATTAATTCAGGTATGTTATCAGTTTGTGAAAAACTGGATGAATTGATCTGTGAAATATTTAGAAAGAAATCATAAGGCTGACGAGTTTTTGAATTCGTGAGCCTTATCTTTTGTGTACAAAAAATTATTCATGTAGTATTTCGATAAATGGAGGTGCAGTGTATGAGTCACGAACAGGATAACAGCAAAACAGAATGCGATCATTATTGTCATTCCTGTATTCACAACATAACGGAAGAAAAAGATGGTCTTTACTACCATAAATGCAGATCAAAAACAGAGACAAAAACAAAGAATTCTAAAACTGGAGGTCACGGTTATGATATGTGACAAATGTGGAATAGAAAATAATACAGTAAGGTCGGTTACCATAAACGAACGAGACGTGAATATTTGTTCCGATTGCATCAATAAGATTGGAGATATCCATTCGATTGGTTTCCGTTCTGTTTCTGATCATATTTCGGATGCGGCTACAGAGAAAACATATGTATATCTTAAAACTTTGCATCCAGGATATTTCGGAAACGCAGACAGAATCAAAATAGAATACAGGCAGAACAACAAAAATATGTCTCGTAAAGAATGGGACCTTATAGCAAAACTGGATGTTGTTGCGTCTGTAATGAATTTTAAGCGTGATCAATACGGAGACTACAGACGTTTTGTAATCGATTGTTTGAACGATGAATCTTCGGAATATCATAGAAAAGCTCGTATGTATTTCGATGCTTTGGTTCCGGTTTCCAAAGAAGAATTTGAAAAAATGACATTAAAAGAAGTTTGGAGCAAATAGTTTTGCATGCGACCGTCTGGTTACATATTTAAGATAACAAAATAAATGCATGCAAAATACTTAGTAAAAGGAGGATTCAAAATGAAATGTGAAATTTGTGGAAACGAAAAAGATGTTGCAAAAGTGATGATCAACGATAAGGAAATGCAGATATGTGCCGATTGTATGAGTAAGATAGGCGAAGTCCATTCTTTTGGATACACAGTAAAAATCGGCAACAAACCAGTACCGGATGGAGAACAGAAGGTAACAAATGTGTATTTTAAAACAACGCATCCGGAATACTTTGCAAACGCGGATACCATCAAACTTTCATACGGGTATACCGGAGATGGTGATGGAGATGCAGATCTAACTCAAGAAAAATGGGAGTTCAAAGGAAAACTCGATCTTATTGCTCCATTAATGGGTATCGAACGTGATGAGGCGATGAATTATCTCAAACTCATTGTCGAGTATCTGTCAAATGAAACATCAAAGTTTCATGAAGAAGCGTGGAAGTATTATGACAGTCTGATTTCAATCAGTGAAGAAGAATACGAAGCCGGTCATAATGATTCAGAGGAGGACGAGTAAGTTGAAAGCAGCAGAAGCAAAAGTTGGAACAAAAGTGTTATACCTGGATATCAGAAATGGTCAGATTCTGAAAGGTGTTATCAAAAGCGATCTAATACTTGCTCCGCCCGGGTTATGCGTAATACTAGATTTAGAAGAACCCGGAAGAGGAGACACAGTTGCTTTACTTAGCAATTTGTATACAACGAAGAAAGAACTTGCGGATGATGTAGAAAAAGAGAAATCCGAATACGTAAACGATGTAAGCAAAAATATCAATACGTTGGAAGACCTGCTTCGTTTTACATTCAATGTCGCAAAAGAAAACAACTGTTTTGAGTCCGGTTCGTCTTATAACGAAAAATGTGCAATCCAGACAATTGCAGCAGAAAAGTTTGGAATTAACTTGGATTAACAAAAAGAAGGCATCTTGTTTGAGGTGCCTTTCTTTGTTTCTGAGGATAATACAAAACGTTTTATCACATATTTAGGATAACAAAATAAATGAAAACAAGGAGGATTAAACATGAAAGGAACAGAAGTCAAAAGAATGGAAACGTTACATTATTGTGATCCTGATCAGTTACAAATCGGAGATACCGTCGGATATGTAGAATGTACCTGTATTGGTCGGGATCATGCGATTGTAAGAACAGAGATTACAGAAGCCAAAATCGTAAACAAAATCACGGAATCCGGAATAGAGTACATTATCTTTCACAACAAAGATGGATACGTAATAGAGTTTACAAAAGAACAGGCAGCAGACAATCTTGTTTATCTGGATGATGCCGCAAAGAAAGAGAACGAATTATATGCATTATCCTTAAAATGCGACAGAATGATTCGTGATCTTGAAAACGAAGTAGCTCCTGACGGATTACCTTTGTTTAAACTGTTCTGGGCAGACGAAGATAGTCTGAATCGAATCGATGAACTCCTTACATATTTGACGCAGAAATATCTGGACGGCAAAGAAAAAGGAGAAACATCAGCTTGGACATGGTAAAACAAAACAAAAGACGTCTCAAATGTGGGCGTCTTTTGTTTGTCTGCGATGGCGAAATACATATTTAAGATAAGAGAACAACAAACACGAAAAGGAGAATTGATATGAATGAAGACGAAGTACAGAAAACGAATGATTTCAAACCAGATGACATCGTATACCATTATGAGCACTGGCGTGATTCCATTATTAAGTGCCAGGTTTTAAAGATAATGGAACACAATATCGTAAAGTGTGAACGCTTAGAATCTGTTAATTGTAATGGAGAAAAGATTTCTACTGATTTTGGTTATGATACGTTATCTGGTAATAAGTTTTTCGCAACAGCATTAGACGCCTATAACGATTACTGGATCAATTTTTCATCCAGAGTTCGAAAACTGTGTGGCGAAATTAAAACAATCGAGGACTTGATTGTTTTCCCTACGAAATACTCTATTACAACAGATGAACGATTTGAATCTTGTAATGTCGCTTTTATGGCATACAAGATTCGTGCAAAAGAACTTGCAAATGTAGATATTGAGGATCAATATTTACGACCAAAATACAAAACGATACTGCCAGAATACGAATTACCGGTATGATGTCAAGTCTGGGAAAACCAAATCGGGTAAAACACACAGAAAGGGGACGATCATCATGATTGTTTCCTTTTCTTTGTGTGCATACACTCGGTCACATATTTAGGATAACAAAATGTTTTACACACGAAAAGGAGGAAACAAAATATGAGTAAATCATTAACATTCTTATCACCAGAGGAACTAAAAGTAGGAGATACTGTCGGTATTGTTTTCTGGATTCCCGCAGGTTGGTCTCGTTATTACAGACACCCATGTGTTGAAAAAGCAACTGTTGAAAAGATCAGCGCAAAACGGAAATCATTTAAAATTGGAGATAGGACGTTTTCGGACAAGGATATCTATGATCGTATTGTTGTTTATAACGATATCGCAATGACTGAAAACGAACTGGCATTGAAGTATAAGAAATGCAGCGATCTGAAATACAAACTGGAGAACTCAAAATCCAAGTATGGAAATTTGTTAATCACCTTGGAATCGCTTGATGACGAAGATTTGGATAAAGTCATGGAGTTACTTAGTTATCTGGACGACAAATATCGGACGGCAATATTAACACAAACACCATTATGTTAAAGCGAAATGAGGTGAATGTATGAGAATCGAACAGATAACTGACAACGGCAAAACATATGTAAATGTCTTTGTTGACAAAACCACAAATAATGGAGTGCTGCGATTTGGTCACGAAATCTCAGTCAGTTTCTTGAAAGAAAAAGACAATCTGATATTTGAGTCAGCATGGCATTGTGGCGTCAGCGAAATGGAATGGAATTCTTCAGAAGAGAATTCATTTGAAGAAACATTTCCGGGGTTACTAAGCAAAATGAGAACTGAAATACTAAAAACAGAGTGAACACAAAATAAGGAGTGGTTATAATAGCTGCTCCTTGTTTTTGTATTCCAAACTTTGAAACCATATTTAGGATAACAAATAATATCTCATTTACGGAAAAGGAGGAGACAATATGAGTTCATCAACAGCAATTATCTATGGTAGAGGTTTCGAAACTAACAAAATTCGTTTCAAAACGGTATTGCAATTCATCAAAAACCACTATCAAACAATTCAAAGCAACATCCCGAACGGTAACTTCATTGTAAAACAGGCTCTGGAAATTAACCTCGATTTGATCCCGGATGATTTCGAAGCAAAAGATTACGAAGACCTTCCGATTCCTGCTTTGAATCTTGTTAGACCAGTATTGTATAACATTTGGGAGATAAATGAAATCTTAGAAATGGAAGAAATGTACCCAGTGATCATTGCAGAAGTTATCGCTAACGAGACAAATATACGGGTACAATTTGAGCATGGACAGGAAGAATGCGAAGGAGAACCAAGTATTTTGTTTGCAGAATGTAACCCATGGCATCTCAACAATACAGAAAAAGCATTGAATACGACTGCTGAATTTGATGCAATTTTAGAACCTTATCTCAAAGAACTTGGTCTTGATATTTCTGATATTGATAATCTGAAAATCGAGTACTATGGATAATTACAAACCAGGGAGCGACACTGATAGTTGCTCCTTGTTTTGTCTGCGAATCATCAATACCATATTTAAGATAACAAAATAAACGCATACAAGGAGGATTGAATTATGTTAAAAGGATGTACATTGTTAACATTTGGAGAAACAGAAATATTAAAAAGCAACTTAGATCATGTCATCAAGGGCTTAACAAAGGCTTCTAATAACGACTGCGACGGTATGTCTCAGGAGGTTATGTGTGGATACTTGATTAAGGAATTGAAAAGCATTAGAAATCAGTTTGACTAAACGGAGGTTTTGCGAATGAAAGCTAAAGTAATTTATGGAGAACACAAAGGAAAAACAGGAACTGTAACAAATATGCTGTGGGCTGCAAATCTTGCAATTATTGAATTGAAAAGTGGACAGGAAATTGCGGTAAAGCCAACAGATATATTAGTTATAGAAGAATAATTCAAGAACAAAGAGTGGCTATAACAGCTGCTCTTTTTCTATGTCTCCGTCTCACACATATTTAGGACATAGGGAACAATGAGAGTTCGTTTTCTCGGTTCCTGAATAAGCGGACACGATCTAATCAGAATCCTCTGTTCGCATTCAAAGAAGGAGATCACTTTATGAAGAAAACCTATGTACTTGACACAAACATCCTGATGACTAGTCCGAATGCATTGTTCGGATTCGCTGACAATGATGTCGTAATCACCGGAACCACATTGCAGGAACTCGACGCACACAAAGGCGATCCTGGAGAACGCGGATACAACACAAGAGAAACCGTTCGTCTTCTGGAATCACTTAGAAAACAAGGATCATTGATCGAAGGTGTTAAAACCTGGGACGGAGGTCGCATTATGCTGGAGCCTGACATGGTTGATGCTTCCGTACTTCCAACCGGATACAATATTGAGGTTCCTGATAATCGTATCATTGCAACTGTACTCAAAATGGGTCAGAGCGAAAAGTATCAGATGCCGGTAATTTTGGTGACCAATGATCTGTCTATGAAAATCAATGCATCCGCTTGTGGCGCTCTCGTTGAAGGGTATCGAAATGAGAGTATCGAATCCAGTTCGAATGAACAGTATTCAGGAAAACGTTTTATTGATACAGTGACAGACGAGGATATTGATAACTTATATGCAGCAGGTAAAGAAGGAGTAGGAGTTGCATTTACAGGAGCCGATGACCTGGTAGAAAACGAATATTTGATCATGAAAGGATCAAGTAAATCCGCTATCGGAATTCATCGTAATGGGCGCATTTATATTGTGGATGCAAAAAGTGTTCCAGCTTATCGTGATATTAAACCAAGAAACGCATCCCAAAGAATGTTAATGCATGCATTAAACGCCCCGGTTGATGAGATTCCTCTTGTAATTGCAAAAGGACCTGCCGGAACCGGAAAGACAATGTTAGCAATTGCATGTGGGCTTGCTCATACTTATAACAAACTTTCCAGATCGTCCAGCAAATACGAAGACAATGATTATGATCAGATTCTTATCACAAGAAGTAACACAATCTCTGACAACGATCTCGGTTTCCTGCCAGGTGACCTCGAAGAAAAGATGTCTCCGTTAGTAGCACCGTTTATGGACAACATGCAGACAATCTTTGCCGGAAAAGAACACGATCTTGCTACTGCAAAACAACAGATTGATTTTGTTATGGAACGAGGTTTTGTGCGAATCGAAGCAGTCGGTTATTTACGTGGACGATCCATTTCAAGATCCTATTTGATCGTCGACGAAGCTCAGAACTTAACTGTAAACCAGGCTTTGGAAATCGTAACAAGAGCAGGCGAAGGAACAAAGGTCGTCCTTCTTGGGGATCCGAATCAGATCGACGCCAGATATCTGGACAAAAGAAACAATGGACTCGTATTTACGGCAGAAAAGATGAAAGGCTCACCACTGTGTGCACAGATCACATTTGAAGAAGATGAAGCTCAGCGTAGTGCACTGTGTATCGAAGCCGCAAAACGACTGACTGTACATTAGGAAACACAAGGCACAGGATGTGAATATTTAGCTTATCTCCTGTGCCTTCCATAAATTAAAGGAAGGATGATCACGATGGCATATAAATTCAAACAGTATGGTGATGGGTTTAAAATATTAGGCAAATATGAAGGATGGCATTATGGTATATGGATTGATTGTATGCCAAAATCATTTGTGTTCCTAAAACCCATAAATGATAATGATTATGTGTTTACATGTGTAGACTCAATAAAAGCTCATTATATAGACAGGTTTTGTGGAAGAATAGAATTATCATGGATTAAATGTATAAACGGTAAATTCATTGAAATATCAGCAGAAGAGGCACAAAAACTTTTGGATGAAAAATTATCTGTATATGATTCCATCCCGCATCCAAAAATTGGAGACACTATATTGGTACGATTATCAACATCTGACGAATGGGAAGAAATGAAAGTTGTCGATTATTGTAATAGTGAATATGGTTACCAATTAAGGGTTGATGGGTGTTATGGGGATTTTTCCATCGAACTTGGACAATACAAGACAGAATGGAAATTAAAAGAGAATGATTAAGGAAGGAGATTTTTATGAGTGAAAAATATATCTTGAGAACAGAAACAAATACGTTATATCTCGACAACCTAACACAAAAAGAAGAATTTGTCTACGTCGAAGGTACTGGTATTCTGTATCGAATTCTGGAAGACGACGAGATGGAGCTGCAACCAGATGCCTTATTAGATACTTCTGACAATAGCGAAAAGCAAAAACGATTATGCCAGTATGGGCACTTTCAAAGTGCAGAAAAGGCATTCCATTGTGTGGAATACAACAAAGCTGCTGCAAACGAAATGCTGGAAGAGTTGAAAAAGATGGATGCAGAAAACGAAGACAAACAGGATAATGCAGAACCAGTATCCGAAATTAATGAGACGCCAAAAACATACACGGCATCGTATTTGTTCAATTATTTCGGAGGCGATCATGTGGGAGATAAACTGATTACTGGCGTCGGTTTCGATGTAGCTTTCCGACCATACAAAGATAACAAGTTGGTTCAGTTCCGATCAGAGAAAGAAACCTATTTCTATATTGAAGAGAAATCAAGACTGATCGGTATTAGAAGAACAGCGGTCTACATTACCGACGCTGTGAAAGTATCTTTCGATCGTGACAAATTAGTAAAACTTACGCGAAATGAAGATATGATCAGAATCATTTGTGATCATTTTGGATGGAATCGATTAGATATCGAAATTGTTGGTTATGAATTAGATTACGCAGAGTCAAAATGGATGTCGGCTCCATGGTATTGTGGTAAAGATATATGTATCAAATTCATGGAAGAACACAAGGATTACTTAGATATTACAGATAATAGAAACGCACAATGTCCGGCATACGGATGGCTGGAAGAATAATGGAGGAAAAATTGGATGGATGAAAAGTTTAAGGAACTTATTGGCAGACTAAAAAAAGCAACAACAAAAGAAGAAATTATCAAGTGTAAGTCAGAGGTAATGGATTTGTTTGATTCATATGCTACAAATATAGCCGGAAAACTTCCGTTTAGAACATGTTTTGATGATATAAAAATGCTTTATGATGTGGAACTAGCAATGACAGCATATTATGCATTTCCTTATCAGCAAGCAGGGTTTCCGTTTCTGGAAAAGCACAATCCAAAAACTATTGAAATTATCCAGATAACTGTATTGTTTTACACAATGCAGATTATCACCCTTTTAGAAAATGGATATTTTGATAAAATGTCTTTATGCGAATATAATGATATCAATGCAGATACTCTTGACTTCTGCGGTGATATAGATTTTTGTGTTAAATATTCAAAAACTCTGTTTCAGGATTTATTCTACTATTTGGATGCTGTACAATTTGATAGTGAGAGAGCAGGAAATTATAGCGAAAGAGTTGTAGTTGTATATCTTGCGCATGAGAATGAATGTGATATGCTCTATATTGATGATGAGAAGTATGAAACGATGTTGGATACCATATATAGTAATCTCTCAGAAAGTAAATACAAAAACATCATTGATGGAATCTTAGGTATTTACAAGATGCGTTTTACCAAGATGCAGTATTTGCTGGAATATCAACCGATGTTTATAAGAGTGGCACATAAATACATATATTATGTCAAGTCATAGGATGGAAGTAAGTGGAAATTATATTTTATGGAAACACACAGTGTCCGGTCTACGGATGACTGGAAGAATAATTAGGAGAGAGATTATGATTACAGATACAATCAGTACAATACAGCAGTTCGTAAAAAACGGCGGCAGATATAAAAAAGACAGAGAACCAGTATGTGGTGAACCTTTTTATGGGAAATATATGGCGCAGCTCGTCAAAAGAGACTATGAATTAGGTGATAAGATACAGGTAGAAATGGATAACGGCGAGGTATACAGCGGACTTCTAATGAGGAATACATGGTGTGATATAGATTTACTTGTATCCGGAAGTAAGATTTGGAAAAACAGACAGAACCTGAAATATTTCTATTTTAATAACATAAAAACAATAACATTGATTGAAAAGCGAAACCAGGAGTTTGATATGGATAAAGCGGATCCTGAGTATTTACGTCATAAGAGAGAAAACGAAGATGGTGTAGATGATAGTGTAGATTATAGCGACGTTGACACAAACGGAATCGAGACGCGAAACAAAAACAAAGCAGCGTTCGAAAGGGTATATCCGGATGTATCATTCGATGATTCACATGTAATTTGCATAGAAAACGGATGTTCATTGTTTTTCCCGTTCACAAATGGAGGAATCAGTGCTGAAGTATATCTTGTGCAGAAAAATGGTATGAATGCAAAGAAAATCGAATGCAAAGTTGGTAGACCATACCCAAATAAATGCAGCTATCATGCGTATAACAGCAAAGACAAAGAATATAACGATGTCGATCTTTATACATATTTGCCGGACGCAAATGCAGAATACCATGACGTGTATATTGTGTGTGTCTGGACTGTGGATATGACAGATGTTCATGGTAATTATCTTCAGTATATTCAAATGTACGAAATCGGAACAATCAAACCACAAGCAGACAAAAAGAACACGCATTTCATTAACATGCGCATCAGTCCAATCTGCGGGCATAAGGATTTATTTGCGAAAGAGCATCAGTATGAACTTGAGAAAATTATGGATCGTAAATCTGTATTTTTCCTTGATTCTTTGGATGACGTGTATGTTATCACATCGTTAAAAGAATCCGACGATGAAGGTTCGCTCTGTTTCTTAGCGGAACAGGCGTTATCACATTTCAATATCAAAGAAATGTTACAAGGTCTGATGATAGAAAAAGTTCTGGACGAACACATTGAAGTCACTGTCGATTATGAAGATGTATCTCCTGGATATTTTTCAGGAAATTATCGCAAAGGTCGAAAAGGATATCAGTTCAAAATGTTAGAGGATTAGCAATACATAAGACAAAAAAAATGGAAATCGTTCAAAATAATGTTAAAAGATACTAATTGAAAGGAATTTAAGATGAAAAATTATGTAGTAGTGGAAAATCATAATGACGGAACGCTTTCGGTAATGTCGATTGAAAAATACCGGGAGATGAGCAAAGGCTATGAATGGAGATATGAATCTATCAGCGATGCCGACACAGCAGATGAAGCACTAAAAATCATAGCACACATCAATGATCTTGGCGGAGTATCAAATTATCTTACAGAATTAATGGACAAATACAATTTCCATAAAGTTGTTACGAAAGAAAGAACCGTAGTGTCTATCGTTGATAAATTTCAAAATGGATATGTCTGGGTGGTTCAATTACATGCATTGTATAAAATTATGGATGAAAAAGATTCTTCACCTGAAGATGCAGTAATGATCACTTTAAATAAAAATATTAGATTACAAAAAGCCACAGAAATGGTTTGTTAGCAAAATAGGAATGCAGTTATATTTAGCTGCATTTTTTTTGTAATTTCTAACTAGTTTTCTTTTTTTTGTTTTCAGTTATTGAATCCATATTTAATGTATCCAAAACAATAGAAAACGAAAGGGAGAAAAGAAAAAATGAATAGAACTATTATCATGGAATCCGATGCGACTGATACAACTGTTTTATCAAATCTTATAAAAGAACAAGCTTTGAAGGACATAAACGAAGACGAATACAAGCAGCATATCCGTATTGTTTGCGGTCGTGAGGTGCTTGACTATGCGAAATCGCTTGTTATTAACTTACCTGGCACCTGTTATGCAAACTGTTCGTATTGTATTGACAAAGACCTGCGTCCATGTACGACAGATCATCTATCATTCTTGCAAACATGTCGTGCATTGCTGTCCGATAAGTCTGATTTCAAGGAGATTTCGATCACAGGTGGTTCATTACCACCAGCGGAATTCAACATGCTGATGACGCTTATCCGGAAACAGTGTCCGGGCGCAAAAATAACCTGGAATACAAATGGAGCTCATGTGGACGCCCAATATGACGTTTCCGAAATCAAATACATCAATCTGCATCGGAATTCGGCGAATGATAACGACAACAGAGAAATCTTCCAATCAAAAGCACCAATACTGTCAATCAATGAAGCAAAAGTGTTGTTTGAAGATAAACTTTGTGTTCGTGTTACGGTGGACGAAGATTTTGATCTTGATGAGTATGCAAAATATGAGGTTCCGCTTTATTTGAACCGGCTGCTGCCAGGAACAGAAGCATCTGAACAGCGGTTTCATGAAGTTTTGGATCGTTTGGCAGTATCCGAAGATGTTGATATCCGTAGAAGAAATCAGTATCTAAACGGATACTACAAAGAGATCCCGGTAAGGATTTGCCTTGGCGATCGTCTAGCGGAACGGATCCAGAACCGGTACCCGATGTGGTTGAATGTAGTGATCATTCATCGTGATGGTACAGTGTGCGGATCCTGGTACCCGGACGACAAATTCTTATTCAAACTGTAGAAAACAAAACGGAGACGTGACCAATATGGTTGCGTCTTTTGTTTTGCAGTTTAACCTGACAAACTCCCATCATCCTTATCCTTAAAAGCGTTTACCAGACAAACTTCCTCTTATCCTCATCCTTCTCCTTATCCTTAAAATGTATTCCTTTGTAAATCAGTCACCCATATTTAGGATAACAACAAAAGAAAGAAAAAACATGGTCGTATTCTGGTTCGTAGGTTTCGGTTGTTATATACCCTGGTTGTTTTCTGGTAGTGTATATCAACAGCAAGTAATATCTTGGAACCAAGTTATAGACCCTGGTTATTTCCAGGTTGCGTATACCTCAACGCTCTGCCATATCTCGCCCTCAAAGGTTATAGACCCTGGTTATTTCCAGGTTGCGTATACCCTGATTGGGATATTATACTCATGTTCTATGGTTATAGACCCTGGTTGTTTCCTGGTTGCGTATATCAATGCAGTCGCAATCGTAGATCTCGAATCAGTTATAGACCCTGGTTGTTTCCTGGTTGCGTATATCTTGGATTAGAAAACCAGTCTCTGTAATAAAGTTTGATACTGAATATAGTATCTATACTGTGAGGTTTACAACCCTTACTCGATTACTCGGGTGAGGGTTATCTTCTGCCTTTAGGTAGAAGATTTGAACTCTGTATTCCAAGAGTAAGATCGTCTGTCTTTGTTTTCTCGGAAGATTTTTACACCGTTCTACAAAATATCTATCTCTATCCATCAATATAATCCCTCTTGTTATTTCTCTGCTTTGAACTCCCACATATTTATGACAAGAAAACAAAGAAAAGAAAAACGAAGAAAAGTGTCGAGTTTTTCAAAAAGTGAGCCTTGTAAATAACAGTAACAAAACAGAGAGGGATTTTTTTTTATGACACGAAACGACAGAGAAACAAGACAATTTAATACAGAGGAACAACAGAGATTCCTTAGTATCTTACATAGAGATTCCAGAGGCGGTTCTGTGATCTGTGTTCAGTTTCATAACGGTGACCTGTCTATGCAGCAGGTTACAAAAGATATAACTGAGATTAATGGGGAACAGATCAAAGATGATGTCTATGTATCTGTAAACTCATTTAAGACATCAGGTGGTCCGTTCACCAGTAGACGTGCAGAAAATGTATATTCCCTCAATGCCATGTATATTGATCTCGATTTACCGGGACACAAAAGAAACGAAGATTCAGAGATGATCATTCATGAAAATCTTGACATGATCCATGAAGCGGTCAGCGATGGAAGATTACCACGTTATACTATGATCACATCAACTGGAAACGGTCTTGGTGTCTTTTTTGTGCTGACCAACTCTATTGCTAATACATCGAAAACAGCAAAGCAGCAGCAGTATTTTGACACTTTATATGATCTGCTTGCGGAAAGAATGAAGGACGTGCTTTCAGAATGCGGAGAACATGCCCTTATTGTGGATTCCAGTGTTATAGGAGACCATGCTCGTATCTGCAGGTTGCCGGGCACAAGAAACAGCAAAAGCGGTACTATGTGCACACTGCTTGAAGTAAACGAAAGAGGCTGCTGCAATCTATTCGAGTACAGTAAAATTCTTTCAAGAGATACTGCAGAAAAAACACAGAACACAAACAAGAAGGGTAAAACTAAGAATACTGGAGAAAAGCGTTTTGTCTCCAGCTTTTATCATGCCCAATTATTGATGAAACTGGAACAGTTACAGAAAGAAAGATCCAGTTGGAGAGGACATCGCGAGGTGTTCTGTTTTGTGTACTATAATACAGCAAAACAATGTCTCGAGTATCAGGATGCAGTAAAAGCATTAAGACAGTTTAATGATGATCTTGGAGAACGAATCGAGGAATCCAGAATCAAGAGCATCATCAAATCCGTTGACAGTAATTCTTCTTATGACGGATCCTATGCCGGATACTATAAACTTACAAACTTATGGATCTGTAACAAACTCGGACTGGATGAAAATGAAATCAAAAAATACGGACTGGATGGCGGATGCAGCTGGGAGGACCGAAATCAGCAGGCACATCTGGATGTCGTACGAAAAAGACTGGATACTGAGAAAAAAGTCGTAGAACTGTTAACATCAGAGGAACGTCCAACTTATGAAACCGTAAGTGATTACTCTGGGGCGTCCATTGCAACTGTAAAACGCATCGCATTAAAATACCGTGTCCGAAAATGCGACGACATTACGGCTGTATCCATCGATTGGGATGCATTATATCAGGAAATCGAAGACGCATACAAAGAGGAACGCCTTAAAGTATGTATAAATCGTATCAAAACTTGCACTAGTGTTGTTATAAGTCCTACAAATGAGGAATCTAGGAGTTCTAAACTTGCATCCGAAAGCGGTGAGGACAAGTTTTTTGGATTCGATTCTTTTGAAACTAATTGCGTTAACGAAGAAGATGACCTTTATTCTGAAAACAATGGTTGGGTATCTACGGAATGTTCTTTTGAGGAACTCACAGATGGATCTAATCCTTTTGACTTCGATAGTCTGGATTCTTCTTCTTTAAAAGCAAATGAAACTCCGAAGTCTGAATGCGATATTTCATCACTAAGTTCAGTAGAAGTCTTTGAAAGAAATGCATTGTATGGTGACAGTTTTCTTGCATTCCTTATGAAAGGAGCTGGAGATCGTACTCTTAAAATGTATCAGGCATTCGCAGACGCTTTTTATGGTAAGATCAATGCTTTTAACGCTAATCATGAATACGCACAGAGTAATCTCTTGTATGTACTCTTAGATATGATTGCGGACAAATATAGCACGAGTCCTAGTATTGATCTCTGTATTTGGGATATCGATAAGTTATACAGGTTTACAGCACTTGATAGCTGCAATCTCAGAGATTACGAGGTCAAAGTAACAAAGCAGTCCGCATCCGAATATGTGGCTCCAAATAATCGTTTTCTCTATACTCCGGAATATTTAGAGATTCCGGAACCGAAAACAAACAACGGAGCTAAAAATAATAGGATGCGAGCACGAGAGCTTGATAGTTCGGATATACATATGATTAAGATCGCTCATTTGCTTGACACTGATGAATACCGACATGTTGTTGATATTTTGCATTCTGTATCTGAAGGCTGCGAATTAAGTCCTAATGTTATGGAACATGAGAATGGATTACGCATTGCTGGATTACTGAAACATCTTCCAACTTTTGGTGAAAAACGTATTGAAAATATAATGAATGCGTTAAAAGATGTGCCTGAAACAGTGGGCTCAACTGAATTAGTAAACATTTTATGTAATACTTTTCATTGCAAGCCTGAAACACTCGGCACCGTAAAGAATGATCTTGATAAAATGAAACGGAAAAGTCCTGCACAAAAGAGAGCAGGTATTATGTATCGCAGACATCAGGATACCATGAACTGGTGCCGACGTGAGAAACAGCATAACGTTACCTGTCGCACGTATTTGAATTCGTATTCCGTTCTGAGTAATGATAAGTATAAAAATCTGACGTTTACAATTAATGATAAGCCAGTAGCTCGTGACGTTATCCGTAAACAATATTTATATCCTGTTAGCGTTGACGACTTGAAGAATATGCCGGTAATGCATGATATGCAGGAACTCATGAATTGGATTATCAGTCATCCGGTTACAGAATAAAGGGTGACTAACTTTTGACTTGAAAGGTGGTGAGTACTATGTTTCTTATACGCTTATGTTTCTGTATTGTTTGTGTTGATGCTGTAGCAATCGTATTTCGGATCTTTCATGCACTCCGGCACGACTTCCCTGTAAGACCACTGTTGGTTCGACTTTTGGGTGCCACAATTGTTGTAGTTTTACTCCGATTATTATTGTTTTGGTGACGAGTTTTTCAATATTTGAGCCTGTTTGTAATTGAATTATCAGTAGTGAATAAGGAGGTCGTTGGCACATGAGTAAACTGATCGAAGATATCATTCAATATCAGACGGGTAATATTCTAGTTGATTTATTTTGTATCTGCGGATTATTTGTAATCCCTATCATAATAACGGAATTTGAACTAGAACGAACACAGTCTTCAGAATCTGTCTTAAGTATGTATTTTAAAAACTTGATCATCTTAGCAACAATTTTGGTCATTTGGCATGAAATCTGTACTTAATGTTTTTTAGCGAAAGAAAGGAAAAAGAAATTTATGGTTTTATACAAGAAGAACAAAACGAAATTCGAAAACAAATCAGATATCGAAATTACAGTTCCGAAAGAAGTTCCTGTTGATGCACAGGTAGTTCTTGAAAAGGCTGACACTTTGACTGATATCGTATCTGTTGACGCTAAACCGGCTGAACCGAATCTTGCCGACGAACGCTTGAAACGAAAAGTTGAGGAATTAAAGAGCAGCGACTCAAAACTGGATCGCATGAAAGCATGGCTCATTGAGTCGGATACTAGTAAGGTTGATAACTTATCTGATACGTTAGATAATGCTTCAAAGTCAAAAGCATTCGGTGCTATTGCTATTATTATTGCTATACTATTAGCATTCGCATTCAAATAATGGAGGACTATAATATGAGAAACGAAAATATAATAAGAGAACCACTTCCGGAAGGCGCATACTTATTGCTGGATTACCTGCTTACGTACCATCCAAGTCAGATCGCACATATGTATGCCAAAGAAAATTGTCTGGACGACATTAAAGATGTATACCAATATTTTGGTTATTCAGAAGACTTTCTTGATGGCATTGGTTGGGCCGATAACTCGGAAGCAAATTCAACTGACACGGCGACTTCTGCAACCCAAACTTCTGATGCCTTAGAAAGTTTTCTGTCTATATATAAGCCAGGAAATATCATCTATCCGGCAGCAGTTGCCAGGCATCTGGGTATTTCGGTTGCGGATACGTATTCAAAACTGGACGATTACGAAAAAATGCATAATGATATTCAGAAGATCTACCTGCTTCGTTGTCCAAAGTGTGGAATGTTTTTAGCTGGCAGATATAAAGCAATCGTCGATATGTATTCAGAATCAGAAGTAGGCTGCGATCATTGTGATGCTACATTTGTACCAAACCCAGAAAAAGACGGATATGTTGTGTACCTGAAAAGGTAAGATTGCTTATCTTGCATTGGAACCGAAATATGGGTCAACTTAGATTATAACCGTTAACAAATATAAGAGGCGCCGGATATAAGGAAATCAAATATACTGCAATCAAGATCGGTATCTTAAAAAAAGATTTCTAAAAGCGGCGCCGAAAACATAGCAAATAAACTGAGTAACATGTGTAAATGAATCAGGAAATATACAAAATAAGAATCTGAATGGAAAGAGGTTATTATTATGGCAATAGGAATCAGTTATGTATACAAAAATCCAAACGTAGCCGGAGAGTCATGTCCGGTATGCGGACGAAAAAGCTGGGATATATTTAGATGTAACAAATGTGGCAGCGTATTTTGTAAGTATTGCAGTCCAGGTTGCATAAAGAATGATCCTGATCCGGATGTTGGTGATATCTATGTTACATGTCCGAAATGTGGGAATATCGGGACATTTTACGATTTTTAGACGTTATTCATTTCTTTGCAGTCCGGATACGCATATTTAAGATAACTAAAAAGTATTCAAAATAAGGAGGAAGCTATTATGCGTGCTGTTTATTATTCATTGACTTTAATTATATTTTATATTGTGTTTTGTCTTGTTCGCCATCTTCAGAACAAAAGGGACGAAAAATCGTACAGAGAAAGACATGCGGTGAAAATCGAAAACGTTAACAAGGAGAAGTTGAAGGAACTTCTTACTGATTGTGAAAAGAATGGGATTGACCCTCGAAAACGACTTTGTGATTGCCGGTGTCCGTATTCTGAAGCTAAACCAGACAGTGATTTCTGTTATGACGAGAAGGGGAATGACACAGATGATCCGGAAAAATGCTTTGCTGTTTTTGGTTGCGGATCGCATTGTTCTGTATTCAATACTGATGTTGAACATGTTTCCTGCTGCTGTTGGAATGAACAGGATGAATCAGAACCTGATTCTGGTAGACGATTATGTTGGTTATCAAAATGTGAGGAAAACGAAGAGTTGAAAACACTTGTGGAGGAATTATCATGAACTGGTTTACAAAACTTATAGATAGACATAAGCCGGATGCTGAATTAGATCCGTTCACAATTGATGATGCAGTCAAAATTTACAGACCAAATGTCAAAGTTAAAAAAGATGTAAATCCCGTTTCAGCTCGAAATATAATTTGTGGCTCCATTTTGGGAGACATTATTGGAGAACCTTACGAATTTGCGAACGGTTTGTTTAGGTATAAGCCAGAAAATAAGCTGCTTTATGACTCTAACACTTATACAGACGATACAATATTAACATTGGCAACTTTGGACGCCATTTTACATAGCAACCAATATGATGATGCCTATTGTCTGTGGGGGCATAAGTATTTCTCAAGTTATGGATCATCTTTTGTTATGTGGCTTGGTATGTCTCCGGAGGAACGGCATCCATATAACAGTTGCGGAAATGGAAGCGCAATGAGAGTGTCTCCGGTTGGTGTAATGTTCGACAATGTTGACGATGTGATCCGGGAAGCTTACAAATCTGCGTCTTGTACTCACAATCATCCGGAAGGAATTCAAGGAGCTATTGTCACAGCGATCTGTGTGTGGATCGCAATTCATGGAACGATTGAAGAAGTGTTTAAATATATTGGCAAATATTACAACAAACCGCGATATAAAGAAAAACAGTTTTCGAATCCAATCGAGGTTATGAATAAATTAAATTCAAACAATGAGTTGTGTCAGGGAGCTGTTCCTCATTCGTTCAAATGTCTTGAAACCGCATACAGAGAGATTGGGTTGAAGGATTTGTATATGAATACTATGAAACAGGTATTGTTTGCGAATAAGGATACAGATACAATGGGAGCAATTGTTGGAGCTACAGCTGCTGCTTTGGATACGGAAATTGATTGCTATGAATTAGCAAAACCATATCTGAGTGATGAAATGGTTTTCTTATTGGACAGCATAAAATAGGTTATAGACCCTGGTTGCGTATACCAGGAATTAGAAAACCAGTCTCTGTAATAAAGTTTTGTACTGTGAAGTTTACAACCCTTACTCGTTTACTCGGGTAAGGGTTATCTTCTGCCTTTAGGTAGAAGATTTGAACACCGTAGGTGTATAATCTTAATCTTCGTTTTTGTAATAGAAGATTTGAACACCGTCCAGTCAATGTTACTCTTATCCTTTTTATCAAATTGTATTCCTTTGCATAGAGCTCACACATATTTAGTACAAGTAAAAAACAAAGTCACAGAAAGGACATTTAAAAATATGAGTGAAATGAAGATGAATGAAGAATTAAATATGGAACAGGTTTCCGTGCCAGTTCCAGAACCAATCGAGAATCCGAATGATGTTGAATTCAAAAGCGAGGAAATTGATGCGGACCGTTTGCTGGAAGATATCTTAAAATTAGATAAAGACGGTCACGCAAACTGCCAGATCCTGTTTTCTATGGAACGTCTTCATAATGTAAAAGAGGGTATGTCTTTGGATGACGTTCCAGATGAGGACCGCGAATGGCTCGACGACCTGCAGGTAGAAAACGCAGCAATTGACGTCTATTCAATGGACGGCGAAATCTCTTGTCTCAATCTGGTCTTCGATAATGACAAAGATGTATATATCCGTGAAATTAACGACATGATGAACCGTTATCGTTTAGCCCAGGAACAGTTACAGACCGAAGAGACAGCAAAGAGTGACATGATTATGTTGTCCGTATTATTGATGCCATATGAAACTGATTATCAGGCATTCTTACAGTTTGCATTCCCATTCTGGTGGGGTCGAGTAGTAGGTGCAACAGGTCAGGGTAATATCATGACACTGATGTTCCACAACAACAATATTGATGCTACTCAGATCGACATGACAGAAGACGAATTAAATACGGTAAAAGCCGATGTTATGCGTGACCTGGAATCCGGTGAAGGTGGATCAATGTTCGAATAAGGAACAAACAAAGACAACAGACTGCGGTAACAAAATCAGAAGCCGCAGTTTTTGTTGTCCCTAATTCAAAATTCATACGACTTATGCATTTGTTTTCAATGCTATTTTCTAACCTTGTATCCCATATTTAGATTAACAATATTTCATAGACATACAAGGAGGGAAAAAGTATGAGAACAATATTGAGAGCGATTGAGAGTTTAGTGATCGGATTTCTGTCTTCAGGAGCGATTGCAAGAAAAATGGCAGCCACACATGAGTGGTATGTGTCTCGTGGTTATCATACCGTAACACAGCCATTGTCAGTATGGAAAATTATCCTGCTGGCTCTCATCGTGGCACTGATACTGTTTGCAGTATCAAGTGTCGTTGCAGCTATGAGAAAATGGGCAAAGCCTGTTGAAACAAAAGCTGCAGCCACAACAAATTAAGTTGTATGAATTGTCCCTGCACCTGCCATTGCGAGCGGTGTGGGGGCTTTTTGTATTTATTTTAAAAAGAACTGAAAAACCTGACGAGTTTTTGCAATTGTGAGCCTGTTAACAGATGAATAAATAATACGCAGTTAAATGCGAACACAAAAAGGAGATTTGTATTATGGATAGAAAATTACGTTCTGAAGAGTTAGTACCAGGAAAGCACATTTATTTTTGTGACAATGCAAAGGGACCTAAAAAGAGATTCAAAGAAGGTACCGTGCTGAACCGTTATAAATCGTACGCATTGGTAGAAGCTCGTTCTACGTTTATGGGATGCACACATTCTTATAACGTATGTTTGAACTACACAGACATCGATTCCCCGGATGCAACCTGTATCGTAAAGGAATCTATTACACAGGATGAAATGGAAACACAGAGTGATATTACAGCAGAACTCGGATAGTTAAGGAGGATACGGATTCGAACGTGAAAAAGTTTTAGCCACAGAAGATAAGAATAAAAAGATATTCAGTGTTCATAGCTTTTCCACAATACCTGAATCTTAGTCCTATAAACCAGAGTCAGGAAGGATTTGGTTATGAATACAATTACACGCTTAATTACAATTATGACAAAACAGAATGGTTATATGATCTACGCAGAAGACTTTCTTGCGGTTTCTAACATGTGTTACGCAATCGCAGGAATTCTTTTCGTGATCGGTATTGGCGTCTGTATTGCCATGAGACAGAAAGAAACACGATAAGAAAACAAGAAAACAATTGAATATTGAAAAGGAGTGAACTAAATGCAGAAAAACAAGAAATTCATAGCTGGAATCGCATGTGTGGTTCTTGCGGTTGCAGCACTTATAGGAAGTTTTGCTTTTGTTGACTGGTATCAGAATCGAGCTGTTTTTACAGACAAAAACGGATGGATACATAATATAGAAGGAACAGAGTATGAATCTGATCCATATGCGTCATTAAATTATGTTGTGATCGACAGTGACAAAACAGAATTTGAAAACATGACAGCACATCAGTTCCTAAGCAAGTTAAAACCAATCTTTAAGGCATATTCCGGAAAAGCATACATTACGTTTTCGTTTGGAGATGGAACCGGACTTTACTGGCCGTATGCAAACAAAAAGTATGATGGTATTTATGGAATGATTGATGATTTTGGTACCATTACAAGTCAGAAATCATTTATCCATATCGAAGGAAATACTGTTACAAGTGAGGAGACTAGTTCTGAGACATCAGAAGACAGTGTGAATATGTTTGCGTTACTTCCGGAAGCTTATTATTCTGACAACACAATGGTTTCCGTCATGGAAGATGTCCTTTATCTGAATGTCTATTTTGACGCTTCTTCACGCAGTTATGAAGAGATCGCAAACGAATTATGGAATATCTACAAAAGTGCAGATTTATCAGGAATTAATACCATCTTGATCCGTATGAATGATGATGTATTTTATGAAGTCAATACAAGAGTTGATAACAGTACTCCTGTATTTGTTGAAGATGGATATCAGAAATGGGCTGTATTTTTGTATGGAGACGAAGCGTCTACAAATACAAACGATGTGATCGAAGAGACGGAATACGATCCAAGTATGGATCCTGCATTAAGTGGTATTTACGAAGAAACCGAATCTACGGAGGAATAACCATGGGATACTGCAGAGCTAGTGCAGTCCGTTTATTAGAAAAAGAACTGCTGTCCGGAAAACATAAGAATGAGACAGAGGCTGTAAATGCGGCAATCGATAAGAGTCTGATTCATCTGGACAGCAAAGAAAAGTATGAGCTAATACGGATTGCAAATGAACAGAAATGTAATGATATGATCGTAAAATATTTTGTATAAGGAAGGATAGCATCATGAGTAAAGCAAACGAACTATACCGCAAAGCAATGGAAGATATGGAAGAATCCTATGATGATAAGGATTTTGTAGATACCTATGATTATGAGGAAGAAAACAAAGAAGACGATGAATCGGATATGCATGAAGTAGAAGATGAAAACGAAGAATCCGGTTTGGATGAACTCGACAAAGAAGACGAATTTGTTGGAGACCTGGATGACGATGATCCTGCTTCCGGAATTGATGTTTCGGATTCGAAATTGAAAGCCAAAGAAGCTAGAAAACTAAGACCTGAAGTCAAATTTGAACCGGGCTCCGTGTATGGAATCCGGCATTATACAGATCGTTATTTTGATGAAGAAAAAGCAAGGAAACTGTTTTATGAAGGCAATGAAAGTGACCAGATTGAAGCGTTATTATATGCTCAGTTTTTTGCAAGAAAAACATATAACTGCAGACAGTCTCATATGTTTATCATGCGTATACTGACAAAGGATGTTGCTTTGTGTAAATCACCAGCTGTGTACGAACAGGCTCAGTATTCCTTTTATTATTTCTTCCGTACATATCTGCTTCGTGAATGTCAGAAATTCGCAGACAGTAGAGATATCTCACAGAGTGAGCGTCAGGAATATGTAGACGAAGCACTGCAGACCTGTCATGCTTATGTATTTAAGGCACTACCAAAATATGACGTCGATTCCGGCTTTGCGATCAGTACTTATTTTCAGCCGTTTATTAAAGATGCGTTAACAAGCTGGGAATCCATTCGAAAAGGAAGAACAAGTAAAAGTACCATGCGTACAGATGCAGCAATCGTTAACGCACAGAAAGAACTGATGGCAGAAGGTATCACACCGACACCAGTATTAGTAGCACTTCGAACAAAACGAAAAGTGGAAGAGACTTCGAACTCTATGGCGAGAATCAAAGCCGAGAACACCATGATTAGTAAAGAAGCGAACGATCTTATGGTCAGTGGTAAAAAGCAGGATACCTTTTTGGATCCGGATAAGAGTGTTGTCCAGTCAGAGATGACTGGGAAGCTGATTGAAGCTTTGCAAACTTTGAATCAGGATCAGAGAAGGGTACTTTGTTATACTCTTGGTATCGCTTATGATGAATCACAAAATGTGATCACAGATTCGAGTGTCGAAAAGATGTCATTAAAACAAATTTCTAATCTTATGAAAATGGATGTCGGCGAAGTAAAAGCGCTACAAGTATCTGCAAAACGACAGTTAGAGAGTATCATGCGCTGTTATATAGACGGAAATGAAGTGGATGACAATGCAACGAAAAACGACACTCTGCTTCGTGACAGACATATGATCTTTTCATCATCAAAAGGAGATGACGAAATGATGGAAATCATCGGTGAAATCGATAATGTATCAGACGGAACAAAAGATTCTGTAACTGAAACCGAATTAAAAGTAAATTAATTCCCCAAAAGGGCTCATATGTGACGAGTTTTGTCATTTGTGAGCCTTTTCGTTGTTAGAAATCGAAAAACGAAAAACAAGGAGAAAACAATATGTCAGAAACAGTAAATCAGAACACAGAACAGGGAACTGAGACTGAAAACAAGAACAACAACACAGAAAATAAGCAGAACTTCAATAAAACACCAATGAATAATACCGCAATGATCAGCAAGATGGCGAAAAAACAGATCTATGATTGGATTATAACAGATCCATACAGGGAAATGCTGTCTTATGTTCAATCTCGAGTTATGGGACAGGAAGATATCGTATCCGTTGTCACAAATATTTATACCCATCTAAGGCGTATGATAGATCAAACTCCAAATATGCGTATACAGACCAGAAGCAGTTCTAATAACATGCTGCTTTGTGCACCTTCTGGCTGTGGAAAAACAGAAACATACAGAGCGATAAAGGATTACTTTGCAGATCGTATCCCATTGCTTGCCGTCCATATTGTCGACGTTAGTAGTTTAACACCTGCTGGATTCCGAGGATCTGAGCCGTCATCCGTTGTAGCGCCATTGGTCGGATACGGATCAGAACCGATCGCAATTGTATTTATGGATGAATTCGACAAGATCTGTACGCCGTCTTATACAGCAGATCATTCCGATATGCATTTGGAAGTACAACATAATATTTTAACAATGGTAGAAGGTTCAAGAGTAGAGACCGCATGTGGAGTTATTGATACGAAGAATATTCTGTTCATTGGGGCGGGGTCGTTTGATGGTTTTCGAAAAGTAAGGGAATCAAACGAAAAATCTGAAATTGGATTCCAAAAAGACGAAAACAAAAAGAGCGACCACTATGCGCCAGTAACCAGAGAAAATATCATCACTTCAGGCGGATGTTATGAGTTAATCGGACGATTTTCATATATTGTAAATTATCATCCACTTGATAAAGAGATCGTGTTAAACATCATTGATCGGAATCGTGAACTTATTGCAAACGATTTTGGTTGTGAACTTATCCTTGAACGGAAAGTATTGACTGAATTATGTGAGCAGGCAGGTTCTAAATTTGGATGTCGTTTACTTGATAGCCTGATTCGCGATCCAGTATTAAAAGCTTATGGAGATGCATTGCAGTCCGATGCATATGGTGATGTATTAGTGATCACGTTAAAGGATCTTGATACCTATTCTTATGACTTTAGAAATTACACTCCGGAAGAAATGAAAGAACCAGCAATGGAAGCGGTATGCAATGATTTATACAATTCCGCAGCAATGAGTAACATTGAACAACAGCTTCGTATGAATTTCGAAGAATTATTAACATCAATTCTCGGAAAGAACAGCAAATAAGTATTCCTTTGTAAGACGGATACCCATATTTATAGGTAGAGACAATATTGTCCCTACCTATTTTGTGTGTTAGAGAAAACAGATAGGGTACCGTAAAGAAAGGAAACGAAAAATTATGACAAAAGTAACAGTAAGAGCGGCTCATACCGCAAACGAGTTCGAACATCATAACCTTGTACATTTGTGCGGAAAACTCGTATCAAAGAAACGTATCAAAAGAGATACGTTACTTGTTGTAATCTCTTGCGGCAGCAGAAGAGAACGTAAAGACAAAGATGGTAAAATCATTCGCGACATTATTCGTGTGACATTTTATGATGACGCAGCAAAAGCCTATGATGAACGATTTGAAACAGGTGATTTTGTAACTATTAGCGGAATCTCGCAGTTAGTCCGCGATCATTATAATGGCACAAGCGCAGTTGCAATTTGGGGAATCACAATGGGACCAAAATACGTTAACGGACATATGATTCCAGACCACAATCAGGTAAACATTTTAGGCAAGATTGAATCAGCAGCTGTTATTTCGAAAAACTATATTCTGATCAACGTCAAGACAACGGTACAGAAAGAGCGTAAGTATCTCGGAGAAAGCAATGAGATATCTTCTATCACTCAGACTTATACGAGCGTAACACCAATTGGTGTCCGTTGTGATGGGGATGCTGCTCAGGTTGTGAAACAGTTTACACCTGGAACCTATATAAATTCATCCGGATATGTGGACACGAAAAAGATGGATATCGACGAAACTCACACCCATATCGTTAACCGCATTATCAGTACACGTCTGGAGATCGTTGGAGATATCCAGCCTGTAAAACAGTGAAAACATTAAAGCATAAGCTTTGTGATTGTGTTCTTTTGTTATGTCTCCTGTTTTGTCTGGTTTTTCAAACTATGACAGCCAGAAGTACGGAAATAGCAAAAGAATCGGTGCCGGTTGGACCGGTTTCTATAAAAGCGGCGGCAATGCCATTAGAACTCGATGAAAATCAGATTGCAATAGAACGTCACGTGATCGGGATCTCTACAACAAAGCAGGAATATCTGGAAGAAATTATGGAGAGTTCAAATGATGTGCCGCCAGAAGAAGTGAAACCAGTTGATTGGCACCAAAAATTTATGGAAATGGTAAGAAAGTTCGACGGTATGGGGATTTATAATTTTGGAAGCAAAGCAAGTGTTTCGGGCTTCGAAAATGCCAATAAGTACATAAATGGTGAGATTACAAGCGATGCATTCAGTTTGAAATTGGATTGTTCTGGATTTGTTCAGCTTATATATTGGTTATGGACCGGATCTTATGACGAATCGTTAGCGAGTACCTATATGATATCCAGAAACTGTGAATCGATCGAAATAGATGAGCTAAAACCTGGTGATCTTGGTTTGATCTTTGCCGACGGAACCTATTATGAGACACCGGATGGGAATATGTTTTATGAATACGACAGTGTGAAACGCTGGTTGTCAGAAGATGAAACCAGAACAATAGAATCTGTCCAATCCCATATCAATCATGTTGGAATATATCTTGGTTGTGACGAGAATGGAAATATGTTATGGGCACACTGCAATGCAAAAACAGGAAATATTACAATCAATAATTTCACAGGATTTAGCTGCTTTTTCAGAGTACCAGAACAGGATTTGGAGATTTCAAGCGATAGAGACTTATAAGAAAACTTAAAAATCCTTGCAAATTTGGCTCGGTATATTGTTGTTTACGTTTACAGTCGGGTTAATAAGCCCGGCTGTTTTGGTATACGCAGATATTAGCGAGAACACAACGCAAGTGGTAGACGAATGTTATGTAAAGACATCTGGGCAACGATATACTTATTGTCCAGTAGGAATTAAAACCAATGAAAAAGAGACAACATTTTACTGCAAAAACGGTATAAACGGACAGATTGTTGACTATATTTATGCAACGACAAGAACGGAAAATGTGGAAACGAGAACAAATGTTGCCTTAAGACCGTCAACAGATGGATTCGACAGTGTTCATGTCTGTGATCCATCGGTCGTTTCTGACTCCTATAGCTATAATGGAAAGACTTACAAATACGCAATGTTCTATCTTGGAGCTGAAACTTTGGACAATCAATGCAATCAAATCGGAGTTGCGTTATCAAATTACATTAACAGTAGGTTTTTGAAACCGGAAAATAACATTGTAATCGGATATACCTATGATTCAAATCATCCGGAAGTATTCCAATGGGGAGTCGGGCAGCCGAGTACGATAAGTCTTGGAAACGGAAAAGTCTTATTATTCTATACAAAGGGAGACATGAATGGAACGGATACGTATGTTTCATTGTTAGATATGTCTTCTGTGAATAGTATCCAAAATCTTGGAACCACAAAAGTATCAACAGAAGGTGTTGAATCATTCATCAGTAATGCAGACTTTACTTATAATAATGTATCTCAAACGCTATATATGGTATGCGATAAACGACCGTTTGCAGATGGATTGTTAAACATTGTTGCTGATACGTCCTGCGTGTATTCGACACCTGTATCCTTGGATGATATTAACACATTGAGTACCTGCAAATGGATACTGGAGAAGAATATAGATAGTACAGTTACCGGGCATGAGCGCAACCATAATTGTGGATTCCTAAGAGATGAGAAAGGATATGTAAACGGAATGCCAGGAATCCTATGTACGGTTGCAGACACGTCATTATGGGAGTATCGGATCGAATTATTGGAATAATTGCTAATTCATGACGAGTTTTCCACATTTTTAGCCTTATAAAAAAAATACAATGGATGCAGGAAACAAAGAAAATAATTTCAAGATTTTTAAAACCTGTTTCTAAATTCAGTTGTCTAATAATTGTAACAAAGCAAAAGATCAACAAAAATACACAATATCTGACGAGAAATCAGTATTGTGAGCCTTATAGTAGATGAATAATATGTATTTAAAATATAAGGCAAACAAAAATTACAACAAAAAGAGAGGAAAACAAAATGAAAAGAAAACTCGTAGTATTCACACTTTTAGCAGCAACCGTAATTGGAACACTTAGTATGACGAATACATCTGCTTATGCATCCGCTTATACTTCCTACGTTGAAAGAATGGCAGCTGCGAACACAGGAACAGAAACAATGTCTCCAGACCCGACACAGGTTGTGTTTCATACTGATAAGGAAACAAAAGAGACAATCAGAAATATGTTTGATCCAGCATTTTATGCATACTCTTATCCGGATGTTGCACACGCTTACGGGATCACAGATGCTGCAAATTTAACTGACGAACAGGTAAACAAATTATGGCTTCATTTTTGGAATAACGGAATCTGGTGCGGTAGAGCATGTAATGCAGAATTCAATGCTTCTGTGTACGCATCTGCATATGGCGATCTCCAGGTTGCATATGGTTCTGATATTATTTCTTATTATCTGCATTATGTAAATACTGGCAAAAATGAGAACCGTACGATCACAACTGTATCTGCAGCAATTGACGCCGGTATCCCGATCTATGATCCGATTCATTCTTTCCGTAAAGGAGTAGAAGGCGTTGCTTCCGGAGCCGGAGTTTCTGATTGCGCTCTGATCGACTCCGCTGAAGTAAAAGCAGTAATGGAAGCAGAAAAAGCGAATCCTGATGTTTCGGTTCCAAAAACAGACGCAGCCGATACATCAAACACAGCAGTAAGTAAGCCGAGCAAATCTGATTCTGATTCGGTGTCAAATGATACGGCTGCAACACCAACGGAACCAAGTAAACCTGATACATCAACAGAACCATCTGAGCCATCCAATCCAACGGTTCCTACAAAACCAGAACAGCCGGAAACTCCATCGGCACCGGAACTGATCGATGGCAAATATAAGGGACTCTGTTTTGCTGAGGGATACAAGAAGTTACTCGTAAGCGGTATGTCAGAAAGTGAGATTTGGAGAAATATGAGTACTATGGAGTTTAAAGATACAGCTGGATTCCATGCTGTTTATTCTCATTGGATGACTTTAATGCCAAATCAGACAACCTATCTTGATGCTTCCGGTTATAACGAAGCACTTCAGGAATGGAAAAATTCTTTAGGTCAGCCTGAAGAGTTAGAAAAACCAGATCCAGAAGAATATCTTGCGAAAACAACATACCAGAAAGATTTCGATAACTGGTGTGCTGAAGAACCTAAGATTTCTGATTTTTGTCCGGAGTGGAAAGAATTCGAATAAGATACAAGATATATCAAAATGATCAGATAACCTAACAATGAGAGACTACCGTGATTGGTGGTCTCTTTTTGTATGTATTCCTTTCGTCACATATTTAAGACAACAACAAAACAAATATATTCAAGGAGGAATACAAATGGACACAACAGCTATTAATATCAAAAAGATTGGGTATGATGAGGTATCCGATCCTACGGTAACACCTTACGTAGAACTTTGTTTGGTTGACATTTCACCATTAAACCGATTGGCAAAGAACCGTTCGATTGCTGGTAACAAAAACGAGACCGTCAAGATGAAGGTTACAGAAGGTGGTCTTACATTTAAACTTACAACCGGCAAAACGGAGATTAAGCTTGGACCAAATGCAGCTAGAACTCAGACGCTTCCGATTACGATGTGGCAGGAAACGCTTGCAAAGTATCAGCAGAGACGGTATGAGATCCGTTCGATTGAAGATCCTGGTGTCAAGACAGTTACAGAACAAGCGGAATACAAAGAGATTCCAAATTTATCTGTTCGCGGAATCATTCAGAAACTTATGGATGCTGGAAACGAAGCAATGAGACAGGCAATCAGTATCAAGATTGACAACATGACTGATGAGCAGCTTCAGACAGGTCAGCGTATTCTTGTGTACATGACAGAGAAGAAAGACGAATTATCCGTCAAAGATTTCAATGACTTGTTACTTGAATTCTGGAAGACAATCCCTCGACCTATGAACCGGATCAATCAGTTGATGGCGCACGTTGCATCTGATTTTGATGAAGTCTTAGACAGAGAGCAGAAACTCATGGATATGCTGTACCAGAACCTTAGAAAGAACGATGTGATTGTTCCTGATAAGGATATCCTGGAAGCTCACGGAATCGAAATGAGTCCAGTAACAGATGATGAGCTGAAGGAAATTAAAGAACTCATGACATCTGAGCGAGGTCGATTGATCAGAGCTTGGCGCGTTGAGAATAAGGAAACAAGAGCGGCATTCGAAGCCAGAAAAACACAGCGTGGATTTAAAGGTAATGAAGGAACAACTCTTTTATTCCATGGATCTGGTATCGAAAACTGGTTTTCTATTATCACGAATGGATTGAAACTGAACCCGGAATTAATTAAATCCGGTGTTCGTATTTGTGGTAAAGCATTCGGTTATGGAATCTATTTTGCTCCGTATTGCAAAAAGTCTATGTCATATGCAAATGCAAGTCGTTCCTATTCCGCAAACTCTACAGAACATTATATGGGTGTTTATGAAGTTCTCACTGGTAACCCGTATTATATCTATCAGGATCCACAACATAAACGTCCGAACACATGGACTGACTTCCATGCGGACCATCCTGATATGGATTGCTGTTGGGCGAGTGCCGGATATGACGGAAGTGACATTGGATTGATGCGATTAGCTCTTGATGAAACAATCGTATACCAGGAAAATCAGTGTACGATCAAATACCTGCTCGAGTTCATGTAAACAAGAAGAAAGAGGTCAACATTATGTTGGCTTCTTTTTATTTGTAAAATAATTTGCGTCCAATGACGAGTTTCTCATATTGTGAGCCTTATGATTTGTAATCAAACATTTTGGAGGTTCATATGAGAAAAGAAAACAACAAAAACAACGACAAACTTATACATCTTAGCCGGTTTCTATTTGGTGATACATCTGTAACGTTTGCAAACGAGAATCCGACTCAAACCGAGAAAACTATGTTTGAACACTATGGTTTGTATCTGGTTGAGAAGACGGAAGATAAGTATACGTATGCTCCAGTTCATCTAAAAGACGGATATACTTATCAGACATCTGTAAACGCAGATGATGAGACCATAGAATGGAATCATACGATAGAATTCGACACGTCGTTGGACCTAGTAAAAATCAACCATTTCTGTGACCTTATGCTTGTTGAATTAGTTCGCAGCCGCATGAAGGAATTGAATATGCATTGAGGATGATTGAGATAAGAAGCTTGCGATTTCGTTGGCTTCTTTTTGTTTCCATTCTTTTCGTTTCCCTTTCTTTAGTGTGCATTCGTCTGAACACATATTTAATACATCAAAGAAACACACATATAAAAGGAGGAAACACACTTATGGAAACACTTTACAGGCCAACCTTTCTTATCATGATCACCGCTGCGAATAATAACAAATATTATCGCATGCTGCCAAAGGACGACGGAACTTTTGATGTAGAATATGGACGTGTAGGCGCCTCATGTCAGCATTCAAATTATCCGGTATCACAATGGGATAAGAAATACCGTGAAAAAGTAAGAAAAGGTTATGTAGATCAGACTGACCTTATGACCGATTTGGTGCATGAGGAAAAGAAGAAAGGTTCAAAAGACTTCAAAGACATCGAAAACAAAGTGATTGCACAGATTGTAGAACGGCTTCAGGATATGGCAAATAAAACCATTCAGAAGAATTACCGTGTGGAATCTGTAGCTGTTACGCAGGCAATGGTAGACAAAGCACAGGATCACATTGATAAGATGGCAAATCGTGGCGATCGGTATACCGTACGAGAATTCAATGACGATCTTGTTAAGTTATTTGGTATCATTCCTCGTAAAATGAGTGAAGTATCCGACTATTTGGCAGGTGATAAATCTGAATTCAGTAAGATTTTATCCAGAGAACAGGATCTTCTTGATGTCATGAAAGGTCAGGTTGTACAGCATTCGGTAACTGCCGCTTATGAGGATGAGGACGAGTCTTCCATTCCGGATAAAACTATTCTGGAAGCAATGGATCTCGTTTTCGAAGAATGTTCGGCATCAGATATTGATCACATTAAGGAGCTCATGGGTGAAAATGCCGGAAGGCTGAAAAATGCATGGAAGGTAACGAATCTGAAAACACAGAAACGCTTTGATGATTTCGTGAAAAAAGAAGGAATCAAAGATATTCGTGAATTCTGGCACGGCAGCGGCAACGCAAACTGGTGGTCCATCATTGGAAACGGTTTATATTTGCGCCCAACGAATGTAAAAATCAGTGGCAAAATGTTGGGATACGGACTGTATTTTGCAAATAATGTTGCAAAGAGTATTACGTACACATCCAGAAGTTCCTACAGTTGCTATCATGAGCCGACTGGATTTTTGGCAATCATGCAGGTTGCATATGGAAAACCATACGATATCCATGAATTTGATTCCAAGTATTATGACTTTGACTGGAAACATTTACAGGATATCTGTCCAGGAGCGAACTGTTTACATGCACACAAAGGCATGGATACAGGATGGGGCGGATTACGAAATGATGAGATCGTCGTGTACAAAGAAGAACAGGCAACGATCAAATACTTAGTCGAATTCGCTTAAAGAACACGAAAAAGAGGTCAACGATAACAGTTGACTTCTTTTTGTTTCCAGTGTTTTTGTGTGCAGAGAATCGAGAACATATTTAGGATAACAAATAAATGCACACGAAAATTAATGGAGGTATGAATATGTTAAGATGTTTTATGGATCCTACGATTTCAGAAGAAAGTCGTTGTTCCAAATGTTGCATCCATTGCGAATACAGAGAATCTTGCGATTACTGCTGTCAGGGTATCGAAGAGTGGAAAACGGAAGAAAAGATTGCTAAAAACTGTATCGAATGCGTAGATGCATAAAGGTCTTAAGATGAAACAAAAGAAGTTGTTCATTATGAGCGACTTCTTTTGTATTACCATAATTTCAATTTCAGTATTTCTTTTACTTACGGCGCTTTCGTCACATATTTAGGATAACAAAAAAAATAATTGTATGCGAAAAAAGGAGGATATAATAAATGATTAAGTACAGACCACAGAAAGGAAGCCTAGACGATTCAATGGCGGAAATGAAAGTATTTAGTTCGAAGGAAGAAATGTTTGCAAGTATTGTGAATGACTGGAGTGGATTTATTTCTTATGACGATTTGAGTATAACAAAAGATTTTGGTCAGGATAACAGAATCAATTGGAAAGAAACAAGATATGTATGCACGAGACGTATCGGAAGTGCTGTATATGATACTCCGCAATGTATCGGAATGTGTTCCATAGAAGAATAACAACAGAGTTTTAATGAAAAATGAAATAAGAAGCTGGCTATGGTTGGCTTCTTTTGTTTGTGGATCTTTAATGCCATATTTAGGATAACAAAATAGTTGTATGTGAAAAAGGAGAAAACGAAATATGCAGGATTTGAAAGAGATCCCGATGGATCAAAAACACAGAGAGGAATTCATAGATATATTTGATCGAACTCGTGAAGCTAATGGATATGAAAAGATAGAAAAAGCTGATATATTTGAATTATCAACAGATAAATGCAACGTAATATCTTGTCATGTCAATTTCGAACCAAAAAGTGTTTCTTATGGCTGGGTTTCTGTTTTGTTCGAAAGAGAAGGGGCATTATATACATTTCTTATTTGTATCCATGATGCAAATTTAGGAAACTTGTATCCTAATCTTATAACTGAAGTTAGTAAAATCATAGCAGTAAAAGGCGAGCTTGGTGCAGAATACAAATATTCTCCGGATCTTGACTGGAATTTGCAATCATTTCATACATTGCTTCCTAGCTTTATGAATTTTCTGTTACCTAGAGATGAACTCGAAGTGATAATGCTAGTTAAGTCGATACGAAAATACTGCAACAGTCACAATTTTATCAAACGCTTTAGGAGAACAGACAACCAGCATATAACATGGGTGCATGTTACATGTTGCGGACCAGAGGCGTAATGAAAATGAGAAGCTGGCTATTTTAGTCGGCTCTCTTTTTCGTTTCAGAAGTATTTGTGTGCAGATGTTTAATACCATATTTAGGATAACAATTATAACAGCACACGTAAAGGAGGAACCGTATATGAGTTACAAATTCTTAGATATCTGTATTGGTGATACAGTGTTATGTTATGATGAGGAACAGTCTCATGATTTTAACAAACACACGCTTGTGATCAACGATTTTGAGGATGAAAAAGAGTACGCAACAAAGACAAACCCACTAGGAAGACGATTTTTTGGTGTTGACCAGGATTACGTTAACGAAAACGGTGAGTTTGAAGAAGGGGACTACGAGTATCTGACAATCGTTAACGAGTTGAATTTCCTTGATATCGTTAAGAAATCAGGAAAATGTGTCAAAGTCGAATGGAATTTAGATCCAGAAGACGCAATGATTGTCTTAGAAACCTGGTATCCAGAAGATGCAGCTAAAGATTTGGGTATCTCAGCAGATGTATATAAAAATATGTCTGTTAGTGAGCGCACTGAATGCGCTAAAAAGAAATACGCAGACTATGATGAACTTTTGAAATTATTCTCGCTATCGAAAACAGTTTATGTTCCAGATGATATTCCGGAAGAGAGAATTCCAAACTATTTATCAGAGATTCACAACATCATTGTAAGTGATTTTGAGGTTGTGTGAGGATCAATAATATGGCATATTATAGCAGTCCGAAGCAGTACGAAAACGCAACTGGAAAACGATTTTCAGAAAACAGACCATGCATTCAAGAACTGGCAGCGTCCGTGGCATGGTGAAACTTGGATTTTGGAGTGAGAGTCGAGATAAGGTACGTCATGGGAATTGGATTTATTTGCAGTAACAAAATGAAGGAAGTCGACTATAATGGTTGGCTTCTTTTTGTTTCCGAAGTATTTGTGTGCAGCGCTCTGATCACATATTTAAGATAACAATTATAACAGCACACGAAAAAGGAGGAAACAAAGATGAGTTACAAAGAGAGGATAGCGACAAATGTCAAATGGGATGTTGACGAGATGGATGCAGTAATGCATTTATGTGGTCTGTCTGATGCTGACTGTGCATACGCTTTAAACGTTGACGTATACAAATTTGAATCAATGAGTTTGGTTGAGAAACTCAGACTTATGAAACAGACATATCGTGGACAAGAAAATCTCGATAAGATGTATGAATTATTATGTCTGCCAACTAATATTTCGATTCCAGATAACGTTTGTTGTATCGACAGTTATTTGTACAGCAAGTATGGATACCATACAAAATCATTTGAAATTGAAGAAAAGACCTGTAATTTACAGAAGGATTGGCATTTTGTTGTTACAAGAAAGTGTACAACAGATCTTGGTTTTGATCGTTATCACACAAAAATTACGACATTCAAGGGCACTCATAATGAGGTAGAACAAAAGATTTTGGAATTATCCAAGTGCATAAATGAATTTGGATATGCGTCTATGTATCTTTATACGGATAATGACGAAAACCCATCACAGTATACATCTGTGATTTCATTTACAAAAGCAACTGTAACTATTGTTGCGTACGATGCAGAGAAAGTCGAACCATTAGCGTAAACGAATAAAGAGACTAGCAAATTGCCGGTCTCTTTTTTATGTTTGTCTAAATATTGTAGTGCCCAAATTCATAATACGGCAACCGAACCGATACAAAACATGGTTAAGAAGCATTTCCATGCATTCTCGTAATCCATATTTAGAATAACAATAAAAAAAGGAATACAAGGAGGAAACAAAATGACTGTAGGAGAATTTTGTAGACGAGAAACACAGGCAAACGAATTATGTGTTATCAGAGAAAAAGGATGGATTGTCGCGAGTGCATGGATCGATAACGAAGATCTGTTTGCAATTCATCCAGATATCAAAGATAGAGAATTCATATCAGACGAATGGGGTACACTTTCTATTGTTGATCAACATGGAAAGGAAATTGATATTCCGTGTCATTATATCGATTGCTAAAAATAGAAAGAGACTGGCAATGCTGGTCTCTTTTTCGTTTGCGTAGCCCATATTTAGTATAACAATAACCAAAACGAATACAAGGAGGATGCGGATATGAGTAAATAACAAGGAGTAAGTGAAAGCAGTAACAAGAAAAGAAAGACAAAACAAGAGTTTCTTTAGGAAATGGAGGTAATTATATGTTATATTGTGATGAATATGATAAAGATTGCAGCGAGGTTACATCTGACGAATGTGACAATGGTTGTTGTGACAGTTGTATGTATTGTGTTATATGTACAGATGAGGAATGAAATGAGGATTTGCTAGGAAAGGAAATATTATGAATAACGGACTTTACCATATACAGGATAATAAAGTTTATAAAATGTCACTAAATGAGCCTATGAAAAAGATTGGGATTGTAACAAGTGACGAAGCAATCATGAACATTATTGATACAGTCACAGAATACATGTACTGTAATTATGGCGATTGTGGCATGAAAAAAAATAACATGGGCTGAATTACAAAAGGTGCGTAATGAAATTAAAGAAAATGCAATGGAAATGATTAAAGCAAATTTGGACATGAAACGATGATTTACTAGGAAAGAAAAACGGAAATTCAGACAAATTGAGACTGGCAAATGCTGGTCTCTTTTGTTTTGGTTTTCATTTGTACGATCCATATTTAGGATAACAAAACACAATAAGAAGAAAAGGAGTAATTGATATGAGAGATTTAACATGTAAATTAGACAATTATAATGGCAAGAACTTTTTAAGATACGAGTATACGGATTCATATGAAAAGACTTGCGATGAGTTCACAAATATGGAGTATTTTGTAGTAGACGTAAAATGTGAAAAATTTGCCAAAATAATGTCAGCAGTAGGCGGATTTACAGCCGAGATGACTACAAGACTATTTGAGAAGGAACAATTAGATGTTTACTATATGATGTTAGTTGCGATTCCACAGGCTACAAATAGCTTTCTCTTCAACTTTGTATACCTTGACAAAAATGGTGAGTTACTAACATATTATCGTGATGATAATTGTGTAGATTATCTATATTTCAAAAAGAAATTTGAGTCCTGCGTGGTAGCAACAGGGAGTGTTTATGACTTGGATTTTGATTTCTTAAAAGAACAGATTTCAGATAATGTAACGGCAGATTACGATTTAATTGTTGAAGGCAGACCAGTGACGAAAGAAGATGTCATCGTTTTAGATTTTAAAACGAATTATTTTTGTTTGAATGATTACGAACAACAACGTGTTGACGAGAGAGGTCTTAAAATTGATCATTTTGAATTTAAGCTTTCATTTGGTGGACGCTCATTTGTAAATTTATCTGGAATTGCTGTAACAACATCAGGTGAGACGATTAAATCCTACGAAATGAAAAGGAAATATTTCAAAGAAGGAGTCATTACTGCTGATGACTATGTGAAGTATGAAAGAAATAGATTAAACGAATATTTCGGGTATGATATTGATTACGATGTTAAGGTAGAAGACTACAGTTTTATGATTTCGCTTAAGTTTGCGAAAAAGTGTAGCGACAAATTATCGTATAAGTAAATCCAAAACAAAATTGAGACTGGCGAATGCTGGTCTCTTTTCATTCATGTAATCCATATTTAGGATAACAAAACAAGGAACACGAAAGATGACGACTACTGGAAAAACGGAGCGTATCTGTACGAAACGAGCGATGTCAAAAACAATGAGTTATTTTCCTGACGAGTTTTCTAAAATGTGAGCCTTATGATAGATAACAAATCATTAAGGTAACGAAACGATTAGAAAGTAAAAAAAAAGCAACTTTTGTACACAAGTTGTTGATTATGTGAATGAAACGTGTTAAAATATATGTACGATTAAAAAAATTAACTTTTTTGTAGGGAATGGGTCGTTGCTCGTTCCCGATTTTTTTTTGCATAAAGTAGTTTGGATAACTTGAGATATATTTTCGGTGACGAAAGAGGACATCAGATGGTGTCTTCTTTTTTTTGTGTGAATGTACCAATGTTGCAGACAGAGCTATATTCCATATTTAGTTTGATTTCAAAATAATATATATCAATGGAGGAAACAAATATGAACAGATATGGTAACAAATTGGAGAACTTGAAGATGGCTTTTTTCGATGTTGATAACACATTACTTTGTCTCAAAATGTACGACGATAACGGGAATCGTATCATAGGAGTCGCACATCCGGACGATTGGCTTCGATACAATATCGTAAACAATGCGTATGTAAATTGTGTTGCTCCGAAAGCGATGAAACGACTCGTCAATCTACTGCATAAGAAAGGTGTAAAGATTTACGGACTGACTGAATGCAGCAATTCATTCGAGTACAACAGCAAATACAATCGACTCAAGGAAGAATATCCGGGTATATTTGAACATCATGGAGATCTGATTTCTACGGATAGCAGACACAAAAAAGTGTTTATCATGAAAGCGATTGCAGAAAGAGACGGTGTTGAGATGAATGAAATCCTGTTTTCAGACGACAGTTACATGGAAGTCATGGAAGCATTCGAAGCCGGAATCTTCTCCATACATACAACCGATGTCATGGATGAGTTCTAAGATTAATGAAAACAGATTGAGACTGGTTCTAAGCTGGTCTCTTTTTGTTTTGTCACGTATAAAAAAAGAAACCGTAAATCTTGACGAATTTTCCAGAAAATGAGCCTTATGTGAAATATAAGACGAAACAGGAGGATTTTTTTATGAAAGATGAAAACAAATGCAACTCGTTAACAAAATCATGTACTTCTTATACAAAGGCATTAGTAGAAGTGAACAAGTATATGGATACTTATTTTCCGAATGCAGAATGGGTAGTCACAAGTATGAAAATGAGACCAAAAGACACCTTGTGCATGTTTGACAAGATTGAGATTAATATTATAGTCTTATCCGGTTACGAATTATTTGGACATCTATACTTTTGGTATAACTCAGATGTCGATGAATTAGATGAAACTCCGGAATCTGCTATCTTATTTAATATTCGTCATGAACTTATATTTGGAAGAAAACATCGTGAATGTTATATTAACGGTTCTAAAGAAGTATCTGACTTTTATAAAAGCTGTTATATGAAATTTTTGTTTACGGATGGTGTAGAGACAAAAGTAGAATTGGATGATCCTATAAGTATGGTTACATCATTTATCGACGAAAGTCGAAAAACATTAGAAGACCGTAAGAGAGCAATAAGCAAAATGATGATAGGACAACTGTTCTTGATGTTTGGAAATGATGGTATCAAAGAAAAGGAATTCTGTGTAGAAACTTATGGCGGAACCGAAATTGTGATCGCAAAAGAAGTGGATGGCAATTATTGGTTTGTCACAGGCAAACAGATTGAATCCTAAACGAAAGAGAAGAGTAGCCAATAAGGTTACTCTTTTTCTTTGTGTGCCTCTGTTTGCGCACATATTTAGTACAACCAATAAATCATACATTAAGAAAAGGAGAAGAAAAAGTATGAAATCAAATATTAAAAGTTATGAGGAGCAGGTATTAGAACTTGGTAACGGAAAGATGTTAGAGCCAGGATGTTATGACGAGAACATGAAAAGAATATGTTCGATTGAAACAGTAGACGATAGCTATCAACCAAAGATTTGCGATCGCGTGCATTATGTAATATTTAACAAGGATATGGCAATAGTACCAGATTACTTTGCTTATTCGTTTACAAATCTGGAACAGGTTATTTTATCCGATAAAACAAAAAGAATTGGAAATCACGCATTTGGAAGATGTTTGGATTTAAAAAAGATTACATTTTCAGAAGGCTTGTCATTCATTGGTCACAAAGCTTTTGCTCACACAGGTTTATCATCAGTGTATTTACCGGATAGCATTAACTGCTTGGGTTTTAGTGTATTTTCTGACTGTCCAAATTTAACTACATTTTGTATGCCTGATGTCCGCGAAACAATTAAGACGGCGTATCCATTGATTTCTTCACATCAGTTTAATGGTATGTTTTATGGGGATCGCTCTCTTGAAAAAGTAATCCTTCCAGAAGGACTGGAAAACATTGGAATTAGTGCATTTCGAGATTGTTCTTCTTTAAGAAGCATTATAATTCCAGATACGGTAACGCGTATTTGTGATAACGCTTTTTCAGGCAGCAACTTAGAAGAGATTAAAATCCCTCGTAAGATTGAATTCATATCACCGAAAGCATTTGGTTCGGAATCCGAATTATCCAAAAATATGGATACAATTATTGAAGTTGATGGATATCGAATGACCGTTTCTGATATTGTTGGAAGATCGATGGTATCTCGTATTCTCGATGTTATGAAGGAGATTGACGACGCTAGGAAACCGAGACTTACCGATGCCGAAATTGGAATCGTAATGCGGGCTTTGGCAGGAGAGCCGATTTTAACATCATCAGATTTTGCCAACAAGGTGGATCAGATTTTAAGACAGTAAACGAAAAAAGAGTGACCAATGTGGTTGCTCTTTTTCTTTATGTGTATTCGTTTGTTCCATATTTAGGATATCAAATAAATCATACACTAAGAAAAGGAGAGAAATGTATGGAACCAAATATTAAAAGCTATGAAGAACAGGTATTAGAGCTCGGGAATGGAAATATGTTAGAACCGGGGTGTTACAACGAAAAAATGAAGAAGCTCTGTGATATTAGTGATATCAAAACTCCAGGTATTAAAAGTTCAGGACATTGTTATTATGATGACATAGAGAATATTTACTATGTTGTATGTCCAAAAAGCATGAACTATTTTGAATCCGGATTGTTTTCCAATATGGTTAATCTTCGTGCGGTGGTTCTTCCAGATGACTTAAAAGAAATTTCGTTGTATTGTTTTTCTAATTGTGGTTCTTTATCTGAAATCACACTGCCTTCAGGTATCACAAAAATTTGCGCTTATGCATTTATATATTCCGGACTTACATCGATTTACATTCCGGATTCTGTAGCGGAAATCGACACCAGTGCTTTTACAGATTGTGATAACCTTGTTTCGTTTTCTATGCCAGCAGCTAAAAATTCAGTAGACTTTGGTCCGTATGTATTGGACGGCTGCGTCAATTTGGAAAACGTAATATTGCCAGAAGGATTAAAAAGGATTTCGTATGATATGTTCCGCTGTTGTAAATCACTTGCTGAAATCAAAATTCCTTCCACTGTTTCAGCAATAGAATCACATGCTTTCTATATGTGCAATTATCTTCAGTTTGTACAGATTTTGTCGGATTCTGTTAAATTTGAAAACGATGCATTTGATTTCTATGACGGAGATGGAATTGTAGAATACAAAGGAAAACGCATTCCAATGAGTTATCTCAGACCGGCAGATTTACAAGATAGAGTGGATTTGATGGTAAAACTTGTGTAAACGAACAGAAAGAGAGTGACCGATTTTGGTTACTCTTTTTTTTTGTCCAAAATAATCGGTTACAAAATACAGAAAACTGACGAATTTTCCAGATTGTGAGCCTTTTCATATACAGAACGCGTAAAAGGAGAGGAATACATATGGAATTAACAAGACACAGCAAAGAACGTTATGCAGAACGGATTATGGGAAAAGATTCTGCGGTTGACATCAATTCATATATTGTCGCAAACGAGGAAAAGATTCGTACTGATATCGAAAATATGGTAACTTATGGAACCCTGATCTTCAAAGGTAAACCTTTGGATTATAACGAAAAACAGCCAGTTCGTGTGTACCTGTCTGGAACCTGGATCGTTATTTTGGATGACCGGAGAGATCGAGTCATCACTTTATACAAAATCGATCTTGGTCTCGGAGAAGAGTTCAATAAGGATTATGTTTCCAAATTATTGGATAAGCTTTCGGCGGCAAACGAAAAACTGGAAACTGCAAAACAGGAAACAACATCAAGTCAGGAAGAATACAAGAAGCTTATTAACGATAACAACGTCTTGATAAACGAGTACAAAAACTACATCAAGAATCTACAAGATCTAAACGAATCCTACACGAGTGTGATCGAATCCATGACAAAGAATATTTCGAATGCAGAGTTGGAAGTCAGAGAATGTATCGGAACCGTTCTTGGTAAACGAGTATTCTAATTATTGCGACAATGCCGGTAAATAGTCTTTTTCTTTGCAGTTCGTTCACACATATTTAATACATAAAGTGTGTAACGAAAGCGAGGAAACAAATAAAAATGAAGCAGTTACGTGAGTATCAACAGAAAATTGTAAACAAAGTATTGGCATCAAATAAAGATACATTGATTTCGCTTCCTACCGGTGGCGGAAAAACAGTAATCGCAACCGCAATCATGCAAGGATTGAGCGGCACGGTTGTTTTTGTTGTGCCACGTCTGGAACTCATCAAGCAAGCAAAGAGTGAATTTGCTGATCTTGGCGATGTCGATATCATCTGGTCTGATAAAACAACGGTTACCGGTTCGAAATACATCATTGCTTCTAAGGATTCCTTGCGTTGTGAATCCAGAAAGAAATTACTTCCGGAACATGTCACAATGATCATTGATGAAGTTCATATTTCGATTGAGGCTTCGTGGAAACTTGTGCAATCCATTAAACCGGATCGAGTTATTGGGCTTACTGCTACTCCAGAACGAAAAGATGGAAAAGCACTTATGAAAGGATCTGACGTTATTCATAAGTATGGTATTTTTGATGAGATCGTAAATGAAGAAACGGTACCAAGTCTTATCAGAAAGGGATTTCTTTCTCCGCTTCATTATTATGCAAAACCAATCGAAGGAATTACGAATATTAAGGCAGACAACCCACAAGGAGACGAACTTTCTGGCGCCCAAATGTGTCGTATTTTTGATGATCACGATATCTGGGGCGATATTGTTGCCAGTTATGAAGAATACGGAAAAGGGCGCCCAGCATTAGGGTTTACAACAACGATTTCGATGGCAGAAACGGTAGCAAAGTTATTTCAGAATGCTGGATATGATTTCCGGGTAATCCATGGCGGCATGTCTGTAAAAGAGCGTTCGGAACTTATTAATTTACTGAGAACAGGAGCAATCGCAGGCTTGGTAAATGCAGAATTATTAACATATGGTTTTGATTGCCCATGTGTAAGTTATGCTTTTTCCTGCAGACATATCAAATCACGCCCATTATGGTTTCAGATTGTTGGTCGTATTCTTCGTATCTGTGAAGGGAAAGAGGATGCGATCTTTGTTGACCATGGAGATAGTATTTCAGAATTTTCGGAGCCCTCTTGTAGTTTGCCAATTTTAGACCCTCTTATGCAGTGGAAGTATGATGGAGAAACAAAAGAGCAGAGGGCAGAAGTCCGCAAAAAGATAAAACGGGCTCAAGATGCAATGAAAAAGCTTCAGGAAATCGATCCGCTTCCAATTGATATGGTTGAAGTTACTGTGGAAGACACTTGGGAACGTATGATGCGTATCATTCAGAAACAGCAAACAGATATTGAGAATCTGAAAAAAGAAAAAGAAACTATAGAGTCCGAACATCAGAAACAGACTCAGGATCTAATCAATGCCAGAACTTCGTTAACGAAGTGTCAATATGATAACAACGAATTAAAACAAAAGAATAAACAGATTCAGACGGATTACCAACGACAGAATCAGGAATTAGCGTATGCAAAATCATCGTTATCCAGACTGCAGCAGGAAAATACTGTATTAAAACAGAGAACAAATCAATCTGGAAATACAAATGGAGTTCGGAAATTGGATCGAGATGAAACATTTGAATTTATTCGACGTCGTTATGCATCAATAAGAGAACAATGTCATTCACATCAGCAGACAGTTTTAGAAATGCAGAAAGCATTTTCCAGGGATCAATTACAATATGATAAAGATCAGTTCAATAGCAGCATGTATTGGTGGTCGAATCATTACCAAGAACCAGCTGACTATAAAAGTGATCTGCCTTGGAAATAGAACTCAAATTCAGTCCGGAAAGTTTCGAAGAACAAAAACTTCGGAACTTTTCTGTTTTCTTTGACGAATCATTATATTTGTGAGCCTTATTAGAAACAAAAGACAGGGGAAAAGGAGAATTTGTAAAAATGCTTGATTATCTTTTTAATCGAAAGCTTAGAGAAAATTATCAGAAAGTGCTAACACTGCAGAATGCGAATGAGATTAACGATTTCTTATCACAACTATGTGAATCGGAAAGAAAAGACTTACTTAGTTTCGCAATCGGATGGGCAGTTCCAAATAGGAAAAGAACAGGAGCACCAATTTGTGAATACTTTCTTGTACATATCATGGAATTTATTTCTCCTAAAGACGAAAAAGCTTACCGGAACATGGATAAAGTAATGACCTTTATATCAGTTTTAACTGCAGTTGGATTGCTTTCTTTGTATATGCTCCATGTTCTATAACTAAGACTTATGAAATGGAAATGAATTATGAGTGAAAATAATAAGAAAAACGGATTATGCGGTTTTCTGTCGCCGAACGGAATATTTAAAGAGGCAGCACCGTATGAACATATGGAAATAGCAACTGAAATTGTTGAAAAGAAATACGGACAGACGTTATCCGGTATAGAGTCAGAACGGTTGCTTCTTGAAAAGGGATATATCGGATTCTATTCCAGAGATGTTGGCTTTCAGTGGTTTGTTAACCGTAGTATTCGCCCATTAACAGACGAACAGGTAACGTTTGTGGTTGAAAATATGAAATATGCAAACAATTCGCAACAAAAACAGTCAATTCAAGAATTACTGGAACGGAATGATGATGTCAAATCCAGAAATATATTAGATATCGTAACTCTGGGTTCTAACCCCGAAGCTTTAGCTTCGAGAGAACCCTTCGTTGTCAATCAAGCACACTCCGGATCTTTAGATCCGTGAGTGCTTGATTTTGCAGAACGAGCAGCAACAAGTAAATAGCTATTAGATTAGAGAGCAGCCATTATCGGTTGCTCTTTTTGTGTTCATACCATATTTAGGATAACAAGAAAACGGATGGCAAGAAATAAGGAGGGGTTTTGTTATGAAAACAAAAAAAGATATCCAGGAACTTACAGCAGCAGAAGCTGGAGAAGTCGTTAATGACCTTATGGAAGGACAGTATGACGTAGACGACGCAAACAGAGAACAGGAAAAGATTGCAGCCGAAGTTTTAGATCACAAAGACGAGGATCAGGTAGAAGCTGTGATCCGACATATGGCTGCAGATCAAGACGGTTTCGATCAGTCAGAATCAAGCACTCGCGGATCTGAAGATCCGGAGTGTGATTGCTTTGGAGAGTTAGGTTTAAATAACGAAGTTGAATCTAATCTCTCCTTATCAGGAGTAGAAGAATATGACGACTACGATGACTTCGATATCGAAAACTAAGCAGGAGGCGTTTAGCATGTTTGGAATTAAACGTAAAAGTACAATAAAAGAAGATCATACATTTCGGAACACACAAAAAGAAAATACGGCGAGTATGCAGGAATTTAAGTCTCTGTTTGAACATATAGAACCATTTCATAACATTCAGGAGTTTAAAGATGCCTTGATGTCTGAAAACTGGGCTACGACGGAGAATTTAGGTAAGTTTTGGGTAACCTTTCCAAATTTAGATCGTCGATTGTATAAAAGAATCGAAGACGGATCTATTTATAATTGCATCAATTATGTTGACAAAATATCATCATCTATCGGTAATTCCTTCGAGAACAGACTGGTTGCATTATATAATACTTTAAAACCAACTGCTTTCACAGAGTCATTCCAACAGACACTACTTGATCTTGGGATGCCTTACAACGAAATGGCGAGTGCATGGCAATTATCAGAATCTGTAAGCAAATGCATAGTTTGCGAAAAAGATGTACTTCCATATATTAAAGATCGTGATGATATGCAAAAAGTATTTGGTTTTCAGTATTTAAAGGTAGGAATTATGGACAAATCAGAAACCCTTGAGTACATCGATGAAACAATGATGAACATGGGATTTTACATGAACCTTCGGGAAAACGGGATTGATATCAATGATAACAATGTTATCATGAATCCTACATTTATCCAGTTTGGAGATACTTCAGAATGTCCATCACAAGGGGTTAAGTTACATATTTCGGCAACTAATAAGGCAGACTATATGAATTTGCTAAACAATATACTGCCAGATCTTGTTGCCTGCGGTGCCACATTTAAAGTATTGCGTCTGGATGCTTTTGATCATTTATATGAAAGCGAAACACAAGCCGGAAAGTCGATCACGATATATCAGACGCCATCTTTTAGAGCATACGATTTCTTTTGGAAACATCCGGAGCTATTTGAAGAAAAAGGATACAATGTGAAAGGCGATGAATGTTTTAGCGGTCGGGTATATGGAAGATATGGATCCTATGTTGGACCTACCGTAACTGATCCAAAGACTGGGGACGTTTATCAAGACGATCGTCATAGACCGTATCCGGAATTTATGGATAAAATAACGATCTCTGACTTTATTTCAGGATGTGAAGAAATGTCGCAAGAAAAAGAGTTTGATGGAATCGAAAACGGTGAGTTCGAAAATGACGAATACGAAGCAGATGAGATGAGTATAGAAGCATAACCAAGATGAAGGGGCACAGAACGAGTGTGTTCCTTTATTTTGTGCCATTTTCTGCCGGTTACAAAATATTATAAGAAAGGTGACGAGAAATCAAAACATTGAGCCTTATTGTTTGTGACTAAAATAGTTTTCATGTTAATAACTTCATGATATAATTAAAGCCAGATGTATTTCTTATGCATCGGCAGAAAGAGAGGGAATCGTTATGGCAGTATTAACATTTTTATTACTTATCATTAGTGTAGGCACGATTGTTATGAGTTTTTGTATGACATATACCGTATCATCCGCACGAAACAGCAAGGGAGATTTCTATAAATACGATCGGTTATTAAAATACGTGGAACCGTTATCGTATGCAGCAGTTCTTATTAGTATTGTGTTCGGAGTTTTTGGTTTCTTTACGAAAACATTGTCTGCAGTCGGCGGACTTAAAGTATTTATCATTGTGTTTGTTTTAGCTTTTATTGCGGATATGTACCACGGTCAAACATATAAAGAGAAAAAGACAAAATTCAAATCCGAAGAGGCGAAAGAAAGATTTTACGGTCAGGCCAGAGAAGTCGTTATGAATACAAAACGGAATTCCATGGGCTACTTTGTGAATGACGGTGTGTGTCCGATTTGTGGAAAAGACTTAGCTGGTATCGAACCTTACCGGTACTGCTGCCCATATTGCAATTTGACAGCAGAGCTTACAGATGATGATTTTACGCCGTTCGAATAATGAGTTCGGATGCGTACATATTGGAACAGAAATATTATGGGGCTTAGTTTGGAAAACAGACTAGGTTCCTTTTATTTTGCATCCGAAATCGCTATTTCCTGTCGAGTTTTTAAGTTTGTGAGCCTTATGATACTTAGAAAACGAGAAAAGGAGGATACCATTATGATTTTGTATGCTATAACTTTTGTTCTGATCATTGGCAGTCTAATCGCTACTGTTTTACAGACAGTACTTCGAGGATTCGCCGGAAACTTTAAACTGTATTATTTGATGCGTGTTATATCAACGCTTACGATATTTTTGGCTACGATTATAGGCGTCTTATTTGTGTTATGTCAGAATTTATTCTTATTTGAAAGATCAGACGCAGAAATGCCTGTAGCCGTATATTATGTAAGCGACCTGGTTTACAGAATTATAAGAGATCGACACGTAACGGATCCTAAACATATTGTATTTATGGTAACTTTTCTGATTTCCGCGTATGTTTTTCATCTGTTTGTTTCTCATTCTGGAAATCCATATTACAAAAACGAAACAATTAAGAAACGGTTTTGTGATGAAGCCTCAGAATTCGCTAGAGAATATCTGACAAACGAAAATGGTTCATTCGACGCCGAAACTTATTGTCCAATTTGTGGAACCCATATGTTAGACGTCGATCCTAAAGAATTCCGTTGTTCGCATTGTAGATTGAAAATCAATCAGTAATCCATATTTATGATAACAAAATTAATATGTACTCATGGAGGAAATAGAAATGGAAAAAGCAGAAAGAACAAATCCAGATTATACTAAAAGCGAAAAAATCCATAAAGGTAGAAAAGTATACGATCCTATAGATGCTACTTATTCTACCGGGTATTGGGTTTTGATTAATATAGGCGGTTTGAACAGATGGGTTCCGGTATGGGAAAACTAAATATAGTAAATAGATAACAAAAGGACACAACATTTTGTTGTGTCCTCTTATTTTCTTTGAATGCATGACACGAATGTTTCTCATATCATGCAAATCCCATATTTAGTATACAAAATAATTTCACCGATGAAAGGAGTATCAATATGGGTAACATTTTATTTAACGAACCAGATGAGGTTGTCTTTTGCAAACGAAAAGATCGCAAATGGGTGATCAAGTACATTTTGTTTTGTATTCTAATGGTTGTTTGCGTGTTTTTGTTTGCAGCTTATTCTGTGAAAGAAACAGAGTTAGAGACAGAGACAGAATCGGAAACGGACGAATATGTCATTTATCATATTCAGGAAGCGAACGATATCGTAATGCATACGACATCAGAATTATGTGTCCGAAACTTTCCGGAACCGACTGGTTTAAAAATCGGATCACTGAAAGAAAACCAGGACGTAACAGTCACTGGTGTATGCCGAGAAAGCGGATGGTATCGAATCCAATATAATGGATCCGATGCTTATATCTCTGACAATTATGTAAAAAGCGGTTCCGTTGCTGTAGGACGTGTAGCCTATCCAGATCCTGAAAATCTCTATGTGAAAGGAGATAAAGGAGTTTCCGATGAGATGGTTCTTGCTGTTGAAAGCGAATTTATGATGATCCCGAAAAATGTAAGAGATTATATTGAGGCGACCGGATGGACGATTACTGTTTCTTCACAGGATCTTTCGAAACGCTTTCACAAACATAGCGGAACTGTAGGATTGATCGACTACAAAGCGCATGCAATTTATGTGAATAACGAATCAGTGGCAAAAACAGCTGTTGTTCATGAAATTGGTCACTTTATCGATCATGCAAAAGGTCGACTCAGTAAATCAGATGAGTTCGCAGATATTTACGCCGCAGAAAAAGAAGCATTTTGTGAGTACCATCGAACAGACGGACATAATACTGGCGAACCAAACGAATATTTTGCAGAAGCTTATATGGCAAGTATTTATGATCCGGTCGGTATGCAGGAAGCATGTCCACAGACTTACGAGTTCGTTATGAATGTCTCAAAGTCTATGAAACCATTATTTTAAAACTAAAAAGATCAGGGATGCATGTGGTATCCCTTTTCTTTGTGCAAAAAAAAATATAGTTTTCTGACGAGGTTTCCGAAAAGTGATCCTTATAAATATCATAGGAAAACAGAAACGAGGTGTAATAGTTTTGTCAATTAAGGTGAAAAACATTAAGTATTATGATGTTTGTAAAGAATGTGAGTTCTTATATCATTGCTATGGTAGAGAGATTGCAGAACGGATTCAAAACGATCAGACAGACGATATGTATTTGCGTCCGGGTGTGTGTTCAGATTTTTTATGTATCGAATAATAAGAAACATAGTTTGGAGGTCATTATGAAGTTAGTAAATGCAACTGTACTCGGAAATTTGGTTTCTGCACATTATGAGCACGATGAGAAAAAGTTTGCGGCATATGTGCAGTTTATAATTGATGCATACGAAGAACGTGGAGAAAAACGGCAGGCTGAAATTATACGCAAACGAATGGATGGTTCCTATAAGTCACAACCAAAAGTATCGTTAGATAATATTAAAATTCCTGACGAATTTTCTAAAATGTGAGCCTTATTAAATATGTAAAACAAAATATAATTCAAAAGAAAGGGAAAATTATTATGAATGGTCAAATTATTTATGTAGGCATTATGGCCGTATTACTTGTACTTATTGTGCTTATTGCTTCAATCACGATTATAAAAAGGGCTGCTGATGACGGTATGGAGACATTTGGTATGTTTTTGAGCTGTCTTATTATGATTCCATGTATTATTTTAACTATATCTATGGTGCTTTTAACTGTAAAAGAAGCAGACATGGAAAACAATATTGAATCAGCATTAAACAAAAACTATGCAGGTTATACGAATTATCATCATGATGATACAAATACTTTTGTATACGACGACAAGAAATACAGTTTTGATTATGATTATGACACAAATACATTAGTTGTGTTTAATGAAACTGGAACCGTAATCGATGGTACTTATGTTAATGGTCAGAAAATGGATGATACTGGCAAAACAGATATAAATGAGATTGTTTCGGAAACAGAATTAGAATCCAAAGTTCCGGATACCTTAGTTGACACAAAGGAAGCGGATTCTGCATCAGTTTCCGAAGATAATTCAGACCTAAATAGACGAATCCAGAGTACGATCCTCGAAAGATATACAGATGCTTTGATTACAAACTACAGTGCAAGTACATTATCAGGCAGTTTTGATTCAGAAGGTATTTCATATGAATTCTCATGGTCTGATGATCTATTAGAGATTACCGAAATCGAGAATCCAAACAATGTCATCTACATGAAAATTGCAGAATAAGAGGATCTAACAAAAAAAGAGATGTAATGTGAATTATGTCTCTTTTGCTATATATAGATATTCTGCAAAACTTATCAGATTTCTGACGAGCTTTCCAGTTTGTGAGCCTTATTATGAGTGTGAACAAATTAATTAAAAAGTCAGAAGGAGAGAAATAATGAGTATTAAATTAGCGCTTGTAATAGTAGTTCCTATAATAATGGGAATTGTCAGTACATATTGTACCGTAAATTTGTATTCCGATAACTTAGAAGATACCACAGAACTTCGTATTATTGTTGCAGTTTGGCTTGGTGTTTTCGGTAGTATTGGTATTCTTGTGAAAATGATTTAGAAAAGATGGAGGAAGAATTTATGATTATTTTTGCAGCGATAGGAACTATATTGTTGATGGGACTTTTGGGAACCATTATGTTGAACGCTATGATTGACCACGATATCTTAAGACGTATATTAGTATTCTTATTCTGGGTTTTAATAGTATGGGCAATTTGCGAAAGCATTAAAACAAATAACGATGAAAACACGATTAGAACAAATATAAGAGAGACATTGGAATCCAATTATTCCGGTTTAACATATTACAAAGATCAAACCTTTGTATACGATAGTAAAAAATACAGTTACGACTATAATTACGACACAAACACACTTACTGTCTTCGATGGAGTCGGAACTGTAGTAAATAGTATTCAAATTGAGCCTGACTGTAAAGGTACAGCTGATTCGGAAACAACTTCTGAATCTGCTGTAATTGATACCTCTAAGGAATTCATGAACTTGGATTCTACAGCCGTTTCCGAAAATCAAGAAGGTCTTGCAAAACGAATTCAGGACAAAATACAGGAAAAATATGCAAACGCGGTAATAACCAGCTTTGATACAACGAACTTAACTGGAACATTTGAGTCGGATACCGGTGATTATGGATTTTCATGGTCTGATAACATGTTAGAGATATTCAATCTTGAGAACAAAAATCAGAATGTTTATTACAAAGTGTCAGTTTTTTATGAGGTAGATTGAGCCACTAAAAACAACGTTATTAAGTGTATGGAGGACAAATATGAGCAGCATATCAAATTGTGTAATCCTAGTTATAGGCGAGGTAATTATCGCCGTGTGCCTTTTTATTACATGTTTCGATCCAGAAGTAATATTTTTAGATAAAATACCTACAATTGGTGCCATTATTCTTATGATCGGTTTAATAATTTATACTATTAAATCAACAATTGATACGATTAGAGCAAAAAGAGCATTCATTCCTATTTTGGAGAATTATTACTCATGGTATACATTTTACGATCCAGATCATAAGTATTTTGGTTCTGATGTGATAAAAAAAGCATACCATTATACTTATAACTATAAAACAAACACATTAACTGTATACGATGAATCTGGACCTGAATCAATCTATATTGATGGTCAAAGGCAGTTATCTATTACAGAAAAGATTGAAAAACAGATCAAACAACAGTATAAAAACGCAGTAATAACCGGATTTAATGCTACGGATTTAACCGGAACTTTTGAGGCTGATAATGGCTCTTATTCGTTTTCCTGGATTGACAATATATTAACCGTATCTGAAGTAAATAATCAAACAGATGTTTCTTGTTACAAAGTCTGCCAGTAGAAAAACGAAAGCTAAAAAACACATATATTAATATTGAACACGAGAAGAATTCATTATGTCTATGACAATAGAAGACGTAATTCGTGATGAACGTCGTCGTGCACACAAAAAGAGAGATTTAGCAGAGGCTTTTCGGGATGAAGCAAACAAAATTCCGGCACTGAAGCATGCGAAACGGCATGATCAGATCGCAGATTGGCTTGAAGCATTAAAGAAGTCGGAAGAAAAACAGAAAGAAGCTGAAGTTTGCGCCCGACTACAGCTGCTAAATGAATTGTTAACAAAATCAAAGGATCACGCACTTACGGCAACAGACATTCAGTCGCTAATTGATGAAGAGAACAAGAAAATTGAGCCACAAAAAGGTTGGTACTAATATGGATGCAGAAAAAGAAACAGCGCAAATCCGTGAAGTAAAACGAATTCTAAATAATAGCAAAAGTGGTTCTGCAAAAGAACCTGATGTTAAGATTTCGAATTTGTGCCCGTCTAAAGAATTTGTAGACGGATTATTAAAGAGATGTGGAGATATCTTAGGAATCGAATATCATGCTCGTTAAGTCCGGCACATATTTAGTAGTAAACAAATATGAATAAAGAAAAGGAGAGTTTACTATGTTTGAAAATTCAAAAGAGATCATGAGAAAGATCAAAAACAAAGAAGGTTTGACAGATGCCGAATTCACAACTGTTGAAAGATGTTTGTTGCTGGGTGATGTCGATGACAAAATTCTTAATTATCAATTAGGTGTGAAAATTGGAGTTATCGATGATCCTTTCCGTCAGGATAAAATGGAGTTTAAAAAGACAGATAAAATCATAAATCAAATCCGCAACAAAGAAGAGTTACCAAAACCAGATCGCATGACTTTGGAGCGATATCTACGGTTGTATGATGTATCTGAGTCCATTCTTAATTACCAGTGCAGAGCGGATGAAGAAAATCCTTTTGAGATTAGTGAACAGATTTAAGGAGGAAACAGATATGAGTGTATTCGTAACAGGCGACATTCATGGAGATCCAAGAAGGCTGAATACCGGGTCTTTTTACGAACAGAAGCAGTTTTCTGGCGATCAGGACGAAAATATTGTTATCATTCTTGGTGATTTTGGACTTATCTGGTCCCGAGACTCCGAAAACAAACAAGAGAAATACTATTTGGACTGGTTAGAACAGAAATCATTTACAACTGTTTTCGTCGATGGAAACCACGAAAATCATGTAAGGCTGGCAACATATCCTGTAAAACAATGGCACGGAGGCCTGGTACACGAAATCAGACCGCATGTGTTGCATCTTATGCGTGGAGAAATGTTTGATATCGAAGGAAGAAATTTCTTTGCCTTCGGTGGAGCTAGTAGTCATGATGTGAGTGATGGTATTCTTGATTATGAGGATTCAGACTGGCGGGAACAGGCAAGGAAACTCGACAAGCAGTACAAGTTCATGTACCGTGTGAAAGGGCTGTCATGGTGGCAGGAAGAGTTACCAACAGAAGCGGAAATGCAGCATGGCTTTGATACACTTGAGAAATACGGCAATAAGGTCGATTTCATTATCAGTCATAGTCCATCGACATCAGAACTGTATCTCATGGGCGGAAGATGGTTATATGAACCGGATGTTCTAACTAACTATTTGGATGAAGTCAAAGCTAGAGCCTCATTTGATTATAAAAAGCATCTGTTCGGACACATGCATGTGAATAAGGCAATCAATACGCAGGATATTTGTATTTATGAACAGATTATCCAGATTCTATGACGAAGTTTTCAAAATGTGAGCCTTATTATTTGTGTAAAAATGTAATGGAGATTAAATTATGGAACAGAAAATAAGGACAATCATTGCCGGATGTCGTAATTTTAATGTTATCGAGATCGTCGAGATGGCAATGTTAAACAGATTTAATAACGATTATAGTGAGATCGAACTAGTTGGCGGCGGAGCAAAGGGTGCTGATGCATTAGGGAAACAGTTTGCGAGAGAACATGGTATTCCATATAAAGAGTTTCCAGCAGACTGGGGCACCTATCATAATGCCGCCGGACAAATCCGGAACCGTCAGATGGCACAGTATGCGATCAAAGGGAAAGGTTCCGGCATTTTGATTGCGTTTTGGGATGGGAAATCAAGAGGAACCAAGCATATGATCGAAACGGCAACAGATTTCGGAATGGAGGTAATCATTGTGTATGTTTGATATCGTATCTTCGGTTCAAACTGCGAAGCTTTCATTGTTTCCATTCGAACCCATATTTAGTGTAATAAAAATAATTGTAAGCTAAAAAGGAGGAAACGAAAATGACAGCAGGTGAATGCATCAAAGACTGGTTAGGATTAGACAAAACAAAAAGTTTGGCAGATTGGTTAGGATTGAACGAAGAGTCCAAAAATGAATCTGAAAATGAATAGGAGGACACCATTATGACCGTTCGAGAATTCATTAAGAAAAATGGATGGCAAGCAGATTGTGATATACACAAAGCCAAAAGAATGAGTGTTGATATCGATTTCTTAAATCCGAACAAAGAGGAAGACGAAACGCAGTTCGATATCGCTGCTTTCGACGTCAAGGAATTAGCAACCCTTTTTGCAGACTTCTGTAAAGAGAACAAATTCGCATTGAATACCGTCACAAATGTAGTCATTGTTGCGGTTGACGATGAAATGGACGTCGATTTCTAAAAACAGAAAAGAAAGACCTATTGCTTTGCAGCAGTGGGTCTTTTCTTTATGATTTCTGACGAGTTTTCGGATTTATGAGCCTTGTTGTTAATAGAAACAAAGAAATGGAGGATAATGAAGGGCTATATGAAAAAGTATAATACGGAATTAGAAACGAAATGTACGGAAAACACATATGAAGGGAACTCGTTCAATTGCAATGCGTATGATTCTGGATATTGCTACGTTTTGGGACGAGCATTAACAGAGGAAGAAGACGCGTTATGTGAAGACCATTGCATTCTGTGTAAGTGAAAAGAGAAAATTAATATATTTCATAGAGAAAACTAGCAGGTGTATGATAGAATTAAGTGTGTAAAACGAAAAGGAAAAACAATATGAGTAGTAGAATTATAAGAGGTTACTGGTCTTGTAAGTATTGCGGAACTGCTGACATTGATGGACTGGTAGATGTTTGCCCGAATTGTGGGAAACAGAAATCATCAGACGTAAAGTATTATATGAAACAAGGAATTGCGGAAGAAGTAACGGATACTGAATTACAAAAAGCGAAGATCAAGAAAGAGGAGTGTGACGGCAAACACAAAGACTGGATATGTCCATATTGTAATCAGTTGAATAATTATGCAGATGGTGTTTGCGTAGCGTGTGGTGCCGAAAAATCGGAAGCAGAGTTTGAATATGGAGAAACGAAGATGGATAAATCGGAAACAAAAACAGATGTATTCGAAAATACGCTTCCGGATGAAACAACACCGAAAGATGACGAAAACGATACTTTGGTTGACAGAAAAGATGTAAACTCAAACGAGATAGTTGAAAAGTCGCCTATTAATCTGCGTGATCGAATTATGAGTAAAATACGCGGCAACAAGAATATGCTCAAGATTAGTGGTATTATTGCCGCAGTGTTCGCGGTTATTGGATTGCTATTTTTCTTGTTCCAACCAATTACGAAGTCAGAAACGGTTGTCGGATTTTCCTGGGAACGAACTATCACAATCGAAGAGGAGCGAACAGTAGAAGAAAGCGATTGGTACGTGCCATCTGGTGGTCGAGTCTATGACGAGAGGCAAGAGATAAGGAGTTATAAGTCGGTTCTTGACCATTACGAGACAAGAACAGAAACAAAAAGCAGACAAGTTTTCGACCATAATGAGTCATATACAACATATTCGGATAACGGAAACGGAACTTTCACAGAGCAAGTGCATGAAAATCCTGTATACCGTACAGAGTACTATACTGAGACATACGAAGAACCAGTATACAGACAGGAACCAGTATATGACACCAAGTATTATTATGAGATTGAACGATGGTTTCCAATTGATACTTACAGTTCCAAAGACGACGATAAAGAGCCATATTGGAATACGGAATATACATTAACAGAGAAGCAGCGTGACACAAAGCGTGATGAACTTTATTATGTGCATTACGATGATGGTCAGAATGTCGTAAAAGATGAGACAGACTATGATACCTGGTTAGAAACCAAGATTGGTGACGGATATGAAGTAACGTATAACCGACTTGGAATGACGTATAAGAGAGAAGCAATTGAATAGGAAAAACTGACAACGAACTCCATCATTTTCGGTGGAGTTTTGTTTTGTAGAAAACATTATGACACATATTTATGTTTGACAATAACAATCAGGAATCTTTATAATGAAATCAGAAAGAGAGGAAACGAATATGTATTTGCTTATGAACAAAGACAAAGAGATAATGCATTTTAATACTTTGGCAGGACCTCTTGGAAATTCATATGAAATTATTTCGCAAAATGAAGATCAGTTGCCATATGGTTTTACAAATATTGCGGAATGGATTTCAACCAGAAAAGGTAGCAAGCATAATGCACACTTGAAACAGATCATGAAAGATTGTGGATGCGAAGACGATCTTGGTTATATTCGTGTTACGCATGCTGCATCGTTAAATGATACGTACTGGATAAAAAATGAACTGGAATCTGTTACGTGGAATGATGTTTCTTTCTATCGGAACGAATTTGATGAACAGATTTCCAAGCTTGCATTTGAAGGTGTCGGCTTATATGGGATAAAACTGAGTAGTACGTCTCCAGAATTATGTACAGAAGGCAGTTTTCGCAAATGCTGGAAGCGAGAAGACGGTGAAATTTATCTGTACAAGAGAGGGACATCCGGAGCTATGAATGCTGGACTTGAACCATATTGCGAAATGATGGCATCCGAAATTGCAGCTCAGATATGTGATAATGCAATTTCTTATCAAAAAGTAACATTACATGGTGAAATCGCATCAAAATGCCACTTATTTACAACGGAATCAGTTGGGTATGTTCCGTATGCAAAATTAAAAGAAGATACGACTGCAAATGCAATGCTAGATTTTTATGCATCAATCGGTAGCGAGGATAAATTTCGACAGATGCTTGTTTTAGATGCACTTACTTTTAATGTTGACCGGCATGCAGGAAACCATGGAGTGAGTATCAATAATGATACAAAACAGATTCTTGGCATGGCTCCGATTTTTGACTTAAATTTATCTCTACTGCCATATGTATTGCCGGATGAATTTGAAAATATAGGTAACAAAATGTTGGAGTACGGTCCACGCATTGGTGACGACTTCACAAGAATCGGACAGATGGCATTAACATCGGAAATCCGTGCAAAACTTATCAATTTAAAAGGATTTGAGTTTTCTTTCAGAGGCAATGAAACATTTTCGAAAGAACGTGTGCATTTTTTGGAACAGATGATTGAGAGACAAATAACTGGACTTCTATCGAAAGAACAGTTGTATACGAAAGACGTTTTTGTTCCAGAACAAGCAAAAGAAATACAGCCTGTTAATAGCGATGTAGGATTAAACTCAGCTGCTGATGACCTTGCTGATAATCTACAAGACGTTCTTCCGGATGCATTGGTGTCAGAAATGAATGATTCTTCTGATGATTTTGTTATCGTATCGTTAAACGAAGCTGTAGAGATCTATATTTCGGTTTTAGATTTTTCAGTTGAAATTTATGTTGGAGGGCAATTGACAGATGAATCCAGTCTAACAGAGGAAGAACGAATGGATTATACAAAAATATGCCAAACTGTGGATGATTTTGAAATTGAATATACAAACTGTGATGACTTGGCGCGATAATCAATATGTTAATATTCTACTTACGCAAAGAGACTGACTTTGAAGTTGGTCTCTTTCTTGTATGTTTTGTGTGCGTCAGTTTTATCCCATATTTAGGATAATAAATAAATACACATATTAAAAGGAGGAAACGAAAAGATGGGAGAGATATTGGATTTCTACAAAGAACACAAAGTAGATGGTATCAATATGAATGTTATACGGTTCATTGATGAGGTTTCAAGTTTTCCAGACCGAGATGGAATACCTGGAGAACATATTGATCATTTGTTTTGTGCCGGATATTGCTATTATTTTGCTCATATGTTAGAAATGGCATTTGGTGGCAAAGTATGTTGGGTTCAGGATAGAGGACATATTGCATGGGCTGATTGCGACAAAGATTGTACATTAGAACAATTACAAAACGCAATTGTATATGATATTACTGGAATTGTAGATGATTACGAAAGAGTATGGCCAATAGAATATCTAGGGAATACAATCGTAAATTACATGCATAATGGAAAAGAATTTCATCTCAGTCAGGGTTTCAAAGATTGGTGCGATTTCTGTAAAGTTGAAGAAATATTCGCGATTAATGTAATCTGGGGATGCATGCCAATTGATGAAATCATGAATGATTACAAAAATAGACTTGATTATGTTCAGACTGCATACCAGTATTGGATAGAGCATAGCACGGAATTTCAGGAGTTGTTTCGATTCATTAAGAAAAAGAACCCGTTCCTGTATCCAGATCATCTTGGTATAACAGAAACACTTATCAAATTTGAAAACTAAAATGAGAAAAGGAAGTCAGCTATATTGGTTGACTTTCTTTTTGTTTCCGTATGTTTTGTGTGCATCAGTTTTATCCCATATTTAGGATAACGAACAAATTGCACACATAAAAAAGGAGGAAACGAAAAGATGGGGAGTTGGAACGAAACATGTATGTTAAGTCATTTACAGATTATGTATGGAGATTCTGTAAAAGTAATTATTTTGGTAAACAACAAGGCAGATGCAAATGAATCTACTCGTGTTTACTACAATGAAACCTATTCTCCATTGATATTACCTTTCGATGCGGAATATGACGATTATGGTGGCGTTAAAAACGAGAAAATTCCTGAATACACAGACAGTCTGTTACATGAGTTAGAATTCGAGCAAAAAGATGGAACGAAATATGAATATAACAACATGGCAGATTTTATTCAGGATATTAATGAGACGGATGGCTTGTACCTAAAAGGTTTCTATCTCAATGGTCCGAAAAAACTTGAATGTGTTTTTATTCATGCCGAGCTCTATGATATTTTAGCTTCAGAAATGAGAAACAGAATACCATATAACCAAAAGAAGACCCTGTATGAATTATACAATGAACGGAACCAGGAAGTGAAAGAACTATGGATCAAGTACCATAGTAATTCTGATGAGTATGATAAATTATGCATATTATACCACGAAATCATGCCAAAACTTTTCAAAACGTCTGCATATGGATATGAGTTTGCTGTCATGATTTTAGAAAAATCATTAACCGAAAACAATTTTGATGATTTCTTTGAAGAATTTACAAAATACATCCTGTTTGCAAGAGCATTACAAACCGGTAGATACGGATATATAACAAGATGTGGAGCTGGTGGACAAGATTTTGAGTGTTCCATTCAGGTTGCGGTTGCCAAATTTGTTTTGAAATTCTCGAAGAGAACAAATGAATGCGGGGATCGTGTATATTGTAAAAAGGAAACAATTTTCTGGTACTAAAAGCGGCAATGAAAAGATTAGAGACTGACGATTTTGTCGGTCTCTATTTTCTATTGTATTCATTAATTGGAACGAAAAGTACCAAATCTCTTATAATGTCTTTTCCGTATCCCTTCTTTGTGTGCGATTAACTCGGCACATATTTAGTGTATCAAAATAATTCACACATTAAAGGAGGATACAAAAAGTATGAACAAAGAAGAAGTAACAAAACAGATGCAGGACATTATCAACCAGATGAATGAGGCAACCGCTGTCTACGGAAAAGATGCAATCATGACTGATCATAAATGGGATGACCTGTATAATCAGTTAACAGACTTGGAAGAGGAATCCGGTATTATTCTTCCAGAAAGCCCGACTCAGAGTGTAGGAGCAGAGGAGGAAGAAGATATTCCTGGTGAAAAAGTAGAACATGAGTTTTCGGCACTGTCTCTTGCGAAAAACAAGGATATTAAGAAACATATCAAATGGGCCCAGGGTCGTAAATGTTTCGTTTCTTGGAAGGAAGACGGGATGACCTTGGTGGTTACATATGATAATGGAAATCTTACCCGTATTGTAACAAGAGGTGACGGATATGTTGGTACAGATATCACGCGTTTGAAAGATGTTATCAAAGGAATCTTACCAAAGATCGACTACAAAGGACATCTGGTTGTAAGAGGAGAATGCGTTATTTCTTATCCGGATTTCAAGCGTGTAAATGAATCACTACCAGCAGGTGTAAAACTGTATGATAATCCTCGTAATCTTGTAAGTGGTACTTTGAAGCTTTCAGATGAGGAGGTTATCAAAGACCGTAATCCACAGTTTATTGCGTTTACTTTGCGGTATCTGGATGATGAATCCGTATTAGATGCAGTTGGACTTCGAAATTCATGGGAAACAAGGCAGTTATTCTTAAAGAAACTTGGGTTCAACATTGTTTCTTACAAACCTGTTGAACATCCGGAAACCGATTTACAGTCTGTTATTGATGAATTTACAGCCGAAGTTGAGCAGTACGAAATGCCTGTTGATGGTCTTGTACTCTGCTATGAAGACTGGGATTATTCGTTAACAGGTGGCGTTACCGGACATCACGCAACCAGAGCAGGTTATGCCTTTAAATGGCCGGACGAAGCAGTAGAAACAAAAGTGGTTGACATTGAATGGTCCGACTCAAGAACGGGCTTATTTAATCCGGTTGCTATCTTTGAACCAGTTCGTCTTTGTGGAACAACGGTAACCCGTGCTTCGTTATCAAATCTTTCCACCGTAAAGAAAAAAGACATCAAAATCGGAGATAGAATCACCGTTTATAAAGCAAACATGATTATTCCGTGCGTAGAAGATAATAAGGATGCCGATGTTCAAGATACGGATGATTGGAATTTCATTTGCGAACGTCACAATATCCCTAAAATCTGTCCACATTGCGGAAGACCTCTTACTGTTAAAACATCACAAAATGCAGAACTTGTTATCTGCTTGAATCCTGACTGTTCCGCAAAACTGATTGGAAGTATGACTCATTTTTGTGAACGTGATTGCATGAACATCAATGGTGTTTCCGAAAAGAAATTGCAGCAGCTCATTGATCTTGGCGTTATTGAAAGTATTTCCGATCTTGTAGATCTCCCAATGAGATACCATGCGAGCGGAAACAATCTGATCTTCGTTGATGAATTCGGTGATGACTGTAATTTGGCAAACCAGACAGGATGGGGCGAAGGATCTGTGTTAAATCTTGTAATCGGGATTGAGACAGCATGTAAAAATGCGACCTTTATAAAGTTTCTTCATGCTATGGGTATTCCTAATTTTGGTCGCGGACAGGCGAAACTGTTAGCTCCTGTGGTTGCGAAATGGATGAAACGACATAATGATATGCATAATGATATCACAGATATGTTATCTGCGCTTAGCTTTATGGTGGAACGCGAATACGATTTCACAACCGTAGACGGATTTGGTGAAATCATTGTTGGTTCATTAACAACCTGGGCTGAGCATAATTTGCTTCCATATGAAATGTACGGTGTTATGAATGAAATCGGACGTATTTTACAGTGTCTTACATTTACAGACAAACCGGAAGATTACATTAAGGAAACATCAGGATCTCCAGTTGATGGTAAGACTTTTGTAGTTACTGGAGATGTTCACATCTTTAAGAACCGCAAAGAAGTGGAAACAAAGATTGAAGAACTCGGTGGTAAGTTATCAGGCTCCGTTTCCAAAAAGACAGATTACCTGATCAATAACGACATCGAAAGTACCAGCAGCAAGAACCAGAAAGCGAAAACGCTGGGAATCCCGATTATTACAGAAGAACAGTTCTGTGAAATGATCGGAATGCAGTATTAATTAACAAAAAGAGAGACCGTTTACCTTTATTGGTAACGGTTTCTTTTATTTTGTATTCCTTTGTAAATTGGTCACTCATATTTAGGATAACAACAAAAGAGAGAAAAACACGGTCGATTCAGGATTCGTAAATTATGGTTGTTTCCAGGTTGCGTATACCACCGTTCACGATTAGTTTCTTCCTTATATAGTTATAGACCCTGGTTGTTTCCAGGTTGCGTATACCTATTCTGCATACCAATAAGGCGATATCTGAGTTATAGACCCTGGTCGTTTCCAAATGGCGTATACCTAAAACTCGAAAACCAGTCTCTATAATAAAGTTTAACACAGTGTTTTCGCTGTGTTTATACTGTGAAGTTTAAAACCCTTACTCGTTTATTCGGGTAAGGGTTATCTTCGTTTTAGGGTACATAGGGTACAAAACGGAGATCATACATCTGCAGTGTCCAAATCTCAGTTTTTATACAAAAACAGCAGATTTGAACTCGGTTCCTCAAGAGTGTAAGGGAGTTTTATTGTTTTTGAAAATTAATCGTATTTTCTGACGAGTTTTTCGAATTTGTGAGCCTTGTTGCAGGTGTTATTACGAAAACGAGAACAAGCAGAAAGGATGAAAACTTTATGGAAAATGGATTTACATATCGATTAGGATTAGATATTGGTATCGCGTCTGTCGGTGCTGCAGTTGTACAGACAAATAGTTTTGATAACCCATGTCATCTTACAGAACCTGATGTACGAACATTTCCGGCAGCAGAATGCAGAGAAAATGGAAAATACTATGGAAAATCAGCGGCAGTACCAAGAAGAGAATGCCGAACGACTCGTAGACGCATTAAAAGAAAACAACTTCGAATGAATTGTATCAAACAGACATTGCAGAAGGCAGGTCTTATTGATGTTGATGAGTTTATGAAACGGTATTCTGATGGAACACTTCCAAACGTATACCAGTTGCGATACGAAGGATTAGATCGCCTGTTGATAGATGATGAATTTGCTCAGATTCTTATTCATATTGCAAAGCACAGAGGATTCCTGTCAACAAGACGGGCTGACAAGAAAGACAAAGAATCCGGAGCTATCCTCGCAGCGACGTCCGCAAACCAGAAACTTATGATGGAAAAAGGATATCGAACAGTTGGCGAAATGATGTATCTGGATGAGAGTTTTCATACACCGTGTTCCAGTAATGAACAGGGATTTATTGTAACTCCGAGAAACAAAGCAAAAGATTACAAACATACGATCTATCGGTCAATGCTGGTCGACGAGGTTCATGCCCTTTTTGATGCACAGCGTAAATTCGGGAACACAAAAGCAACCGAAACATTAGAATCCGAATATCTCGAGATCATGACGAGACAGAGAAGTTATGATTTAGGTCCTGGGTTGCAGGCTGATGGAACCAAAAGTCCGTTTGCGATGGATGGATATAAGAGTAATGCCGGAGAATGTACTTTTTATAAAGAGGAAACACGTGCAGCAAAAGGTACGTATACAGCAGAATTATCCATAACGTTACAGAAGATCAATAATCTGAAACTTGTTGATCGATATGGAGACGGTCGGTTTCTTACGGATGAAGAGAAGCAGAAGATCCTTGAGTACATCAGTAAACATAAAACCATGAAATACAAGACGGTTAAAACATTATTAGGAATCGATCCGATGATTCGTTTCAATCTTTTGAATTATGGCAAAAAGAAGAAAACGAAAAAGGAATCAGATGACAAAACCAAAGACGATTCCACGAAGAAAAAGAGTACCAAGAAGTCAAAAACAAAAGCAGAAACCAGTGAGAAAGCCGGCAAAGACGCCAATAAAGAGGAAACAGAGTTAGAACGTATTAATCGAATCGAAGATACTGTTTTCGTTTCTATGGAATTTACGCTTTCTTATACAGACTGCCTGAAAGCTCGGATTAAAACGTTATCGGAAACCGAAAAGAGAGATTTGTTTGATGAAGTTGGAGAACTTCTTACGTCATATAAAACAGATGCAGCCAGAATCGAGAAGCTTTCGAATCTTGGTTTAACGCCAGAAGAAGTTGATCGTTTGCTTGATCTAAATCCAAAAGGTTATGCCAAATTATCACACAAAGCGATGAAAGAGATCGAACCATATCTGAAACAAGGTCTTACTTATGACAAAGCGTGTGCTGCAGCCGGTCTCGATTTTCAGGTAACCTATACTGGAGAGAAAATGAAGTATCTCAAAGGTCCTGAGATCAATCGTATCATCAATAATATTCAGAGTCCGGTAGTAAGACGTTCCGTAGCCCAGACGGTCAGAGTGATTAATGCGATCATTCGTAAATATGGAAGTCCGCAGGCTGTTAATGTCGAGTTATCGAGAGAGATGTCAAAATCATTCTTGGAACGAAAGAAAGCAGAAACAGCGATGGAATTAAGACATAAAGAAAACGTGAAGTTCTGTGAAGAGATTAAAAAACTTGGTATAAACAGTCCGAACGGAGAAGATATCACGAGATATCGGTTATGGAGAGATCAAAATGGTATTTGTCTGTATTCCGGCGAAAAGATTCCGGCAAGAGCTATGTTTTCTAAAGAATATGAGATCGATCATATCATTCCGTATAGCATTTCTCTTGATGATCGTTATCAGAATAAAGTGTTAGTAAAAGCAGGCGAAAACTGGAAAAAAGGAAACCATTTACCATACGAGTATTTCGGTCATGATAAAACAAGATGGGCTGCCTACGAAAACAGAGTTGAATCTTTAATCAAGAGTGATGGTAAAAAGGCGCATCTGTTGAAGAAGAATTACACAAAGGAAGACCAGAGAGAGTTTACCGAAAGAAACTTAAACGACACAAGATATGCAACAACTGTTGTTTACAATATGATCATGCAGTATCTCTATTTGGAACCTTATAACTGTGACGGGAAAACGAAGCAGGTATATGCCGTGAACGGTGCTGTTACCGCTTATTTAAGAAAACGCTGGGGGCTCAATAAAAAAGATAGAACGAATGACAGACACCATGCGATGGACGCCGTAGTAATTGCCTGCTGTACAGATGAAATGATTGCTAAGGTTACGAAATATATGCAGGATAGAGAAACGGCGTATAGTAAGAATTTCCGCATTACCGATGAGGAAACCGGAGAAATCTTAACCAGATCGAATTTCACAAGAGAACAATACGATGAAGCCTATGGAGTCCGTTTCCCAGTACCATGGGAGACATTCAGAGAAGAAATTGATCTTCGTATATTCAATGACGATCCGTTTGGTTATCTTATGAAAGACCGAAATTTACAGATCAAGATCGATTACCCTGATTGGATGTATGGGGAAGAAGAAAGTCCGGTCGCGAAAGGTAAGTACATCAATTACATCCGACCTATGTTTGTTTCCGTAGCATGCAGTCATAAAGCGACAGGACGGGCTCATGAGGAAACGATCCGAAGTGCAAAATATCATGATTCCGACAGTCTTGTAATCTCTAAGAAAGCTTTAAAAGATCTGAAATTGAACAAAGACAACGAAATCAAGGACTATTACAACAAGGAATGTGATCCTCTACTCTATGAAGCGCTTAGAAACCGATTATTGGAATACGGCGGAGACGGAAAGAAAGCGTTTGCTGAAGAATTTCATAAACCAAAAGCAGACGGAACAGATGGACCGGTTGTCAAAAGTGTAAAAGTTATTGAGAAAAAGACAACGGGAGTTCAAATTAATCATGGTCTTGCTGGAAACGGAAATATGGTACGAGTTGACTTATACCAAAAAGAGGGTAAATATTATGCCGTCCCGATTTATATTTCTGATATGGTGAAAAAAGAGATCCCAAGAAAAGCGGCGACAGGCGGAAAACAGTACAAAGATTGGCGTGTAATGGATCCTGATGATTTTCTGTTTAGTGTATATCCGAGAGATTTACTTCATTTAAAGAAAGGAAAACCTTTCAAAGATGGACTTTCGAATGATATCTATATGTATTTTGCTGGACTTGATCCAGCTTCTGCTAGTTTTGCAGTTACCGCTCATGACAGCAGTATCAGTTTACGAGGTATTGGAATTCAAAACCTGGAACTGATTGAGAAATGCCAGGTTGATATGCTTGGAGATATCCACGTTTGTAAGAGATAGGGAAAACAAGAAACCGGTTATCATTCAATTATGGTAGCCGGTTTATTTCATATTTAAGATAACGAAATAATTCAATAATTAAAGGAGGACTCAAAAATGAGTAAACAAGTTAATATGGAATACCTGATTAAACTTTTCACAGAAAAGAGTTATGCCGTATCGCGTGTGGACAATGGATCTTTGGAACTTGGTATGACGCTGTCGGATATGATTCAGGTGATTTCAGAAGCGTCTGGAATTGTCTATGCCACAGCATCTCAGAGACTTAAGAACACGAAGTCTGTAAACACAAAGAAAGCCAGACTGGTTCTCGGAGTTACAGAGCGGGTTGCAGAAGATCAGTGGGAGTGTCATATGAAAACTGTTGATGTTGACGTTCCGATTTCGGCTGATCTGAATTCGAAAGGTGCTGACATTATTGGCGGACATTGGTTGAAAAGCGAAAAGGGTACGGAAAGCAGTAAGTAAAAGATTCAAGCCAATCTGATTCATTATAAGAGATAAGGAAGGAAAAGAAAACTATGGTACAAAAAGACAACATTAAACGAGGTATGACAATTTGGTACTTAGACGCATATTCTTCTTTTGTTGTCTCAGGAATTGTTCTTGAGACGTCGGAAACGACAACAGTTGCCGGGGAGGAAAAGGAATACGTAAAAGTAAGATGTATTGAAAATGGGGGAACAAGAGGTGTCTTATTGGAAAATGCGTTCCTGACAAGAGACGATGTTATGGAAGACGAGAAACGAAAACAGGAGGAATACGTAAAAGAAGTAGATGCTCAGATTCATTCCATTTCTGATCTGCTGCAGTTCGCATACAGTAATACCATATCGCTCGCAGAAGAGTATACAGATTGGTATGCAAGAGCAGCAGTAAAAGAGATTGCAAAAAAGAGATTCGGGATTGAACTGGTATGAGGTTTCACGAATCCCGAAAAGAGCCTTCTTATCCCATATTTATGATATGAGAAAAGATGAATATACGTAAAGGAGACCTATATTATGCAGTACACAACAAAAACCATTTCAAAAGATGAACAGATCAAATTATTCGGGAGACAATTACGATTCTCGCATGAGTTTGTAGATGAGCAACGAATCGACTGGTGGAATATTTTGGATCGACACTTCGGACAACCGGTAGTTATGGTTCGACCTGCAGGAGATCAAATAATCGTGTCCTTGGCAGATGGATCGATTGCTGCTGATGATAAACGCTTATTGGATTACAACTCTGAATCGGACCTGAAATCTGTACTTTCTGATATCTTTAAGGAAGCTGATAATGACGAATACGAGGTGTTTGAAAGCTATGCTCCGGGTCCGAAATGTTCAGGTTCCGTGTGGGATACAATTGTGGAATGGGTTCACGAATTCTATTAAACGCATCCGAAAACAAACAAAAAGAGACCGCTATTTGTGAATGATAGCGGTTTCCTCTATGTCTGAAACTAGATACTAATATCGTATCCCTATGTTTTGAACTCGCCCATATTTAAGGTAATAAACGAATGTGGGAAATGAATAGGAATATGGCAGCAAATGCAAATTTACATAAGGCAAAGGATGCCAAAAATGATGAGTTTTACACTCAGCTTACAGATGTTGTAAAGGAATTGATGAATTATAAGGCACATTTCAAGGACAAGATTGTTTTTTTTGTAACATTATGACAGAGAAAACGCAACGTACAAGATGGAATATACAGGTGGCGATGACAATGATATTGAAGCCGGTGTGAATACACCATTAGATGGCGACGGAGATTTTAGAAATAAGGAGGTCTGGATTTGCTGGACGAATACGACATTGTTGTAACGAACCCACCATTTAGCCTGTTCAGAGAATACGTGGCTGTGTTGATGAAGCATGAGACGAGGTTTAAATTTTAGAGAAAGGTCAATAAAAATGAGTAAAGAAGAACTTGCAAAAAGAATAAAAGACCGAGTTGTTATGATAGGGACAGCACTTAATCATATGGAAAGTATTATAAAATATAGTCGAAATGATAAAGGGTTTAAAAATGCTTTTGTAATGTTGTATGTCTCTTTACAAAATTATGTTTATATTGAGCTTGATAAAATATTTGATGGCTCAAGCCAACATGAGTTTTCAGAATATGATGATACTGGCAAATGTATTTATCACTCGTCAAAATATAGTATTTATAAACTTATTGAAAAAATGGAAGGCAATAATACAAATGGTATTCATCATTGTTCGATAAGGAAATATCATAACGATATTATGTCAATCAGAACTTTGCGAGATAAATATTTTGCACACTGTGACGGCAAAGATTTATATGAACTAATAAAAGATAACTACATTTCAGGTTTGCAAGATTTATTAATGTGTGTTGCTGAAATATGTCACGAGGCAAATCCAGATTTATTTCCGAATACTTATGTATCTAATGTACGATGTTTTGATGACTGGTGTTATATAGCTATAACATCGATTAATGAAGTTTGTGCATTAAATGATAAACTTACGAATGCTTCTGTTGAGAAAGAGTTATATGAAGAAAATCTTGATTGGTTTATAAGTTATCTCAAGGATACATCGCAAACACATCAATGTCACAATAACTGATCTTACAAGGTACTTAATGTGGGATTAATAAAAGACTTGTTATAAGATTTGTGGCGAAAAACCCATTCTGGTGTTAATTTTGAGATCCTTGACGAATTTCCTAAAATGTGAGCCTTGTTAGTATTAAGACACAAAACGATTTGGAGTTTGGAGACTTGAATATGAATAATTCAAAATATGTAGAATTTGTTAATAACAATATTGAACAAATTGCAGAATACGTAAATCAGAGTTTTGAACAATCGAAAGAATATATTAGGATGAAGCTTATTCGTCTAATAAAAGCGTATCTAGTAGCAAAACCTATTCATTATGTTAATGAAGACGATGGGAACCCATACGATTGCTCAGGTATATTAGTAAAAGATGGATATGTTTCGTTCGATCAGACTGTGACGGAATTTCTACAGGAGGAATATACTGGTGACAAAGAACCCACATATATTAGCGGAATGGGTTGGCATTATAATACATATGCAGATGATCTGAGTTACGATACTATTAATATAGCATATGATATAATGCTTTCTGTAATTCGTAGATATATAGAAAATGAATTCACTGTTGCTCTTTCGGATGATGACTTTGAAGATATCAAATCCGTCTGCAGAGACTTTGATGATATCTATGATAATTGTATAGCTTCCGATTTCTTTTTTGGTGAACCAGCTGTAGAATTTTGTGGTCTTTCAGATATAAAACTTAGCGATCTTATGAAAACAGCTCATAAATCCAAATGATTCTTTACTAACAAGAAACATCAATTTCGGAAACGTATATTTAGGGAACTTTAAGAAGTAGGGCGGGAATTCTCGGTTACTTGTATCCGAGATCACGAGAATTTATTTCGAATGATTCAACTCCTGCGGAGTACAGATCACTCATTACCATTCGTGATCTTGAGAGCTGAATATTTTTATTCAGTCTCTAAAGATGAAAGCCCGTGTGTTTCAAAACACATATTTATATATAAATGTATACGCAGAAAGGAAGTGAATCACTCGTTATGAATAAGGCAATCAAGTACAGAATTTATCCGACAACTGAACAGAAGATCTTATTCGCTAAAACCTTTGGCTGTTGTCGGAAGGTCTATAACCTGATGCTTTCTGACAAGATCAGTTCCTACCAGGTATCCAAATCCTTCGGTAAGCAGACTCCTGCCATGTACAAGGATGAATTTCCGTATCTCAAGGAAGTGGACAGTCTTGCACCTGCCAATGCTCAGATACACTTGCAGACTGCAATGAAGAACCATTTTGACAAGAAACGGAAGAAACGTACCGGATTTCCGAAATTCAAATCCGCGAAACGAAGTCGCAGGTCTTACACAACAAATAACCAGAGCGGTACTGTAGCTCTTGTCCAGAATGGGATCCGTCTTCCAAAGACCGGTATTGTAAAAGCGGTGATCCACAGATATCCGGAAGAAGGCTGGATCATAAAATCTGCAACAGTCTCTCAGGACAGTACAGGAAATTACTATGCTTCAGTACTCTTTGAATTTGAGAAGGATATCATTCCTGTTCCTGTCTCAGACAATGTGATCGGACTGGACTATGCTTCAGACGGGTTATACAAAGACAACTATGGCAATACAGGTTCGGACCATAAGTTTTTCCGGGAAAGCCAGAAGAAACTGAGAAGAGAACAGAGATGTCTTTCCCGCATGACCGGGTCTAAGAAGGATGAACCAAAGTCAAACAACTATATGAAACAGCAGCTTAAGGTCAACAAGATCTACCGTCATGCAGCCAACCAGAGACTCGACCATCTGCACAAATTATCTACCGGGATAGCCAACCGGTATGACATTGTCTGTGTGGAAGACCTGGACATGAAAGCCATGTCGAATAAGAGTTTCGGAAACGGAAAAGCGACTATGGATAATGGTTACGGTCTGTTTCTCAAAATGCTGAAGTACAAGATGAATGACCGAGGAAAGTATTTTATCAAGGTTGACAGGTGGTATCCAAGCAGTCAGATCTGCAGTCATTGTGGAAAGCGTCACCCGGAGATGAAAAACCTGCGTAATCGTACCATGATCTGTGACTGTGGTTTCGAATATGACCGTGACGTAAATGCAGCAATCAATATCATGAATGAGGGTTTACGGATCTTAAAAGAAGCTGTGTAAACGATGATTTCTTATCCTCATCCTTATTCTAAAATTGTAGGCTGGGAACCAGCCGAATCAACGCTTGTGGACATCGCATAAGACTTTCCAGTACATATTTCTACCGTATTGCAAAGCGGTGATGGATGAAGCAAGAAGCTCGGTTACTTGTAGCCGAGTAGTTCACACGAATCTCATATAGAAATGACTGAAAAAGAGTTCGAAAAATATGTAAACGAACAGATAGATTCCGATTATTGCTGCATCAGTATCTATAAATTATATCAGGAACGGATATTTAGGGAACGAAAATGAGGATTAAATAGATTATTCATAAATCTTTTTGTTCCCTAATTTTACGTTTCATGACGAGTTTTCAAATTTTTGAGCCTTATCATAAATGTAAAACAAGAAACAATATGTGAAAGGATGGCATGTAATATGACAATACAGACAATTTCGAAAGAAGATGAAAACGTAACCGTAGAGTTAAGTGCAGATGATTTGGTTATGATTTGCAACGCATTGTACTTACATTCGAAAGAGCAGGATTTGCAGTCGAAAGAGCAGAAAACGAATGATCATTTCTTGCAGCTATACAGCGACATGATGATAGCTCGTGATCTGTGTCAGTACGGCCATGTGGATAATTTCTGTCTACGAAATGTCGTAGCATGCCGCAACGATATCGGAAAAGGGATCGGTGTCGTGTTGTCAGAAGAGGACTAACTACTTTCAGTAAGGCGTTTGCAGCAGTCTTTGTTTCAAGTAATTACAGAGTATTGTAGATCAGATAGGAGTATAATTATATGATTTTATTTATTTTACTAGCCATTGGATTCGCATTGTATACTATTTTTTCAGATAGTGGGCTAATTGATAGTATCAAAAATATTGAAGAAACAAATAAAGAAGTTTATGGAAGTGTGCCAAAAATTATTTTTCAGTGGTTCTTACTTAATATTTTCTTTAATGTAATTAATTTCATATTTGTTTTTATAATATCCGCGATTGTTGTTCTATGTTGTCCTAAAGCAGAATCTTATTATACATTCAATATTAACTCATTAAAAGACAATCTAGTTACAAGCGGAGAAATTCATGGCGGTGCTTTTTGTGTCAGAGGGACTATTGACGGAGATATTAGTTATTTCTTTTCAAGAACAACAGATAAAGGAGAAACCATTGGACATATACCAGCGGATAAATCTTATATAAAATATGACGATAATAAAAAGCCTTGTATTGAAGTTCATCAGAAAAATTATAAGATACCAGAAATTATAGAAAAGCTATTATTTACAAAATGGTTTAACAACAAGAGTGTAGATTATTATGTAATTATTGCTCCTGATGGAACAATATCAACAACTGGAACATATGAGATAGATATGGACTGACAACATCCGGACTGCCTGAAAGGAAACATTTACTGGTCAGACTTGATATGATGGTTTTGAAGAAGAAGGATTCGATCCAGCGAATTAAAAATAATTCAAATTGGTACTTGACTTTTCATTCTATCTCGGATATATTCTAAACACGAAGAAGGAAGTGCCTATCCTTTGTATTCTGTATATCTGCATCTCACCCGGATCCAATATATGGAATGCATTATGATTGCACTTCCTCTTTTTATAAAAAAAAGAAACAAATTATCAAAATCCTGACGAGTTTTCCAAAAAGTGAGCCTTATATATATTGTAAACAACAGAAAACCAAACATAGGGCACTCGCCAAGCGGTAAGGCACGGGATTTTGATTCCCGCATTCGCTGGTTCAAATCCAGCGTGCCCTGTTACACTGGATTGTAGCGTCAGCGTTAATATCCAGCGTGCCCTGTTAAGGATCACATAGAAATAAGGAGTGGAAGTTGTATACCATCTTCTCAAGATAATTTCTCAAGATAATTGAACTACTAATGTTCAATTATAGATGTGCAGAGGAAACTCCATTTGTGTACAAAATAATTAGAAATATTTTGTAATTTTCTGACGAAGTTTCAAAAATGTGAGCCTTATATATAGTATCTAAGGTAGAGAATAGTCAGAGCTTTGAGCTGTGTGAAAAATCCAATTGCAATTGGTAAAGTAGCTGAGTGGAATTCCGCTTTTAACTGACCGCCTTGGAATTTGGCAACTCTGCAACTAACGAGTAAGGTTGTAAACATCCGCCGCAAGAGTTATACCATCCTTCGGGACATAGGTCTAATGTACTTATGGGGAATTTGGAGTGGCGGTATTGAAAAGAATTCAAAAATGTATTCCTTTGTAAATTACTCGCACATATTTAGTTATGTAGCAAAGGAAAACGAAAATATCGCGGGATAGCGCAGTCTGGCAGCTCGCCGGGTTCATAACCCGGAGGTCGTGGGTTCGAATCCCTCTCCCGCTACTCTGTAACTGATGAGGATTGGGAATGATTCTCGATCGGCAAAAAGAATCTCTGTAAATGCACAGAGCATTAGTTACAAACAAAATAACTGGTGCTAGGCATGTGCCTTCCCGCTTAAATCCTGGTCAGGGCACCGGGAGCCAGTTATAAAATAATATGCGTAGTGACATAATAATTGAAATCGTACGACATATCTGCAAACGGAATCCTACTTCTGAATGCAAATATGTTCGATTATGGGTATGTCTGAAGAGTTCCGGATGGTAAGTATAAGTATTTGTTCTGATAATATATGTGTGTGGTAGGAAACAGACAGAAAACTGAACAGAGAAAGTGCTGAGAGTAAGGATATTAGCTTGGTTCGAATCCGAGCCTACGCACTCACTGATCTCAATCAGTAAAAACAATAATTCAGAAAGGATGTAAACCATTATGTTAAGATCATTTAGTTTTAAAAACGAAAACACATTTAAGACAGAACAAACATATGCGGATGGGTATATGTTTAAAAATGATGCTTACAAATATGGAAAACGTTCAGTATATTCAAATAATCGAGCCAAAAACAAGATAACACAAAAGCATTCAGACTAATGAATGTATCGCGACCGGACATTAGGAGCCAGCTGCTTGTGTATCGAAATTTTGGTGCACGAGTTGTTAGGCTCCTATTTTATTGGTCGCAAATATCAGTGATAACAATCATAATATATGCATCATTCGTATAGAGGTCATTACGCCGGTCTTCCAAACCGGATACGTCGGTTCAATTCCGACATGGTGCTCTCATCTGTGGCGGCACATACCCACGGTGAACAAAAACAAAATAGAAACGAGGATTGGAAATAGGCACTTCCTTCCTCGACTGTACCTGTAGCTCAGTTGGTAGAGCAACCGGCCTTTAACCGGTAGGTCGTGAGTTCGAGTCTCACTAGGTGCACTTATGCTTTGTTAGCACAATTGGTAGTGCGACTGCCTTGTAAGCAGTAGGTTCTGGGTTCGAGTCCCTGACAAAGCTTTCATGCCTCGTTAGCTCAGATGGTAGAGCATCCGGCTGAAGACCGGTACGTCGCAAGCCCGAAACTTGCATGAGGCACTTTTGGTACATAGTCATTATTGTACCTATTTATGCTTGTGTCGCCTAAAGGTATGGCATCCGCCTCTTAAGCGGAAACAATTCTTGGTTCGAGTCCAAGTACAAGCATTCTCGGTAGGTAGCCTAGAGGCGAAGGCAGCTGACATGCAAGTTGTATCAGCCACATCAGAAACATCGTAGGTTCGATCCCTACCCTGCCGACTAATGATCGTGTACAGCAATATATAAGATCATTAAAAAAAAAGTTACAAAAACTGACGAGGTTTCCAAAAAGTGAGCCTTATAGTGTATGTAAATAATCAATGTGTCTCCGAGGACAAACAGCAGAGTCGCCACCCTGTCACGGTGGAGATAGCGGGGTCAGCACCCGTCGGAGGCGTTTCCATTCATGGGGACATAGCTCAGTTGGGAGAGCATTCGCCTTGCAAGCGAAAGGTCGTGGGTTCAAATCCCACTGGCTCCATTCAAGTTACACTGAGTATGGCGGCTAGTTTAATGGTCAAAACGCTATGGTGACATAGAGATGTAGTTCGAATCTGCTGTTGCCAAAAAGGTATAACTTACAAATTCGGGGAGATATCCCGTAGAGGTAGCGGTGCAGACTGTAAATCTGTTGGCTTCGGTCTCGGTTGGTTCGACTCCATCTCTCCCCACTTTCCGGCTCCTTCGTCTAAAGGTTAGGACACGGTCCTTTCAAGACCGAAATGCTCGGTTCGAGTCCGGCAGGAGTCATTTGCGGAGTAGAGCAGTGGCAGCTCACTGGGTTCATAACCCGGAGGTCACAGGTTCAAATCCTGTCTCCTCTACTCTGACATTTACAAGGAGGAGAAACATGAAAACAAAATCAGAACTCTTATGACTATCGTATTCTAATTTATGGCTCATTCGCCTAGTTGGCTATGGCACTTGCCTGTCACGCAAGCATAAGACGGGTTCGATTCCCGTATGAGTCGTTTATATGATTCCAAAATGTGTAGTACTATTGGGTGCTAATTTGGAGTCATATTTCCGTACAGGTTGTGTGCAGCTTTGGAATTGTTCTGTGTTGCAGGATATGAACAAAGCGAATCGCACCTCGGAATACAACATATTCTCCTATAGCTCAGTTGGTAGAGCGTCTGGCTGTTAACCAGAATGTCACAGGTTCGAGTCCTGTTGGGAGAGCTCGCCTGAAAGCGAATCTAAAAAAAAGACATAAAAATTAAGACCATTAGAAATCAGTTTTTCATATGTCATTTTGAAAATGTAACAAAAAATAAGTTACAATTTTAAAACAAATGATTATATGAAAGGCTACTTGAAAAACATAATGGTCTTTCTTTTTGTATTCCGCATTTTTATTTGCGCTTATAACGTTTTCATTAAATTTACGATGTCGTTCGTTGTGATCGGAGCTTCTCCTAATCTTTTCGACATCATAAAACGCGTAAACGAAGACGAGCAAACACAACAATTGCCTTTGTGTCTGGATAATTCAGCCATACATGATCGTTTGAGAAGATACGGGTTCGTTCGATACCGTTTTTGACACTCCATAATGTTAATCATGATCATCCACCTCGCATTCGTAAACACTTTGTGACGTTTTCCTTGTTATCTTAAATATGTGTTTTATGTTACACTTTTGTGACGAGTTTTCGAGATTATGAGCCTTATCATTTGTGTGACGGGAAAACATATACACAAAGGAGAATTCAATATGAATCAGTGGCAGGAAATATATTGTAACGAATATTATAACGGAAAGAAACCAAGATCGAAAGCTGGAAAGAGTGAGTACGAACTGCTTAGTGTGATCAAGAGTTGTGTCGTTGTCGAGTTTCCCCAAAATGGTTCTACTCCAGCTCATACGGAAACTTATACAGTGACACCGGATGAATGTGATATACCAAATGGGAAAATATCCGTATGTGTTCTTGTCAGTAACCTCCGTTTGTGGTTAGATAGAGGATACAAGGTTAGTACTAAGTAAGGAGTCAGTATATGATTCCTTTGTAATTAACTCACACATATTTATAATTGAGCCAGCTTGTGAAGTGTGAAAGCTGGGTTCCTGAATGGGAGTAGATGTTAATAACACTTAGAATCCTATGCTCCTGTGGCTGGCTAACAAAACAAAAAAGTATACCACGCGTATACTACACAAATACAGAAAACCATGATATTATATAAACAGAAAGAAACAAGAAAGGAAAGAAAAACGATGTTTACAGCAAATAAAACTAACTGTTCACAATTGCATAGTAGTCGACCTTGGCATCTCAGTTCGTTAAGTTTACAGAGAAGCCTTATTCGTATGCCTGTGCAGTTTGTAACTGGTTAGCGTTGTAACATCATAACGCATACAACACCGTTTACCACTGCACACACAAAATGCACTTTAAGTCGCATTTGCAGTCGTAGGCGGTGTCTTTGTTTCCAGTATATAGAAACTGCTAAACATTTAGACGCCGTACAGACAGAACACAAAAAGATGTTCCAATGTATTTGGCGTCTTTTTGATTACAGTCGAAACAGAAAGGAAACAAAAATTATGCCTACAATAGATATGTATGCGACCGGACAAAATATAAAGTCTATGGTCAAGAAACAGAAAATAACAGTAAACAAGATGCAGGAAGCTTTTGGTTTTAATACACCACAGGCAATCTATAAATGGTACCGGGGTGATGCGATGCCAACAATTGATAATTTCATCATCCTGGCAGCAGTCTTGAATACGACAATTGATAATATCATAGTAACAACAACTGCTGCGTAAATGTGGCAGTGACCTCGGAGTGTAGCACAATTTGGCAGTGCGCGTGGTTTGGGACCATGAGGTTCAGGGTTCGAATCCCTGTACTCCGACTGTGTGTGTAGCTCAATTGGTGGAGCAGTGGATTGTGGATCCACAGGTTGCCGGTTCGAATCCGGTCATGCACCTAAACTAAGTATAAGGATAAGGATGAGGATGAGTATAAGAGGAAGTTTGTCTCATAGTATCTCTTAGTGTTATTCAATGTATTATTTCGCACCTGTAGCCCAACGGCAGAGGCATCCGGTTTAAGCCCGGTTCAGTGTGAGTTCGAATCTCACCAGGTGTACTTATGTGTGGAAATGGCGAAAATGGTAGACGCAGCTGGCTCAAACCCAGTTGGATTCAATCCATCCGAGTTCGAATCTCGGTTTCCGCATTTACGCCGGATTACTCGAAAGGCACAGAGGCGATACTTAGGATATCGTGACGATAAGTTTGTGGGTTCGAATCCCACATCCGGTACTATGTAGTAGTGGCTCAATAGGTACAGCAACGGATTGCTACTCCGTCATCCGCTTATGCGGTCTGCAGGTTCGATTCCTGTCTACTACGCTCTAAACGTCCATAGTTTAAAGGTAAAACATCAGTCTCCAAAACTGTGAACTCTGGGTTCGAATCCTAGTGGGCGTGTTATGACGTGTTGGCTCAATTGGTACAGCATCGGTCTTGAAAACCGACATCCCGTATGGGTATCAGGGTTCGAATCCCTGACACGTCGCTCGGACATATTCTAATGGCAGGAAATCTGTCTGATGAGCAGAAAACGAAGGTTCGATTCCTTCTGTCCGAATATGTTTCTGTAGCTCAATTGGAAAGAGCACCTGGCTACGAACCAGGGTTTGTTGCACGTTCGAGTCGTGTCAGGAACACTCATATTCCCGTAGCGTAAATGGATAACGCAGTGTACTTCTAATGCACATATTGTCGGTTCGAGTCCGGTCGGGAATACTTATGGCTTCGTAGCCAAGATGGAAAAGGCACCTGGTTGCAACCCAGGGATCGAGCGTTCAAATCGCTCCGAAGTCTCTTGTTCCGCAGTATATGTCCACTGTGCGTTTTGAACCTCCCTGGGATATCCTTTTGAACCATATTTATGGTAATCAGGTCGATGAGACAAGGAAAAGGAGAACTTATAATATGTGGATCAAACGAAAAGATTACGACAAAATGGTAGTAAGGATTGAATTCTTAGAAAATCAGCTTTGTCCAAACGGAGTTCATGATTTTAAAGAAATCGATTCGTATCTGACTGGAGGAACCGGAAATGGAGACGAACAGCGGATTACTATCTGTAAGTGCACCAAATGCGGAAAAATAAAAGAGATTTAGTTGAAAATAAGAGCTGTAACATATGTTGCAGCTTTTATTTTTGCTTCCATCCTATTCGATTTTCAATTTCATATGGTTTCTGACGAGTTTTCTAAATTGTGAACCTTATTAATAGGAGATAAACGAATTATCAATTATATGTGGTTCGGTATAATGGAAAACGAAAATACTTTGAACGTAAACATATCTTGAAGAACACATATTTAATTATAGTTCAATACAATTCAAGGAGGCAATTGGAATGAGTAAAAAACATATTATAATTACAGACCCAGAAGATTCGTGTTATGGATTGATTGGAGAAGTGACTGACGAAGATACTCGATACATAAATCAATCTCGCATGATCCGTTATCATGTTAACTTCAAAGGATACGATAATTGTATCAAAGCTGGCTATACTCCGTCAGTTATCAAGAGCAATCATCTTGACATATTCGGTTTTTACCGAATCATCAGTAATCCGAAGAAATTTAGAATGATATCAGATGATGAAATTCAAGAATTAGTTTCGAAGACGAAGCCAGTACAAAAGACGACGTCTATCGACAAGGTAAGGGAGCTTATTAACAAGTTATCTATGCTTCCGACAGATGTTGATACGATCGTCCTGGCACAAACGTATGAGGATGAAGCGTTGGAGTTGCTGGATGAGATTGAAAAAATATTATCGCAGTCTAATGAGGGAGTAATATTGTAAACGAAATAAGGAGTCAGAATGATCTGACTCCCTATTTTGTATACTAGAAAAGCATAATCCGGCAGAAAACGTTTTGTCATAAAACGGGATATTCTTTTGTATTCTTCACAACCATATTTAAGACAACAAATGAAAAAAAATAAAGAAGGGAGAGTACGTATGTTAGATTGTAAAAATCAATCATTTCCAGCAGTTTTGGATCAATTACCACACAGGGTGAAACTAAACAAGAAAACAAAAATATCAGAACAGAAGATGTTTTTGGCAAAAGAAGCGGGAATTTTAGGTCTTGGAGGAAGTATCCGGACAATATATGCGGACAAAACAACGATTGCAAAATTATATGAAATCGCAACTCATTTTCAGATCAGGATTCTCAAATCGCTAAACACATCTTTGGATGAAGAAGAAATGTCTTTCGTTTTAAATCCGGAAAATACCGTTGCATTTTGTGATTATTGTAAATATCTTGGATTTGATTTCTCAATTGATGATGAAAACAGGAAACCATATGAAACACCAAATCTTTGCGAATTATACAAAGGCTTTGGTCCTGTTAGTTGGGTTGTTGTGAATTATTTGAAAACTAACATATCGCGGAGTCAAGTAGAATCCGCATTTGGGATTGCTGTACATTGTGGAACACGTCGCGAGTATGAAAAATATATTCATGATAACTCAAATGATGACACGGTTATTACGGATAGTGTTGATGGTTATTTGCAATATACTGGCTATACAATATTAGGATTCGAACCTAGTAAAACAGCTATCGATTTCCTGCTGAATTCCGCAGTTCCTGATCGAGATAAAGCTCATGTATCAGATCTGGCACAAAGCAGTACACAAGATATGTTAGAACAAATGTCATGTTAAATATCATGAGGCAGTGTTTGTGTTAAGAACGTATGCTGCAAAATGGTTGTAATCAAAGTAGAGGCTAATCGTATGGTTGGTCTCTTTTTCTTTAGGACAACAGTTCGTAAACCATATTTATAATAACCAATAATTCTTATACACAGAAAAGGAGAGAGCAAAAGAATGGAACAGGTAAACTTATATAAGGTGTTGAATGATTTCAATCATAATTTTAAGAAAGAGGCAAAATATCAATTCGACTTCGCTACTGAAGGGCATATATTTATCGAGATGATATATAACGAAAATGTCGATATACCATCATGTTCTTGGAATTGTACCAGTCATGAACCAGAGAATGGCATCATAAAAAATGCCAAAAATTATGGAATGGCTAAGATATGGGTACACAGAAACGAGAAAACCCAAGAAGTGGAATTTACACTCTGGAAAGACAACGGAATTTATATGAATCCTTATACCATGCCGGATTACGAAATGGCTCAGCAGTTTAGTGCCGCAGCTGAAGAAATGGCATCTTGCAGAGCTGATTTTTGCATTGGTCGTTTTCAGGTAGACATGAGCGAGAAGATATTGTTTCAGGCAATTGATTATGTCGAAGGCGAAATCAAAGACATTATGAAACGAATCGAAAGGATCAATAAAAGGGACGTGTTAAAAATGTCCAGTAAGTTCAGTAACTTAAATAGGACAAAATGTTTTAATCGTTTGACGTCAAATCTTGCGAAAGAAACAGAACTGTTAAATATGTTAACAGAAGCTTTGTACAAAAAACGAAAAGATTTCCAAACAACAGCCCTTGATCTTTGCATTACAGAATAATATGTAAACGAAATAAGGAGTCAGAATTATCTGGCTCCATATTTTCGCGTTAATTAGTTGAATTGAGGTATCGTTTGCAATCCTTGTATGTACTCTACATCATCGGAAAATACATGTGATTCCAATAATTCCGAGTATTTTTGTACATCATCATATCGCTTTTCAGCTAATGCTTTTGCCGTTGCATCATACACAAGTACCATCAGCTTGTTGTTCGCAATTGGTGTCAGTTTTACAATTTCGGTGTTTGGAAATCTATGTACAAAGTCATATAAGTTCCATTCAGATCGGTACTCTTTTGTCTGAACTTTACTTCCACTGGCTCCAACAATGACAATTTCTTCGTTGCTAAATATTTCAGCTAATCGTCCTGCTCGCATATATGAATCCTCCTCTATTTTTGTATACTGGAAAAGTATAATCCGTTACGAAATGCCTTATTTTCCACAAATGCGTCATATAATTTGTGTTCTTTCAATGATTCTATGATTTCGGATTCCGTCTTATTGTGATAATATTTTGACTCCATATATTCCTTGGCATAGTATTCAAGTGCGGTATAATGCCCAATTGACTTCCGATAATTGATCTCTGCTGCAATATCACTTGTAAAATAGGCAGCTCCTTTAAATGCGCACGGAATATGTTTGTTGAATTCTAATGTGAATCGAGATATCAGTAAACCATAGATGGAGTCGATACAGTCTTCATTCAAATATTTTGCGATCTCTTCTGAATCGTGAAAAATTACAGTAATCTCATCAATGATCGCGTAAATTTCGAATGCTCCCTGATAACCTCTCAATATAGATCTAATACTTCGGACCATCCAGCGTGTAAACGATTCTCTTGATAACATATCGTGATTGTGATGTTTGGTTGCGTTTTTGCCGTCGAAAAAGATAACAAGAGCTTGTCTTTCCTGTGGACGTCGAAGCTGCGCAACCTTATGATCGAACACACTCTTGTATTTATCAAAATCTTTTATCTTGTTATATTCCATAAATAAAACCTCCTGCTTCGTTATCTTAAATATGCGTGCGAACCGAACAAAGAAATAAATACATATTACTTTGTATTTTTATTACACATATTTATGGATAAATAATTGAAAACAAAGAAAGGAATATAGAATCATGGCAAAACAGAGAGTAAACGTAAGATGGAGAAACAGATTGAGCGGGGAAACCGGATATGTAAAATCTGTAAGAGCAAAACTCGGTCATTTTGAAAACACTTGGGAGCAGACTGAAGCTAAAAAGTATATTAGTGAGAAGGCTGCAAATAACGATATCGTTCTGTTAAACGAAATTGGAGAAGGTAAAGACAACGACTTCGAAATCGTGCAGGCATAAAAGAAATCGAGACCGATTATGGTCTCTTTTTCATTCCCATGACGAATTTTCTAACATTTGAGCCTTATGAATAGTAAACAAAGATTTTGTTGCGACCATGATAGAAATTGCGGTATAGTATACAAAAAGGAGATCGCTTATGAGAGAAAGTGTTAATATATACGGATGGCAGAAGTACAGTACTTATATGCATCCAGAACAGAGACAATTACAAAGACAAAACCTTACATTCACGTCATTATCGAATGTACCTGGAAACGCAATCAGCTTTATATTTACGGACCAGATTGCAGAACTTAATGATTATGTTTCCTATATGCTTAATAACATTCGAATCGAGGACGCAGAGAAAACACTCGATAAAGAAGTATACTATACAACAAAAATTGAGGGAGCAAAAACCACAATCGCCAGGACAGCTCAAATTCATAACGGAGCTCCTATAAACGACGATGATTTTAGCGAAAAAATGGTTCGAAATAGTTTCGCTGCAACAAAATATATGAATGTTCATGGAAATCGGATCGACGAACAGGTTCTATTCGATACTTGGAAACTGTTAACGAAAGACGCTTGCGAGAATACAGAACTGGGCGCAGATGGATATCGCACGTCTGATGAAATTCAAGTTGGTTCCTATACACCGGTACAAGCAGTTTCGATTCCGGAATTAATGAATAAATGGATCGATTTCTATCATAATGATGAGTTAAATGATATTCCACTAGTAAAAGCAATTATTTTGCATTATGCATTTGAAACAATCCATCCATTCTGTGACGGAAACGGAAGAATGGGGCGTCTACTGATGAGTAACTTTTTGATTTCTCAAGGATTTGACGCTGTTCGAGCAGTTTCCTTTTCTATGGCAATCGACCGGACAAGAAGCGGCTATGATGATGCATTTGTGAAGTCTGAAAATGTATATCAGGATTGTACACCGTTGATTGAATACATGCTTGGCGATGTCATGTATGATTCATGTTATGAAATTTGTCTCGAACAAGGAATCGAAATTAGAAATGATTCAGACGATCGTGAATATTAGGAGGCTGTAATATGTATTATGTAGTTGATATCGAAGAAGATTGGTACATTAAGGGTTCCGATGATCATTACGAAATGTTGTATACGGGCGATCTTGATACCGCATTTCGAACTCAAAATAAAGACACCGCATTTCATGTGTCTGATAAATGCAATGAAAACGGAATGGAAACAAAAGTCATTATTGTAGATGACAAATTCAAACATATAGCCGTAATAAAATAAGCAGAAAGAAAGCCGGTAGCAAATACCGGCTTATTCTTTCATCCTGCGTTTCTGTATTCAAACAATTCGTCTACTGGTCGATTTAGGAAGTTTGCAATCTTCATCGCATATAACAAGGAAGGCAATGTTTTCCCTTTTTCAATATTGATCAATGTCCGCACACTTATAGATGTCCCTTCTGCAACCTGACGTTGCGTATACCCAAGTTTTGTTCTCGTTTCATACAGGTTGCAAATAATTGTATCCGTATTCATATGAACCCCTCCTGTTTGTGTTCGTTGTTTTTGGTCCCTATCATATATTTACAATATTATCTGTCCGATAAATGGGACTTTATGACAGAACACGACCGAATATCTTAAACGAATTGTTTTCGGTGACTGGGATCGGATCGTATTTCTTGTTTAATGAAACAAGATATGTACCATTCCCATTATTCTGGAATTTCTTGACATATGCATTGCCGTCTAAATAAAAGATTCCTATTTCTCCGTCTTCTAATTGTTCTGTCTGCTCGATCCAGATCAGTTCTTCATTGTGATAACGCGGTTCCATACTGTCTCCACTTACATATACACCAAAAGAAGCTTCTTCCGGAATATCAGGAGACGTATACATCTCGTAATCTTCGCCGTCCAAAAATGATCCTGTACCAGCGGATACCGTTGTGTAGAATACTTTTCGTTCTCTCAGTATATGAATCGGAATGATGTCGGCGGTTTTGTATTCTCCGCTCTTTTCTAGCAGATGAATATAATCCATTACTTTTGCGACGCCGGTTTCATTTAGATTCCGAAATGGATTTATCGGGTTCGGACTAATGAATTCTGTATATATGTCATAAATAGAAAGAATTTCACATATAGCAAGCAATTGCTTCGAATTCGGAATAGATAACCCGGACTCCCATGCGCTGACAGTATTTGGCTTTACAAATATATCGTAATACTCTAATTTTAATGCAAGTTCACTTTGTTTGATTTTGTGTTCTTTTCTGTGCTTTGCGATTGTCTTCCCTAAATCGTTCATAACAGATCACCTTTCTAATTTTTCGCCTACGAGCGTATCATCATTGTATCATAATAAATATTGGATATCAATAAAAATATCAACGATATTGATGTGGTGAAGTAAATTTCACTTGCAATCTAATATGATTAGAGTTATATTACGATACGTGAACGGAACATACAAAACGGTAAAATAACAGTAAGGAGGCTTCCTATGATTCAGAATGCATTATCAAGCACTCACGGATCTAAAGATCCGGAGTGTGCTCGAATCAACTCCTGCGGAGTACAGAGCGTTCGAAACAAGTTCTCACGATTTGGAGAGTTAGGTTTAAATAACGAAGCTAAAGCTTCGAGGTTTGAACCTAATCTCTCCTTATCAGCAAAACAAAAAGATGTTCTATGCAACATTAACACATTCATCGAAAACAATGGGTATTCTCCCACAGTAAGAGAACTTTGCGAGATGTGCGGAGTTCGGTCATCATCTACTATGATGAATCGGATGAATCGACTCCGAGATTTAGGATACATCAGTTGGGTGCAGCAAACACCAAGAACAATACGGATATTACGAGTCTTATGACAAAATATAGATAGATCAGTAAGAAGGAAACCGGGATGAATGGTGCATACCTTCGGCACATCGGAACTCATTCATCTATGTATTAAATGTCATCAATGGTTTTCATTTCCCTTATCCGTTGAATGGTACGAAAAAAACAGTACAGTTTGGAGGACTTTGATGATGAAAGAAACAATCAAAATGAAATACGTAACCTGCCCATGTTGTGGAAATCCATTATTTCGGGTAACCGGAAATTGTAGTGTTGATATCCCATGTCCAAGATGTCAGAAAACAATCATTTGTGACGTAGATGGGATATATGTAAGTGTATTCGAAAGAAATGAAAACGATGACGAACCGAAATTTGGAATACAGACACAGTATCAAGCACATGCGGATCTAAAGATCCAGAGTGTGCTTGCTTTGGAGAGTTAGGTTTAAATGGCGAAGAATCTTCGAGATTCCGCATCTTTACAGACACATAACCCATCAAATAAATTAATGGATTTGAACCTAATCTCTCCTAATTCAAACAATGTAACCGCATTTTGTAGGTAGAGAATGTATAAATATACAAAAGACCAAACTATTTGAACTGTAGTCTGGTCTCTTTTTTTTTTTAGTTTTCTTTCACTTTTCTGACGAGAAAACATATTTGTGAGCCTTATGAATATTAAGTACGCAGACAAAAAAAAAGGAGAGAAAGCAATGGCAGTTTGGTGTGAAAAAGATGGAAACAATATTATGATTACCTGTCCACAGGACTTTGAATCTCTTGTTGATCCAGGTGTATATAATGCAATGCGAGAATATTTTGGATTCGGTGTAATTGGAAATACATTAAAATCCGAAGAACGTATCGAAGAATTAGAATCAGATTTAGATGCGGCTTATGCGGAGATCGAAGAAAAAGATATCGAAGACGCCGTCATGACACATCTTGAAAATAGAAACGATGATTTAAAACGTATCTTAATGCATATCTGTCGAATTGCAGATGATATGCCAGATAACAAAGACACAAAACGATTGAAAGATTACTTGGAAGAACACGAACACGAATGTGAGGATTAAAAGATTATGATTACGATTAATACATGGAGAGATCCGTATGATGCTGGTTTTACAACAACAAAACCAAAACAGGTTAGTTTTCAGCCTGGTCTTACTGTTCTTGTCGGTTGTAACGGCGCCGGTAAGAGCACACTGCTTATGAATATCAAAGAAGAAGTTGCAGAACAAAAGCTTCCTTGTCACTCTTATGATAACCTTGTTGACGGTGGCAATCATCTTGGCGCTATTTTAGGCGGATACGGGGAAGAGGGGGATGACCTTGCTTTAGGTGTTAGCCTTTTTACATCTTCAGAAGGGGAAGAGATTAAAGGGAATATCTCAAGGGAATCACGTCTGTATAAAAGTTTCCTTGAACTTGGGTATTACAATAATCGTGATTACAAACTTCGTCGCATATTTAAGGATGAGGATGGGAATGAGAAAATCATCTCAAATGTCCGGATTCTGTTGTTTGATGCCGTAGATTCTGGCATGAGTGTTGATGCGGTCATAGAGGTGAAAGCATTGTTTGATACTATGCTGCAAGATGCCAAAAAGATGGGCATCGAATTGTATCTGATCATTTCTGCAAACGAATATGAGCTTGCAAGAGGTTCACAATGTTTTGATGTCAATACTGGCAAGTATTTAACGTTTGCGGACTATGAAGGATACAGAGATTTTATTATCAAAAGCCGGACGAAAAAAGAAGTTCGTAATAAGAAAGCTGCAGAGCGGAACGAAAAACGCAGACAAAAAGAGATTGCTGCATTACAGAAACAATATGAAAAGAAGCTGGCAAAATATCAGAGCTTATTGGAAAAAGAGGCTGCCGGAGAAAAACTGCCTTATTACGAAAAATATGATGCCGAAAGAGACGTAAGAAGTATTATCCGTGATCTTAAAGATTATGGCGTCGAAATGCCGGAATTCAAAGTCGACAAGGAGGAAAAGTTATGAAAATAATTATAGCAGTTGCATTAATTGTGTTCTTAGTATTCGTTCTTATATTTCTTTTTGCTGCTATGAAAATTAACGGAAACGAAACAAGTAAACTCGAAGAAGATATCGAACAGAAAAAGTATATCGATAATATGCAAAGTAAAAAGTAGGCACATTTTGCATCCGGAATATCTGACTGCTGCAAGGGTATATAATATGGTTGCCAAGTCTGCAGTCAAACAAACGGATGCGAAATAGGTTTCTTAGAGCAGTCGGAAACAGTTATTGTATGCATAGTGTTTTGTACCAAAATAGAGTATAATTAACAGCATACAGACGAGGTTTCCGAAATGTGAGCCTTATGAAATATAGAAGAATACAAAAAGAGGGGACACCAGTATGGATAACGCACGAGATGAAGTAAAAAGATTAATGCGTAAAATTGAAGTAAAAGATGCGAATGAAATGGATAATTCTGAGGAATGGAACAAAGTGTTTCAGATCATGTCAGAACATGGAGCAAGTCGAGAAGATGTGGATGCATACAGAGAACATTACAAACAGACAGCATTGTCCTTATTGAAAGAGCCATTGTCTGATATTCCAAGAGGTCGAATGATTCAGTTTTTGAACATATTTGAAAATGAACTTAACAAATACAAAGAATCTTTCCGACTATTCAAGAATCAAAAAGTAGATATTTCTGCACTTATGGAACAATATGATAAATTCAGTTCTGTGTTATCATACTTTTCTGACTTTTTAGTCGAAAACGGGGATCATGAGACTGACTACATTCCTGGATTAGATGAGACAAACGCTTACAAAAATAATAAGCCGATAGACATCGGTGAATCAAAGCTAAGGGAACATTATGAAGCGGTAGAACACGCTTTTGCCTGTTATGAATGTTTAGCTGAATATGCTCGGAATGCTATTGAAAATGCAGATGCAGCTTTAATAAATGCTGTATCATTTAATATGGATGTTTTGAATCTATATATTAATAGAGTTATGGAGTTTATTGAGAACGAAAATGAGAAGGCATCAGATATTTAGAATACCCGATGCCTTTTCTGTGTTATAATGCCTTTAGTAACATAACCAATTCTTCTGTAGTAATTGGTGCTTTTCCCAAATTATGGTTTTCCATAAAATCGGTAAAATCAGAAGAACAAACACATTGGTAACCATTATGTTTCGACAATTCACTATTTACCGTCGTTTTCAATAACCCAAATGTGTTCTTGTTATGGCGTTGACATTCGTTAATGTAAATCATTCTTTATCTCCTTTCATCCATCTAATTATTATCTACAGTCTTAAATATGTGTTGAGTACGTCAGCATTTTCCAAATTCGTTATCATTGACTTTTCGGTTCCATATTTAGGTTAACAAATAATTTATACAAACAAGGAGGATTTAATATGAGAAATCATGAATATTGGGTAAAGAAAGACCAGATGAAGGTAACAGCACGTCAGCACACGGATGAAATGTCCACGAACTATGCAGCTGAAATTACAGATCGCATTAATCGGACTATGCTTTATGACAATTCTAATATGGCTACCAGAATAAGTGGTGGACGAATGCCTGTGTGCGAAGTTGTTCCGCTTGATGTTGTGTCAGCTATTTTAAACGAAAAAGATAGTCCTAAAATGTGTGTCTTAAACTTTGCGAGCTTTAAAAATCCAGGTGGTATGTTTTTGGAAGGTTCGATTGCACAGGAAGAATGCTTATGTCATGGAAGTTATCTCTATAATGTACTTTCCAGTGAGAGATTACGTCCGGCATACGAATACAACAGAACCTGTTTAAATCGTTCCATGTATCAAAATCACGCATTCTATACACCAGATGTACGGTTCTTTAAAGACAATACAAGCAGACTTTGTGATGTCATTACTTGTGCGGCACCTAATTTTTCGGCAGCTCATCGATATTGTGCCGTTACAAAAGAGGAAAACAGCAGAATTCTTCGCAGTCGTATCAGTTTTGTTCTCAATGTTATGGCGGCACAAAATGTCAGCTGCCCTATACTCGGTGCCTATGGATGTGGCGTCTTTGGACAGGATCCGACAGAAGTAGCTCAAATTTTCAAAGAGGAACTGACAAGTGGTGCTTATCCGTTTGAACGTGCAGTTTTTGCAATCATTCCTAGTGATACAAAAACATTGGATGCATTTAAAAACGTTTTCGAACAGCGATAAAAAACAAATAAGAGGAGCATTTGTTACATTACAAGTGCTCCGTTCTTATTTAATATGTAACGATCTCAAATAATATTCTTAATCTCAAAAATAAACTCAAATTATGTTCTTGAAATTTAAGTTTCTTTTATTTTCACAACCACAATTTTAAAACAAAGTCAAATTGGCTGGTCTCTTTTCATTTCCGGTATTTTGTGTGCAGCCGTTTGTTCCATATTTATAGTAACAAAATGAATGCACACGAAAAAAAAGGAGGAAACTAAGATGGTTAAAAGAATTGTAATTTATGAATGTTCAAAATGTGGGAAACGTTCTGAGAACAAAGAGGAAATCATGAAATGTGATGCGGCACATATGGGACTTACTGTCGATGAGAAGATGGAATACGAAAAATTAAGACAAGCTTGTGTAGATGCAGGTAGTCTGAATTCCAGAAGATCTAACGAAGAGACAAACAAAATATGGGATGATGCAATTCATGCATGTTTGGCATTCGAGCATGATCATCATATTGGTCAATTCCAATCTAAGTCCATTGAAAACAAATCTGTGGATTAATCTATGAAACAAATATACCTGGTTCCAAGTTTGTACGAAAAAAAATGTCTACATGTATTGTAACTATGCTCGTATGAATTCGCACGAAGAAAGATGTCTTGTTTGTAAAAGGAATGTAAACACAAAAAAAAACAAATGAGAGACTGACCAATTGGTTGGTCTCTTTTTCGTTTCCTGTGTTTTTGTGTGCAGGTATCGAATCCCATATTTAAGGTAACAAAACAAATGCACACGTTCAAGGAGGAAACGAAATGAAATCAATAAATCACAAGAAACATAACCGGAAAGTATTATGTATGGTATCCGTATTATTTATTCTGATTTTTACGTTATCAGGATGTGCGAAATGTATCAGTACGGAAACAACCACGGTACAGGTAAAGATAACAGATGAATACCACAGATCAATGTATGTAATACCAGTTTACAACGGAAAAACAACAACATTGGTAACACATCCTGCAGAATACAGAATCACTGTTGAATATGATGGTATCGAATATGTTATTTCCGGACGTGACGTATACGATAAATATTCTGACAAAGTTGGAGAGTATACGAATGGAACGTTGGAAACGAAAACGTATGATAACGGAATGATAGAATACGATATCATTGATCTTGAATAAAGAAACAATACAAATAGGAAAAGAGGAGTCACTACGGCTGCTCTTTTTTCTTTTTGTTCGTTCACAAAGACATAAGGAGTGGAAGCTACCACCTCCTGGTGTGCAGATCAGTTAGTGATAAGATGTGCTAATTGAATTAGAAGAATAGTGGTCTTTAGATATCATGCCTATGTGATTGACATGGCACATGCATGTGATTCAACGCTTTACCTGGAAACTGTACCAGAAGATAAGAGAACGGAATTCAATGAGAATTGGCTGCCTGATCTATGGAACAGGAAGTGTAAACGAAAATAAGGAGCGACTGAATTGCTGCTCCTTGTTTGTTTCCGTTTGTCCCATATTTAAGATGTAAGCAAATTATATACAATTCAAGGAGGAATTAAAAATGAAAGCAAACAAATTAAGTTACGAAGAACAGGTATTGATGTTAGGAGACGGAACAATATTAGAACCTGGTTGCTATGACGAAGGTCTGAATATGATTGGACGCTTCAGTGATTGTAATATCGAATGCAATCAGAAGAAGGACGTTTCATATGTTATATGTCCAGAATCATTAAAAGGCGTTACAGAAGAAATGTTTAAAGATATGGAAAATCTTCAGAAGGTAATTCTTTCAAAAGATCTTAAAAAGATCGAAAGTTATACATTCGCATACAAAAAGAAACTAACGAACATTCAGATTCCAGATGGATTAGAAATAATCGGAATGTATTCGTTTGCCAACTCGGGATTAAAAAGTATCGAAATTCCATCATCGGTAAAAGTTATTGAACATGGTGCTTTTTATAGTTCTGATCTCGAATCGTTTTCGATGCCAAAAGCAGACGACGTTGTCAATATAGAGGATATAGCCTTCCTGTATTGCAATGCAATGGAATCTGTTATCTTGCCAGAAGGTCTCAAACAGATTAATAGAGATATATTTGGTTGTTGCGGTTTCGAAGAGATTACAATTCCTGATTCTGTAGTTGAAATCAAAAGGAGCGCATTCAAACGTGCTTTTAATCTCAGATGTATTCGTTTTGGAAAAAACACGCAGATCAAGAACATAAGTAATAATGCATTTACCGATACGAAGGAAGAACTTACGTTTGATTTTGGTGGAGTGAAAATGGATTCGTCTCTGTTTTTCGAAAACTTTTGTGTACGTTTAAAAACGATTGCTGGGTACATCAGAAAAAACAAGCCAACGTTTTCAAAGGAAGAGATCGAATGTATTAGAAAAGCTATAGAGTTATCTCCCGATCTGGTATCAAAAGATCTTACAAACAAGGTCAATCAAGCATTAAATGCGTAAACAAAGCGAAGAGAGTAGTCATCATGGCTGCTCTTTTTGTTTACATCTTTGGAAGGAGAACACGCCATATGTTTTCGTTCGTCTTATAAAGAAGCTTAATTGTTCTCTGAATATTATTCGAAACAACAATTGCCGTAAAAGCAATTGCATGCATTGACGTTGCGATTACCTTAGTTGACAAGATCTTAACAGATTCATTTTCGATTCGTACGTATAACGGTTTAACTTGTCCTTCCTTTGAAAAGGATGCAACAACCGGTACCGCTTTTGCTCCATAAAATTCGTATATGATCTGATTTGTATCCATAGTTATTCTCTCTTTCTTGAAATTGAAAACAGAATACCATAAATTGAATACTTTTGAAATGATATTTCTGTCAGAATGTAGTAGTATTTCAGCAGTAACAGGTGTGTTATGTGTTTCACGAGTATGAAGAAATCGATTTTGTCCGAAATGCTTTATCTTCAACTTATATGTGAAGCATTTAACGGTTGAAATTCTGGATAAACTCAGAGAGTAAACGAAAGAAATAGACTGACCGATTGGTTGGTCTCTTTTATTTCCGGTATCTTGTGTGCAACAATCCATTCCATATTTAAGATAACAAATAAACAGCACACATAAAAGGAGGAAACAAATTATGGTAGTAACAAAAATCGACCCAAGAGTTTATACTTATTATTTAAGCGCAGACAAAAATGATCCGGAATATACATCCTGTCTGTGGGCTCAGTTTGTATTTGACTGCAGTACCGGGCTTCTAAATATCAATAGTGATGCAGGAGATTATTCTTATCGTTGGGGCTACAATGAACACGAAGATTTCATGCACCTTATGAGTCGGATTCACAAGGATTATCTGTTGAGTAAGATTTCAGATCGAACCGTATTCTGTCTTCAGGAAAGTATCCAGGAAACAGTAAAGTCAATCGAATCGAACGGATTTGAATGCTATGGAATCGAATCAGAAGAGGATTGGCAAGGAATCAAACGTGATCTTTTGAACATGGATGTATGCTCAGAAGAATCGTATCTCCGTGAAGTTGAGTCAATTGTTCCAGATATCGATTGGGAGAGTATCTATGTGGAAAAAGATTACCCATATGGGGCAAAAGTCGTTTGTGACTTATTTGAAACGTATTTGTTGCCGATGCTCAAAGAAGAATTCGGAGGTTGAATATGAGTACAATGATAAGGACAAACATTGGTGCGATCCCACTTGAGGATTATCTTGATATCAAAGCCACTCAATTAGGTTTCGATGACTATGAGGATTTGAAAAGCAATGGCTATTCCCTTGAGTATAACAAAGAGGATTGCTTCGAAAGATAATTGACTTACTGTAACCAAAAGAAGAACCCAAAATATCAGAAATGATATGTGGGTTCTTTTCTTTTGTGATCTCAATTCAGCAATAGTTGCGATATGTTTACAATAACATTCCTTGTTTCCTGCATCAGAAGTTGGACTACAAATTTCAGGAGTTCATCATGATTGTTTTCGCAAGTGCCGTCCATAACAGCTTCCAGACATTTTTGTAAATAACGGGAAAACTTAGGACCAGGTTTAAGTCCAATAGCAATGAGATCATGACCGTTAATGGCAAGATCTTTAATTGCAAAAGCTGATTGCTCTTGTAAGATTTCGTTTAAAACGACTTCGATTTCTTCTGTTTTCGGATACCATGTTGGATAATTTTCGCCAACTACTCCATATTCGTTAGGGTATACATGGTCATCACGATCTGCTGTTTTCAAAATAAGCCAATCTCTCATAAAATCAACACCAAATTTGTTTAGCCAGCGCTTCACACATGGTTTTGTTGGAATAATCTCTGTGTCATGATAGCGAATCAGGTTAACGATTCTATCGTTTTCTATTGACGTGCATCTAAATTCTCTACTCAATACTTGGATTGATATTTCATAGGACACTTCTGGGTGACCATGAAAACTGTAATGATCTTTTGCCTCGTTGAATGCTTTCGTTTTCGGTTTTCCGATATCGTGCAGCAGTGCCGCCATTTTGATTACGAATGAATCAGTCTCGCAAAGATCTGTAACCGCAAGCATATGCTCATATACATCGTGTTTATGATACGGGTTCTCTTGATCGAGACCAATACATGGAGTAATCTCTGGAACGACTTCGGCAATAATAGGAGAGAATTCTATAAAGATCTGAGAAATTGGTTTCCCACAGGTCAGGATCTTGCGAAATTCTTCTGTAATTCGTTCTCTTGAAACAGATTGCAGCATATTTCGGTTCCTGAGCATGGCTTCTTTTGTTTTAGGCTCAATTTGAAGATCATATTTGATTGCAAATCGGAGAGCCCGTAAAATACGAAGCCCATCTTCCTGGAACCGCTCGTCTGGATTTCCAACAGTGCGAAGGAAACCAAGAAGAATGTAAGATTTTCCGTCAAACGGATCAATCAATGTGTTTGTTTTGATATCGAAAGCCATTGCATTCATTGTGAAGTCTCTTCTAGCCAGATCTTCTTCGATATTAGAAACAAAACGAATTGAATCTGGGTGTCTACCATCTGAATATTTTGAATCGCCGCGAAATGTGGTAATTTCGTATTCAATTCCATCGTTCAAGACAGATATCGTTCCGAATTTAATTCCTTTTGGAAGAACCTGATATTTCGTTCCAAGGATTTCGGATGCAGCCTCTGGTGATAAATCAGAGCAGATATCGTAATCATGAGGTTCTATACCAAGGATCATATCTCGAACGCATCCACCAACCAGGTACGCGTGTTCCGTTTTCGTATGCAAAAGATCCAGAATATCGATAACCGGTTGCGGTATATTAACGTGTTTGATCATTTCGTTCATAAAAACTCCTTCCTTTGAAATCAGAATGTATGTTGTTTACATTACATATAAGGCTCAAAGAACTGAAAATTCGTCATGGTTTTCAGAGATTTCTTTGACGAGTTTTTCAAATTGTGAACCTTATTATGAATAACTAAAGGAGGAAACTTTTATATGGAAAAATTGTATGCGTACACAATGGTATCTCGAAACAAAGACAATAAAGGAGTTCTTGGATTCAAACAGCGAACAAAGTCATATCTTTGTTATGAATCAGAGGAAGCAAAAATGATTGAAAAGTTTGATCGTTTTGTTTCAGATGGCGTCCATGGTGAAAAATCAAGATTATACAAATCAGTGAACGCCAGAAACGAAGAGAAAACGAAAAATGCTTTCTTCGCAAGAGTTCTGATTGAAAATATCCCAGTTGTAAAATATCATCGTGCTCTTGTAGGAACGGCAATGCTTGTGGAAAACAGAGCAGAGAACAAATGGTTGTTTGATTTCGATAGTACCGATGAAGAAATGTTATCGAGATTCGTCGACCGGGCAGCATATTATGGTAATTTCAACAAATGCGATGTCTTTGTACAGCAAACGCCACACGGTTTCGCTATTGTAGTGCCACATGGTTTCGATACCAGGAAACTGATGGATGAGTTTGCGGATTGCGATATCACATTAAAACGCGACGATGCATTGTTTATAAAAATGGCAGTAAACGAATAATTACATAACCAAATGTGTGATTATACGAAAACAGTGAGAGAAAAAATATCAGGATAAAGACGGTATTATAATGAATAAGAAAGATAGTTTGGAGTTCTTGCAAAACTGTGCGGATAAGATTGTTAATGCATCTGAAAAAGATATTAAAATGTTTCAAATTCAATATGATATACATTGTGCAAAACCATTAACATCTTCTGAGTTTGAATTCATTCCACCGACAGAAAAACAAAACGTAGAGACTGACAATTAAGTTGGTCTCTTTTTGTTTCCGTTCTTTTTGTGTGTCGTCTTTTAATCCCATATTTAGGATAACAAAAATAAACACACAAAAAGGAGGAAACGAAAAATGAGTAATGTAACAAATCACAACCCAGTACATGGATATAAGGTATTTAAAGCCGACTGGACTTGTAGCCCAGCTGGAAACACAAAACAATATGCTTGCCCTGGCAGGTTCGAAGAGGTATGGGGATTTCCACTTTCATTATGCGAACATGGCATGCATTTCTGTGAGCGATTATTAGATTGCTTTGAGTTTTACGGATTCAAAATGGAATATCATGTTGCGGAAGTAATCGCTTATGGTGAGGTTTTAACAGATGGAGTGAAATCTTGTACCGATAAATTGGAGATTGTTAGAGAACTTCCGTGGGAAGAGGTTTTTTCTCTGGTTAATATTGGATATTGTTGTTCTGGTTTGGGCAATACTGGAAATTTCAATTCTGGTAATTACAACACTGGTGATCGTAATCAAGGAAATTATAACGTTGGTAATGATAATCCCGGTTATAAAAATGTTGGTGATTTCAATACGGGTCATCACAATGTAGGATCTTTTAATTCTGGCGATGAAAATGTTGGAAAACATAATAAAGGTTTTTGTAATGCTGGAAATAACAACATTGGATGGTGGAATGTTGGCGATTGCAATGCTGGTGATAAGAATGTTGGAGATAATAATACCGGTTCTGAAAATGTTGGTTATTCTAATATTGGAAATTATAACGTTGGCAGCGGTAATATTGGTAATTATAATACTGGTTGCTGTAATGTTTCTAATTATAACACAGGGTATTTCAACACGGAAGAACAGCCACTTATGTTATTCAACAAGCCATCAAATCTAACTCGTAAACAATTAAAAGCAAGTCCTGTAAATTATTTGATTGAAGAATTATGTCGGATGAAAAGTCAGGTAAGTTTCATTCAGGAAAAGCAGATGACAGATCAAGAGAAAGCCGAACATCGAGATTATGAGGTAACTGGTGGATTTATCAGAGTCGAACCGGACAGGACGCAAGACTGGTGGAATAATTTATCAGAAGAAAATAAAAACCTTATCAAAGAACTTCCAAACTTTGATCCGAATGTTTTCTATAAATGCACCGGTATTAAAGTGGAGTAAACTGACACTAGAGACTGACCGATTGGTTGGTCTCTTTTGTTTCCGAAGTATTTGTGTGCAATAACTCATTCCATATTTAGGATAACCAATAAATCACACACAAAAAAAGGAGGAAACGAAAATGAAATACGCAAACCAATTAACAGATGATGAATTGAGAGAGATTTATATATTGTTTACTGGTTCCGATACAAAAATCAACGAGCTCAATATTACAAGAGATAACGAATCAATCGGTCTCGAGGGTTATATTGAAATCCCGGAATGGGAAGAAGACAGACTGAAAGAAGACCCAAATGCGGTTGTAATTCTTGATGATGATTATGAGATTACAGATTATGATGTGATTGTTTATCATCATTCTGGTAGTTGTACTTTGGAATACAGAAAATGGATGTATCAGAAATTTGGAGATGCATATGCAAGAGACTATTTGTTTGCATAAGTATACATTGGAGACTGACCTGTCGGTTGGTCTCTTTTGTTTCCGATGTATTTATGTGCAGCAACTCATTCCATATTTAGGATAACCAATAAATCACACACACAAAAGGAGGAAACGAATATGTCATATTTAGAACTAACAGTAGACAACGTAGCAGCGCATTTCTGGCAGAGTGGACGATACTTTTTCAGACAATACGAGACAGAAACAAAAGCGAAACGTATTTCAGCTCAGGAATATATGTCTGCATACGAGACGTATTATTGAATTTGAGATTTCTGACGAGTTTTCCAAATTGTGAGCCTTATAAAAAGTAATTAGGTATACAAGGAAAGGATTTTTTTTATGACGAGAAAAGAAATGACAGAGCAATTCGATTTATTTGATTCGTTAATCGCCGCTCCAGAAAAATTGTTTACAGATGATATTGAACGAAATGTTTTTAGATTTATTAGTTCCTGCAGAACAGATGATGGAAAAAGTTTAGGAGATAAAGTCATCGAATATTTGGAAACCATACCATGTTTTTCCATGTGTTATTTGTCTTGGAGCAGCATGGGTGGAATTAAAGTTATTTTTCCACCACTCGAATACGGACCATATGAATACAACAACTTCAGTGTCGATTGTTATCCTATTATGTATATTGATCTGTTGTGGAAAACATATACAATTTATGATGACGCTATTGAGTGTTATAAACTTATGTTTAGGAACAAACCGAAACTGGAAGCGTATACGATCAACCCTTTTTACGAACAGTTTTTGGATACATCATTTCGGGCACGTTTATCTAAGATACGAACAGCGATTCATTCGGATAAGAAGCCACTTACAAGAATTCAGGATGTTGTATTCTGGATCAAGTATCCGTGTAGTCGTGCCAAAAATACCGTATCCGAAAAGATCGAGAACGAAAAAACTCGTATCGCTACAGCAAATGAGAAAGCAAAACAGCGATATGAAAAAGAAGTGTATAAATATGCATTTGTTAGTAAACAAACTCTAGGATACGTACACTTGATCAAAGAGAAACAGGATCAGATCGTCGAATTCTTAAAAAGTGTCAATCCGAAGTTTCGAGAGGATTAATCGCTAAAGGATAAGATGCAAGCATAGAAACCCCAGCTTCGCTGTAAGGTTTGAATCCTTACTCACAGAGAACCAAAAGTAAACGAACAAGAGAGACCGACCTTTTGGTTGGGTTCTTTTGTTTCCGGTGTTTTTGTGTGCATTCGTTAGACTCCATATTTAGGGTAACAAAATATAACACACACGAAAAGGAGGAAACAAAATGATGTTAGATATGGAACATAAGATTTATCAGCATCCAGGAGATGGATCACTACAGGGTTTCGAAGTTGACATTGAAACTGTCTGCAGGTGTACTGGGATTATTGACATGAATAATAATCTGATGTGGGAAAATGATATTATCAAAGACAGGGACCGCCGTGGACGCAAGTCACTGCGGTATAAAGTTGTTTGGGATTACGAAGAAGGAATGTGGGCAGCGCAATCTTGTACCAACGCAATGTATGGCATTGGCGACGCAAATTGTAATGACTACGAAAAGATTGGAAACATATTTGACGATCAGGAGAAACTTGAGGAGTCAAATGAGAAGTAAACGAACTTTAGAGACTGACTGTTATGTTGGTCTCTTTTGTTGTTTCTGTGTAAATTCTGACGAGTTTCCCAGATTGTGAGCCTTATTAGGAATAAATAATGAATGGAGAGAAATACGTGAATCTCCTTATCAATCAGAAAACACTTTTGAAAAACAAGAACGGAAAGAACTTATCTTTGAATTTTGCTACAAGCTTTCTTGAATTGTGTGCAACAGTTAAGTTCCATATTTAGAATAACAAATATATTTTACACAGAAAAAGGAGGAAACAAAATGAGTAACAAAGTTAGCATTATCAGAGATGGAAATGAATTTCAGCTCACAAATGAAGAAATCGAAAACGTATATCGGTTCAAAGAAAAGCGATACCGATTACAGGATGCCGAAACTCAGGTAAATAGAAGGATTTTATCATTTACGGAAAGAAGTGATAATCCAGAAAATCTTGATCGGTCGACAGTAAGTGATTCTGATCTAAGTCCGTATACACCGGAACGTTATAAGAATCTCTTTCATTCGTTACTTGTTCTTAACGACGCTGACATCGAACAGATCAGTGACTGTTTTCAGAGTAAATTTGATTGTAATTGCGACGAAAATACACTCTGGGAATTAGTTATTGATAACTATGTGAAGGAAAACATGGCTCGTCTGACAGAGAGGTATAAGGAAGAGAATACCGAAAACATTTCGGCAGACAAAAGTGTTCAGGATAAGGTGGATATACTGATTCAATATATCTTTAACAATATGCATTGGTGTCCATTCACAGACGACGCAGATATCGATTTTGAGAAAGAATGTGTTGGATTTAGAGAGCCTGGATGTAAAGAATGCATTTTGAGAAATATTAATCAGTTAAATTAAAATTTAACCAAAAAAGGAGAAAACGATGTATGAAATTAGACCAATTTGAAAAAGGTGAACTTGAAAAACTGACAAACGATTTAAACAAACTTTGTGACGAGCAGGGCAGAATGTGGCAGAAATATAAAGCAAAACAGCGAAAATGGTTTTATGCGGGAGTTTTCTTTTTGATTTTTGCAGTCGTCTGTGGAATTATAGCGGTTGTTCTTAATAAACCGAATGCCTTAATAGGCGTTACAGCGCAACTTTTGGCTGGTTCGGTACTTATTATCAACAATATAGACGGGTTTAGAAATGCGTAATACATCGTAATACATCCGAAAAGACTAAACTTTATGGAGGAAATGGTATATGGAAGATAAAAAGAAATACGAAAATCCAAAATGTTTTTTGCCGGAAAAAGGAAATCCGTATCCTTTATGTATAGGGCAAGGGAAACCAGAATGTGAGGAATGCCAGTTAAGAGCAGATTGGGAACCAGAAGACCCATATGGAGTGGGTGTATAAACTGAGCTTTATACTATCGAACGTTAGTAGTTCAATAGTCGTTTATTATAGAACGTTAATAGTATCTTGGTTTCGTGTGTACTTGATTTCATATAGAAGAAAGGTGAAAAGTTATTATGGAACAAATTCAGGAAAATGAGCAGTGGAAGTTAAATGGCAACTGTGAAAAATGTAGAAAGAACAATTATTGTTCAAAAACATGTACTCGTCACGATAGACGAATAAGAGCAGAATTTAAAGGCCTTGTTGCGGATACAATGGATAAAATGACAGGTGGAATGATGAGCGAAGCTATTTACAAAACGGTAAATGGAATTTGGTAAGAAGTGAACACACGGTAAACTTAGAAATTTAAAGGAGAAAAATATGGCGAAAAAATTGATTAGAACGAATGGAGAAGCGATTGATTGCTTAAGAAAAAAAACAAACCAACAAGTGGATATCAAATGTTGCAGGAATCTGTAGATATGGCAATTGAATCACTTGAAAAGATAAAAAAGATAGAGGACGTTGTTAATATTTTCGCTAGTGTCGAAGGAGCAACTTTTGATGATTACAAAGATTTAGTGGATGATTTGTATACAATTTTAAACATCTAAAACAGAGGTAGAAATTATGATTGGAAATAAATACGAGTTAAAGAGAAACGAAAAAGAACTTCTTGAAATCGAGAAAGATCTCGCAAAATATTTGAGTGTTCCGTTTGTTAAATGTAGTTATGATTGTGTGAATAGTCATAAATACAAAGACAAACAGGAAGTAGACCATAGAAAACAAGAAGCAAAAGAAACCGGTTTCTGGGATATGTGTGACTTCGTAATTAATTACGAAAAATATGAAACAAAAGAAGATTATGAAACAAACGATGGTGGTTATGATGGAGAGGTATACGAACTTCTTTATCTGAAAGGTAACGGTCCTTATATCGTAATTACAGGCTGTTCTGAATAATAAAATCGTAAACAAACATTAGAGACTGATCAATTTGATTGGTCTCTTTTGTTTCCGGTGTTTTTGTGTGCGTTCATTAGATTCCATATTTAAGATAACAAAAACATTTACACACAATACAAGGAGGAAACGAAAATGTTTGTAACACCAGGATTAAACAAAGAAAAAGTTTATACTGCTTTAAGCGGATACGACAAAGAGCGGATCACCATACACAGAGAACGTGTCAAAAGACAGATTCAGTCGACATCCAATCATTATGCTGAGTTTTATGATATGCTCTGCCAGATTCAAGATGATAGAAGTAAAGTGATCAAAAGCGACAAGCTGGAATCAAATGAGTATATCTTCTATGATGGTTCGGCTTTCCGATATGAAGACGGTGCATTTCTTGGAGTGAGTCCAGAAGATGTTACTCGTTTGTTTAGAGACGAATTAACATGGTCAAAAGATGCAACATTCATAGTTGTATGGAAATAGGAGGCTGCTATGGCAAGAGAAAACAAACCGAGATGGAAAGACTTACCTTTTTATGACAGATTCGCGAGAGAATTAAAACGCGATGGTGCTTGCGAAGAAATTTGCGAACATTTCAGGCAGAAAAGCTTAAAAAGGAAGAACTAGTAAACAGACAGAAGAGATTGACCAATTGGTTGATCTCTTTTTGCTTTGTTTCCGCCATTTTGTGTGCAACTGCTTAGTCCCATATTTAAGACAAATAACAATGCACACAATACAAGGAGGAAACAAAAATTATGGAAATAACAAAGATGGAGCCGAGATTATATACTTATCGTTTAGTCCCAGACAAAAAGGATCCGGAATATGCATCCTGCACATGGGCTCGGTTTGGATTCGATTGTGATAACGGACGATTAGACATTCATGGCGATGCTGGTGATTATTCTTATGGTTGGGGATTCAATGAACACGAAGATTTTATGCATCTTATGAGCCGGATCGATAAGCATTACTTACTGAGCAAGATATCAGATCGATCTGTATTTCTTCTCGAAGAAAGCATTCAGGCTAATATCAAAGAGATCGAACTCAATGGATGGGAATGCTACGGTATCAAGTCAGAAGAGGAATGGGAATCCATAAAACAGGAGATTTTAGACATTGATGAGCAAACGGAAATAGAATTCTATTATGCACTTGACGCTATCCTTCCTTATATGGAATCTGAATCATTTATGGTTAAAAAAGACTACCCATATGGAGCTAAAGTGATTGCGAACTTGTTTACAAAATACCTGCAGCCCAAAATTAAAGAGGATTTCGGATTCTAAAACACACGAAAGAGATTGACCTTGTTGGTTGGTCTCTTTTGTTTTGCTGTTGTTATTGAATCCCACTCCTTCGGAGTACAGGTCACTCGAGATGAACTCTTGTGATACCTATGTGCGGTTCCGAAGTGGTAGTAATCGAAGTGTATCCTGCCTCAATCTGGATCAATACCTCGTATACCAGAAATCGTATCAAATCTATCGGACTTGTTCGAAGATCCGGATTCCTTTAGAGATACGGGTCATTCACTAGTGTTGTTACTGAATACCTATGCTCGGTTCCAAACAGTAATCGAAGTATATTATGCAGTATTCGGAACCTATATCTCGTATTCTAAAAATCGTATCAAAATTTGCACTAGTGTTGTTATTGAATACCTACAAGCGGTTCCAGGGTGGTAATCGAAGTATATTCTATAGTTTTCGGAACCTATATCTCGTATTCTAAAATCGTATCAAATCTATCGAACTTGTTCGAAGATCCGGACTCCGTCAGGGATACGGGTCACGCACTAGTGTTGTTACTGAATACCTATGCTCAGTTCCAAACAGTAATCGAAGTGTACTGTACCGCTTTCGGAACCAGGTGGTCGTATTCTAAAATCGTATCAAATCTATCGAACTTGTTCGAAAATCCGAATTCCGTTAGGTATACGGGGCTTGCACTAGTGTTGTTATTGAATACCTATATGCGGTTCCAGGGTGGTACCTAAAGTATGTTCTATATCTTTCGGAACCTATTTTGTTCGTCTTTCTTTGTGTCTTCATGTTCGGCACATATTTAGTGTAACAAATTAATTTGCACCTAAATAGAAGGGAGACGATTCAATGCGTTTATCAGGCGTAGCAATTACAAATATTCTAAAGTACCGGCAGGCGAACTTTTTAAACGGAACCAATGATCAGAACACATATGCCTATCTGATGTACGAACACCGGATCACGAATTATTTGTTATCCGGAGACATTGCATCAGCAGAACATCTTCTTCTTTATGACCCAGTCTTTGGGATGGGAGAGATTCCTGCAGATGTAGTGACAAACAAAAAAGAAACAAATGTTATTCCGAAAAACGAAGCAATCCTTAAGATTATGCAGACTTCGTTTGGACGGCAGAAAGAACATCGTATGTGGCATAAGTTTCCGGAAGTTGTTCCTCCAGATATTCCAGAATCAGAGGATTTCGGAGTTGAGTATGAAGTTAAATACCAGTTACCAAATGGAGTTATTGAAAGTACGGTAACAGAATGGCTTTGGGAACGGGCCTGGAACTGCATCTATCCTGTTATTGCATGGCGGGAATATAATCCGGTTGTCTCTTTTGACAAAAAGAAATGGGAAAGACCGGAACATGTGTACTAAAACAATAGAAGAGAGCTTCAATATTTTGGGCTCTTTTCTTATTTTCCTGACGAGTTTTCAATATATTGAGCCTTATCAGTATTAACGACATCAATCGAATACTACGGCTGATAATTTATAAAAAAAGGAGTAGACAATCATGAAAGAAATCATCAGGAAAGAATACAAGGCAAGTGTCGATGAATTAAAAGAACTTTTCCCGGTCGGGACAATCTGCTACATCAACAACAAGACCGCCCGTGTCATAGAAATAAACGAGCCGATGAGTACAAACTGCATGGCATCTTACCCATCCGTAACCTTCGTGGTCGTAGAACCAGACATGAGCATAGATGTAAACAAGCTGCATCCTACAGTGTATGCGACTGACTGTGACCGCCAGATGATAAATGCAGCTGAAGGAAGCCTTGGTTGTTCAACGATCGAGTAGTTTTCCAAAAAGAAAGTAGGTGCTTATTTTATGTCGGGACTATTAGCTATTATTGGCTTTACCTTATTTCGTTTGACATGGACTCTCTTACTTAATGACTCATTTGATGACGGTCATTTTTATAATTACAACGACCCAGTGATTAGGTTTCTTAAGTTCGTTATAGTGGTAATGATACTTTTTGGTATATTTATATGTATTCCGCAGGAAGTGAAAGATATTATCATGGAACAAATCGCAACAATTACTCGCAAATAAGAAAGGCAGAACATATATGTACGAAAAATTGAGAGAATATATCAACGAATCAAATAACATCGTATTTTTCGGAGGCGCTGGTGTGTCGACTGAGAGTGGAATTCCAGACTTTCGATCAAAAGACGGATTATATAACAATCACGATATACAATTCGAGGGATATAAGCCAGAATACCTTCTGAGTAGAAATTGTCTGTATAACAATCCAAAAGTGTTCTATGAGTTCTATCGCCAAAAGTTGGATACCAGAAACGTCGAACCGAATATTACACACAAAGTGTTAGCGAAGATGGAAGCCGATGGTAAGGTAAATACCATTGTGACACAAAACATCGACGGACTACATCAAAAGGCAGGCAGTAAGAACGTATTCGAAATCCATGGTACCACTCAGAGAAATTATTGTTTTAAATGTGGCAAGACTTATCCGGCAGATTTCTTGTATGAATCAAGTATACCCGAAGCTAAAGCTTCGAGGTTTGAACCTAATCTCTCCTTATCAAAAGATTCGATTCCAAAATGTGAATGCGGAGGATTAATCAGACCAAACGTAACTCTGTACGGAGAAGGTCTTCCAAAAGCGGCTGTATCCGGAGCACTCGAAGCAATTAGTAAGGCGGACATGTTAATCGTAGGCGGAACTTCATTGCAGGTATATCCGGCCACACAATTTATCACATACTTCCATGGCAATCATTTGGTCGTTATCAATAAAGAAAAACTGGATATCATGCTGAATCCGGAAACAGATCTGATGATCACAGATTCGCTCGGAAACGTATTTCAAGAAATTAATCAGTGGTTGTAAAAGGAGAAAAACATTATGACAAAACATCAAAAAGTGAAGATATGCCAAGATCTTTACAGAAATGAAACCGAGAATTACAAACACGAACAGCTCGGAATAATTATATATTTGGTTTTGTTTGTAATTTTGTTTGTGCTTATATTGGTTTATTGTTGTATTTCTTCTGAAGACAAGACTTTGCCTTTGGCTGCGATTGGTTTTTCTTTTGTAGGGATATGCGAATGTGTCCTTTATATTGTGTCAAATCATAATCGTCATGTACTAATAAGGGACTGCATTAATGATCACGATTTTGTGATTACGGAGCATGATGGGAAAATTCAATTGAAGATTCCGGATACAGATATTGTATTGTCTGATGAATAAAAGGAGAAAAACATTATGAAGAAAATTCCAACACTATTTGAACGAGAATTCAAGGACCACAATGTTGTTAACGTCCTTTCAAATGTTGTAAAAGGTATGGAATGGGTATTAGTTAACGAAGGTCTCGCAACTGTTAAATACGACGGCGCATGTTGTGCGGTCTTAGATGGTGTGTTTTACAAAAGATATGATGCCAAGAAAGGCAGATCCGTTCCGGAAGGCGCAATTAAATGTCAGGAAGAAGCGGATCCGATTACCGGGCATCTACCATGTTGGGTGAAAGTAAACGAGAACGATCCGTCGGATAAATGGTTTGTTGCTGCAATGAATCATTATCTTTCTATAAACCATCAGATTGTAAACGGGACATACGAGGCAGTAGGAAAACATTTTAGAGACAATCCTTATCGTTTGGATCATGATACGTTAATCAAACATGGAGAAGATATTATTGAGGTCGAACGCAGCTTTGATGGAATTAAAAAGTATCTGAAGGAACACGATATGGAAGGTATTGTGTTTTGGAAAGATGGTGAACCAAAGTGTAAAATCAAACGTTCTGATTTCGGATTTCCTTGGAACTCGAAAAACTAAAAACAAAAATAATCATTTCCACGATTTTGAAGTCGTGGAATTTTTTTTATCTGTTTTTCATTTTTCTGACGAGTTTTCCCGAAAGTGAGCCTTATTATGACCAGAAACCAAGAAAGAGAGGCTTTTTATATGAGAGTTATGTTGCGATATCCGGATAACACACCTTACATAACTGAAGTTTTGTCAGTCATGCTTTACGATTCTTTGCCAATCGACGAGAAACTCAACCAAAGTAGAATTGCTATGTACATAACGACAGTCGAATACGAGGATGAATTAACATTTGTTGTACTTCCAGTATGTACAGCAAACATGCTTATGGATGAGCTTCTGTGTAATGGATTTTTGGATCTTTCTAAATATATGGATACCACATTCATCCAGTATGAACCTTACGACAAATCTCGGCTAAAAAAGGTGTGCGAAGATCAGCAGTAGACAATTGAAAGGTGGGATAAAAACATGAACAAGTTAAAAAGGACACACATTGAGAAATCGGCATGTGTGTATTGCATTGCCGTTATTAAGATGAAAAAATCATATGCTGGATCCGATTTGCGGGTTGATCAGTATGCAGAACTAGTTGGAATTGATGATCATATAGCAACCTTAGTATCAAGGAAATTCGGTGTAAGCAAAGAAGACATCGAATATATTTCGTTTTCGTTTACCACAAATAGTAACGCACATCTTGGATTCTGCGGAACTGTAACGGATGTTATTCTTGACAACGGAGCTGCCATCTATACCATTGATATTCCGAAAAAGAAGCAGCTGAATTTGAATGACGGAACCATTATCGAGTTACCGAATGAAAATCTTATCAAATACAACAATATTCATAAATCAAAGAGAACCAGTTCTAAGAAAACAACAACTGATACAACAATTGATAGTTCCGGCAACCAGGTAACGGATGATTCTAACAACCAGGTAATCATATAAGGAGATTTTTATGACAAACGTAACAGCATTGACAAAAGAATTAGTAGAACAGTTTGAGTTCGCAGTCGGACGCAGGGTGACGGCTGCAGAATATATGGATCTCCGTAAACAGGCGATCTTTGAGCTTGGTTCTGGCTATTCGATCCCTAGTTCGCAGCCAGATATAACGCGTCCGTTCGTTCAGGAGTCGCCTATTTCGTACCCAATGACAAACAATCCGTATAATTATTCGCAAAATGTTGGATGCATGAATACACCTAATCCGATATTTAACAATCCGAACACGATGCAGGCGGTTCCGAAACCAGCTGTTCCACAGAATGAACCAAGTGTACAACTTACGCAGCAGCCTGTAAGTGCAGAACCAGTTCGAGAACCACAGACTAACGTAGCCGAGCACCCGGTTGCTTCTGTAGAAACAAAACAATCGGATCCGATTCCAGCTCAGACTCCGGTTTCTAACACTGCAACTAATCAAACGGCTACGATAAAACCAGTGGTCGCACAGATTACAAAAGAAAATGATAATTCAAACGACTTTTTTAAGTTAGTTGGGAAATTCATGCAATGAGAAATCAATCGAAATTATTGAAACAAATATGTAAAAAACTGACGAGTTTTCCATATTTTGAGCCTTATAAATGATGTAAACGATAACACATACACACAGAAAAAGGAGAACTTTTTATGAAACGATACATTACTGTTGATAGCGGAAAGAGTTTTACAAAAGTCGATATCTATGATGAACCGAGTAATCAGATCATCTCAAAGAATATCCGTACTAAATATGATGAGGGTGTATTCGAGGACACAGATCCAGGACAGAATACTTCGTTAATAGAATTTGACGGACAGATCTACCGTGTTGGTCAGGGAGCTACAAAAGAAGCCGAATTGAAGTCGTCAAAGAAATTACCAATCCATAAGATCTGTACTATGCTTGCCGTTGCTTTAGAGTGTTCTGCAGATGAAGTCGATGAGGTTTATTGCGGAATTGGTATTCCAGTAAAAGATTACGAGTTCCCGGAAGAGAGAAATTCATACAGAGACTACATTTTACCAACAGAGCCAGTAACGGTTCGATTCAAAAGAACTGGAGAAAGCCCAATCGAAACCAGAACATTCCGTTTCGTTGGTCGTTATGTGTACCCGGAAGGTTGTGGTGCATTAGTGCTTCCTGGTGTTATGGGTATGGGAACTGTTGCTGTTATTGATATTGGTCACTTAAATGTAAACGGAACTATTTATAACGGTGGCGACGCGGATCTGACAATGTCATTTACAACAACAAAAGGCTGCAATGCTTTGGTTTCCGGACTCGCTCAGAAGTTATCCGCAGCTTATTCGTTTATTAACAAAGCACAGACAGCAGAAGTACTTGGTCGTACCGGAAAGGACAGATGTTTAAAACCAATTCGTCCAAATCCGCAGATTGAGGAATCTTCTAAGACTATGATTGATAAATACTTGATCGATTATGTCACAGCTCTACGTGAAGATTGTCTCGCCGCCCAGTGGTCTGTTGATTATACTCAGTTCGTGTTTATCGGCGGCACAACAGCGATCATCGCAAACGAGATCAAAGAAGTTTTTGGTGACGAAGTAATTATCTCTGAATACGGAGCTTTCACAAATGCTATGGGAATGTTAGCTCTGATGTGTGGAAGACCAGATGTTCTTGGTAAAAAGATTATGTAACGAAATGTAAGGTAAGCAGAAACAACGTATTCTGAGATTTATTCTTGGAATACGCTTTCTGTGTTTCATAAGAAAGGATTTTCAAGATGGGAAATACTTCAAAGAAAGAAAAGAATGATCGGGTACAGAATATCGGATCCGAAGAAGTAACAAATAAAGTAAAGAGTACAATCTTATTTGATCCTCCACACGTACCAGATCAGAGTATTCTGAGGGATTATCAGAAAGAGTGTATTGATAAAATCATGAACTGTAAAAGTGGTAGTCATTTGATCGTACTTCCGGTAGGTTCCGGTAAGACAGTAACCTTCAGCCACATTCCTCGTTTTGGTCGTGTATTGATTTTGAGTCATCGAGACGAACTGGTACATCAGCCGGAAAAATACTATGATTGTAGTTTTGGCGTTGAACAAGCAAGTGAACATAGCAATGGCGAAGAAGTTGTTTCAGCTTCGGTTCAGAGTTTGATCCGGCGTTTAGATAAGTTCGATCCGTATGACTTTGACATGATCATTACAGACGAAGCCCACCATGCGGTCGCCGCATCTTATCGTAAAATCTATGATTATTTCAAACCTCGCATCCATTTAGGGTTTACGGCAACTCCAGACCGGGCAGATAAAGATGACTTAAACAAGATTTACGAAGATATTCTTTATTTAAAAGACATGAAATGGGGAATCCGAGAAGGTTTCCTTACTGATATTGACTGCTATCAGATTGATGTCGGGTATGATCTGACTCAGGTAAAAACACAGATGGGCGATTACAAAATGGACGCCCTGGCAGATGCGATGTTAAAACCTGCAGTTGTTGACGCAGTTGTCGACGCATATGGAAAACACAGACATGGTCAGACACTTATTTTTGCCGTAAACGTAGCACATGCGTATGCCCTTGCAAAGAAAATTCCAGGAGCAGTTGTTGTTACTGGGGAAACGCCAAAAGAAAAGCGAGCCCAGATTCTCGAGGACTTTAGAAATCGAAAAATTCCTTGTGTTGTAAATATCGGTGTATTCACAGAAGGAACCGATATTCCATTGATCGAAACGGTTATCATTGCGAGACCGACACAAAGTGATGCGTTATTCTGTCAGATGGTTGGCAGAGGATTACGCTTATCGCCGGGAAAAGAGGCGCTGACACTTGTTGACTGTGTGGGTGTCTCGAAAAAAGCCCCAGTAAATGTTGGTGACTTATTTGGTCTTAATATGAAAGTCGTTCCGAAAGAAAAACGTAACCGGCTGCAGGGTATTAAGATCACAGAAATGGAAACAAAGATTGAGACGATTTTAGACGGTCCGGATAGCTGGATCAATACCGAAGTCCGTGTGAAATTATTCCGTGATGAAAACAATGTTGATCTGCGTGAAATCAATTTTGTTCCAATGGGAAACAACAGTTTGGTTCTTTCTCTTGGAGATGGAAAAGCAATTCGAATTCCCGAAACCGATGCCCTTGGTAAGACTCAGGCAATCTTGGAGAAAAAGGAAGATAATAAGGTTGTAAGCCATGCCATCACGATTGCTCAGAAACTTCAGAGCGTTATCGATGATGTTCGCGTCTATTTGCTGATGAACGAAAAAGATAGCAAAGCATTATGGGATATGTCTATTGTTCACGCATGGGGAGACGCAAAAGCAAGTCAGAAACAGATTGATTATGTTAAGGTGTTAGCTCATGAGTGTATGCAGGATTTATGTGATGTTAATCTGAACACAATTACTAAACGGCAAGCTTCGGCACTCATTGATAGATTGTCTGCAATGCCAAGAAAACAGTTTTTGAATTCGGAGTACGGAAGACAAAAACAAACGGCGACAAGGCAAACGACGCCGAAAACACAAAGAAGAACCGTACCGGATGGATTCACAGGAACAACTGGCTGGTATTAAAACAGAAAGGCTACTTATTTGTATTGAATAGGTAGTCTTTTTTTTAGAATTCTTTGTAATTTCCTGACGAGTTTTCCAAAAAGTGAGCCTTGTTGTGTGTAGATATGAAAAGGAGAAAACGGTATGAAGAATCCAGTATGACACCGCTCATTATCTAGGTTATAGACCCTGGTTATTTCCAGATAGCGTATACTTGGGATTAGAAAACCAGTCTCTGTAATAAAGTTCAACATGGTATTTGCACTGTGTTTATATGGAGAGACTGAGAAAACTCAGCTCTCCAAATCCAGCACATTACAAAAACATGTACTTGATACTGTGAAGTTCACAACCCTTACTCGTTCATTCGGGTAAGGGGGTTATCTTCTGATTATCTTCTATTCAAAATAGAAAACCTTCAGCAAGCGGATATCGTAATCATATATTCAGAAGCGATAATTATACTTGCCAAAAATGCGGTACATTTCACGCTTTGATCAACGAAAATGGAATTCCACTACCGACTACAGATGGAGAACTCGATTTGCATCACAAAATACCGGTTTCTCAGGGCGGCACGGATGATCCTGGCAACCTTATAACCTGGTGTAGAACGTGTCATAAGATGTGGCACAAAGAACACGGTATTGAATATTTTGAGAGTGATTAATAAGGAGGAAATTATGGACAAAGAAATTGTATACGTAGCAGAACTAGATGCCGATGTTGATGATGTCGTCGCTGCTCATTATTTGCATGATAAAGGAGTATTAAAATGCGTCGTTTGCGATCCTTATCCGAAAACAGAAGCTGGACTAAAAAGAAAAGCGAAATTAGAAAGTTTGGGAGTGCAAGTTTTGAAGAAAATGCCTCCGATTGCGAAATATGTATTCGTTGGTGGTGCACTAACAGTGGTTGCAAATTATATTAAAACACATCATATTGATATGCTTGTAATGAATGGCGGTTTCGTTGGTTCCAATATCGCGCCAGTTGAATTAGAAAAATTCAAAGGAAAAGAAACAGTAAGAACCTTCAATTTTAACTGTGATGTTTCCGCAACCGATTATGTTCTAAAAGCCAGTAAGGAACGTATCTCAGAAATCATTCTTGTAGGTAAAAACGTATGCCATGATATCCGAAATACAAGAGCCGGTATTTGGAAAGACGATAAATATCAGAAATTGTTCGATGCCTATAATGTGAAAAACGAGAAACGGCAACACGACATGCTGGCATGCCATGAAGGGCTTGCATTTTTGAACAACGACGTAAAATATTGCAAATATGATGTTGTAAGACCGTTTCATACCGGATTAAATGGGACGGATACCAAATGGGGAAGTACCAAAACAAAAGAGACACCATATAGAGAAGTTTTTGCAGCCGTATGTTTTGAAAGCGATATCGTCAATTCGTACGAGAACTAGAATTTAAGGAAGGTGAATTATTATGTATAGATATTTTGTTTCATTCACACATATGTCAGACGAACAAAAAGGTTGTGGCAACGTTATTCTTGAAGCCAACCACAAAATCAATGATTTTGACAACCTTGATGATGCCAACAAATGGATTAGAGACATGCAGAAATGGATCGAAGATAACGGTAATGTTAAAAACGTTATCATCATGAACTTCCAATTATTGAATTAGGATAATTAAGGAGACGCTTTATGAAAAACAAAGAGGAACTGGAATCAGTATTAAATGATTTCGATGTGTTATTACAGAAAAATGTTGAAACCGAATTATATTGTGACCGCATGACGTTTGCAGAGCTTCGGGAGTGGCAGAAACAAATCGAAGAAATCAATCAGAGACTCCATAATATCGCAAACAAAATTGGGTAACAAAAGAAAGGAAACCGTATGAGTAATTATCTGATTTGTTGGGAAGAAAATAATATCAAGCAATGGGATATGGTGAAGGAAGACGATCATCAGAGTTTTCTCATGAACCTGCTGCTTAATGAAAAAGTAAACCAGTCTTCGATTTTTGTAATTCCGACAACCGGTATTTCTGGTATATGGTTAGATTCAGGCAATCATAAATCTAATCGTGTTGACTTTTGGAATTTCTTTGAAGACTACGGATTAACATATACAAAACCAGTCCCGAAGAAAGGAACAGAAGCTCCGTTGCGAGAAATTCAGGAACGTCATAGTGATAACACAAAGTATGGTTTTGTCTCTCCGGAAGGAAAATACTTTCATTGTGGATACCAAGGTCATGCCGCCTTGGCAGACCGTATTTGCTTCGGAATAGTAGAAACAAACAATGCAGAACATTATTTGGAAACACATGGTTGGTGTAAGATATACAAACCGTTATCATACAATACATATAGTGTCTACATGGATGGAAAATCCACGTTAACAGAAGCTCAGTTAAAAACACTTTTTGAACTCGGTCTTGAAAATGCGAAAGATCTCAAAGATATGATTCAAAAAGATTGAGCATTCCTGACGAGAAATTCATATTTTGAGCCTTATTATGTATAACAAGTGAAGGGAAAAGAGGTATATGATATGTCAGTAACGCATGATATTATTGATGTTCGTAGTATAGAGCTATTATGCAAAATCAAACAACAAGGACTGGAGGTATGTGGTATGAACTTATTAGAACACAAAATCATTGAAATCCATAGTGTGAAAGATGTGACGAGTGCATTTGTAGAACATTGTGGCTACAAACCAGACGAACCTCTATTAACGGTTAACCTTACTTTTGACTGCTATGGCCTTCGCGAAACAAAGGATGTTACTTTTTGGCAGTCAACTTTTGAAAAAGTAAAAGAAGCAGGTTATTATATGGCGTAGCCGGAAAGGAAGATTATTATGAGTAAAGAATCAGAAGCAATTGAACAGCTTAGAAGAGTCAGCAAGAATCTTGGAAATCTCGGAGAAAGCGAAGATTATACAGATATTGCAATTGAAGCCATTCAGAAAAACAAAGAATACCAGGAGCTCGAATCCAGACTACAGAATATCTTTGGTGGCGAAGTTCCATTATTCATGATCGTAGACGAACTGGAGCTCAAATTGAGAGAACCGGACAATCCACACCCAATCAATGCAAAAATTCTAACTTATGAAGATGCTGCAGAATGGGAGAGATATAAAGCACTCGGCACAGCAGACGAATGTGAAGCAGCTATGAAGTTTATGAAACAAAATGCTTGATAAGTATTGACGGAGTTCGCTATCCGTGTAAAATATAAGTATAAGACTAGGTCAGGAAGCATACGGTGCCCTGGCCATTTCTTTTTGTTTCGGAAACGGTATATCACAGGAACAATTAAATGGGATCAAAATTAATTGTAAATTTTCTGTTCCTTTTGTGCGTTTCCTGACGATGTTTCCGAAAAGTGAGCCTTATTAAAAATGTAACAAACAGAGGAAACAGAAAAATTAAAACAATTTCAAGATTCTTAAAACCTGATTCCAATTTCAGTTGTCTAATAATTGTAACAAGAAAAAAGAAACATAAATGCGTGAATATCTGACGAGGTTTCCAAAAAGTGAGCCTTATTAGATATATAACGTAAACGAAAATGATTCATTTACAGGAGGAAACGAAAAATGAAAAAACGAGTACTGGCTTTAGCATTGGTGTTAACCATGTGTGTAGGAGCCGCAACAACCACAACTGCAAGTGCAGCAACGAAATCAAGTAGAATGACTGTCACACAGTTTGCGAAAACAGAACAGCCATCCGCTTACAAAGTAAAAATCACAAAGTCAGATAGAGCAATGCTTAAGAAGTTATTCAACGCAAAAGAATATGCCGCAATGTATCCGGATGTATATAAAGCTTACGGAAACAATACAAAGAAACTCTGGCAGCATTTTATTACTTATGGTATCTATGAGGGTCGTTCTATTAATGAAGACCTTAATATTATGGCTTACAGTTCTGCATACCCGGATCTTAGAATGGCATATGGAAACGATCTGATGAAGTATTATAAACATTATGCTACATACGGATATAAGGAAGATCGAAATGTCAAAACATTGAAAGATGCCGCAAACGCAGGTATCAAAGTGATCGGAATGGATGGTAATTATATTGAGATACCAACAGTAAGCGATCCTGGTAAAGATACAACTTCCACTGGAAATACAAACCAGACAACTCCTAATACGGGTAACACAAATACATCATCTGGTTCTGCAAATACAAGCAATTCCGGAAATACAAACGGATCAGTAAACAACAATACTGGTAATACAAGCAACGTAGGCAATACAAACGGCGGCACAAAAAACGATTCCAATAATTCTGGAAATACAACTTCGACGCCAAATGAGACGCCTGCAAAACCAGATAAACCATCCGTAACAGAATGCGATCACGGTGATTTTACATACGAGAAATCTAGTGTATCTGGTAAGCATTATAAAGTATGCGGAAAATGTCACGAAAAGATCGAAGAATCCTGCGTTGACGGATATATCCAGCTCGGCGATGATAGACATGTACATGGTTGCTATTTATGTGGTGACTACGGCAACAATGAAATAAGTCAGTGTTGGTCTATGAGATATGGCGAAAAAGATGGTTTTCATACAGCATACTGCTTGTGTGGACGAGCAATGAGTGAACCTGAGAAATGCGACTACGAATTACGCTGGATGACTGCTAATATCCACGGAGAAGTCTGCAAAGTATGTGGCGAAGTTTCAAACGTTAAAGAGTGTACACCAACTTATGTTTACAATAGTGAAGATACTCAGAATATCAGCCACAATGTTGTATGCGCAGATTGCGGTCATATTTTTGAAACAGAAGCTTGTACGCTGAAAGTCATTCCATCTTCTGATGGTACTCATAAAACAGTATGTACAGTATGTGGTCACGAAGAACCAGAAGAGTCTTGCGAATATGAATGCAAGTTTGATGAAATCGACAATTCCACAGGCGTAAACAAATATTATCATGTACAGAAATGCAAGATCTGTGGCGCCGAAAAAGATCGTGAAGAATGTACTTATGTTCCAGTAGAAGGTGAATCTAACAAAGAGAAATGTACCGGATGTGGAAACGTAAGAACTGTAGGTCCAATCACATCGGAAACAGAAGAATAGAATTCAAAATAGCAAAGCCCGTGAGTAAATTCATGGGCTTTTGTTTTGTTAACGAAATTATTGAATTACTGACGAGGTTTCCAAAAAATGAGCCTTATTGTAAATAGAAAACGTAATGAGGTGACATGTATGAGTAATAATAAGATGGATTTCTTAGAGGCCGTATTAATTGTAAAAACAAATCTTTCCATGGATGCCATTGATAGAGCTTTTGAGCCCGATATTGCTACCGCACTCAAAACAATTGTATCCGGATTGGATGACGAGATGAGGAAAGCAAGACAAAGTGGATATACACACGGATACATTGCAGCTGAGCGCGAAAAAGATAAAGTTATCGAAAAGTTGGTAAACGCTTTGGAAAGTCAGAAAATGCTTGAAGATATCGAGCCGGAGGATTTTGATAAGGAGAGATTAGGTTCAAACCTCGAAGCTAAAGCTTCGCCATTTAAACCTAACTCTCCAAAGCAAGCACACTCCGGATCTTTAGATCCGTGAGTGCTTGATCGTGAGTAATTTTGATACATTTTTGACACGGCTGCGTTGGGATTCAACGTACGAGAATTTTACAGATATGACGTCATTTCGGACTGACAGTATTGTTTATGAATTCAAAACGCCATTATCGAAAGAAGACCAAAATGCTTTTATTGAGTTTCTTGGAGATTCGAAACATTTGAAGACGATTATGCCGGATGAATTCTGTAACTTCTTTTTGAATCATCGGATCGAGTTTGATGTTAAGCTTCAGTATGATTTCAATCTGCCTTTCAAACAGAATTATCGGTATTTCAAGACAATTCGGATTCTAAGAAAGTCACTAAAAAGAATGGAACCAAACAGATGGCATACGATTTATGCAGTCGATCATAACTACCCAACTAAGGACTGCTATTGTTATGTGCAGACAGAAGAGGACTACAAGAATCAACTTATGTCGTTGGCGTTCTTTCATGTAAAAGAACATTGTTTTGTTCCTTTGATATCTTCAGAAGAGGACATGATGGACGATATTAAATATTGGCGAATGTACAGCAATCCAAAGTCGTTTTCTGACGAGGTTTCCGAGAAGTGAGCCTTATTATAGACAAGATGTAGGAAACTATTAATAGAAAACGGAGGAACTACTAATGTTTAAAACAATCCATTTTGACAAAGAAGACGATTTGTTTGTTATACCAACAATCGTAATCAGTAAAATAGATACGAAATATGTAAAAGCAACCAATATACATATTGCATGGCTTCGGTATTCTTTGGTGTTTGTTTGTCAGAAATCAGCAGCAATACCTAAGAAACAAGAGAAAGATTGCGAATCTGACAAACCAGTCGGTGGATATGACAGCGTAACCCAAAATGAGAAGATTGCATTTGTATTGTCTTGTTTTGGCTTCATAATATCAATCATAGCGTTGTGCTTTGGTTGTGTTTATCATTGGGGCTTTTACGTGATGACCGCATTTGGAACAATTGCTGGTTGTTGTGCTTTGTTTTTACTTGTATTTTCATTTGCAATCGAAGGGGAAGAAACATTAAATTCCATTACAAAGAAAGAAAAGGAGAATTAAAACGTTATGAACAAAAGAGTAACCCATAAAATCAGAATTGTAGTGTTGGTGTTAAGTATGATCCTTTGTGTTGTTTCACTGACTGGATGTGAAGGGTTCAACAGTGCGATCCAGGACATGAACGGCAGCATTACCGGAAACGAATACTATGCATCGTTTTACACAAATGATGGTCAGAATTTCATGAACATGCACGGAGAGAAGATTGATCTTAGTGCGAACACGGTATACGAATACAATTATTCATCAGGAAGCAATGAACGGACATTATCATCTGTTGTGACGATCGCAATTGATGGACAGGAAGTAGAAAACTGCGGCAGTACCGTAATATTTGCTGAAAAAGGATTGGATCCGGATGTTAATTTCCAGGTGCAGGACATCGAAAGTTCTGCAAACCTTTCACCAGTAAGATTAGTGCCATGCTCGGCACACCAGAGAAGACCAGAGCAAATAGGCCCTGGTCTTTTTCTTATTATTCTGATACAAAAACTGACGAGGTTTCCCAAAAGTGAGCCTTATTGTTAATGTATAAATTTTGGTAAAATATTGGTATACTGAATATATAGTACAGAAAAGAATAGGAAACAAAGAGAGGACTTAAAAATATGAGTAACATTATTGATTTCGAGAATGAGAAGATTAACAGAGATTTAATAGACTCATTAACAAAAATTGAGCCGTATCTACCAACACAAGAAGAGATCGAAAAAGATCTTCAAGAGATTAAGGATAAATATGATTTCCATTATACTGTAAACGATCCTTCGTATCTGACAAAAGTTCACGAGGTTTTGAATCAGACATTTTTTGAATTAGTAGAAGTGTTTAAAAGTTTTGATTCTAATTTTGAGTTTTCGAGAAAACAGTATCTTAAAAAATTAAAAGCATTCGATACTTCTCGGATTCTGCTGGATGAATATATTTCATCACGTTATGAAATTGCAGATGATCCAATCCCAGAACTTGATGAATGCCTTGAAATTGTAAACGATAATTATGGAGAACGCACAGAAGCCGAATTGAAATCTGATATCGAAAGATATATTCCAATGGTTACAAAAATGTATGATATCGTATTTAAAATGCTGCAAAGTAATGACAATAGATGCAACAGTCTCGATATGTATATGATCATGATGTCAGGACTTTGTTTTCATCCGTTTAATGCATATCGAACTGCATATACAAGAACGAAAAACAGAGAAGACCAGAGCAATTAAGCCCCGGTCTTTTCTTTTGTTTTAAGCGATTGCCTGCAACAAAGTCAGTAAATCTTTCTTTGTTACTGTTATTGTGTCAGAAATTCCCTGTTCGAAGAGTTTTCTGCTTAATGGATTTCCTGCGTATCCGTCATTTGGTCCTAAATAATCTAAATCTCTTTTAGCATCAACACTGACAGCAATTTTCCATCCCTTCGGCATCGCTTTCGCTTTATTAACGTTTATCATTTATTCATCCTCCCTTTATTCGTACCATTTTTTTTCGTTGCCTTAAATATGTGTTCCATCTTCTGTGTGTAACCGATTGTAATCTGTATTTCTTTGCAACAACCCTGCACATATTTAACCCGAACAAAAAAATGGCAACAGAAAAAGGAGAAAAATTAAAATGAAATCATTGGCAAAGAAACTCAGTTTAATCTTTGTAGGCATCGTCTTAGTCACCTGTATCGTTCTTATCACGTTTGCAGGGTTAGCTTTTAATCGATTAGAGCGAACCTCAGAGGAAATTCTTTATGAAACAACATTGAATGGTTATAAAACAGAGATCAAAAGTGAAGTCCAAGGGGCAGTATCAATTGTTCGTGGATTTTATGATTCCTACAAAAACGGAACTATAACAGAAGACGTCGCGCAGAGCGAAGCAAAAGAAGCGTTACGCAATATGCGGTACGGTGATGATAATTCTGGTTATTTTTGGATTGATGATACAAACTATAACCTTGTTATGCATCCAATCCTTTCAGAACAGGAAGGAACGAACCGAAAAGATCTTGAGGATAAAAATGGAGTCAAGATCATTCAAGAAATCATGAAAGTTGCAGATAATGGTGGATATAATGAGTTTTATTTTACAAAATCAGACGGTAAAACAGTAGCACCGAAAGTAGCGTATTCTTTATCGATCCCGGAATGGAACTGGGTGATCACAACTGGAGTGTATACGGATGATATTCAATCAACATTGTCTTCTTCCGCAGAAATAGCACGTACAAAAGCAATAAGCCGTAACAGTGTCATTTTTATGATAGCGATTGGTGTTGTCTTATATGTATTGATGTTTTTCTTTTGTTTGTTTATCTGTAAAAAACTCGTTTTGGTTATCAATCAGGTAAAAGAAAACCTAAATAGTATTGCAGACGGTGATTTGACTGGACGGATTGACGGTAAGATTTTAAACAGAAAAGACGAACTAGGAAGTATTGTAGTTCACACAAATAAAGCAGTTGAATCGTTTTGTAACAGTATTGCTGCATCAAAACAGACTGCTGTTACAGTGAACGAAAACAGTGCTGAAATATCCGGACTCGCAAACAGTGCTCTCGAAGCGACTGCTCAGGTTGCGGAAGCGATCAGTAATATAGCCGGAGATGCGACAACACAGGCAGGTGTCGTAAGTGATGTTGTGAAGAATATTGATACAATGAACGGTAACGTCGAAGAAGTAAGTCATTCCGTTGACGACATCAGTCATTATGCGTGCGAATTAAATGAAGCCAGCGAAGATATGAAAGATAAAATGGACGCAATGTCTAAAGGCAGTATGCAGATGTCAACACAGATTGAAAACATTTACAATCAGATCGTAAAGACAACAGAGTCTATCAACAAAATGCAGGATGTATTAAATGTCATCCAAGATATCGCTTCCCAGACAAACTTATTGAGTCTGAATGCAAGTATTGAAGCAGCAAGAGCCGGTGACAGTGGTCGTGGATTCTCTGTAGTAGCTTCTAATATTCGCGAATTATCAGAAAATACATCAAAAGAATTAAGTAATATTCGAGATATTATCGGAGAACTCACTTCAAGTTTCGACGAATGTAACGCTTCTATTGATACTGTCGTTGGTACCAATAAACAAAATACCGAATACACAGGTCAGGTAATCAATTCCTTTGACACTGTATTCGAGGATATTAAGAATACGAATGAAAAGGTTTCTCATGTAACCACACTTACGGAACAGATTAGTGACATGATGAGCCAGATCGCAGATGGTATCGAAACCGTACAGCGAGGTGCTGAAAGTACAGCAGCTGCAACCGAAGAAGTTACGGCTTCCAGTGAAGAGTTAAACGCTCTGATGCATAATATTACAGAAAACTGCAGTATCATGACAACCGAAGCCGAAAGTATGGTTGCGGATCTTAGTAAATTCAAACTAGAAAAAGAAACGAAAACAGAATAAGATTGCAGTAAATCCAGTGGGTTCTCATTAATCGGAAACGAAAAATGGGAAACTGCTGGATTTTCTTCATATTTTTGTATACTTTTTGTAAGTTTCCTGACGAGGTTTCCGAAAAGTGAGCCTGTTAATAGATGATAAAACAAAAGAAAGGCAGGACTTACAATGTTGTACACAAAGTGTGAAGACTGTGCATATGAAAACGGATGTTCCTTAAAAGAGGATACCGATGATCTTCGCGGATGTGCGGGTCATGGTAAACGAAAAGAACCGATCACGGCAGAGACGTTTATGGATATTCCTTTAACACCGGAAGAAAGCAGATTTGTAAAAGAAATCGCCGCAGATCTTTTAATACGAAAAAGAGCGGTTCCGGATGAGTCGGATCTATTGAAAGAGATTCTATATCGAGCAATGCTTGTCTCTGGATCCGAAGTACCGGAACACTAAAAGGAGGACTTATATATATGACAAATCCATGGAGTAAGATCAAAGAGTTTGTACACGAAAACGACGGAAACACAGATGCAACGTTATCATTATCAATGGATGAATTACAGTGGTTAATTCAGGAACATATGGAAAACAGATCATTGAAACAAGTGATCGAAAAGAAATCCGATGAGAAACGTTTAGATAAGATTAGATATAGGAGACCGTTATGAGAGACAACGAAAACATGAAGTACAGCTTTATATTACAGGATTTAGATACCAACAAACGCATTTTCCTTGATTCGGTTACAGATCTTGGAAAACCAGGGGATGAAACATATATCAGCATCCGCAAAGATGATGTTAAAACAAGACATCATGTAACTGTATTAGAACGAAAAACCATCAGTCAAACATAAGCAAAAGGAGAAATAATCATGAAAAATAAAGGAAACGAAATCAAAGACAAAGTTAAAAAGTACATAAAAGAAAACCCGGTAGCACTATTCAGTACCATTTGTGTATTGTTTGAAATTGCTTGCTCTTGTATCTTTATCGAAAGAACTAGTTTTGTTTCCTTTGCAATCGTGATGTTAACAACTTCTATCAGTCTGGAACTTCATGAGAAAATGCTTCCAGCGAATAAAAATAATTGGTTTTAATGAGGAGTAACAATGGCAAGTAGAGAACAATTGTATTGTGATTATATCACAGAACTTAAAATGTATAATCCGAATCTGATGTTTATGGACAATACTCGGATCTTTAAGAACTTCAAAGATGTAAGCGCATTTTCAGACCTCGAATGGATCGATATCTATGATGGTGTTGAATGTGTAGGCTTTATTTTGATTACAAACGGATCGCATTGTCCTATAAATTATGATTGGTTTGTAATGGAATGCTATATTGATGCAAAACATCGCAGGAATCACCTTATGAGACACGCGATGGATCAGATGATTCAGACACATCAAGGCAAAATTGGTTTGTTTATTCTGTGTCAGAATCTTGTGGCCAGTGCTTTTTGGAAAAATTACACATCGAGAACAACAATCTGGCCACATTTACAGTTAACAAAGATACCTATCATGAAAACATCCGTGCCAAGCTCTGTTGACTGCTATGAATTAGCGTTCGAAATTAGTGACCAAAAAAGTTGCAGCCAGAATAAGCGGGCACAAACAATTCCGGCATACGAATAATCGGAAACGAAAACAAATACACATACAAAAGGAGATACCATTATGAATTATGTACCATACGTTATAGACAACACAAACGGACACGAATATCACTCAGACTTATTTAGTCGTCTTTTGAGTTCCAGGATCATTATTTTAAGTGGGGAAGTAGATGATGACATGGCAAGTCTTGCAGTTGCTCAGCTTTTGTACCTGGAATCTTTGGATCCGAATAAGGATATCCAGATTTATATTAACAGCCCAGGCGGATCCGTTACAGCGGGTATGGCAATTTACGACACCATGCAGCATGTAAAATGTGACGTATCTACAATCTGTGTTGGGTTAGCAGCTTCTATGGGCGCCTTTCTTTTAGCTGGCGGTACTTCTGGAAAACGGTTCAGTCTTCCAAATGCGGAAATCATGATCCACCAGCCAAGTGGGGGCGCAAAAGGACAGGCTACCGATATTCAGATCGCTGCCCAGAATATCCAGCGTACGAAAAATAAGTTAAACGAATTATTGGCAGCAAATACAGGACGTACCTTAGAAGAAGTTACATATGATACTGACCGAGACAACTTTATGAGTGCCGAAGAAGCTTTAGAGTACGGACTTATCGATCAGATCATCCAGTAGTAAACTGTACACTTTACAAAAGAAAGGAGGGCAGACAGAGACCTATATTAACTGGTCTTTTTGTCTGCCTATGGTTGCCTATGAAACAGTTTAGAAATGCATCAGATATTACTGTAGATAGTTGTCCTATCGTAAAAGGCGGATACATTCAGCTTCCGGTTCCGATTGTGATATCCGAAGAATGGATGCAGGCTCCGTCTATTGCGGACGGATACGATTCAAACGGAACCAGTGTGTTGTATCCGTTGCGTAGTTTTCAGATCGCAGAAAATGATCTTCGTCCGTTCTTTGGTCGTACTATTTATGCAATTCCAGATGATGGTATTTATTATTCGCATTTGGAATTGATCCGGCAGGATGTGATTATGGATTACGGGTATATGACCGACGCCGAGTTCCAGGATTTTCTTACGGAAAGCGACGAATATATTGAGCGCATTACAAATCAGTATTCTGCGATTAGTGACCTGTTAATCACGCGCATTTGGAATTATCGCCTGTTTGAACGAAATAAAACAACCGGGCGCTACTTAGACGCATACAAAACATTGTGCACGATCAGTGTTCTACAGTTATTACTGATCATTTCTGTGAATACTCCTAAATTTAACCTTGGGATTTGTTTCGAGGAACACTAAACAAAAAGAGGAAGTCCAAAGAGAGGATAAAGAGCTGTGAAAAACATAAGGAGTTCTGCTCCTTATCCTCATCCTTCTCCTTAAATTTCCTCATCCTTATTCTCAAAAATGTATTCCTTTGCAAATTACTCGCCCATATTTAATACTGAGCAAACAGGTAAGCTGTTTGTAAAGTAGATTTATTCATATCTGAACTGTAATCCTAAAGGTGTTATAGCAGTTCGCCGGTTTTATTCATTTTCCGGTCCATTGTAGCACGTGAGTACATCTTATCGACAGGAACACGTGGTTATGAATCCACATACTGGTTCATAACACATCATAATCATTGCTGACACACCGATGCGAATTGACGCGGGGACCCAATGTAGAGATGATTATTATGGCACCTCCTTTCGTATACGTCAGGATTTGTATCCTAACCTTTGTTTTCTTATACGTTGCATCGTGTTTGGATACACTTCCTGGCGTTTTTTTTTGTTCTTGGAGACAGTATGTAAAACCCATATTTATAAACAACAAATATTTTAAATCATAAAGGAGAAAACAACATGAAAAACAACATGAACGAAATGAACGACGAAATGGAAATCACTTTAAATGAAAGCTATACGTTTCCTGTGATCTCAAAAGAATCTTTCATGAGACTGGCTGATATTGCAGCTTCCGCAATCAAAACTTTGGAACCAAAGTTTAAGGAGATCAAAACTGATTTTAACGAAGGAATCATGCTTATCGTTGCTAATACGTCGAATGTGATGACGGCAAAAGCCGACCTGAATGGATTGTATGACAAATTCTGTCGTGTTGAAGAGTTATCCGCAAATACTCAGATGTCATCGGAGAAACGATTGGAATATCAGATTAACAAAATCTCTTCCATGATTGCTGGTTTATTGAGTAAAACATTATCTGGCTTTCAGTCTATGAAAGATTACAATACTTCTGAGCTTGATCAGTATCTCGATTATGAAAATGCAAGAGAAAGACTGATTGCAGTCCCTGTCAATATGGACGACTTTGATAAAACAAAGTTCGTCTGCAAAGAGGTTGCTCCTGGTATTGGGTATACTGCAAAAATCCTTATCTCTGATAATAAAACGGATTCTGTCACTGCACTGGTTACAAACGAAATGGCAAAAGATTATGGTGTAAGTTTAGAGGAACTTATGAGCGCCGCTCTTACAAATACCATGGTTATGTTCCCGGCAGTAAAAGAAAACGTTACAGAGAAAATGGGATTCAGAGGATATGCAATAAATGCAGGGTCTTATGCAAATGGAGCGATCGCAACCTTTTATCCTGGCGTCTTAAAAACTGTTGCTGAACAGTTAGAAACCAAAAAGATGGTTGTTTTCTTAAGCAACAAACTTGAGGCGCTCTGCATTCCGGTTGCAGGAGTTGACGATTCCCTTGTTCTTGGTATCATGAATACACTTCTTAATTCTGTGAAGAAGTACGCTCCGCATACGTTCTTTTCTAATCGGATTTACTCTTATGACAGTAGTGTAGACAGATTAGAACCAATGGTGTTTTAACTAAAACAAAGAAAACCATCTATCATATTCGGTAGGTGGTTTTCTTTATGTTCGTTTGCAGACATTGGTTCCATATTTAGGATAACAATAAATTTTACAGAACAAGGAGGATTTAAAATGAAATTCGAGATGAACAAAATGGGTATGGATATGTTTGATAGAAATGTGAGAAAAATGAAAACGCACTATATCCTTACAATAGTTTCTTTTATCATTATTGTTATTGTTATGACTGTAATTTCAATTCCAATGCAATTCAATGATCATACTTATACAGTAACGATTACAGATAAAGATCGTATTGTTGAAGTGGATGAAGATAGTTCGTCCTCAAAATATATTGTATTTGCAGATGATCAAAACGGCAATTCTTTGGTTTTTCAAAACACAGATAATATATTGAGAGGAAAAGTGAACAGTTCAAATATGCAAGGTCAATTAAAAGTTGGAAATACTTATGAGATCACAGTTATTGGATATCGAGTTCCACTTCTTAATATGTATGAAAACATTATTAAAATGAAAGAAATAAAATAACAGAATAATCTGACACATTTGTTGTAGTTAAACAAAACAAACCATCTATCGTTTCCGGTAGGTGGTTTTCTTTATGTTCGTTTGCAGATGTGACTTACATATTTAAGGTAACCGATAATCATGCAAATAAAGGAGGAAAACACAATGAGAAAGATGATCAACGCGGTGTCATTTTTGGCAATGTTGAAAGAAAAATGCTATTATGTCAGTGCTTTTGGTGAGAACGCAGAACTTGGTATCAAATACACTGATATTGAAAAACTTGTAAACGAATTACCGGATACAAACGAAATTAATCAAGATGCTGGAACAACGAATGTTTCGTTTTCTGAAGATGGAAAGTGCTTAACAGAGTATAGTTCTGAAGAAAACTTATCCTATATTGTTCCGGATAATGTTGAATCTATTGGACCGTTTGCCTTTTCTGGTATTAGAAAACTAGAAATGATTCAGTTTTCAAATAATGTTAGAATCATTCATTACCACGCTTTTGCGAGTTGTCCAAATTTGCGATGTGTTGCATTGCCTGATAATTTACAGGAAATTGGATTTGAAGCGTTCAATCATTGTTATAATTTAGATTCCGTAATTTATAAAGGTATCAAATATCAATCAAAATTCGTGCTCGAAAAAGTACTAAAAGATAATGGAGTCCAAGTTGGGTATGCTGTATTTGATAACACGGACCTGGACTAAAACAAAGCAAACCATCTATCGCCTCCGGTAGGTGGTTTCTTTATGTTCGTTTGCAGATGTTGGTTCCATATTTAGAATAACCACTAATCAAATCTTAAAGGAGGATCTACAATGAAGAAAATATTAGAAATCGAATCAAGTAAGTACAGTATCGAATACGAGGAAGGTAAAGAATGGATTTATAGTGTTAAACGCTACGGAGTTGATACCGGAAGCGATCTAAAGACGAACATCGTATTCGATATGTTTCAGATGATTCTTAATTTGCAGGCAAAGAATGAAAAGCTGAAAATGACACAGGAGAATTCATCATCCAGAGTAGCGATTACAAGCGATGGGAAAGTGTTACGTGCTTTTTCAGATGAGGAGGCTACGTCTTATTCGATTCCGGATGGAGTTACAACGATCGCTCAAAGAGCGTTTTCCGAATTGGAAAATCTTAAATCTGTTGACATCCCAGATAGCGTTCAATTTATCACGCAGAATGCGTTTGAAGACTCAGGCTTATCCAGTGTCGTTTTGCCAGCCAATATAAAAGTAATTGATGAGTACGCTTTCTTTTTCTGCCAAAAGTTATCGTCTGTAGGATACAAAGGAGAGATATATACTTCTATTTCTAAGCTCGAAAAGGCTTTGAAAGAAAATGGAGTAATAATAGGATACCACTCATTTGCCTCAACAGCTTTAGCCTTGTAAAAAAAATCAAACCATCTATCACATCGGTAGGTGGTTTCTTTATTTTCGCATTTCTTTGTAATCACTCCGCACATATTTAATCATAGTGTTCGAAATAAGTCTTTTTCGACGATCATTTTACAAGAACACAAAGAGAAGGAGATAAAAAATATGAGAAAACAAAAGGTGATTACAGTTGTTTTGGCATCCGGCATGTTGATTGCATGTTTTTCTGGATGCGGATTTGAAAAGGTTACAGCAGAAGACCTCGTAAATAATGCATGCAATATGGACGCAATCGAATCTTTGGATGCAGACATAGCTCTCGTGATGGATGTCGATGTCGATGCAACTTCATTATTTACACCGTATAACGCAGACGAAGATTCTGATTCCGACAACGACTCAAAATCAAATACAAAGATGAATATCACGCTTGATATCGACAGCAATGCAAAGGCTGCAAATGATCTGGCGTATATCAGCGGTAACGTAGAAGCTGGAATCTTTGGAATGACTTACAATGTTAAGGTTGAAAATTATACGGACGCCAAAAATGGTGTTTCTTATTCCTATGACAGCGAGTCCGATGCCTGGGTGAAATCAGACCTCGAAGATGATTCAGATTCACTCGATTTAGAAACATTAAAACAATATGTATCGTCAGATATTTTTGAAAATCTTGTTCTGGTAAACGAAAAAGATAAGAAAGCAGAAACTTATGAAGTAACCGGAACGATATCTTATGACAGTATTGCTGATCTACTTGGTGATAAGGTTGACGATATGTTTTCTGGATTCGATCCAAAAGGCATGACTCTGGATGCCGCAATGAACTTTGACCGGAAAACAAAACAGTTAGAGACCATGAAGGTTTCTGTCGATCCGGATTCCATGAATACCGATGTACTCGACATCAATGAGTTTTCAATCACTGTTACAATCAACAGTCTTAAAGATGTTAAACTTGCGATTCCAAAAGATGTGCAAGATAACGCAATCGAAGAAGGTTCTTCTACCATTGATGATGATGACTTTTTGATCGATGACATGGAAGTCTATCCGGAATGGTCAGAGACAGAAGACGACGAATTTAGTATGGAAGATTCTGAATCCGAAGCTGCTGAGTCCGAGAATCAGACATCCCAGTCTACAGACGATCAGACTTTAGCTCAGTTTTATCTTGAAACCGATGATCTTTCGTTTTCAGATGTAAAGGAGATTTTGTCTGTTTATTACAATCAGATTGACGACATGGATCAGAATGCGATCGCTTCGTTTGCAACATTCATGAACAACTATACATTTGATACATTCGACGCAAACCTTGACACATACGAAGATTGGGCGTCAGAAGATAAGATTGCACTTGCCATTATGTATGACATCGGGATCGTAGACGACGAATTGTTATCAGAACATAATGTTAGTCTGGACAGTGTGAAGTCATATATAGGTATCTATGTAAGACCATACGAATCATAATTATCGACATCATGTTATTTTTCGTATTATTTTGCAATCGTTCCGCACATATTTAACAAGTAATACCATACGAATCATAATTATCTTGATAAGGAGAGACTAGGTTCAAATCCATTAACTTGTTTAATGGATCATGCATCTGTAAAGATGCGGAATCTCGAATCTTCGTTATTTAAACCTAACTCTCCAAATCGTGAATGATAATGAACGATCAGTACTCCACCGGAGTTGAATCACGAATGAAAATGAGTGATCTGTACTCCGTAGGAGTTGATTCAATCACACCACGAAGCTAAAGCTTCGTGTGAACTTGATTTGTTCTGTACTTGATCGATATCACGTTTTAAACCGAATATATATATCACGAGAACTTGTTTCGAATGATTTATCCTCAGTAAGACGTCAACTCAATCGTACAGTTTCAAATAAATACAACAATTAACAACACAAAGAAAGGATGTTAAAACCATGAAAAGAAAATTTGTATCATTTCTCACAGGAGCATTATTGCTCGCAACCGTACCAATGCAGACATTAGCAGCCGACGCTTCCGTCACAACCGTTGATGTAACCCAGGCTGGAACTCAGACAGCAACCGTAACTTATACTCAGGACAGTGCATTCACAGTTACGATTCCAAAATCAATTACACTGTCTAGTGCGAAAACAGCAACTTATGATGTCAAAGTAAAAGGCGATATCAAGAAATCAGAAAAGATCACAGTTACTCCGGATGCAACCGTATCTATGACAGATGCCAATGGTAAAGAGGCAGTAAATGTTACAATTACACAGGCAGTGAAAGACTTTGCAGCAGATGATGTAAATGCAACAGAAGGAAGCTCTACAACAGGTTCTATTGACGGATCTAATCTTACAGCCGGTAGCTGGTCTGGAACATTAAACTTTGCGATCGACAAAGTTGCCGCAGACTAAATATTGGACACGATAAGTTTGGTTGCTTATGGACTCATCCATGTGGTGGGTCCTTTTTTTTGTGTTTTCTGACGAGTTTCATGATTTTTGAGCCTTATTGTTAATAGTCTTTGAACAAGGAGGAACACATTATGACACAGGAAGAACGTAATACAATTGCAAAACACATTTACACTCAAGAACTAAAGGAATTCATACAGTATATTATTTTATCAATTTTGCTATTCGTGGTCTATTCTGTACTGGCTATAATGAGCGCCTTTATTTCCATCCATAACCCAGACATATTTAAACCGTGGTTTTTGCGATACCTGTAACCTGTGGTCCGGTTTATGTTCTTATAAAGCCAATCAATGATTGCAAGATCGAAATACAGTACATAAAACTACTTCGCCAAACCATCAACACCAACGATTACGAAATCAAAGAAGTAAACGGAGAATATCAGCTCTTTGAAAAGGAAACCGGTATTCAGATTACAATTCCATGACGAGTTTCTTGATTTGTGAGCTTATTCAATAGTAAACAAAGAGAAAGGAGTTCTTTGAATGAACGAAAAAGACAAAGAAGTAATTGCAGAGAAAATATACAAGAAATCAGAGGAAAACAGAAAACTGCATTTCGCATTTTGGGTACTATTTTTAGCTGTCTTTTTAGCGTTGGCAGGTTATGGCGTTTACAAAGAAAATCTGAAAGAAAGCTGCCACCTTCTGGTGTGCAGATGAATTTCAGTAAAATAAAACAAAATAATATGTAAAAATGTGACGAGGTTTCCGAAAAGTGAGCCTTATGATGTATATAGCTAAGAAACTAAAATGGAGGAAAACGATCATGCCTACTTACACGCTGGAGTTAAAACTGAATACAAAGAAATATTCCGACCAGCGTTACCTGGAAAACTATTTCCGAGAAGTAGCGAAGATCGGTAATACAATCCGTCGTTTTGCGATCCGGCAGATCACATTACTGAAACGGGATAAAACTTATACGGATCTCTTAAAGCAGTATGTGGCACTTGAGAAAGGTCCAGAGAAGGTAGCCCTGTCAAAACAGTTATCTGTTATTGTAAAATCTTACGGGCTCACACAATACGACCTCCAGAAATCCGCCACAAAACTGAGATGTAACTTAAAATACGTACATTCTGCAGTTTATCAGAAGATCAGTGACTCGGTATGGAAAGGTGTGGAAAAAGTATTGTATTCCACCGGGAAACAGATCCATTACAAGAAATGGGATGAATTCTTAAGTTTCGAAGGCAAAAAGAATACAACAGGGATCATCTACAAAGACGGAAAAGTATACATCAATGCATCCCCAAAGAGACAGAACCGTGGTCTGACACTGGATGTGATATTACCAGGAAATCAAAACACGGATCATTGGTATTACGAGACTTCTGCTTTAAATGACAGAACAAAATACTGCAGAATTGTAAGAAAGAAGTTCAGTACCGGATGGAGATACTACGTACAATTGGTACAGGAAGGGACACCGCCGTTAAGACATGCAGTGGGTACCGGAAGGGTCGGTATTGATATTGGTACTTCCACTGTTGCTACAGTGAGTGATACAAAATGTCATCTCACAGAACTTGGGAAAGGGATTGAAGTACAGGATAAAAAGATCCGGAAGATGCAGCGAAAACTGGAACGATCCAGACGGGCATCCAATCCGGACAATTACAATGCGGACGGTACCATAAAGAAGGGAAGGAAAACCTGGAACTACAGCAACCGGTACAAAAAGATCCGTAACGAACTCAGTGCGATGCAGAGAAAACGTTCCGACACATTGAGACAATGGCAGGAAGCCTATGCGAACCTGTTATTGGAAGAAGGCAATGAGGTTTATGTTGAGGACATGAATTTCAAGGGATTACAGAAACGGTCCAAAAAGACGGAAAAGAATAAGAAAGGGAAATATAAACGGAAGAAACGCTTCGGAAAATCCATCGGGACCAGAGCTCCATCCCAGTTTCTTACCATATTGAAGAGAAAGCTTGGTTACACCGGAGGAACCTACCACGAAGTCAATACCTGGACGTTTAAAGCAAGCCAGTATGACCATACCAGTGATACGTACTGGAGAAAGAAACTTTCCAGACGTCACAACACCATAAACGGAGAATGGGTACAGCGTGATCTCTACAGTGCTTTTCTCCTCATGAATTCCGATGATACTTTGGAACACACAGACCGTGATAAATGCCTTCAGAACTATCCTCAGTTTAAAAATATGCATGACCAGTGTATTACCGAGATCTTACGGTCCGTAAAACATATCCCTTCCAGTTTTGGACTCAAAAGAGCTGCGTAACACATACATGGAACAATAACTTTTTATATACACACATAGAACAAAACTACAGTTTCTATTTTACATATACATTTTAAACGGTTCCAGCTGAGACCGTAAGACTGCAGGACGAAAGTCCTGTGAAACCTACCCTGTAGGGATGTCTTGAACGTTTCTGCAACGGAGAGATTACAACAGACAGCTTTGAATACCATAAAAAAGACACCAGGAAACTTCAATGAAGATCCCGATGTCCTGGTGTTTCAAACCTTAAGTGACGTCCTCCTGTACTGAAACCTGCCGCCTACTGGCGTGCAGATCAGTTAGCTTGAGTATCGTGATCGCACAATTTGTGCTGCTGCTGTATTCGTTGTCCTATATGTCTATGTTTTTGGAAATTATATTGTAAACCTCATCAATTACTACAAAACAGGGAAAGCAGCGACTGATAAACTCAGAGAAATTATTGACAGTAAGAGTTATGATATCGTAAAGTTTTCGGAAATTGTAGACTTCGATAACCTAAATATCAAACTCAACAATGTAACCGCACTTTTGGATACTGTTAATGGTACTTATTATTTTGGTTAATAAGGAGGAAACTGCTAATCATGATGCCGATGCCGCCACTTTTAATGAGTTCTTTAACAACATCGAACCGTGTTATGACATCAAATGGCCATCGTCGCCGTTCTCGTTCGTACGAAAATGATAGTTCGTACGAAGATGATGATCCGTACGAAGATGATGATCCGGATGAAACACCCATGGATCTAAAAATATTAAACAGACTTGCTGTGTTTACCGGTAGAATTGCTTCGTTTTCAAATCGTATTTCTTTGTTTTTTACTCGCACATATTTAAACCGTCAGAAAAAACATGACGGAAAGGAAACGAATAAAATGAGTAAAGAAATCGAACTTGAAAACGAAAACAAACAGAACACAAAACAGCAGGAACCGGAAATTAAGGCTCCAACAATCGAAAACGCAGATGTAGAAAACAAAAGCACGGAGCCAGAGACTTCGGTTCCAAAACAGCCGGAAAACCCAGATCAGTCAGAAGTAGACGCCGACTACAAGTATACCGAAGAAGATTTAAGGAAAGCGGGCTGTTCCGATATTCAGGATGCAACCGAAAATGTAGTTATCTCAGATCCGGCTTCAGAGTTTTCTGGAAACAAATCAGAAGACAAAGAAGAGAAGCTAGAGAAAAAGAAAACCATACGAAAGGTTGCAGCAGCAGTGATTGCAATCATCATTATCATCCTGTTATTACTTCTTAGATCATGTGATGGCTGTGGTCCGGCAAACGCACCGACGACACCAAATAGACCAGACATTGAAATTGAAGGCGATAACAAGTGGGACGGAACCATTCAGGACCAGACTGAGACTGCGATCACAGAATCTATTGAAATTCCTGGATACTCAAATCTAGGTGTATCAAAAGATAATCCGACGATTCGTCTTGGTAATCCGGAAGCGAACACTGTATATCTGCAGTATCAGATCATAAAAGATGATGAAGTTATCTTTGAGACCAAAGCAATCAAACCTGGTAACATGGTAGAAGCGAATATGTATGAGTTGCTGGATGAAGGAAAAAACGAAGTCACTATTAGCATCAATACATATGATGTTGAAACGGAAACCGCTTGTAATGGAGCAACCCAGGCAGTAACGATTACTGTGTATTAAAAATAGAGTGCCAATTAGGGCTCATCCAATAATGAAATGAGCATTGATGTTAGGAGAAAAGAAATGGCAAGGATTATATTGAGTGATGCAGTTCAGTTTGGTATTAAAGGGACTACGAAAAGTAAGCCCAGAGCAGGAAAGAAATATCAGGAGTTGGTACGTGAGTCAGATAAGAAAATTGATGAGGATCGTTTTCGCTATGCGCATGCTTATAAGAAAGCCTCTACTTGTTTAGCCAGATAAGAAAAATTCAGATACGACTAGTATCTGCCTTTGCCATGCAGATTTATTAAGATCACTGTTTAAAGCAGTGGTCTTTTTTTACTTTATAGGAAATTTCTCAAATCGTCAGAAATAGTGTATAATAGGCTGGAAATAAAAAATGACATAACAAAAGAGCGAAGGGGGCTTCGCCATGACGTTGTTTATGAAGTTTTTTGTTTTGGTTTAGGTTAGCTGCACTATCTGACTATGGAGAAAGAATTATTATGAACATGGATTTATCCATATTTCATAACCTTTCGATATTGTTCAAATAGTGCAGTTTTTTTGTGGTAAACTTCTAAAACCAACATAGAAGTACCACACTCGGAACAACAGAGAGGGTCGTATCCGAAAGAGAGCAGAATGGATTGCCGCCAGTCCTGAATAGAACGTAGGAAACGTTGTTTTTCGGCAGAAATACATTTACGGAGCTTCATTTCCTGCTTATGATGTTTTGCATATATCCCATAGTAGCGAAGCATTTTGAAATGTTTTTCGGGGATATGGACAATGAGTTTTTGAATGAAGTTTAAAGCAGGAATGGTTTCAGTAACAGTTTTATTGTCTTCGTGTCTGGTGTAATGAAAGGTTACGTTTTCACCGTCATAAGTATCAATACGCGATGTGGCAATAACAGGTCTGCCGAGGTATCGGCTGATGTATTTAATGGTGATATCAGGAGTGCAAAGATTTGGTTTTGCACGGACATAAAAGCCGTCAGCGTGTTTCGTGTACATTTCATTTTTGACTTTGCGAAAAGCCGGACCAATGCGGGAGGTAAGTCGTTCAAGCAGTACTTTGCGAAAAGCATTACGAAGGAAATTGTAATCAAAGTGTTTGACAGGACGCCAAGGAGTGATGTTACCAGCCCCACCCTCTGAGATGAGAGCGTGGATATGAGGATTCCATTTTAAATCACGCCCAAAAGTGTGAAGAACACAGATAAGCCCAGGAGTAAAGTTTTCGGTTTTATTCATTTTGGAAAACATGCGTAAGACAACATCACGAACAGAATGAAATAAACAATCTAAGAGAGTTCTGTCTTCGAGAAAATAAACGCGAAGTTCCGCTGGGATAGTGAAAACACAATGGCGATGAACGCAAGAAACAAGCTTACAGGACATATGAAAAGAACGAAGCTGGTTGTATTTGTTTCCGCAGGAAGGGCAAAAACGACTTTTACAGCGAAAGGGAACAAATTTAAGATTTCCACAGTGAGGACAGCCATACATGGCACCACCGTGAGAAGGATCACCACAATGAATCATCTTGTTGACATTTTCAATGACAGCAGGACGAGGATGGAGTTCGTAAATGATGTGTTCATAATAATCGGTAAAGATGGATTGTAATATATTCATAATAGAATTTTACAATAAAGAAAGAGATAAGAAAACCCCTTCCCCTCATGAATGAGGGGTTAGGGGAGTTGAGAGTGTCGCAGACACTTTTTTATAGGAGGATCTCATGCCAAAACTAATCTTGCGTTGCAACTACCTCAACAATTCCACACCAACGCACCTAACCAATTACATCAACTACATTGGCACTCGTGATGGTGTGGAGAAGGTAAGCAGCACGACCGCCTTACTGCCAGCTACCGCTAAACAAGGAACTCGTAACAAACATTGGAGACGGGGCATTCCATGATTGTATAAGTTTAGAATCTGTAACCTATAAAGGACAGATATACATGCAAATCAGCGTTGATAGCAGCATTTGGTAATAACGTAACAGTAGAAACTGATATATTTAATAACGCAGGATTAAATGATTAATCCCATACCCCATCATTTCAAGAAAAGTCACACAACAAAGTGTGGCTTTTCTTTATGCCCAACACCCATCCGTCAATAAACATAAACTTTTTCTCATTTTCCTGACGAGTTTTCCAAAAAGTGAGCCTTGTAATATTCGTAAACAACAATAGCCGTCGTTCATCAGAGAAAACTCGTTTTAGTTTGCAAGTATGCGTACCATATTTAATACGTAAGCAAAATGATGAATGGAGACATCATGCGCAATACGAACTGAATACTTCTATTCTTCTATTTTTGAGTATGTCAAATCCAGAAATTTGAAACACATATGTGTTTCCTATCAGTTCACAATGCGCAAAGAGAATTACGAACAGGATACTTCTATTACATAACTGAAGGTTTGAGTAATGAAAGCTAGTAACTTTCATTTACTCATGTATGTGATAATACCCTTTATGGGTATCTTACCTGTTCACAAAACTATGGCTGCTGTTCGTTACGGCAGCTTTTCTCTTTTTGTTTACAAGAAAACGTATTACTTTGTAAATCGCCCGCACATATTTAACTATGTAGAGGGGATTAAAATAATCGCACAAAGAAACTGGATACTTCTATTGGGTAAATCCATACAACTGCTAATTGTATTTTCTTACATTGCAGAATTGCAGTGTAATACCAGTTCATATCAGCGAATAGAGATTACGAAATGGAATACTTCTATAAAAACAATTGATGCTGGTCTTTTGACCTGCCATCAGAATTCTTGTGAAATGAGGACAGAATGTGAAGACCTAATATGGTTTTCGTGTTCTGATTGTGTAATGTTCGAAAGAGCATGGTATCCATTCATATTCGGCTGCTGGTTTTTCTAGCAGCCGTTCTCTTTGTCAACTAATAATCATTCATATATATATCAATCAAATCATGGAGGAAATAATTATGTTAAACGAAAAAGACCTTGTGACTAAATATCGTGACGTCATCTATCAGGAAACAGGTACATGGGTAATGCCTTCTGTTGAGATTAATGAAAATCCATCAGATCGCGCTATGCAGCTTGTTTTGTCTACAAACCGCAACCTTGAAGCTTATGGACGTACCATGTCTCTTTCTCTTCTTGATACCATGGTTTCGCTTCCTGAGTCTGAGATCGTAAAAGAATGTCAGAAGCTTATGAATTCTGTGCGCGAATCCAGTCAGGCGGAAGCGTTCCAGAATGCTACTGTATTTTATCCTGATTTCCCTGAACAGGTAATGGAAATGAGCGAAGTAGAGCAGTATATCAATCAGCTGGCAGAATATCTCAACCCGGATTTACGTCCAGAATTTGAAGCATCAGAGCGTAATCCATTACTTGAAGACTTTCATCGTGACTTAAAACTGATCGAAACTGATAATTACTACCTGATCCATGAGACTATGCATGACCGTATGTTTTCGACAGCTTCGTTATCAAAACCTAAAATGGAGACGTTACTTAACTATATGCATGACACAAACGAATGGTTTCCATGGGTTTATGAGCAGGCTATTCCTAACCGAGAAAATAAGGCAGCCATTGCTTTCGACATCACAAAAAACAGTAACCTTACATCTCGTGCAAAAGATGATATGCTGCATAAATTGGTTACCGAAGCAACTGATGTCCTTCGTCTGGCTGCGGAATTATCAAACGGAAAGACTCATACGGTAAAAAGCAAAGCGAAAGTATTTGTTTGGAATCCGAAAAAGGGAGAAACTCGTGATAATGGACATCTGGAATGGCGTACAAAACGTAATCAGGAAACAATTGAGAATAAACCAGGTCTTGCCGGTAAGGTTTACTTTAAATTATCACGTTCGGAAGCAAGAATGATGAATAGCCTTTTGGATAAGACGCACGATCTGTTTACTGCAGTCTGGCTTCGTCCTGATTTGTTTAAGACTTTTTCAAAATCAGTACCAAGAGATACCGTTTATTCTCGTTTACAGAAAGCGTACGATAATCTGTATTCCGGACAGAAGGTAAACGAGATTGGAGTGCCAATCGTATCACCTTATGCTGTCGTACAGAAAGCTTTAGACGCCGTTCGTTCTGGTGCCGATGATGCGCTTGCTTTGACCGAAAAAGCGGCACACGATTTTCCTGGCGTATTCAATCGTAACTTCATTCAGTTTGCGGTTGCCGGGATCAAACATGATCAGTTACAGGCTATTTGTGATATTTATGCCGCAAACGCATATGAAACACCAATCCGTGAGCAGTTAAAGCTGTATAACCTGGTTGACTTGTATGAAAAAGGACTTCCGTATCGTGCCATCCATGTCGCAAAACTTGGTCGTTTCGTAAAAGAGGAAAGTACTTATCATTTTGCAGAAGACCAGGCGCAGATGATCAAAAAAGGAATCATTGATTCTGTTTCAAAACAGCTTCAGACTCATGACAATTTAGGTCGCGTTTATATAGATCCGAATGTTGTGGACATGCTGCTTCCAGAAAACGGAGAGAGAAGCTCCTCAAAAGGTAGTTCCTTAACTTCCGGATCCATTATGAAAGGCGACAAAAATTGCAATATCATCCGTCAGTTTATTGGCTGGCAGAATCAAAATCAGGAGCGTATTGATATTGACACCTCTGCTGCTTTCTATGATAAAGATTTAAACCTTATTACAGAATGCGCTTATTATGATCAGAAAGCATATGTGCAGAAAGATGATAAATCCAGAGATCTTGTCGCTATTCATGGTGGTGATATCACAAGTGCACCTGTATTCTCAGCCGAATATATGGATATCGATAAGCAGAAATGTAGGGAAGCGGGTATCAAGTATATGGTATTGTCAGTGAATAGTTACAGCAATGTTCCATACAATAAACTTGATGTCGTAAAATTCGGATTCATGCAGAGACAAGGTTCTTTAGATCCAAATGTATGGCATGACAAATGGAATGAGTTTAATGGTCAGATTTTTGAACCATCTACCGTAGAAGCACTCATTGACCTTAACTCCGAATCAACAGCAACGGTTCCTCTTATCTATGATGTCGAAAAGGACGAATTTATCTGGGTAGACAAACCATTGGAACACGAAAAAGGACTCCAGAATATTGCAAACGTAGCATATATGAACGCAACGGAAGCTTTGATTCACCGGTATACAAACAACTATACACCATCACTTGGTGACTTGGTTGCAGCTTATGTATGCGCTGGTAAAGCAACAGAAGTTTTTGAACCTACAGAAGCTGATATGATCTTTACCATGAAACCGGAACTGTATACAGAGAACAAAGAGCTGCCGTTACAACCGGATGCCAAGGTCGTTTCCACAAATGACTTCGATTACATCGCATCCGAACTTATGGCAGCAGGTAAAAAGGAACCGGATATCGAACATATCGCTGGAGATATGAGTATTTCTGGCCCTAGAATGGATGCTATCGCTGGTGACATGAATGTTCCTGAGTTCCGGCAGGATGCTAATGATACCGGTTTCTATCCGGAAGAGAATGTAGAACCGGATGATATTGGCGATATCGTAGACTAAAATTATGGAAGACGAAGATTGCGGTTCCGAGATGATCGGTTCCGCTTTCTTTGTGTTCAAAAAGAAAATCCAAAATATACGGAACCGGATGAACGGAACAAAAACAAGCCGTTAATAGCACGTTCTTAGAGCACATATTTAGTTAGATGAGTAGAAAACCAGAGATTTTTCAAGAAGGAGGAAAAGAATCATGGCAGACAAAAAGAAACCTGTAGACGTAAGTCAACTTGAGAATGAAATTGATTGGTCTTTGTATACTGTTGCACAAACAATAGAAATTCGTGAAGGTTTGGAAGACGGGCTGGATGTATCTATTTATGCAGACCCACAGTACACAGAAGATCAGATGACTGAGATCAAACTTGGATTACGATCCGGTATTGATGTGACACAATATGCGGATCCGACATGCAATGCAGATAAGATGTATTTCATCCGAGAAGGATTGGAAAATAATCTTGATGTGTCCAAATATATGGATCCGAAATTTACGGAAGGTCAGCTTCGTATTATCATGACAGGTCTGAAAGAAGGACTAGACGTATCTGCTTATGCAAACCCAGAATACGATATTGTTCAGATGTATTATATCTTGAATGGTTTGGAGAATGGATTTGATGTATCGAAATATGCAGACCCAAAGTATAATTCAGATCAAATGGCAATCATGCATATGGTGATGAAAGAAGGCTACGACATATCAGCGCTTTGTAATCCAGAGCTTAGTACCACACAGATGCATTATATCAGAAGCGGTTTGATTTCCGGAATTGATGTTACAAAATACGCAGACCCGGCATTTTCAACAGAACAGATGTCAAGCATCATCTATGGACTTGAAAAGGGAATTGATGTTACCCCGTATGCAGATCCAAAGTTTACGCCACAGCAAATGGATTCCATTATGTTTGGTCTTGAGCAGGGCGTCGATGCTTCTATTTATGCAAATCCGCAGTTCACGCAAAAGCAGATGGATACGATATGTTTTGGACTGATGGATGGCATGCCTGTTGCTGATGTTACCAAGTTTGCAGATCCGGCATTTTCTGTAGAACAGATGGAGGAAATCAAAGATGGCTTGCGAAGTGGTTTGGATGTATCTATTTATGCGGATCCGGCACTCACACCACAGCAGATGCATAATATTTTTATTGGACTGAGTGCAGGAATCAATGTTACAAATTACGTTAATATGATTAAAGGAATCGAATCAGATCCAGAAAAAGAAATGAAATCACTGTTAAGTCAGATGGATACGAACCAGAAACATCAGTTGATGCTCGGGTTTGAAAGCAATGTAGATGTATTAAAATATACGGATCCGAGATATGACTGGAAACAAATGAGACAGATCCGGTATGGTCTGGAAAAAGGATTAAACGTTTCCATTTATGCGGATCCGAAATATGACAAATACCAGATGGATGCAATTCGGCGTGGCATGGAATCCGGCATTGATGTTTCAAAATATGCGGATCCAGCTTTTAATTCTTACCAGATGTTAGAACTCAAGAAAGCCTTGGAATCTGGTATTGATGTATCGTTCTATGCGAAACCGGAGTTTGATTCTTATCAGATGCGCCAGATTACAGAAGGATTGCGACATGGTTTAGATTTTGCATCTGTTTACACATATGCAGATCCAGTATTTAACGGATTTCAAATGAATGAGATCCGAATTGGAATGGAATCCGGACTTGATGTCTCTGTATATATGGATCCGGAATATACTAATGAACAGATGAAACAGATTCGGTATGGTATGGATCATAATATCGATGTATCCAAATATGCGGATCCGAGTATTAGCGCTTCAGATATGGAGGAAATCAGACAGCATCTCGAATATGGAGCCCCGATTACCGGAGATATCAATATAGGCGCACTTAATATGTCAGACACAATGACATTGGATGACCAAAATGCATTGGATGATCCTGAGTTCGATGACTTAGATGATCCTGGCGACATCGGCGATTAATTACCATACATTACCATACAGTACCACAACAAAAACACCCTCAGACTCAAAATGAGTTCCATGGGTGTTTTCTTTTGCTTAATTTTCGGTTGTTTCAGGTCTAAGTCCGGAAACAATATTTTGAATATACTCGTAGGTCTGCGGACAGTAAGTCTGTAAATTTTCTGGCTGCTGCACATAGATCTGGAACGCTTCAGCAAAATATTCGATAGCTGTGTCCGTGTTATTATGATGCGTTTTCCAAAATGAGCTTACATTATTATGTTCTACAGCGAATATATCATTAAACGCCTGCGAATTTGAGGTAAACCCGTAGGAATAATCAATAGCATGCCCGACTTCGTGTACGATTGAGGGCTCTGCTTTCTTTCGATTATCAATATAGATAACCTTGTCGTTATAAAGTGTTAAAGCGAGAATCGATCCTGTATACCCATATCGTTTACCAAAACTCTGATCTGAGCAGATGAATGTCCAACCTCGGTCCTCCAGATATTGTCTTACATTCTCCGGAATTCCTAAATAGTACGCATTTACATTGTTGACTCTGGTCTTCGAAACTTTTCCTTCTGCCTGGACAACGTTACTCTGCGTACAAACATCTGCTGCAAATCCTGATACTGGTGTTTGGATAACCATTGCGATTGCCAATACAAGTCCTACCATACATTTCTTTAAACTGAAACCTCTCTGATTCATTTCTTTTGTTTCCTCCTTTTGTGTGCATATATTTTTGTTCAATACTTTAAATATGTGTTTCAGTGCACACGAATGCCGGAAACGAATCATCCGGCAATATATACAAAAATGCATGAATATACGAAAACAGGCTTGTGCAAAACAGCGAACAGTTATAAAATGTTGAATTGTTGAAGAAAACCTAAAACCGATTCCTGTTTTCTACTGTCTTTTAAGTAGACGGACAGAAAGGAGGGATTGCATGGATGAACGCAGAGAGGAAATCATTCATGAGGAACCATGCCGGGAAATGTTATGGTTTCAGGAACTGGCACAACAAGACCAGAACGGATATACAGTAAACAAAACGAAAGTGAGAAAGATATTAGAGTACATATTACGGAGGATGAAAAATGAATAGCTATACTGAAGCAGTACAAAAAGCAATGAAAGGAGATCAGGAAGCGTATACGTACCTGTATGAGAAAACGTATACGAAATGTTTTTACCTGGCGAGGAAGTTTTTAAACAGCGAGCACACAGCTCAGGATATCGTTCAGGATGCCTATGTGAAGGCTTTTAAGTCTCTGGATACCTTGGAAGATCCGGAGAAGTTTCAGTCCTGGATCGGAACGATTGTGTCGAACCTTTCCAAAAACGAGTTAAAACGGAGAAAGGTAACCTTGTTTTCAGAAACAGAAACCGAAGACGGACAGGATATCAGTGATACCTTTGTGGATGACCGTGTGTCTGTTCAGCCGGAAATCGTTATGGACCAGAATGAGACAACGAGACTGATGAAAGAGATCATTGATACTTTGACAGATGAACAGCGCATCTGTGTCACAATGTTCTATATGGAGCAGATGTCTGTAAAAGAAATGGCGTCCGTGCTTGAAGTATCAGAGAATACCGTTAAGAGCCGCCTGAATTATGGCAGACAAAAGATCAAGGACAAAGTATTAGATCTTGAAAAGAAGGGGACCAAGCTTTATGGTCTTGCTCCGATTCCATTCTTCCTGTTGCTGCTTAAAGAGGATGTTAAAGCGGCACAGACGACACAGATTCCGGCAATGTCGGCTGCAGTGTCTTCGGCAACTAAAGCAGTTACAGCCGCAGCAGGAACCGGAAGTACCGTTGCCGGAACAACCGCAGCCACAGTAGCAGCAGGCGCCGGAAAGGGAATCGCAACAAAGGTGATCGCAGGCATTGTCGCCGGAACGCTTGTTGTCGGAGGTGGAGCAGCAGCGATTGTGCATATGCAGGAGCAGAAAGAGGAATTACCTCAATGGGCTAAATATAATGTAGATCATAGATACGGTGTAAAATATATTAGTATTCGTGAATATAAATATCCGCTTAAATTATATATAAATGAGATTGATGATGTGGAACATGGAGGAGTTTTATTCCAGTGTGAATCAAATAATATAGGATTCTCAGAAATGAAAAAAGATAATGATAAAAAGTGGTATTTCGGAGAATATAAAGGACGTATATATTTTACTTATGAGACAGATGGTGGTGGTTACATGCTCAATCGTGTTCCTGAATCTGAAAAATATAATAAATACATTGAAGATCCAGATATGAATATAGACGTTGTGTTGGCTGATTCTACTTTTATGTATTCTGAGGAATCGGATTATGAGCTTGTCTATGATGAAGACGAACATACTCAATTTAAAGATATAAACAAGATGATCAATTCTGACGGTTATAGTTTTGATGAATGGTACTGCATTACAGAAGATGACATTATTTTCTCTGGTGCTGACGACGCATACAATGATTGGGTTACAAATGGGGAAGCAGAGATGAATGCCATATATGCATCCCATATCACTGTAACAGAATCAATTCCGGAAACAGAAACCGAAGAAGTAGTGGAAGAAACAACTGAAGAACCGACAGAAACGGCTCCGGAGGGAACAGAAGTACAAGCAGAAGAGGAGACTGTTGATCAGAGCGGAAATATCCCGGTTCCGAACTATACACCAACCGGCAATTTCTGGAATACACCGGGTTCTTACTCAAGCAATGATGGACAGACAATATCATTAAGCATGTTTACGGAAGACGGCGGAGTAGAAGGCTGGTGCGGAAACATAAATGGCGGATCAATAGGTTCTCTGGAAGTCTTCAATTATGGTGACAAGATCTATTATCTGAAGAAAGCAGACAGTTCCTATTCGAATTTCACAGACAGCGGATATGCATTTACTTTGGAACCGTCTGGAGAAACACTTGACATTTATGGGGAAACATATGATATAATACTTTTGAAGTTGTACTATAATGGTGTGCTTCAAGGAGAGTATTACGAAACAGAACTCTATCAGTCATAAGAAATGCTGAAGAGCACACAGGAGTATACAGACTCTACGGAAGCGAAACCGGTTTCCAAATTAATTGTTGACGGGTTCAAAAATGCCAAATTCGTTGGCAGGATTGTTTCCTTGTATATGGAGATAATGAGAGAAATCCATAATCTCCAAGTGTGTTTATTTGTTACGAAAGAGAGCTTACCAATATGGTAGGCTCTTTTTCGTTTTCTATACTTTGTTTCCCTATAAATCGCTTCCTTTGTATCTTTGTAACCCATATTTAGTATTATGTGAAAAACACAAACAAATACAAAGAAAGGAAATGAAATATTATGAAACGAAAAGCAATAAGCTGTCTGCTTGTTCTGGCTTCGGTTCTTACAATGACGCCTAGTATTCCAACACTGGCTGCCGAAAATCAGGCAGGTAAAACAGTGGTAAACGAAACCTTGGCGGACGAAAACCAGGCAGACAAAACATTAGCAGACGAAACTCAAACAGACGGGACATCAGCCGACGGACAACAGGAGACAAACGATTCCGGATCTAAAGCAGCAGTCGTCAAATATGACCAGGCGTCTTCGTTTACTGTTACAATTCCAAAGTCAATTGTATTAGACAGCAACAAAACAGCAACCTACAATGTTAAGGTTAAAGGCGATATCCTTGGAAACGATATTATCACTGTTGTTCCTGACCAGACAGTAACCTTAAATGATGCAAACGGAAAAGATCCTGTTACCGGAAACATCGCCCAGGAAAAGACTGAGTTTTCTTCTACAGGAGTGAATCAGATTGACGGTACTAAAACAAATGGTAATATAGCAGCAGATGATTTGACTTCTGGTGATTGGTCTGGTAACTTCACGTTCGCAATCAATACAAATCAGATCGGTGACGGAATATCGCTTACAAATTCAAATCTTGATACGTATCAGATTGATACCGTAGGCGACGTTGTAATTCCGGAATATGTAACAGACGAAGATAACACCAGGCATGCGGTAACCAGTATTGGCGATTATGCATTCCGGGATTGCAATGAGATGACGAGTGTTGCGATCGCCGACTCTGTTACCGAAATTGGAACCGGAGCTTTTGCTAACTGTTCGAAACTATCAAGCGTGTCACTTCCATCTGCACTTAAAACAGTAAAGTCTAATGTATTCGAAGGATGTTCTAACTTATCAGCAATCCAATACAAAGCGAATAGTTATGATAAAACAGATATTGGTTCTGCTTTGACTGAAAATGATGTCACGATTGACTCTGAGTTGTTTGAACATACTTATGGAGAACCAACTTATGTTTGGTCTGAAGACGGACAGACATGTACAGCGAAACGTACTTGTGTGAATCATCCTTCATCTGTAGAAACAGAAGAAGCAACGATTTCTAGTACTGTTAAAGAGGCTGCAACATGTACAGCGAAAGGAACAACGACATATACAGCCACATTTAAAAATACAGTTTTCGTAGCTCAGACGAAGGATATACAAGACATTGCGATTGTTAATCATAATTATGTAAATAATGTGTGTACGGTATGTAATGCAAAAGAGCCGGGATTATATAACGCGAATGATGTAATGCTTTGTTCTTGGGAGGAATCAGGTATTGATGTTACACAGAATTATGGATCAGCTTCCGGTGAAAACCCTTATACAACGACACCAACATCCGGTTATTACGTTTTGACAAACAATTATCCCACAGCAACGAAAGTTGTTATCCCTTTTGGAATAACTAATATCGGGTCAAATGCATTTGGTCATTATGCAAATTTAACAAGTGTAGTTATTCCTGACACTGTGACTAACATAGGGACATGGGCGTTCCAAATGAATGGAATAACAAATATTTACATTCCAGATAGTGTTACATCCATAGGTAGAGGTGCATTTTACAAATGTAATAATCTAACCAGTGTAACAATACCAAGTAAGATAACAAATATCAGTGAAAGATTATTTGATTCATGCACAAGTCTTCAAAATGTGTCAATTCCAGAAAATGTTACCAGTATAGGATATTCTGCCTTTTTAAACACAGCACTTACAAGTATTACTATTCCGGATAATGTAAAGACCGTTGATTATAATGCATTTAAGGATTGTACTAGTCTTAAAAGAGTAAGTATTGGATCTGGAATGGAGTCTATGAGCTCTGGTGTGTTTTGTAACGATAGCGCTTTAGATGATGTTTCATTTAACAATAATAATAAATTATTAACTCTCGGTGTTGCCGGTGGAAATAAGTATGGCGTTTTTCAAGGATGTACCTCGTTACAAAGTATTACAATACCAGACAGTGTTACAAATATGGGATCCTATACGTTTTATGAATGTACACACTTAGCATCTGTAAACATGTCAGATAGTTTAAACGCAATTGAAAATAATACATTCAATGGATGTTCTAGTCTATCAAATATCACGATTCCAGAAAGTGTAACTAATATTGATTGGAATGCGTTTTACAATTGTTCTAGTCTCACAAATCTTACAATTCCTCGAAATGTAATGAATATAAACAGTGGTGTGTTTAAAGATTGCACTTCATTAATGAATGTTGTTTTTGAAGAAAATAGTGCTTTGCAGACTTTAGGTAGAGAACATACAGATCTTGATAGATATTACTATGGTGTGTTCCAAGGTTGTACAAGTTTGAAATCTATCGAAATCCCAGATAGCGTTACAAGCACTGGAGACGCTACGTTTAGAGATTGTACTGTGTTAGAAACTGTACATTTACCAAATTCCGTAAAAAAGGTTGGACAATATGCATTTTACGGTTGTTCTTCGCTAACAAATATTAAAATACCGGACAGCGTAACAAGTATCGAACTGCTTACATTTTCTAATTGTTCTAGCTTAACTTCAATTACAATTCCTCGAAATGTAATGAATATAAGCAATGGAGTGTTTAAAGATTGCATTTCATTAACGAATGTTGTTTTTGAGGAAAATAGTGCTTTGCAGACTTTAGGTAGAGAATATCCAACTTCTGAAAGGTATTACTATGGTGTGTTCCAAGGTTGTACAAGTTTAAGATCTATCGAAATCCCAGACAGCGTTACAAGCACTGGAGATGCTACGTTTTGTGATTGCACTGCGTTAGAAACTGTACATTTACCAAATTCATTAACAAAGGTTGGACAATATGCATTCAAAGGTTGTTCTAGTCTTACAAATATAATGATTCCAGATAGTGTGACAAGTGTTGGAGATTGTGCATTTGATCGTTGTAAAGATTTAACCTCACTTACAATCCCAGACGATGTGACAAGTATTGGAAAAGAAGCATTTTATGGTTGTAAAGGTTTAACCTCACTTACAATCCCAGATAGTGTAACGAGTATTGGAACACATGCATTTTGGCATTGCTCCGGATTAACGTCAGTTACAATCCCTGATAGTGTCACCAATATTGGTGATGGATTATTTTATGGTTGTGAGGGATTAACAAGTATAGTGATTCCTAATAGTGTTGTAAATATCGGAACCGCCGCATTTCAAGCATGTTCTAATTTAAAAACAGTAAAGCTTCCATCAGGTTTGACAAAATTAAACGAACGTGTGTTCCAAAGTTGTGTAAGTTTAAATAACGTAATAATTCCTGAAGGTGTGACAAGTATCGGTTATAGTACATTTATGTACTGCGATAGCTTAACTAATGTCACTATACCAAAAAATGTCACAAGTCTTGGTAAACAAGCTTTTTGTAATTGTGATAAATTAACTTATGTATCTTTTGAAAACACTTCCGGTTGGTATTTAGGTGATTCTGAAGGTACGAAGACAACAGCACTTAGTAGTTCTGATTTATCAAACACATCTATAGCAGCTACATATTTAACATCAAAATATCACAGTAGTTACTGGACGCATGAATAATGTTAGAAACAATAGATTTCAAAAAGGAGTTCGATTTATTTCGGACTCCTTTTCTTATTGCCTTCCAGTATAAAGAGATTACCAGCCTTTCATCACTTTTACTTATTTTCGTAAATTTTCGTTCCTTTGTATCTCTGCCACCCATATTTAGTATATGTAACCTAACAACACACATCCAAGAAAGGGATAGGGAAAGAGTTATGAAACAGAAAACAGTTCGTTTCCTGTCATTTCTGTCTGCTTTATATATGGTAACCACACAATCGGTACCGGCATTAGCTGCAGACAGTACTCAGGAAACAAATATAGCTGGTAAACAATCAGCTATCGTAAACTATGAGCAGGCATCCGCATTTTCGGTTACAATTCCAAAAGCAATTGTATTAAATAGTAACAAGAATGCTGCCTACAACGTGAAAGTCAAAGGTGATATTGCCGGAAATGAAAGCGTAACCGTTATTCCGGATGCAACAGTAACCTTAAACGACGCAAATGGCAAAACACCAGTAACAGGAACTATTGATCAGGTAAAGACAGAGTTTTTATGCAATGAGATTACAGCAGATGATGGATGTTCGACCGATGGTAAGATCACTGCTGAAGACTTAACATCCGGTGATTGGTCTGGAGTATTTAGATTTTCGATTGATGTAGACAAAAAGATAGATGCTGGACTTTATGATGCAAATGGGATAATGTTATGTTCTTGGGAAGAAAGTGAAATCAATCCAGAAAAGAATTATGTACCATATGGCGGATCTCCTGATTATTTTATCGATGCTATAAATTCAGCATATTATGTAATTAACAAAAAATACCCTTCTGTTATTAATATTGTAATTCCAAATAACGTATCTCAGATTGGTAATTATGCTTTTGCCAATGGTAGTAATGGTCATTCTGTTTATACTGTTGAGAATGTTTTTATTCCTAATAGTGTAACGAAGATAGGAACTATGTCTTTTTCTTATTGTGAAAATCTTAAATATGTTTCAATCTCCAACAATATAACCAGTATAGGTTCTAACGCCTTTTACACCTGTACGTCGTTAACTTCCGTCAAATACAGAGGAACTGTTTACGATACAAAATCAGAGCTAGAAGCAGTATTGGTCGCCAACGGAGTAAATGTCAGTGCAGATGCATTCGAGAAAACAGCTTTAAAATAATATCAAACTTGGAGTTCGATTTATTTCGGACTCCTTTTCTTATTGCCCTTTCATTTTTCTTCCTTTATAATAGGAGTCAGTATCAAGAACACATAAATGGAGAAAACCAATATGGAGAACAATAACCGGTTACAAATGGATGGAATACAGAACGAAAAGAATACGAAATGGTCGAAAATAAAACAAATAATGTTAAAAGAGTTGATGAATTTTGCTGTTGTAATCGTAATTTTAGCAGTTGTTTTAGTCATCGTGAATATTGCGTTCCCAAATCTCAAGAATAGAGCATACGTTTGGTATTATAATCTGAATCATCCGTATATTGAAAACGACGCTTACCTTCCAAATGCATTCTATCGTCAGGGTCAAAATGATTATTACGCACTCGGAACCTGTGGATTGACCTCCCTTGCGAATGCAATCAATATCATAACGGACTCTACATTATACACGGAAAATGACGTTGTAAAAATTGCTATGGATAACGATTTATGTGTAAAAGATACGTTTCCGGAATCTATGGGAGCAACTCAGACAAGCGACCTCGTTCAGATTGCTGATATTTTAGATCCAGAAGGTTTTATCCAGGTGACGGTATACAACAGCCAGAATATGCTTTCTTTAGACGAGCTGGCAGATCTCATTTCGGATCCAAAAACAGCTGCAATCGTCAGTGTGGATTCCGTTGCAATGACAGCCGATGATTTAGCAACCAGGGTCTATAAAAACAATAATTTGGCTGCTGATCATAGTATCACAGTATATGATTGCATTTATGACGGATCCGGAAATGTGACGGATTTTAAGATTGTTGATTCCGGGTTTGGTCTTGATCATGTTTCTAAAGAACGTTTCCAGATTATGTACAAAGGCGATGAAATCCATTCCATTGACGAGGAATCAATCATTCTGTTAACGTACACAAAATAAGAAATCTAATTTGAACAAATCTCATAACCACTTGCCTGTTGCGGTAGGTGGTTCTTTTTTTTTGTTTCGTCTCTCTCGAACCATATTTAATACGAAACAATTTATATACAATTCAAGGAGGAAACGAATTATGGCAAAAACTAGAGAAATTCAATGTATTAAACTGTGATCTTGGAAAAGACGGTACATTTCGTCATCAGTGTCAGACCTGCAAAACATACAAGAAGAAACCAGGTGGAAAACCGGCACGTACTGATAACAGACGTCAGAAGATGGAACGCATTCAGAGAAAGGAAAGGTATTAGTATGAATAAGCTCGTAAAAGTAATCAGTCCCAGAAAAGAACGAGAAGTTCCGAAATACTTCAGAGAATTCTGGATACATAATCAGAAAACAAACAAACGAAGTGATAAAACAGATATTCTTGGTTATAGTTTCCCGTGTTTTGAAGACGGAACTGTAGACACAAACGACAGCTCCTACGAAAGCTGGAAACAAAATTATGAATATTGTATGTCACATCCAGAGGAGTTTGACGATGCTGGTGTTATTATTCAAAGTATCACTGTCGTCGAACCAGCAACTTACCTGTGTAGCTGCGGTAACGACGTTGACATGGTTCCTTTTAAGGATGGATTGTGTTGGTGTTATCGTTGTAAACAAAGGTACACACTTACAGGTATCCCAGTTCCGGCAGACACATAATTAAAACGAATTGAGCTTGCTTTATTGCAGGCTCTTTTTGCGAAATTCAACTTGCACTACTTCCGTTTTTATCTGCGGTACGTCGTATAATTATTATTATGCGACGCACTGATAATATATAACTATTACTATCCTTTCCGCTTGGACTTCATTTTTATATCCAAATTTATCATCCGCAAACAAGAATACAAAACTATAAACAAGAACATAGGCTTTGCGAATTTCAAAAAGTTGAGCATAAGAAAAGAGATCACAAAATGTGACCTCAATTTCTTTTTCCTTACATCAGAAAACAATTTGTTCCATGACTGGATTTCAAATCAGACGAACCTACCTTTACAGCATTCGCCATTAAGTTTACGTCATTTGCGTGTCCGTCACGGATCGCCGCTTCAATCAGATCTGAAGCTCCGTGCGCAATTACCAGGACACGAAGTGCATGCAGCTGATCACGCATCATTTCGAGATCGACGTCTCTGTCAACATCACGCTGTCTCAAATGTTCGTTGTACTTATCTTCGATCTCAAACAGTTTTGTCATCCGATCGATGTCATCCAGCGCTTCTTTGTACTTGCTGCGGCATAACCGGTTGATTTCTGCAGACCGTTTTAACTCCCGCATCTTCTCATTCTTTTTTCGAAGCTTGGTCCTCAGACGGTAAACTTCTTCTGCAAGGTCACCAATCTGTCTGTTGAGCTGACATCTTTCTTTCTCTTCCAGATGTTCCTGACCCATGATATAACCACCATGTTTACGAACGGATGGTAATACTTCATGCGTTACCCAGTGCTGGAAATCAGATGCGAATTTTGCCTCAGAATGCATTAACAGATCATAGAAACCGCACTCATTGATGATCCATTTATCTTTAAAATCATTTGGATTTGTCCATAAAATAGGTTTGTCCGCAGCAGACAAATCCTTATATTTCAAGGCTTTGCGGTCTTCTTTTCGAACAAATCTAGTGATTGCATGTCCTTTGGTACTTAAATTATCGTACCCAAGTTTGTCTGCAACTTCTCGCCCAATGAACCAAATTGTTCCTTCTTCATCTTGTAATAAATGAAGAGATCCGAATACATCATTCAAAAATTCAGATGCATCAAATTTACTACTGCTACTGCTGTTATCCATATGTAAGCTCCTTTCATACATATATGATTAGTGGTTTCATACTAAATATGTGCTCTTTGTTATCGAGACAAATGAACATTTTTCAATATCATTCGTTGCGAATTCCCTTGTTTCGTTCTCGTCCATATTTAATCTGAGGTACTATGGGTATTTCAGAAAGGATATTAAAAATGAAACCAGTAACTGATTACGAAAAGATAAAAGACTTACTATTTAATAGTGATAAAAACTTATTTATTACAGGACCCGGCGGAACCGGAAAGACTTATCTTATAAATTCATATCTTGCAACAGCAACCAATGCTATCGTATGCGGGACAACCGGTATGGCAGCGGCAAACATTGGTGGGGATACGATGCATCGGATCTTTGCAATTCCAGTACCAGCATGCGGAGCCGACTTAAAGAAGATCGATCAATCCCGTATCAAACCATTGATCAAAGCAGATGTTGTGATCATTGATGAGATTTCAATGTGCAGAAATGATACTTTTTCTTTCATGTATAAAGTACTCAAGAAAGCCGAGCGTCTAAAAGGCAAGCGAATCCGTCTTATTGTCGTCGGAGATTTTTCACAATTACCTCCAGTCGTCACAACTTCGGACGCTAAATTATTGAAAAAGTTCGGATTCGATACATCCGGATTCGCTTTTACAACAAAAGAATGGGGAACCTGTAAATTTACAGTATGTGAGTTGACAGAAGTCCGTAGACAAAGTGACGTCGAATTTATTAAGGAATTACACAGAGCCAGACTTGCAGATAAAAAGTGTATTCCATATTTCAATGGGTTTCTGACCGATATACCGCCTGATAATGTGATTCGATTATGCGGAACCAATGCTGAAGTAGAAAAGATCAACCGGATGTATTTAGACAGTCTGCCAGGGATGCCGGTCCCCTATCAGTGTACGAAAGAAGGGAGAACAACCGGTAATTACATCGACGAGATCATTTTACTCAAAGAAGGTGCCCGGGTAGTGTTCCTTGCAAATGATGTCAAATGTCAGTATAGGAACGGACAAATGGGCACAGTACTCTCCTGCTATCCTGACCATGTTCTTGTACAGGTGGATGGGAAAGAAATTAATGTATACCAACATGAATTTATCCATTATGAATACAAAGTAAAAAGCAATACTCTGCTTCGTGATGAGGTCGGCGTCGTAAAACAGATCCCTCTTCGTCTGGCTGCTGCAATTACAATCCATAAATCTCAGGGAAAAACATTCGACGCCATGGTACTATCACCTAAGATATTCGCTGCCGGTCAGTTATATGTAGCACTCTCTCGGGTGACAGGACCAGATGGACTTTATCTGACGGAACCAGTTGTTGAAGATTATCTGATGTCTGACAAAACGGTTCTTAAGTTCTACAAAAATGGATATGCCTGGACATATACAAAGAAAAAAGCTACTACTGCTACTAAGAAAACAACAGCAAAAACAACTGATTCCAAAACTTCGAAAACAGTAAATTCGAAAACGAAAACGGCCGGAACCAAAACTTCGAAAACTACTGTTAAAAAGACTAAAACGGTAACATCGAAACGAAATGGAACAAAAACTGCCGGAACCAAAACTTCCGGTTCCAAGAAAATGCAGACGACAAAGAGAACTAACACAAAAGGAACCAAAAAGACAGGTTCTAAAATAACCACATAGGCGCAAAAAAAAGAGGAGACTATTATTTAGTCTCCTTTGTTTTCTTCTGATTTATTTGTTTCTTCGTAGTTAATCCCTCTGATCAGCTGCTTTCGTTCTTCGGACATCGTTGTATAATAATCTTTCGTCGTCTGAATATTTTTGTGGCCCAATGCAGTGGCGGTCAAATACAAATCTCCGGTTTGGTTATAAAGTTTTGTTCCGAAGGTACGTCTTAAGGTGTGAGGTGTTACATGTTCCCCAATGGTGTCTCCATACGCTTTGATCATTCGTTCTACGGACCGTACTGACAACCGATCTCCAGTGGCATGTCTTGATGATAAAAATAATGCCCGGTTTGCGTCATCGTAAGGTTGTCTTTCAAAATCGATATAACGATCGATAGCTTTACGGACCTCATTATTTATAATAACCTCATCATCATCGCCACCTTTTCTTGTCACGTGAATCGTCATTGTATCCCTATGGATGTCATCGAGATTCAGGTTGCACAATTCGGAAACACGAATTCCTGTGTAAGCAAGTGTAGTTATAATTGCAATATTCCTATACTTTGTATTCTCAAGATAAAACAAAGATTCCGGTTTCCCGACACAGGCTTTCACATTGTTCAATAATTCTACCGTTTCTTCACTCGTTAGCGGCTGTTTCTTTTTTGAATGCGCTTTTGGTCTGTCTAATAATTTAGCCGTATTCACGGAAAGTCCCTTATATATAGACAGATATTGAAAAAAGTGACGCATACAGCTTAGTCTCTGAGCTCGTGATTTTGCTTCGTTCTGGATGGTTTTTGTTTCTGACTTATGCAAACGTAAATAACTCATATAATCCTGCATATCGAGAGCCTCTATTTGATTCAGCATATCAATCGTAATGTCATCATATCCGGAAATCAATGGATTCTGATCTATCAAAAACTGAAAGAACTGACGAATGTTGTATGTGTAAGAAATCATTGTGTTATAGGACCGATTCAATGTTCCTTCACAATAACTTATATACTCTTTCACGTAATCAGGAAGATCTGCTTTCAATTTATTCAGTTGTTGCTGCTTTTTGTATTTTACATCTTCTTTCATACTAGATATTATAAAACGAATACGAAAAAATGGCAACAAATCTGACGAGTTTTCCATACTTTGAGCCTTATCATATGTAAACAAATAATTCGAAGACAAAGGAGCTTTTCATAATGAGAACAATCAAGGAAGACACAGTTAAAGAAGCAATCGATTTTTATGGGGCGAACATTCAGGCAACAGTCTGTATGGAGGAATGTGCAGAACTTATTCAGTGTATTAGCAAAGAGATTCGAGGCAAATCAAACATTGATCATCTTGCTGAGGAAATGGCAGATGTATGTATCTGTATTGAGGTCTTAAAACAGATTTATGGTATTTCAGATGAGCAGATGCAGTTCTGGATTGATTTCAAACAGAAACGTATCGAGGATCGTATGTCGAAAGGAGAATAATTATGATCATTCGAATAACAGTGCACGATAACGATTTCCAAGATATCATGAGCGGTTTTGTTCATAATTTGTATAATGGATTGACTTCGGTTCCCATAGATTTGTACACAAAATATACGCTCGAAGGACCCGATAGCGATGTATTTGACGAATACATACAGTGCTCTATTCGTGTAAATAAGATTCGGGAACTGCTTAATCCGAATACAACGCTTGTGCTGTCTGATGACGAAAAGCAACTTATTCTTCAGAGAGTTAAAAGCATATTCGACGATTATGTCACACATCATGAACCGAATAAAAATGCAGCCGATTATCTTCGGAACCAATTTGAGGCTTCCATCATTGGATGTGTAACAGACAGAGACGAAAACGGAGAAGCCTGTTATTGGTTCCAGACATCCGGCTGCGTCATGAACCAATAACAGGAGGAGGGTATATTTATGAATTATATCAGTGGATTCGCAATGGGAAACATCATTCAGTCATTTTTGCTTGAAAACGACATATACACACCCGAAAACTATAAATCTGCTTATGCTTGCTGCAAACAAAAATGTAACAAAACTGAAAACGGTATAGGGCACGCTAAGCGGTATCGATACTGGAAAGATGACATTATGCCAGTATTACGAAATTGGCTTGATGAGAGGTAACTTATTATGACCAGAGAACAAGAATGTGTAAAAGAATTATGTATGATCCTTGATGACATTACAGAAAAAGCAAAACATCATGATTTCTCTTTATTCCGAGTTTCCGGAATAAGTGGATGTGACAGATATCAGGGGCAGCCTCCGATATGTCGAATTCGGGATGCTGTTTTCGAAAAATACGATGACGTTATTTGTGATGCTTTGAGAGAAAACGATAATTCGAATTCAAAATAACTAGGAGGCAACATTTATGTTTCTAAGATTCATGGTTTTCATGGGTATATTCATTATTTCTGCAGCGTGCAGCTTTATTATGACAGAACTGCATGAACAGCACCCAGAAAACAAACGATATAAAGTATACTGTATATTAAGTTTTATCATCGTTGCCGTTGCTATAATTGCAGGACTATACATATTAAGACATTGATCAACGAAATACGAAAAGTCTGCTCTTTGGCTTCTCTTTTTGTTATTCCTTTGTTCAGAACTCACACATATTTAACTGTAGCAGGGAAAATCCCTGTAAACATTGATTAGTGGAGGAAACAAATAATGGCAAAGGAAAACTATATTTCGCTCAAGGGTCAGTTACGTGGCGATGTTCGTTTTGTGACGGATCCGGACACTGGTGAAATTACATCCGCAATGTTCCCATTATACGTATTAAGACGTAATATTTGGGATCGCGCAGGTAATCTTTCACCGAAATTCGACAGACCGATCATTTTGACATCAGATAAAGAGATCATCAGAGCTGTCAAAGAACTTAAGAAATACGATATCGTCGAAGTAAAAGGATCGTTTCGTACTAAAATGTCATCTCGACATAAGGTTTGCGAGGCTTGTGGAGAAACTACCACTGTAGACGCTCCTATTCAGCTTATCAATCCGTCTTTCGTTGGCGCTGTCGTAACAAACATTCAGAATAACACAGAAGGACTCAATTATCTGTTAAATGTAGCAGAGATTTCAAATATCGCTAAAGTGATCGGACGTGTATGTTGTCCTACAGATTCTATCACAATGGCAGAAACTGAAAATGGCGTTCCATATTGCAGATATCAGCTTGCTGTAAACCGAAAGCTTTATGTTGCTGATTCTGATGGAGAAGAAGATCATGCAGATTACCCTGTTGTGATTAGTTATGGCGATATCGCTTATGATGACCATGATGTTTTACAACAGAATGCTCTTGTTTACCTGGATGGATATATTCATGTGATCCAGCAGGAAAGAACCACAATCTGTCCACATTGTGGAGCGACGATTCCTTATAAAACAGCTTCTATGACGCTGAGTCCATATTCTATGGAATACTTACGAGATTTCAAAGATGATGTTCTCGAGTCTACACATATGGTCGATGAACCAAGAGAAGACGAGCCACTTCATGATTCGGATAAAGAATAACTAATTGGAGGAAAGTATTATGACTGATTACGACAGAAAATGGGTTAAATGGTTACTTCTTGGTATGGTTCTTGGTTATGTGGTTGGAAAAGTGATCACGGTATTGCTTGGAATCGTTATTACAGACGAAGCGATTTACGAATTTGTTAAATTGATTCCAGCTGGAATGTCCGTGCTTGGTTTATTCCTCGTACTCTTCTGTTACAACAAAGAAAAAGAAGACCAGCTTGGCGAATAACATATAATTCAGCAACAAAAATAGCACCGTTTGAGAGTTTACCATCTCTTTCGGTGCTATTTCGTTGTTTTACTCGTTTTGTAAACGTTCATTCCGGTGCCGCTGTCTTACGAATGCCAGTACACCAGAAATCATTTTCTATTATTGTCAGTGCGTCGCTTTTCTTTTGATTTACGACGCACTAATAGCGAATCTGACTACATCCTAATTTCCGAAAACATCATGATTTCGACGTTCTGTAGCCAAATTATCCATAACTTTCTGATTGTCACTCATCTTCTGCAGTCTTTCTCCCATTTTTACAGCCACTCTTTCTGTTTCTGGCATTTCGTAAACCATATAGTCAGTCCAATACTCCCAGCATAACCACGTTTTAATCTCCGGTTTGTACTCAGCTAAGCTGTTTACGATTTTACAGAGCAGTTTATGATCAGTCTCACGTTCGAACATGCGCAAACATTCTAGTATTCTTGAAATGCGCAATAAATTATGGTTTTCGTTTTGTAACCACTCTTCTATGCGCGCTTTATGGAATACCCATGATGTACGCCGACCTTTCGTAACCACAACAATCGTGTCGTCTTCTTTTTCTTCTAGTTCGATATTACTCATAAGCTGCACCCCATAAAACAGGAGCATTCTCATGAACATCCGGTGAAGGTTTTCTTTCACCAAACCAATATCTGCGAGTTTCTTTGCCTGCTCCCTAGATATTACGGGTGCCAAAGCGTTATATTTAGACTGCGTTTCTGTTGGAAATACCCATTGAATATACGAATGATCGCTCTCTAACTGTAAATCATTATATCGGATGATCTGGTTGTAAGTTCGTCCGTGTCTGTCAGTCCCGGTCCCGATCAAAAATGATTCCAGGTTTGCAGTCTCATTTTTGTTTTCTATATTTGGTTTTGTCTTTGGTTTCCTGAAGAATGAAAACATATGAATTCTCCTCTCTTTTTTCAAACATATTTATATTTACTAAATATGGATGACGAGAGATCAAAGAAAAACAGCCCTGTTTCCAGAGCTGTCGTGTTTCTTATTTTATTCATTTGTTTCGGAAACTTCATCTATCGTTTCCGGTTCTACTGCTTCTCCCATCAACTCAGAATAATGCATGAAAAGCATTACGATCGGACAACAAACAAAATAAATCATACCAATAGCAAATCCCATAAGTACGAAGAATATTGTTATCAGTAGTCCCACAAGGCTAAATCCCGGGAATGTCAGATGACTTGTAAAAATACGAAAAGCTCTACTTAACGCATACAACAGGGCAGTCCAGCCATTGATCAACAGGTATGACACTACAGCCATCGGAATTCCGATCAGATATCCGCCTTCTTCAGCATAATAACCGGTCATAAAAACCGTTACGATTGGTGTCGCAATTGACATTACTGCTGCTGCTATCATTCTTTTACTCCATGTTACATTTTCCATAATTCTAAATCTCCTTTTCATTTTGTTATATGTTATTTTTTTTAGGTTACACTTACTAGACAATTAAAATCGTTAACAGGTTTTAAAGATTAAAAAATATTTCTCATTCTTCTACAACCCAATTGCTAAGATCATAAAGAAGCATCAGGATAAATGCGATTACAAACCCAATATTCAAGACGATTGCTGCCGTATTCCCGGTACATAAACTCATAAGAAATACCATTATGACAAATGCAATAAAAGTACTCCAAAGAGAGAATGTTGAAATAAATACCAATACAAGAGCTGTGACTACCACATAGATGGAAGCTGTGCTGCCTACGAATTCCACAATGTCGAACAACATTGTTCTGTCTTCGCTAAGCCGGTCAATAAAAGTTGGAACAGCCTCAAATACTACAAACAAAGCCATCAAAGTTACCTTAACCAGTGTGAATAATACATACAATACATTTACAGATTTCGTTTTCATTTTCGTTTTCTCCTTTTTCGTGTTTGAAATTTTTGTTCCGTATACTTATTAGACAGAGCAAATCACAAACAGGTTTTAAGAAAACGAAAAATATTTCCAAAAAGTTTTTGAGATGATAAATCGCATGCAAAATATATGGCTCGATATATGAATACGAGCATCTTGTCAACATCATAAGAGCTATAAACATACGCATGCAAACCATACCAAAAATGACGTTATTTTCAAAAAAATCGTCAAATGAGTCTGAAAACACAAACTCCGCAAACCCAGTAAATTCAATAGTTCTGAGACTTTTCAAAACATGGTGTCAAAACCCCTATGGGTACCCGAAGAAAGATTTGACACCATCCTGGGTTTCAAAGCCTGTTATCCTTTCAAGTTCTCTCAAACACTGAAAACTGAGCATAAGAAAAACAGCCCTGAATTCCAGAGCTGTCGTTTTCTCATTTGTTATTCTTTTGTTTTTTGAAGCCCTTTCCACGTAGCATGAGTTTTGCACCATTCTTTGTCTCCATTTGCACATGGGCTACTCTGATCGGCTTCGTATGTACAGAACTCGCACACCAGCTGGTCCCCATACATTAATTTCTGAATGATGGTCTTCGCTTGCTGCAGTTCTTTCCTATATCTTCTCTTTTGTCGTTTCATTCGTATTTTGACCTTTTCTTTCGTTCTGTTAATCGATAACCGGTGAGAATATACTCAGTTGATCGATCATATCTTCCGGATTATCCTCTGATTTATTGAAATAGAAATCTAAATCCTGGATCTCGATGTCTGTGAGTGCAAAGAATTCGATATAATACATTTGTTTTGTTGCCTGATATCTGTAATTTTTGATGAAAATTCCTTTCTCTTTGTATTCCTCAAGCGCTTCTGTAATTGCTGCATTGTTATCCTTTTTATTAGCATCTCCAAAGTTTACCCAGCGCAGGAAGCTCTCGTACTTAATATTCATCGGATATACTTGTACTTCCATACCTTTTTCTACGGCTGTCTCGTAAGCTGATACTCTTTGTTTCATGAATGGATAATACAAGATGCGAGCCGTATTATCTTCCAGATTGTTTAACGGCTCTGCTGGCATCTTTCTGATCTTATTTTCCTTGATCTCATCCATCAGATACTGAGACATTACAATGTAAATGATATTCTGTTTCTCATCTCGTTCACATTCTGCAATCAATCGTCGACCACCGGTCACATTATCGAATGAGTATGATTCAAACCCTAATGCCCACATCTTATAGCATCGATTCCAGATATCTTCATACTGGTTCGCACTTGGATTCGATTTTACATTGCCACTGATTGCATGGTATATATCAATAATTCGAATCGGCAACGGACGAACAGTGCTTGAACTTTGTTCCCACTGCAGTATCAGATAAGATAGTATCTGTAAATCTTTGGAATCGAATAGTTGGATACTCTCTTTCTTTTTAAACATATCTGGAGGAAACGTCATGACAGTTCTGTGTTTTCCGTCTTCGCTGCGGTATACTTCAAGTTTTCCGTTCTGCAGATCTTCCTTTTTGACCATCTGTTTTTTGTTTACGAATAATGAATTCGCGCTAATGTCGTCAACTCCTACGTAAACAACTGAAGACAGGTCAAATCCGTAATCCTCCTCCGCTATATTCAATATGTTGATGGTGAGATCCATAATAAAGTCTTTTTCCTGTGCTTTTGGTGTTTTCTTTCCTTGACCAGGGAAATCGATCATTTTGGTATCGTTATCTAATGCCCATTCTTTTATGATACGCAACTGTTCTTGTTCCATTGATGGAAAATCCGGATACACTTTATCATTCAGAACGAGCTGTCCTGTCAGATTGTATACGGTTAATGCGTCACGATAAAAATAGGAATCCGATTCATTTTTCCATTCATTTGTCTCTACCATGTCGGAACAATTCTTATAGTATCGATTTTTCTTTCTGATAAGTGCTTTTTTCTTTACACCAGCTATCTTTCTTAGTTCTATTCTATCTGTTGTTCCGAGTTCCTCAATTAACACACTTTCCACGAAGGATTCTATCGGTTTATTAAATATTTTGTAACGATCTTTTCTGTTTTCGTGATATTCAATAATGGCTGGATCTACTTTGCTCGTTATTTTGTTAATGAAACTTTTTGAATACTTGATCGAACCCATTCTGTTATCCTCCGTTCTTATAGCATCATTATAATTGTTTTTGGTCCGTTGTGCAATTGATAGAATTTGGCACTGCTTCTTTCGTTATTGCTTCATTTGGTACCGTATTTTTCGATAAGCATTCATTTGGTACCTGTTTCTTTCGATAAACACTCATTTGGTGCCGTATTTTTCGATAAATCTAATTTGGTGCCGTATTTTTCGATAAATCTAATTTGGTGCCGTATTTTTCGATAAACACTCATTTGGTACCGTATTTTTCGATAAATCTAATTTGGTACCATATTTTTCGATATTTCTCATTTGGTACCGCATTTTTCGATAAACATTCATTTGGTACCGCATTTTTCGATAAGTTCTCATTTGGTACCTGTTTCCTTCGATATTTTTCAATCGGTGCCATATTTTTCGATAAACACTCGTTTGGTACCGTATTTTTCGATAAATCTAATTTGGTGCCATATTTTTCGATATTTCTCAAACGGTACCATATTTTTCGATAAGCATTCATTTGGTACCATATTTTTCGATAAATTCTCATTTGGTACCTGTTTCTTTCGATATTTTTCAAACGGTACCATATTTTTCGATAAGCATTCATTTGGTGCTATATTTTTCGATAAAACTATTTTGGTACCTGTTTTCTTCGATATTCACTCATTCGGTACCGTTTCTTTCGATATTGATTCATTTGGTACCTATTTCTTTCGATTCTGTGCATTCTTTTCGATAAACGACTTTTCTTTCGATAAAACAAATTTTGACCCCTGTTTTTTCGATATTCACTCATTCGGTACCGTTTCTTTCGATATTTTCTCATTCGGTACCTACTGGTTCGATTTATTCGTTTTTGTTTCGATTTCTGCTGTTTTGGGAACCCTTTACTTTTGTCGATTAAACTGTTATGTTTGTGGAAAATGTTAGAAGAAAGGAGTTGACGCGATGTCTGCAAATATCTATTTTGAACACGAATATCCAGATACGACAATTATAAACACAGCCGCAGTCGTAACAGCAATTCGATGTCAAAAGAATCATTACCTTACAGATGTTATCACAACAGACATCGTGGACCCTGATTCTAGTAACTGTTACGCGTGCCCTTATTACAAAAAAGGTGTTAATTGTGCGAAATCCTGTGATCAGAAACAATTTGTCAAAAAACAGGTTCGTACCTATATTAATGAGCACAATCGTTTCGGGTACAAAAAAGAGCTTCCTACACTTGCAATCAAACTTTTTCTGTACCTGCACTTTTTGCGCTCGGATAAATTCGGGTACCTTCGTATTGAATTAGAAGAAGCTGCAACTATTTTATCCTGTTCCAGGCGTTCTGTCATTCGTAATTTACATACGTTGTCGGAACGTGGTTATATTTCATATACAAAAGGTCTATATACAGGAACATACCAAGTGTTTCTATTGTCGTCAACCGAAAACAAGAAAACTGCATCCCAGGGTGGACGTGGTTATTTTGTGCTGTCTTACGATATGTTTAAGATCCTTCTTGGATGTCAGACGATCAATGAACTAAGGCTTCAGTTAAGAGGCGTTATTTCAACTCTTGAAGGTGCAACGAAAAATCAGATCCTTCATGAGACTTCTTATGCTGACATTAAACGCATGCTTCCAGCGTATGCAACAAAGAAACTTATCAGAAATACGATTACATCAGATCATTTCTGTCAGATGTTCGGTGTAAAGTTATCAAAAGAACGTTCCTTCTTTTATATTACAATGAAAGAAGAATACAATCCAATTCGTATCAAATCGGTTAAAGTAGATGATGCCAAAGCAACAATTGAATCTGCCTTAAGTCGTATCAATGCAGACATCACAAAAGTCAACAAAAAACAAAAGACAAAGATTTCTCTACTATCTTTAACAAATGAGGATATTCGAGACGTTGCTAATATTTCGCTACAACTGCCAGTATCCTGCATTGTACAAGCATTGTCGCGTTTCCATGAGACATATATCAAAAAAGGGGAACGGATCAGAAGTATCGGGGCTATGGTACGAACACTTGCTTGGGATATTTATGGATACCAAAAACTCGTTCCCGGAACTTAATGATTCTAAAACTACATATTTGTTACTGCCTGGATGTCAATGCCGGGCTTTTTGTTTTGTCCGTATACTTTATTTTGTCTATAAAATAGTGGTTATTTTGTACGGATACATCGTTTTGTCCTCGTAATGGTGGGTTAATATCTTGATTGGGGACTTTTATTTTTATCCACATTGGACAGAAATCAAGATTTTGCGACATCATTGTGTTTCTTGTGACTGTAATCGGTTTTATTTGTACAGTTTATAAATTTGGTACGTGGATTCTTGTTTTCTGGACAGACGTTTCCGTTTTGGTGACCGAACTATCAGGTTTTACGACACTTTGGTTTCTTACAAATGGTCACGAAATGCAGGAAACATCAGGGTTTACAGACTTTGCTGTTATCTATTATGAAATATGCTATACTGATATATATGATGTACTGATAACTGTTATTATGTATATGATATCAACACATATATATATTCATAAGAAACAAAGATTTGTTACAGTGAAGCCTTTTGTGACATAAAACAGATGTTGGAAAATATGGAGAAATAATTATGCTTGACTTTGTCTTTGGTCCCAGAAATGGAGAAAAAGAAATCGAACTGTCTAATGAGGAACGAGAGTTTCTTGCAAACTACCGGAAATTGAATTTGAAACAGAAACGATTTGTAAAGAAACTGCTTCATAATACCAGAAACAAAACCGATTTCGAAAAGGAACAGATTTTGACGAAGTTTTAGCAAAACTAAAGGACGAAACGGTAAGAAAATAAGCTCTAATTTTGTGGATGCCTCTGTGGAAGCGTATATGCCTCATAGAGCCATTTTGTCGTTTAGATGAAGAATGTTTCGAGTAAGAGACATTTTGCTCTTGTATGGCAATTCTGTTGCGCCACTTTTCGATTTCCTTCAAAAGAAACGGAGAGAAACGAAAAGAAAACAGACCTTCAGAAATCGAAGATCTGTCTCTTTTACTGTTTTCTGATTGTATTCTGTTTATGGCAGGTAGTCAATGGTTATATACTGAAGATTTCCATCAAGGAATTCGAACTTGTAACCATACTGACCATAATACTTAGTTGAATCCTTCTTGTATTCTACTGTGTCAGTTGTGTGGCTTTCACCTTCGTATGTTCTGTTGTCTGTTGGATCGCTTTCGTTTGCGAGCAATTCGTCTAAAGTCATATCAACAGGAAAAGCAAACGACATTACGTTCTGTGTTTCTCCAATATGCATTGGTAAGTATACTTCGCTGATGTAACACTCGGATGCTGTTTTGCCTGCATCTGAATCGTTGAATACATATACCTGTCCACTCCAATAGTCCCCTAATGTGATGCGGAATCCACTGGACTGGCTGTTTTTATTCAAATTATTCGATGCATTTGCAATATCATCCTCATTAAACGGAACTCCGTCATCGATCAGTTCCTGTAATGTAGTCTGACCTAATGTATATGTTTTTCCGTTGATCGCAAACTGCATGTTATCAAAATCGACATAGTTGCCACCGATTGTTGCGGTTTCTGCTGATTTTGTATCAGCAGTTTCTGTTGATTCATCGACCGCTTCTGTTTCTGTTTCTGTTTCGATCACTATCTCGGTTGCCTCTACCTCATCCGGCTGTTCTGTTTCAACTTCTGTTTCTGTTTCAGCGGATGCTTCTGTTGCAACCGTGGTCTTTGTGTTTTTTGTTGAAGCGGATGTACCGCATCCGGTAGCTAACATACCGAGACACATACTGGCTAACAACAATGTTACTGCTTTCTTTTTCATCTTAATACCTTTAACAAGCCATGTGCGGAGACCCACGCCTTCAGTCGTGGGAGGAGCACTCCTGGCTATGTCGTTCCCTTTCTTTGTTCTGTCAAATTGTTACTCAAACACACTCCGAAGCTTAGCATTATAGAACATTAGCAGTTCTATAATCTTGGCTTACTAACTGATCTGCACGCCAGTAGGTGGCAGGTTTCAGTACAGGAGGACATCACGAGAGTTTATCTCGAGTGAACTGTACTCCGAAGGAGTGGTATCACTTAAGGTTTGAAATACCAGGACATCTGGATCTTCTCTGAAGTTTCCCAGTGTTTTTTTTATGGTATTCAAATCTGTCTGATGTGGTCTTGAAATACAGACTCAATCCCTCAATAAATTGAGCGATGTAGTCTCTCCGTTGCAGAAACGTTCAAGACATCCCTACATGGTAGGTTTCACAGGACTCTTCGTCCTGCAGTCTTACGGTCTCAGTTGGAACCGCAAAGAGTTATTTCTAAACTCTTTAATACCAATAAGGCTCACATTTTGGAAACCTCGTCAGGAAATTACAAAATATTTCTAATTATTTTGTACATGAACGGAGTTTCCTCTGCACACCATAAGGTGGCAGCTTTCACTCCTTACTCCTTTGTGATGGGTAGTTGACAATGTGATAGTTCCTTTCTTTATAATTGCGGATTATTCGGAACGTTACTTATTGTTCCTTATTTACTAAATATGTACAAGTTTCAAGCAAAGAAAAACAGACCCTCATAAGAAGATCTGTTTTCTGTTTTACGGCTTAGTTTGTTCCTGTGCTGCCGAATCCACCTCGATTTTCACCAACTAACTGTTCCTTTTCATGGAATATAATTCGTGGCTGATTCTCAATAATGCGGAACTGACAGATACGGTCATTTACATGGATTTCGGTATCGCGTGTTGCGTATACTGGCATCATCCACTCGTCATTGTTTCCACAATAAGAGTTATCGATGATTCCGATACTATTTGTCTGGATAAGTCCCCATTTCTTGAATGTTGAGCTACGCGGTGCAACATATGCTTCGAAACCGTAAGGGATTTTCATGGCAATTCCAAGTGGGATCAATGCAAAGTCGCCTTTCTTCAGTTTCATTTCTTTGGCGGCTCTAAGGTCGATCCAATCTGACTTGTCATCAATATAAGTCAATTTTTCAATATCCGGATTCAAATACCGGACGTCAATGTCTGCATGTGTCATTGCTTTTGTTCTCCTTTAGTTTGTTTTTGTTGTTTCGTTTACTACATTGCCGATCTTCACAGTCTTCGCAAAACTGGTAAGTAACATTGTGGTCAACGATTGGACAGTAACGACTCATAAGGTTTACTCTCCTTTTCTTGTATGTTATTTTGTTACATCTTAAATATGTAATGAATGGGCTTAACCTAGAAGCCATGATGCTTGAACTACTAACGTTTAAGTGTATTACAGCTTCGTCTCCAAAAACAAAGACAGGTTATTACGCCTGCCTCTGTTTCATTTTAAAATCGACCTAATCTGACCGATACATCACAAATACTATCTTCGAGCTTTTCTTTAATTCGCTTTGCGCATTCCTCTTTGTCTGTATCAGATATTTTTGTTGGATCAGGATATTCTTTGTTTAATTCCCTGCAAACGTACTCTGCTTTTTGTCCGAGTTTGTATCCTTTTTCTTTGTATCGTTTGTAATCAGGAGCAATATTATCAGGAGCAATATTAATTGAATTTGAATCAAATACGGTCCAGGTATTATAACCTTTGATTAACAAAGCAACACAGAAGCCAAATACAAGAATGATCGTCACGTTGATGTTAATGAACAACATCGGCGATAAAAACAGGGTGATTATTGGAATTAAGATCCAGGAAGTAATGATTCTGAATTTTTCCTGTTTATTCAAATATTGTAATAAATCCTCTGTCATTCTTGTACAACAATGTTCGAATCGATTTTTGTCTTGATCACAATAAATGAAAATATTATACTGCTTGAAATCGTTAGGGACTGAAACAAATCTTTTAGCTACCAGTTTCGGCAAGAAATATTCGATTGCGATCGCTGCTACAATAATCATAACGGGACCGACACATAATCCAAGTAACTTTAAGATCAATCCAAGGGTCTCGAAATACCCCATGCCGTCTGCGTGTTGCAACTGGTTAATAATTTTTACAAGTTCGTCTGTTTGAAACATAATACTTTTCTCCTTTTCTTTTGATGGTTTATTTGTTACGTCTTAAATATGTGCCCGATGTTAACGAAGAAGCCGGTGTTCTATATGATAAGTTTGGCACAAAAATACCGGATGCGAATACACTTATACGGAAACAAAATATCAGGGAACAAAAAGTATTGCTAAACTGATTAATTTGTTTACTTCCTTTTTGTTCCCGTGAATATCCGTTTCCGATAATTCTATCGTTCATCAATGTTCACATAGATAACCGCTTTGTAATATCGATCATTCACAGTTGCATTTATAGTTTGTTCTATCTCATGGTTAATCTCATGGTTATCTATATCCTTCAATTTCTTTGTATCTATAGTTTTAAATGCTTCCTGGATTTTCTCACGAAACTGACTTCTGATTTCTGCTTTATTTACAGGGTTTTCCTTTGCTATATCGCTCCAATCATCGCAACCAAAACTATCGTTACAGAAAAACAATGTAAGTACAAGTCCTACGATTATACAAAATGTAAATATACCAAAAAGAACTTTTGTATGGTCATTAAAAAGAAATGGACTTAATAACAATAATACGATTACAGAGAAGCCACAGGTTATTTTATAACGCAAGAATCCCCGTTTACAAAGTAGTTTTTCATAATCACGACTTTCTTCCCAATCAGACGGCTTCAAAAAATATTTGTCTTTCTTTCGTTTAAGAACAAAGTGATAATCGTATAACTTCATTGTGTCTGACACTGGCGTTAATTTGTATGAAATCCATTTTGGTCCCAATACTAAAATCACTATTAAACTGATAACAAACAGTGTAGGAACTGCACATAGTCCAATTAATTTAAAAATCAGCAGTAGTGTATCGAAATACCCGAGTCCGCTTCCTTGTGCATGTTGTAACTGATCAATTATTTGTTGTAATTCTTCTGTATGAAACATATATAATCTCCTTTCGTTTCCTTTACTTGTTATTGATAATAAGGCTCACAATCTGGAAAACTCGTCAGGAAACAATAAAATAGGGAGCAAAAAGTCGGTAAACTAATTAATTGGTTTACTCAACTCTTGCTCCATAAATATCTGTTTCCGAAATAATCAGTAACTGAATTCGTTAGATTTCAGAAAACGGTAAACGAATAGAACAACAGTCAGATACTATATGTTCATCCATATATTTTTCAAACTCAATTGGTGTCATTTCTACTTTATCCATTTTCAGTGAGAACACCTCTTTGTACAGTTGTTCTTTGATATTGGATTCAATCTCATTGATACTTGATAGTTTTTGAATATTTCCATATATTGCCCAATGGTTTTCGTGGCAGAGTGATCGAAAATTAATATCATCAATTTCAGTTGTTAGGTAATAACCATCTTTAGTCTTATTTCCTACAATCCAATATAAAAAGATACAGACAACTGTAATGTAGGTTAACATAGTACCGAAGCTTACGAATAAAAATGGACTTAACAAAAAACACGCAATTAAGGATAAAACGGTTGTTATCTGATATCTTAGATGTCCGCGTTTTTCAAGGATTGCTTTATATTTCTTCGTAAACCTTATCCCTTCAAAATGAAGATCATTTAGATTTTGATCTCCCCAGCTGCACAAAAAATAATATGGCTTCATGTCTTTTTCTAGCGGTATCAGAATTTGCGGTAAATATTTTGGAACAAAATACAATACTGCAAAGACTGCAAACACAAATAAAATCGGTCCCGCACACAGTCCGATTAATTTCGTAATCAACAGCAAGGTATCAAAATAACCAAGACTGGCTCCATGAGAACTCTGTAATTGATCAATGACTTGTTTTAATTCTTCTGTATGAAACATATATGTATTCTCCCTTCGTTTTTACTTGTTAACAATAAGGCTCAATATATCGAAAACTCGTCAGGAAATACAAGAAAAAGGAAGAGGAATATATTCCGTTTCAGATGTTTTTCTTATCCTCATCCTAATCCTCTCTCTTATATCCTCTTCCTGCTTTTCGATCTTCTTATTTTTCTACTGTCAGAACTAACTGAACCGTACCAATCTCATCTGAATCACTAACATGTACCGTAAGATTATAGGTTTTTGTGTTCGAGTCATTACAGAGATCATATGCTGGCCACGATGTTTGAAATCCAACATCATAGATTGAGTCTACAATACATTCGTCTCCTTCTGTTACTGTAAAGCTTAATGACCTTGTAATATCTCGGTATTCGTATTCTTTTGCCAGATCTCTAAAATCAATATACTTATGGTCTTTGTTTACAGTTGCGATCCACTTTTTTGGCAACCCATTTTCCTGCATTCCTTCAAATTTACTATATTCAGACACTACATTGGAATGCGATTCGATGGTTGCTGTTTGTTCTGCTTGTGCAATATCCGTATCTGAATTATCGGGCTCTGATAATAAAAAAACAGCAACGAACATAATACAAATAATAACAACAAGTAGTACAGAAACTTCAACAAATGGTTGTAGGTCATATTTTGTCAAACAGAAAGGACCATTCTTACTCTTCTTAGACTCCTCTGTTGCTTTCGTTGACTTTGTTCCGTTTTTCTGTTTCATAAGCTGTTTCATGTAATCATAATGATATACGCTATCTTCCGAATCTTTAGAATCCAACGTCTTTCTCGGCTCTGTTTTCGGTTTGTCTTCCGCCTGATTCGGTTTCTTAAATTTGTATAATACCATACGGTTCTCCTTGATTAGAAAACAAAGGCTGCTACGCAATGCAACAGCCTCTGTATTTAATTCTGTTTACTGGCTTAACTGGAACAATGTATTGATCTTGTCGCTTAGCATTGTCTCTGGCAGTTTGCCATTCCATCCTTTGACATAGTAGTACTGGATCAACTGTGGATGTGCATCTAACTGTGAACCAACAGATGACATGATAGCTGCATCCTTTTTGCCCTGATACTCAGCGGAATCTGCCTGGATCTGTGCTACCTCTGCATCAGCTTTTGCTGCTACGATTGCAGAATCGGCTTCTGCTTGAGCTGCTGTTACTTTTCGTTTTGCTTCTGCTTCTGCTTCCAGGTTTAATCTTTCCTGCTCTGTCTTTGCTGTTAATTTGTTCTGGACTGCTGTTACTTTCGCTTCTGCTGCGCTTGTGAATTCGTCACTAAAATCGATATTTTCGATTGCGGTTGCAGTTAATCTAATGTTATAACTTGCAAGATCATCAATCAAATCGGTTTGAATTAAAGCAGCAACCTTATTACGGTCTTCAATCAATTCATTTGCAGTGTATTTTGCAAATCCGGCTTTCACTGCTTCCTGTACACGTGGAACAATAACTGTGTCATAGTAGTTAGAACCGATTGTACGATAAATATCCTGTGCATTCTGCTGGCTAATCTGATAGTTGACGGTGTATGTAAGTGTTACTTCCTGAATATCTTTTGAGAAGCAGGTCATATCTACTTGTGCTTTTTGTACACGGTTATCCATTTTTACAACCTTTTGCCAAGGCTCTACAAAAGCTATACCTGCATCTAATGTCTGCGATTCGACTCGTCCGAATGTAGTTAAAATTCCGGTATATCCAGTCGGTACGGTTCGGACACATCCGAAACCACAGAGTATAAGTCCGAATACAGCAAGAAACTGTCTCTTTCTAAAATGCATCTCTACTGCTTCGTCTGTAAGTTCAATACCCAAAACGAAGAATAATACTATAGTTGCAATAATGCCTAGCACGAATAAAAACATATTAAATCCTCCTTTGTTTTTTTTGTTATGTTTTCGTTTCTAAACATGATAAGGCTCACTTTTTGAAAACCTCGTCAGGAAATTGCAAAAAAAATCAAATTTGTTTCGTAATACGGTTCGAGCACATATTTAGAATAACCACTAATCGCATATTAAAGGAGGAATTGAATATGAGAGAAATACTTAAAACAGGAACATTGCAGGAAGTAATCGATACATTAGAGTCCGAAATTGAGGAATACGATATGAATTCTATCAAAGCGGACTTAACTAGTAACGATACATTTCTGCTTTGTGATCCAGTAGTCTTTATTCCTGATGTGAATCTTTTTGCTGTTTGCATGGAATACTGTCTTGGGGATGCCGATGGAATGGCTGACTGGTGTGGAACCTTTATATTCCGCATCAAAAACGTATCCGGGAACCCTACTATTACAGATTATGGTTACGAATCCGACGATATCATGACAACATTGTATAATTACACACATGTTAACACAGATAAGTTGGCGTCTATGTCTGCAGGTCTTTTTACCGGAGACCTTGATCAGATCGCAGCTCTTTTGGAAAACGCAATCCTGGGAATCGAACTTCCAGATCCAGATGCCGTCTCCGAAGTAACACCTGCATTTGAAACGGCGCCTGTAATGGCATTCTAAACACACAAGAAACCACTTACCAATTACGGTAGGTGGCTTCTTGTTTTATGATTTTTCAAGATGTCTTATCGAATTGATAGCAATCGTATTCTATAATACATCCGATCTCATTGGTTTTGCATAGAATTGATTGTCCATGTTCATAACGTGCATCGCATCCAGCTCTGTGTACGCAATGCCTGCAATTAATAAGACATACTTCCAGAAATTCGTCCGGAAATGTTTCGAGATCCTTCCATTCAGACTTCGGCGCATATTGTTTTACTAATTTGTAACCTTTTGCGAGTTCACAATGTATGATATCCCAATTCATCTTCGGCGTAACATAATACAGATTTCCGTTCCCGTCATCCCAGATTGACATCTTTTTGAAATGATACTTGAAGAACCGATGAATTTTGTTTACAAGGAAGCAAATGATACTTAGAACCCAACCAACCGGACCGACTGCAAAAAGTCCTGTAACTGTATCATTATCAAAAGCGATGTACAAAATAGTGGATACCAATGAACACAGTAGCCAAATAATAAGAACAAGTTTTATAGATACCATAATATAATCTCCTTTTCTCTTTCACAATTTGTTGTCGTAAATATGGAATTGCTTTTCACTTTCGGAACAGCTCTTTTCGGAGCCCATTCACTCGGAAAGAGTTGTGTTTTTGTAAAATAATCGGCTCTAAAACATTCGGTTCCGACTCTACTGTTTCTATCGTGCGTCGCTGATATTATCAGAGAGATTTACGTGCAATGACGTTTCCTTTTCATACAAAAAGCCAAATTTGTATGTAATCGTCTCAAAATGTGTTGAATTCTCTTCGTCTACAATAACGGTCACATTTTTCGGTATCTGTTCTCCGGACTCATATGATACCGGAACTGTCTCTACTGATACTGGCTGCCGGAATCTAGGGTATAGTCCCATAAGAAAAATACTTGGACATAATGCCAAGACTGCATATACAACGATTAAGATTTCTGTTTTGAGTCCGGGAGCTACGTCAATATCTGGGTGCATTGTCTCGTCATTTAAAGCCATTGCTTCGATCGCAGCGAGATCAGCTGTAACCGATTTATGGATTATTGGAATGAAGATTACAGACACAGTTATTATCATGATCAATAAAAACAATATAATATGCATGGTTTTAATTCCTTTCTTTTCTTCGTTAACTACTAATTGTTATCTATTACAAGGCTCACAATCTGAAAAACTCGTCAGGAGAATGATGATATTTATATTTACAGAGTACAGATTTTTCGAGAAAACAAAGACAGACGATCTTACTCTTGGAGTGCAGAGTTCAAACCTTCTAAGAAAACAAAGGCAGATGATTATACACTTGAGGAACAGAGTACAAATCTTCCGCTTTAGAAAGCAACGCAGAAGATAACCCTTATCCGAATTAACGAATAAGGGTTGTAAACTTCACAGTATAAAACTTTATTACAGAGACTGGTTTTCGAATTCTAGGTATACGCTACCCGAAAACAACCAGGGTCTATAACCGCTCAAAATAAGCAGGATCTCTATATTCTTAAACCAATTCTGATTCTGTGACCGAATGGACTACAATCTTCTTTTTCTTACAGCCACCGATCAACCATGCTGTGTACTGTTTGATCACCTGGTCTCGGATGCTGCTATCTAACATTCGACATCCGTAAACGCCATTCGCAAACTCATGTAATTGTGTTCGCATATCTGCATCCAGTTCGATCGGTAACTGATAGGCTAATCTCAGCGTTTCCAGTGTTTTGTCAATAATCTTGTCGACTGCCTCTTCAGATAACTTATGATAGTTGACAATCAAAGGGAAACGACCAATCATTTCGTAACTCGCTCCCATTTTAATCATATCTTCTCTTGTAATCTCATCGAACATATCATTATCCTGGGTTCTGGCTCCGAATCCTAAATTATTCTTTGCCGCATTCTTTTTCTGCTCTCTGGATTCATTAAACGAACCCAAACCAATAAACATCGTATTGGATGTATCAATATAATATCCAGTTGGCTGACCATTCAAAATAAACGGAACTTCACGACCTTCAATAATAGTTAATAACTGATTTTGGACCGCAGCAGATGTGTTTGCTCCTTCTGCAAATGAAGGAATCAGTTTCTTGTCGAATTCATCCATAAATACGATTCCATAACCATTGGTGCCATTCTCCATGAGCTCATCTACTAGTATCGAACTTCCGGCACCGACAATGCCTTCTTCCGTAATCACAGATACATCTACTTGTGAGATCGTAAGCTCCGGAATCTCTGTTTCAAATAATTGCGGAGTGACCGGTATGTTTCTGTTTTTCCACAGCCAGATGGAGCAGCCATAAGCATATTGTTATTAACTGGGTTCCCGAGAGCAACGTTTGTGAGATAGTTATATACGTTTGCAAGTATTAAATCGAGATTGTCCTGTCCTATAACATCTTTGTGAATTGCGTTTCGAAACTCTGTAAACGGAACACGACCAAGCCATTCCTTAATGCTGAGTTTTAAATCCTCAATCTGTTCTGCTGTGTAAGCATCTTCATCCATCATCATATTTGGATCTATATCGCCAGACATTAACTGAATTAAAAACTGCTGTGGCTGTTCGGAAACCATTTCTTTCGGATCCTGTTCTTTTGTTTTTTCGGTTGGTTTCTTTTCTTTCGGATCCTTTTTTGTCGGTTTCTTAGCTTCGTTTGTTTCTACTTCTGTTAATTTCTTATTTGTGAGTGATTCGTTTTTCGGTTCCATAAAAATACCTCTCTTTCACGTTCTATCACTAAATATGGTTATCTTGTTTGCAGACAAATGGTATGCATTCTCTCAACCCATATTTAGAACAGAAACAATAAACACACAGAGAGGAGATCAGAAACGATATGGAACAGAAAGGGACATTTTCAATTACTGTTGAGGCTGGGTATCAGTTGAAATTCCGTCAGACTGTAGACGAATTATTAAGACCAATCAATACGAATCCTGATTACAGTAACGTGAGAAATTACATCACAAATATAGACAGCGATACTGGAATCATGTCCGTCAAAACGACCTTAACAACACAGGAAAGCGTTGATATAGACGAATCCGAATGTTATCAGAAACCACCTTTGTATGATGAAAACGATGGACAGTGGTATCCCGGCGTCTATAACGATGAACCGAAGTTTGAATACGATGCGAATGGGATCATGACAGATTTAAAATCTGTGATCAAAAAGATGGATCCTATTGGACAGGTATTCATTAAATTTGGTTCCGTTCGAACAGACGACTATGAAAAGGATTTGGATGACAAATTCGTTGGTTGCCTGTAGTAGAAAACAAAAAGAAGAGTCGGCGATAAACCGGCTCTTTCTCTTGTTTTCCATCAGACTTCCGTATAGTTCAAAGTTTTCAAATATTCGGAAACCGCAGACTGAGATTCCTTTATTTTGCTGATTTGATTTGGAATACACGATTTCGTTGCAGCTTCCAGATTCTTCCTTTGTTCTGTGAATTTATTGTGGATCTCTATTTCGCGTTTCATCCAATTCAGATCTTGCATCAGATCTTTTTTATGAAACACCACATAAATTGTATCCGCTATTATCGCACGCGCATTAATAGCTGGATTCTGATTCCACAGACCTCTGAGAAACTGCATTCGATTTCTGATAGTGAAATCATTCAGTATGTTATACGGGTCTCTTAATTCAAAAGGTTCACACAAAAACGTCTGTTCAAGGTTATCCTCATACCAACGAATACAGGAATTTCGGACTTCGTACGTCTTTTTCGCCAGATCAATATCTAAAATATGATCTTTCCTGTCAAAGAGAGACAAATATTCCGGAGGCGTTATCTGATTCACCTCAATTGTCTTTCCATAATTGTTGAACTCAAGTCCCAACATTCCGAATTTAGCATTCAGATGATCCACAATATAGTCTTTTACTTCTCGTCCATCGATCTGCAAAATACGGCTTAGTTCCAACACGTCTGGATCCATACGCTTAAATAATAACTCTGGATCACTAATACCCTTTTCGATAACAGCAAGTGCATAATTGACCTTTTTGATATCCATTTTTGTTTCCTCCTTTTTGTATGTAACATTTTTGTTATCCTAAATATGGACTCAACTGAAGGAATCTATATCTCGCATTCGTTGTTTCGTTATCGGCTATTATAATGCTGCAAGAAGTAACCGTACGACAAATAACAATAAAGCGAATGTAAAACATGGGAATGGATCATAATCTTTGTGCGCATAATGTTGATTCTTTGTCCCGTCTTCGTTAAACATATTTTTGATATCTTTCTCATCACTGTCCTGTTTCTTGGTTTTATAACATCGGTATACACCGGATACAACAAAAACAAGCATCAATACGTCGACAATCCACGCATGCGTACTCAAAAATGCTGATAAAACACTGGTTGGATTCTCCGTGATAAGCCCAGCATCAATGATATCCAATTCGTTTTCAATACGATTAATTCTCATACTAAGTACTCCTTTTCGATTTCTATACACGTTATTTGAAGAAAAAGAGGATAGGGATAGGCAGGTTTTCCAATATTCGTTGTTGTTCTATTATTATCCTGCCAAACTGCCTTATCCTCTTCCTTAAATTACTCTTCTTTCATGAATGGTCTTTCACTATTGCAGTTTGGACATCTGGTATAATGAAGTCCATTGTCAACAAAAGTAATATCTTCATTCCACTCAGTTGCACAGAATGGGCAGCCAATATGTAATACCTGATGAATTAATTTCTTATTGAATTCCGCTGTAACCTGATCCAGTTCGTAAAGTTTCGCATACAATTCTGTTGTAAGATCATCTGAGATTTCAAGATACATAGGACACCACTGCTTAGTATACTTATTGTTATCTAATGCTTCTCGGAACAAATTGATAAACAGTGTAAACTGAGGACTATGCAGATCTGTCACAAATTGTAATGCCTGCTCATATTTGGACCGGATTTTATGAAGCAGCTCTGCATTCTGCTTCTTATCTTCTTCCGTTAAGACCTCTTTTGACTGAAATGAAATCTTTTTTACTTTAACTGGAGCCGGTACACTTGGTGTGTCGTCATCGGATTCCTCTTCTTTTGGTTCCGAAATAACAGGTTCCGGTATTGTTTGGCTTTCTTCGACTTCGGAAACAATATTCTTATCTTCGGAAACGCTTTTTGGTTCCCTTTCTTCCTGGTTTTCCATTACAGTCTGCTTTACTTCGGGAACGGATGCAGGTTTCCTATCTTCTACTTCTAAAATTGTAGGATTTAATTCATTCTTAGGCTCATTTTGTTTCGTTTCTACTGTTTTTGCAGTCACAGATCGCTCGTTATTTGTTACTGTAACAGGGCGGAATTTTCCGTGACTTGAAAGAAATCCTTTTGAATGAGGAATCGAATGTGAATTAATCTTGTCTTCGTTTGCTGGTCTCTCATCATATGGTAATGGATTCGGTTTTGGCTGCGGTTGTGCAGGTCTTGGAACAGGGACTTCTACACTTTGTTCTACTACATGTGTGACCGGTTCTTTAGCAGCCGCTTTATTTGGTTCATCAGCCTGTCCCGTTACAGAAGCCGGTTCTCTCTCTGCTTTTGTTGGCTCTGACGTCGGCGGAACAAAAGAATTAGTATCCTGTTCTTTTACTTCGCAAGTAGCTGCCGTACTGCACAGTGTCTTGACGTCGTCTGTACCAAATAAGATCTTGAGGTCTTCCTTTGTCATATTATCAGAATCTGTGTTATTGTAATGATTTACGAGCAACTCATTTACGAAACGGTCCATACCTAAATCTGAAACTTTCGACAACAGGTACAATAAATAACTCTCATTAATACCCTGCAAGTAATCCATCGTAAGGTCATCAAATCCGATCATATCAACAAGTTTCGCTAATACATCCTTGTCGATCATAGACCGGCTGACTCCTGTAACATCAAAAGCATTGTATATCTCATCTTTGTTAGGCGTTGTTCGGAATACCAAAGTACAGGTTTTTGGAACTGAATCTCCGTTCATTAAAACACAGTACCAGCCAAAAGACTCAAACAGTGCACTCTCTTTTTCATAACAATAATTGATGTCTTCTTTGTTTTCAGAAGTCAGCACAATTACGTGCGCAAATCCTTTTCCTTTTCGTTTTATAAATGCTTTGTTAAATCGTGCTAGCTCTGGAAGTGTCTTTTCACACCAGTCTGCAGCGATTGTAGTTTTATTTGTTTCACTCATATCGAAATCCTCCTTACAGCCTAAATATGTTCGAGTTTGATACAAACTAATACTGGTTGAAATCGTTTCGAAAGCAACACAAAGGAGTACCGTTTTCAAGTACTCCTATAAGTGTTTGTCAATCCATTGACTACAAGTTGCGTCGTTTATTCAGAGATGACCTTGTTTCGCCCCATTCTTCCAGCTTTTTTGTGATAAGATCGCTTGGAAGTTTTGATTTTTCCGCAATTTTGTCTGTAGATATATGTCTCTGATGAAGCAGAATGATCTTGTCTTTGAAATGATCTGCCAGGATTTCATTCCAGGAATCAACTTTTGCCTGTACCACATCTACATCTAAAAACAGACTTTTTGCAACAGAGTAAACGGATTCTCCATCTTTTCTGATGCGTTCCATAATCTCTCGCTTATGACTTTCCACTTCATCGACGCCGTTTAACATAGTTTCGAATCGATAGAAATCATAACTCATGTGATCGCAACCAGCTTCCGTGCCATCATCTGGAAGCGCGGCGTGCAGATACTCAAGCGGACTCTTAAATAAAGCCTGCTGAATGATAAGCAATTTCGCTTTGCGTAAGATCTTTTCTGCATCCTTACGATTTGAAAATACTTTGTATACGTCCTCGATGTTTTCGAATCTCTCATCTGGATTGTTGACCAGGTAATGATTCAGTAATAATCTTGCGTGATCATAACCATCGTTGCCAAGAAAATCATCAACACGAAATGCTCTCTGTCCTCTTCCTGACATCATTGCGTTATATTCCATGATCCATAATTTCTGTTTTCCCAGCGTACGGATCACATTTGGATACAATAAGGCTGCAACATATCCGTATCCGCTTCTGCTGTCTACAAGTGGAACACGTTTTCCACTTGCATCATAAGTTGATGGCCACATAAGTGCGCGGTATGCTGGTCTCAAACCAAGTAAATCGATCACTTCTTTACTGCAGTGATTTTGGACATCGTTTGGTGTCCATCCTAAAACATCTTCGAACACATAGCGCATCAATCCGGCAGCATCTTCGTTGTTCTGTTCTTCTGAATAGGAAAAGAACTGCGGTGATAAAGTAAATGGTTTGTTGCTTGCAAACCCTTCTGTCCAGTTCTGAATAAGTTGTGGATATGAATTAGAATACATAATTAAGACTCCCTTCGTTTTTGCTGATGTTTTGTTCTCGTTGTTGGTTTCTTGAACGTTGTTTCCGGTTTCGGGACATCGATTTTGGGAAACTCATTATTTGGCGTTCGAATACGAGCTTGTCCTCGTTCTGTTTCTGTTAATTCCAACAGAGCCCCAAGTGTTTTTGCTTTATTTTCTGAAACCTGCCTGTTTTGATCTTCCGTTTCTCTTTGTTGCTGTAACCAAACAGCATGGTTGTGTTCGACGATTTGTGCTCCATGTTTTCGGTCGCATTCTTTGAAGAAAACCATTAATTCGTTATAATCTTTTGCAGATAAATTACCGTTTTCTCTTTCTGCGACCACTTCTTCGAGCACGCTATCGATCGACAATCCAATCTCAATCCCATTTGAAATTGCATAATACATATCTCGATAATCGGTGACCTTCATACTTGTTTCCTCTAATCTGTGATGTCCACATGGTCTCGGATCAAAGCATTTAAACGGTCCGTAACCTCATTCTGTGGCAACGCATCTTTGTTATCAAATTTGTGTTCTTTAGCATTGACTTCGTAATACGGCTGATTCAAAAGGTACATTACATAACGATAATAACGATCCGGATCCGCTTCGATTCTCTTCAAGTCTTTTTCCTCCAGACCATAATTTTCATTACGTTTTGGTAATGATGCAATCTTGTCGTCAAGTTCTGTGTAGTCATCGAATGTCATACTAATCATGTGGTTTCTCCTTTTTAATCCCAGAGAAACCCATCTTCATATGACAAACGTTTACCATTCGACCACTGTTTTAGGCACACAAATAAAGCGTCACTCTGTGTAAGTGTGATCGCCTATCTTTCGACAACAAACTGTCAATTACAGTGGTAAGGATTATACAATCCTTCTGGTAAACTCATGATGTTTGTGACCGGTTAGTTCTTTCATGCAAATACAATACAGGATCTACATCCCAATTTGTTTTCGTGCATACCTTCGGACTAAACAGTCAGCGCAATATTTAGTTTCGAATATCATAAGGCTCATAATTTCAGAAACTCGTCAGGAAATTGCAAAGAAATTGAAAAATAATTGCATTTGTTCGTGTTTGCCTTATATTAATCATGCTTTCCTAAGTCTCATCCTTATCCTTTCCTTAATTTATTACACCCCATTTTTGATCAAGTTCCGGAATTGTTTTCCCCTGATAACTCCATACTTTATATTCAACCAACCATTTCGGACGCACTCCATATCGGTAGCAGTCTTCTTTGAATTCTTCGTTTCTGCTATATGGAACTGTTAGCATATGAATTTGATATTTCGCTACTTTATTTTCCACGTCCAAATAACGACGGATCACCTTATCGACGGATCCGTCATCTTGCTGCCAGATAAACTGTTCTCTTTCGTTTTGTTTCTGACGAGCTCTGGTTAATTCCTCTTCGGCAGCAGATACTGGGATCCGATTAACATTTGCATACCATTGAAATAGATCATTTCTGTCAATGTTTCGCTTGTTTACAGAATGATCGAAACTTATAACTGCGCTACAACGCTCACAAACAGGGATAATATCTGCAAGTGCTTGTATCTTTTTGTAATCGTTGTATTCCCATACTTCGTGCGCAAACAAATGGTCTGATCCTACAGCGCTGCCACAACAAGAACAAACCCCGATTTTACGGACATTCTTACTTATCTGTTCCAAACGTTCCGGCGTCAATCTTTGGCGCACTGTCTTACCGAATACACTTGATGGAACAAACTCAAATCGTAATGGATAATGGTGCACGATATCTTGATTTGTCAATGTCTGCTCTTTGATATATGTTAAACCATAGTGTTTTGTTACCTCAGACACATATGGAGACACATCTATTGGAACATACTCTCCTCTGCTCAAAATTAACTGAGGATGATACAAAATTAGATGTTTCTTTGCTCTTGTGATCCCGACATAGAATACTCTTAGATTCTCATTCTGTTCTTCTTTCGAATAGTTCTTTCCAGGATATAGGGTACTAATAACATCCATCATATAAACATTATCCCATTCCAAACCCTTTGCTGAGTGCACAGTAGACAGACAGATACAATCATCTGAACTTTTGGAAGTGTCATTCATTGTGAGTCCGTCCAAAAATGTTTGGAAATCAATATACTGTTCTCCAATCTCTCGGAATGTTTCTAAAATTTCACGTTTGGATTCCAGTTCATTGAATGCGTCAGTCCGGTTACTTTCCTGTTTGTATTTCTTACTGTTTTCGATTAGATCATGACGAAAATCATAGTAACCATCCACCAACATTCGAAGTGCCTTCTGGTAACCGGATTCATAAGTAGCGTTTTGCACCTTTGATAGGTACACATGCAGATTTTCAAGCTGTTTTCTTATAGATGCTGATGGTTTCTTTCCGTTTATCGTTGCAGATAATGGGAAATCAGGTTCTGCGCAGCACTCGACAAGACCAGTTGCTTTCTTCTGTCCGACGTCGGTCACCAGCTGAGTCAGCACCCGATACCATGACAACATGCTTTTCTTACTAGTAGGTGCCAAAATACAGGTGATCAACGCAATCAAATCTCTCACTTCATCACGATCTAAGAATTTTTTACCACCGCGCATCTCGTATGGCAGATTATTACGAACTAACAACAATTCGAGTTTGTGTAATGGTTTTGACTTCGAATTTAAAACAGCACACTCAGAATATGGAGTGCCTTCAGAATGGACCCGGATGATCGAATCCACAATATGCTGGTATTCGTCTTCTTCGTCATCCACGTGATTCAAAATAACAGGTCCGAAACTTTTTCCGGTTCCTTTCATATCCTTCTTGATTCCAAAGTCACAGTTTCTATCCATGACTGCGTTCACAAATTCTAGAATTTCGTCTGATGATCTGTAATTGGTATCAACTGTTACTACTCTTGTGCCTGGGTTCATTTTTTCGTAATTCACAATGTAACCGACATTGGAACCCCTGAATCCGTAGATTGCTTGATAGTCATCTCCTACTACTGCCACATTTGGATTCGAATTTGTTAACAGCTGCAGTATTTCATTCTGTGGTTTATTGATATCTTGATATTCGTCTACCATAATGTAATCAAACAAAGATGAAACGGCATTTCTTCCGTTTTCTGTCTGCATAAGCTCTAACATTTTCACCATGAGGTCATCATAGGTATAATTGTTTGTTGCTTTTTTCTCTTTTGTCCAGATTTCATACAGGTCACATAATTCTGCCACGTAGTCCATTGTTTCCTTGAATTCTGACAACACCTGATCAAGTGGTCTTCCGGTATTTATTGCATACGAATACGCTTCCCTGATATCAGAAAAACTAGGGAATCCTTTTACTTCTCCATATTCCGTATACTTTGCCATAACCTGAGAAATGGAATCTTCGATGCTTCCGTCTGAATTAAGGATTACAAAATTTGGATCCATCCCGATGATGTTGCCATATCGTCTTAACATGTCAAGATAGAATGAATGGAATGTCGATGTGTACAGTCCAATGCATTTGTTATCTCCGATTTCCTTTGCTTTTGTTGCCATATTCCGGGCCGCGTATCTTGTAAACGTAATCATCAGGATTCGTTTCGGATCAACACCAGCGTTTACTAAATTTACCGCCCTATTAATAAGGACTGTCGTTTTTCCGCTTCCGGCTACAGCAACAATTAGAAGGCAGCCATTTAGTGTGGTTGCAGCTTCTTGTTGTTTTTCATTTAATTGCATAGACATTTGGATCCCTCCTGATTAAAATATTGTTATTTGTTTTAAATATGAGTAAACCTAAAACAAAGGAAAACAAAAGAGCAACCAAAATAATCGGCTGCTCTCTTTTTTGTTTACGAATTGTTCAGTATTCAATTTTGCCTATATCTACGAATTGTGTTCTCTTCTTTTGACATTGGATAAGCTTTTTGTGATTGCTTTTTGTTAATTCTAATGGATGCAAAAATGTACTGAAACTTTTTATTGGGAAATCTCTATTCTCTACCAAATTTTCAGCATCAATAACACAGCACGAAAACTTATATCTTTTGATTTTGCTCATACCTTCGTCCTTCCTAGCTTATTTGCCACCAAAAATCATACACTTTATGAATATGCTGGTATCCATTGTGGAGCTCTCCTTTGTAGTGTCTTACTTTTCTGTTTGCGAGACGTTTTATGTACGAACTGATCTTCTCTCTATACAAACGCTTATAATATGGTTTCGGAATCTTGCAATATCCAATCTCTCGCACCCATTTTTCGTCAACATATTTAACCGGCTGCGGATAACGCACATTCATAGACTCAAGTTTCTTGAGATGTTTCTGTTCTTTCTCATAACGTTCGCGCTTGTTAAGTTTGCGTTTTCTCTCAACAGGATATGTAGAATACCAGTTAATGAGTTCCTTCTCGTAATCGTCTTCCTGAATTTCGTCTTCAGAAAGTTGATTGTCTGCAAAATAATCGTTTTTGTATTCCATATTGAATCCTCCCTTACCTGGATTTATTCTTCAGTTCCTGCATCGCATCCCATACGACTTTGTATCCGCTTGTTAGTGTCTGGATTGCGATTTCAGTCTGTTCTTCAGGAATCTGATAATTATTATATACATACCGGACACAGTTAATCAGGATACGAATGTCCGGAAGCTCAACATATGTATTCACAAAACCGATTGCCTCTTCAGGTCGCAAATCCAGCGGTTTTATAATCAAAGCTTCATAAGGCATTCTATTCCAGCCAAGACAACTTCCGTTATCATACAATGGAATAAACCTCGTGAATTCTCTTGTATCGGCATCCATACCAAATGCAAGATTAGAAAGATGTCTATCGTGGTTTCCGACAAGAACATCAAGGATCATCATTTGATCGATCTCTTTTTTATAGCCAAGGTTATTTGCATATGACATAATGTCGATTGGATTATAAGAATTCAACTGATCCATTATGTTCTTTCCGGTTACAATGTCTTCGTTTCTTTTACTGAAACATTCACTTACGCACGTGTATTCGGCGTCTGTGATAGATTGCTCGTACTGTACGCATGGAATTCCAAGAATATTCGCAATTTGAGTAACGGCGACCTCATTTGCTGCCAGAACAGATTCGCTCGGGGCACCTGGCATCCATCCATATTTCGTCAGATAATCGCGCCCATTTTTTCGAAACCAATACTTTTCTAAAACTCCAGGCGTTGCATAATCCGGCGACAAAATGGATGGATGCTGATCATCAGAAGTATTTTTGTGAAAACTACGAAGTTTACTTAAGTAACCGTTATCTCTGAAATTGATATCATTCCAAGATAATACTTCTTTTGTGTACACATCCTGGAACCAATAACAATCATTCATAGACAATCCATGGTTATCTTTTAGATATTCCCACACTGTTTTCTCGTCTTCGATTTCTTCAATGTTTGTTCTGGTTCTTGGAATCATCCTATTCGTTAACCATGTCAGAATTTTCCAGTCTGCAAATTTTACACTACCCTGCATCCCAATCGGAAGCAGTTTTTCGTTATACACTTCGCTTACGCCTATGATCACGCCCTGATAGGTTATTAACTTTGCAACAAACTTGTTTTTGTGCATTAAATACATATCGCTTTTCTCCTTTTCAAACAAACCTGTCTAACTCCTTTCAAATTCAAGAAGAGGAAACGAAACATAATTTCCTCTCCTCTTCTGTTTTTACTAGTTGTTTACGATTACTTTAAAGTGATCTCCGAGAACCTCTTTGAACTCGGTCACCATTTCATCGTTGAATCGTGCATTGTCATCAGGAAATCTTCTATCCCATTCTGTCTGGTCAAATCCGCTTCGTTTTCTTGCTCTTTCGAGTCTCAATGCATCTGGAGCTGTTATATATGTGACCATACAGTTTTCTGCGCCATATTCGGTCACTACTGTTCTGGCTCCGTCTGGATCGAGAACGACAGCATAATCGACATCATTTATATCTGTCAGTCTTGGTGATCCATAATACCAAATTGCAGCAACACCATTCATCTTTGTTTTATAAGAACGGTATTCCAAAATTTGATTATTTTGAACTATTTCCATAAACTCTCTTTCTGATACAAAATGATAGTCAATACCATCAACTTCTCCTGGTCGAGGTGGTCTTGTTGTATAAGAAACAACCTCTTTGACATCCGGATGAGAGTTTAGAAATTCATGATACAAATAATCTTTTCCGGCAGCTGATTTACCAATGAATACATATAACATATTTTGTTCCTCCTTTATTGTGTGATCTTTTACTTTAAATATGTTATATGAACACACAAAGTTACTCGATGTACTCTTTTAATACTCGTTTGTTTTTTGGTAATCTTGCATACCGGATGAACTTCAACTCAATCTGACGAACACGCTCTCTTGTGATGCCGTAGTCCGCTCCTATCATTTCCAGGGTTTCTGGAGATCCTGTCTCTAAACCAAAACGCCTTATAATGATCTGTCTCTGTCTTTCTTTGTCTTTTCCTGGATATTTCGTTATCCATTGATCTAGTATTTCAAATAAAGTTTCTCTAAGATCCTGGTTCATATATTCGTTTTCGATGTTTATATTGGAAGATACTAAATCCTGAATCTCTGTATCAGCATCTTCTTCTTGATTTGCAAGTTTGTTTAAGGAAGAAGGATTCACCATTCCGTTTACGATATTTCGAAAGATTAGAACTTGTTCTTCAGTAACATTAATTGTCTTTGCAATCTCTCTGACCGGCGGCTCCGGCTTTCCAGATTGCGCCAATTCTTCCATAAGTTTACGGTATCTGTGTAATCCTTCGTTTGCGTGTATTGGAATTCTAATCATGTTATTGTTATTGTATATCGCTCTCGTGATTGTTTGTTTGATCCACCAGGAAGCATACGTTGAAAACTTATACCCTCTTCTGTAGTCAAATCTACGAATTGCTATCATTAAACCGATATTACCATCCATAACGACATCAAGTGGATCCATATTCGTTGCAACTAAAAAATATTTCTTCGCAATAGAGACAACAAGCTTCAGGTTGCGGTTGAAAATCTCATCGTAAGCCTCTCTGTCTCCGCTTTCAAATCGTTTAAAACATGCAACCTCTTCTTCTGAAGTCATGATCTTAATGTTGCCAATTTGTTTCATATAATCTGTCATGGCATCATTGGATACGGAAGTATCAGACTCATCATATTCATACTCAGATACATACTGATCATCTTCTTTACATTTATCCATTTCGGATTCGATTAATTCGTCTTCTATATATTTCTCAAGCATAACAGTAGTATCTTGTGCTTGTAATTCCTTGTTGCTTACCTGCTGTTTACTCATAATATTCTCCTTCTCTCAAATACAACATATTGTGCTCACTTATCTTGTTATCCTAAATATGGATACTTATATTGCAAACAAATATGCGACAATCCTTTCTTTTACAACTAACAAGGCTCACATTTTAGAAAACTCGTCAGGAAATCGGAAATTTGTTCAGACTATTCGCCATTTGTATTAGTTCCAATACTGATATTTTTCGACTCAACTAATAAGGATGTCGTTATATCTGGTACCGATGCCCTGAAAACTGTTATTGTATTCGTTCAAAGTATCTCAAATTACACAAAACGCCGATTTGAATTAATACAATTTACCTGTTTTTGATAAAATGACACCGTTTGCATTAGTTCTATTGCCTTTCACTTGTGTTTCGTGACATAACTTTGACTTAAAGTTTAGTTAACCCTTAAACTGAACCAATTCGAAAATAGATATTTTTATTAACAAATTATATTTGAACTAGTTCAAAATCGGAAAAGAAACAATATTAAAAACCTTGAACCAGTTCTTTACCTGTGATTTGAGGGAACTATATTGAAGTTTAATTGAAGTCAAATTGAAGTAGTATTGAATTTGCATTGAACTAGTTCAAAAATGATATAAACATAACATTGTACACTGACGAACTGATTCAAATGCTGATTCAACCAATAAACATGGTCGTAGTACTAGTTCGAAGTAACACCCTAATGGTAAATGATAGGAATTAAACTAATACAAATCCAGAACCTGTTACCTGGTCTGTTTCCGGCATTCTGCTTCCAAACAATCGCATACTTTGTACTGGTTCTTGATATGCGGAAACAAAGAATAGGAAACGATCATAGCATTCAAACATTATGAAACATTATGGCTTCTCTTTTATGTTTCTAAACTCAGTGATTCGTATTAGTTCAAAACATACGGAAAAAGAACAAACGAAACCAAAACAAATGAAACATCACAATGTGTACGAAAATTGTATTAGTTCAAACAGGAAAAACCTTGCAAACTGCGGGGGAATCCATTATACTGTTGAGTTATAAAAAGGAGGGATCAATACATTGAACACAAATGCAGAACAAAAAACATATCATATCACAGCAATAGAAAGTAGCAAGGGCGGCGTTGGCAAAACAACGAGTACTGCAATGATTGCCCAAATACTTGCGATATCAGGACAACGTGTGTTGATTGTTGACATGGATTTCCAAAGAAATTGTACCGATATGATGGCGAAGAATATTGAACAAGTTCCGGAAGTATCAATGAGAGACCTGGTTCTTAAAGACTTGACGTTAGAAGAAGTAGAGAAAACGATCATTCCATCAAAACTAGAAAACCTTGACATAGTTCCAACATGTGATGACATCGAGTCACTACACTATGATCTGTATGACGAAGTGAATCATAATGAAAATGCGAATGCAATCATGTGTTTCCGAAATAATTTATTACAAATTGCTGGAACTAAGTACGATCATATTGTTATTGATTGTTCTCCGGCGATCACAACACTTTCATCAGCACTCGGTATCGCTTGCGATACTATTTTGTGCCCAATTGAGGCGGATAACTTCGGATACCAATCTGTTGTTAAAATTGTCAACATGGCAGCAGAAATCGAAACGTATTACGAGCTTCACGAAAAGAAAAAGGCATATGTTTTTATGACAAAAGTGAAATCACGCACAAACAGAGCAAAAGATATGTTTGCAGGGTATGCGGAAATGCTCAATGACATGTTCCTTCCGACTCCAATAAGAATGTCTGAAGTTTTAGCAAAGTCAAGTACCGATTTCGTTCCGTTGATGTTGTCTCCTAATAAGAGAAACGAATGTGTGAACGATTATATGGATCTTTTAAAAGCTATTGATTATTTGGACGGACGTCAATTCATAAAAGTACGAAAATTTCAGAACGGAACTAATTCGAAAAAGAAAACAAATAAGAAATCGACGAAGAAAGGAGCAAACAAAACATGAGTACAACAACACGACCTAAGTTTATGCCGGGCGTAACATCATCCGGAAAGCTTCCGGGTTCAACAAATATTGATGAACAAAGAGCGAGCAATGCATACGGAATGCGCTATATCAACATCGATAAAATTATTACAAACGAACTGAATGAGAGATTCGATCAAATTGATATTCAGTCTCTAGCGTTCAGTATTATGGAAAACGGATTATTTCACAACTTTGTAACAACAAAGGAAAACGAAAACGGAGAGGTCCGGCTAATTTCTGGAGAAAGACGATTAAGAGCCTGCCGTTTGATTCGTGATGAGTATCCGGATAAATTCAAAGAACAATTTCCTGGGGCTTTGCTTCCGTGTCATGTGAGGCCAGAAATGTCAAAAGTCGATGAAGAAATCGCCTTGATCGAAGCAAATGCTCAGGTTCGTACGCAGACTTTAGAAAAGAACATCAAAGATATTCAACGTTTATTGGAGTTGTATGAAATGAAAAATACAGACGGTGACGATGAACGTGTATCGAAAAAGATTGCAGACTCTTACAGGATGACGGAACGTCAGATTTATAAGTATATCGCAATCACAAAACTGAATCCGGAATTACGCGAAGCTTGGGAAAACAAAATAATTACCATTAATACGGCTGCGGAAATTGCTGGATTCGGAGAGACGGAGCAGATGATGCTTGCTGAGGTTTTAAAAGAAGAAGGCAAACTGACAGAGGATGATATTCAGGCAGCACGAGAGTTACAGAAGACAAAAGAAGCGGCAAACGAAAGACTTGATTATACGGATAAAAAGATTAAGGCGTTCGAGCAGCTGAAAGAAGAAGCAAGCAATGAAAAGGAACGCGAACTTGCAGAATCAAAAATCAACGAAATGCAAGCGGAACAAAAAGAGATTATGTCATCGTTATCGAATGCTGAAATGAAACGAATGAGGGCGTTAACAAGATCAAACAACATGATTGATAAGGTTATTAACGATCTTAAGGCGCTTGAAAAAATGTCAGAGAAATCGAGAGCGTTGCCAGAAATATCTGCACGTTTAGAAATCCTTAAATTAAAACTGGAAGAGGCTGCGAAAAAGCTTGGAGATCCAGATGAGCAAAAAGAAACAGAACACAAAGAATGAAAAGAAGAGGAGACAATGAAATGTCTCCTCTTTTTCTGCATTCTGATACTCGTTTCCAATTAGAGCTGAAGTGTTGAACTATCGTCGTCGTGATCGATGTCATCCTGATCATATGGAATCGGTTCTCCAGTTTCATCAAGAAATGAATTGCTAATATCTATATCCTGATTATTTGGTTCCTCATCAGGAATATCTCTGTCGTGTCCTGAATCTTCGTTATTGAGATACATTTGCTGGAATGCATCGAGTGCATCTCTGCGATCTCCTCTTATAGTTCCAGAAATAACATCTTCATTCTTGATTGCAATATCATCTGAATTCCGAACCAAACCATTTGCATACAGATTTGCGGATAAAGATTTGCCGTCCACAATAGTAACCGTAAGATTTTGTTCCAGAGATGTCTCTTTTACAGTTCTGATCTTTTCGTTAAGATCTGCTGCGGTTGCTGATTTTTGATCTTTATCTGGATCTGTCGGTGAAATATCAATGTTTACATGACCAACGAGCGCCATATTATCGATCCGCACTTCAATGTTTGACCATGTCGCACCTCTTTGTGGATCCACTGATTTGTCGCCGTCTTTGAAATCAAGTTTGATGTTGTCGTTAATATAGTTTTCATAATAAGCACCCAAACTTGCAATATCGTTCTGGAATGCGAGGAATTCTTTATCATGGCAAGATCTGATTGCAAAATCATGGATCTGTTCCTCTGTTGGCTGCAGTCCCTCAAATGAATACAGATAACCAAGTTTACGAGCTGAATATACAAAAGCATTTCGTCCATTTTCAGTTGTCAGATCAATAGGATCCGGCATATCTCCGTTCATATCCGGAATATTGATATATCCACGCTGATCTTTGACATAGATGATATCGTTTTTTAAGTCCTCTTCTGTACAGGCTGAAAGTTCTTCGGTTTCGAATGGATTCTCAAATCTGATAATCAGACCTGGATCAAGTGCTGCTTTGTTTACACGCTCCATCATTGTGTTTAGATCTCTGTCTGTTCGATTCAGATAATCAGCATATTCCGGAAACTGCTCTTTAAAATAGTATTCCTTTAATGCTCTGGCAGCCGGAGAGTGTTCTCCATTCAAGCCTTCTTCAAAGGCGTCCTGTCTGACATAAATGGAATGGTCATTAAAATCTTCCGGAATCACACATTTTAACGAGAAAGCAGAACCAAATGCATCTGCAAACCGGGATCTGGATTCCAGACCCGGAAACTCAAATTTTACATAATCCCCCTGATAGACTTCATCGTTTCCAAGATTGAATCCTACTAAGTTTTCTCTCATACGTTCTTCGCGGACCGTATTTCTGATCATAACAGCTTTATCAATATCGCCGCCGACCATCTTTGTGTTTCCTTTGCTGGTTAATATAACATCTCCCGTATCAGGGTCTAACATTGGTCTGTCATGTCCGCTGACCATGATAATACAACTCATACCATCTGGTGTTCTCGCTGGCGTTTCTTCGAAACCAAGTAAAATTGGTTTACCATCTTTTCCTAGCACATAGTCACCATTTGTGTCTCTTTCATAAACCGGAACACGCTGCATGCTTGTTGACCATGGAATACCAGCTTCGTTTAATCCGTTCAATACTTTGTCGAGATCACGAATATCTACAACTAAAGCTTCTGGATTTCGCATTTTTGTCTGCTCTTTTAACATAAGCTGCATAAGTGTTTGTACTGTTGTATTCGCTACGTTCATCGTTGTGTTAATACTTTGTGCCGCCATGGACACCTGAGCTTCTCCTGAACCCATAATTTGTTTTCCTCTCTTTCTGTTACGGTGCTAAGTGTATGTAGTGCTATTCACAGGAATGATCGGTTTCTTTCAATTGCTGTTCGTATTCGGACTCCAACATGTCGTTGAGGGCAATAGTATGATCCGATTCTTTGTCACCTAATATCTCAAACATATTGTCTACGTTTAAGACAGTGTCGTAATATTTTGGATCCTGAATGTTCGCCCACTGATAAAGTTCATAAAGATCCTGGATTGGTTTTAATGTCTTCGTGATATAGACTTCAGGACTTTTCTTCGCTGTGATGTTGATCACGTTTGTATTGCTTTCTGTTAATCTTTGCTGCAGTCGGACAGCAAACGGAGTGATATTCATAACTTTCGAAAGCTCGTTTATCTTTTTTCTGGATAACTGACCTGGATTCAATGATTCCGGATTGACCGCATCAAGCAGTCTGATAAATTCACCGAGTGTCAATGATACAGGACCTCTTAATAATTTCTGGAGTACTTTGTTTACTGCAAAAGCGTCTGCAATCCCATCTGCAAGATCCGTAAATACATCCTGAATGACGGAAGCATTGATACCAGGTCTTTGCAAGAGATATCTAATCTGTGCCCAATTTCCTGTGATAATTGCTCTGTTAACCTGTGATTGTAAATGTGATTCAAATTGTGTCTCTATTGTTGTCATAAAAATTCCGCCAAAGTTATTGGCTCCCTCCTCCTGTTTGCGTAATTTTAGGCACAACTTTAGACACAACTTTTCTCGTTCTGAAACTAAATATGTGCCGGATGTTCGCAAACTAATACTGTTTTTGTCGTTGTTATCTTTGGTATGATTGGTTGCCAGAACTATGGCAAAAGATGTGAAAGAGTATCAATGATGATACCTGAAATTGTGTTGCCGAAATCTTGGTTCCAATACTTGTCTATATGTATTTCACATTCATGATAAGGCTCACTTTTTGGAAATCTCGTCAATGAATTAACAAATAATAGAAAAATAGAGCCAGTTTGTGGCTGACTCTATTTTGTTTTTTAATCCGCAGGTTTCATGTCAATGACCTGCATCTGTACGGTAACCTGATCTTTGAATTCGTGATAACTCATCGTTACAAGCATATCTACCATCTTTGGAGATCCAAGGTCTTCGTATGCTTTTCGTCCGTCGAACCACAAGATGTCGGCGTCCTTTGTCTGGAACTTGACATGCTGCGAATCACCGCCCATATATCCAGGTTCACAAAGCTCGACGCCATTGATCCGGTAAACAGGCTGTGGATTCCCAGCGCCATATGGTTCAAATTGTTCCTGTTCTGCAAGTTTTGTCGCCGCTTCAGTGTAAGTACATTCGAGGTCGTACATAATGGCGTCACTTGTATCGAGAACAGGTGTAATTGCGTTGACTGCGTCTCCAAAAGCATCCAGATTATCGATCAAAAGACTTGCCCCACATGCCATTGGATGTCCACCGTATGTCGTCAGATATTGCTGAACCTGATCTAAAAGACCTTTGATTCCAATACCTTCTATCGAACGTCCGGATCCTTTGATAACACCGTCGTCTTTTCCAGATGGTGCAAACACCAGGGCTGGTCTGTGATATCGATTTACGAGTTCTGAAGCTACAAGCCCAACGATTCCGGAAACCGTGTATTCATCATAGCAGACGATAAACGGATCGTTTCCGCCGTTTGCTTCGTAATTCTCAACAACGCGTTCAACAGACTCCTTTGTCATCGCTTTCCGTTTCTTGTTGACTTCAATTGCTCGGTCAACTTCAGCATACAGAGCTTTTTTTGCATCCTCATCGTTCGCGTCTGTACAGAGCAGTGCTGCAATACGATTTGCTCCGGTATCTTCGAGTCGTCCACTGGCGTTAATGATCGGACTGATCAGGAAACCAATATCCATACTCGATACGTTGTTCAGATACAACTTGTACATAAGCTGTCTGATTCCGGAAGTTCCCATGCCTTTGTTGAGATTTGTGAGACCCTGTTTAACGATTCTTCTGTTGTCGTCTTTTAGGTCAACGACATCTCCAACAGTACCAAACGTAGCTCCAATGTAAGCGATCTGGTCGAGATACCATCTCTGTTTATCGCTCATCCAGTCACACATACTCCGGACTTCATGGGTGAAATACCATGTGATTCCAGCACCGCAAAGATCCCTGAATTCACCAATCTGATTTCCAGTCCCGTCCATGATATATCCACCGGTAAGATGTGGGTCGACTATCACATTCGCATTCGGCATGACAACCTGTCCTTCAATTACTCTTGGATCATGATGATCGAGGATGATGACATCCATTCCCATTTCACGAGCAAGGTCAACAGCTTCGATTGCTGCGATCCCGTTATCACAGAGCACTAAAAGATCAGTACCTGCAAACTGTTCCACGATAGATGGCTTGATTCCGTATCCGTCACTGTAGCGTCCCGGACAAAGGATTTCAATATTGCGGATCTTCATTGGACGCGCAAGGGTATAACTCATGATGAATTTGCAGTCAACTCCATCTGTGTCATAATCACACCATACCAGAATCTTTGATCCGTGTCTGATGTGGTCCATGAATAATTCTGCTGCTTCTTTGATTCCTGGGTAATAATAACTACGTGCATCATACGCAAGATCATTTGCACTCATACCGGTATTCGCTTGTACAAGTTCTTTCACGGTGTTATAAGCACCTTTTCGTAACCATTTCATTTTGTGTCCTCCTTTTCTGATTTTCTTTGTTTGCACTAAATATGTTCTGAGTCTTATTCAGACAAATACGTTTTTAGTTTTCTACGTTTTCTGACCATAACAAGGCTCAGTTTTCGAAAATCTCGTCAGACAAATTGAAAATAATGCGGATTTTGCTAACACCGTACTGAAATCCAGAATGCAAATCTTGGTATACAAAACTAGCTTAGAATACAAAGTTTGGAATACAAAGCTTGGAATACAAAAATTGGAATACAAAGATTGGAATACAAAGATTGGAATACAAGACTTAGAATACAAAACTAGTATACAAAACCAGTATACAAAGATTGGTATACAAAAACTAGAAAACAAATCTCGTATACAAAGTTTAGTATACAAAGACTTAGTATTATATATTATATCTCTGTGTAAAGGATTTAGATAACTTATATATTTAACCATAACTGTAATCTTTATATTTATTTCTTTTGTGATAGTAGTATTCTAATACCAGTAATTGTATACCAGTAATGAAGACAAAATAGAATCCGAAATAAAAATAGAATCCGATACAAAACGGAATCTAATTAATCGGATTCTAATGTTTAGAATGCTAATTTAGAATACTAATATTTA